>Ga0081455_10002536_pt1 | contig 21700 bp, 21 predicted proteins | sample TabmetS3T2R1_FD_70207 | JGI IMG/M metagenome (GOLD analysis project Ga0081455, IMG submission 70207) | Tabebuia heterophylla rhizosphere microbial communities from the University of Puerto Rico - S3T2R1 | ecosystem: Host-associated > Plants > Roots > Rhizosphere ...
GCCAGCACGTAGATGTAGCCCTGGTCGGGGCCGGGAGAGCCGAGCCCCTCCCCCGTGGGCTGATGCCACGGCTCGTCGCCCGGACGGACCGGCCGCCACGACTCGAGCCGCCACGGGTTCGACTCGTAGTTCCGGACGCGCCTGACCGCCGGCTCGGGGACGTACTCAGGGGCGGCCACGGGCCGGAACGATACTTCGGACGCCGCTCAGCCGGGACCGGCGGCGTCGGAACCGGTCGACGCCTTGAGCAGGCCGTAGACCAGCGAGTCGACGAGCGCCTGCCACGACGCCTCGATCACGTTCTCGCTGACGCCGATGGTCGACCAGGTGCGGTCGCCGTCGGCCGAGTCGATGAGCACCCGCACGACCGCGCCGGTGGCCGCCGCCCCCTCGAGCACCCGCACCTTGAAGTCGGTCAGGTGGATCCGCTCCAGCTGCGGGTAGCGGCCGGTCAGCACCGAGCGCAGCGCGGCGTCCAGTGCGTTGACGGGACCGTTCCCCTCGCCGACGGCCACGAGGCGCTCGTCGCCCACCCACACCTTGACCGTGGCCTCGGTGTCGATCATCGACTCGCCGTCCTCGATGGGGGCGCCGCCCCGGACGGCGTTGCGGTGGTACGTCGTGACCCGGTAGCCCTCGAGCTGCAAGTACGGCTGACGCCATCCCCCGGCCTCCAGCATGAGCAGCTCGAGGGAGGCGTCGGCCGCCTCGAACTGGTACCCCTCGGCCTCGAGGTGCTTGAGCCGGTCGGACAGCTCGGCTGCGCCGCGGCCGTCGAGCTCGACGCCGAACTCCTTGGCCTTGAGCGCCATGCCCGACCGACCGCCGAGGTCGGACACCAGCACGCGCGTGTGGTTCCCGACGAGGGCCGGGTCGACGTGCTCATAGCTGGCGCCGCCGACCTTGCCGAGCGCAGACGTGTGCAGCCCGCCCTTGTGGGCGAATGCCGACGCCCCGACGTAGGGGTCGGCCGAGTGTGGCGGCAGGTTGACGAGCTCGGCGACGTGGCGGCTGACCGCCGTGAGGCGGTCGAGCCGCGACTCCGGCAGGCAGCGGATGCCCATCTTGAGCTGCAGGTTGGGGATGCAGGTCATGAGGTTGGCGTTGCCCGTCCGCTCGCCGTAGCCGTTGACCGTCCCCTGCAGGTGGGTCGCCCCGGCGACGACCGCCGCCACGGAGTTGGCCACCGCGCAGCCGCTGTCGTTCTGCGTGTGGATCCCGATCTGCCGCTCGGCACCGAAGTAGGCGACCACCTCGCCCACGATGCGCTGGACCTCGTGCGGGAGCGAACCGCCGTTGGTGTCGCACAGGACCAGCACCTCGGCGCCCTCGGTCGCCGCGGCCTCCAGCACCCGCAGGCCGTACTCGGGGTTGGCCTTGTAGCCGTCGAAGAAGTGCTCGGCGTCGAAGAACACCCGCAGACCCTGGGCCCGCAGGAACCGGACCGAGTCCCCCACCATGGCGACACCCTCGTCGAGGCTGGTGCCGAGCGCCTCGGTCACGTGGAAGTCCCAGCTCTTGCCCACGATGCACGCGGTGGACACCCCGCTCTCGACGAGCGCGGCCAGCGTGGGGTCGACGTCCACCTTCCCGGCGGGGCGGCGGGTCGACCCGAAGGCCACCAGAGTGGCGGTGTCCAGACGCAGGTCGCGCGGCGCCCGGCGGAAGAACTCGGCGTCGCGGGGGTTGGCCTGCGGGTAGCCGCCCTCGATCCACCGGACCCCGAGCCAGTCGAGCTGCTCGGCCACCCGCAGCTTGTCCTCCACGGACAGCGAGATCCCCTCGAACTGCGCCCCGTCCCGCAGGGTCGTATCGAAGATGTCGACGGCGCCGGGTACGTCAGTTGACATGCTCGACCCAGTCCTTGTACCTGTCGACCTGGCCGCGCACCACGCGGCCGTACTCCTCGCCGATCGCCAGGGACATGGGCCCCGGGCACGGGATCTCCCGGTCGTCCACCGAGCGGACCGACGAGACCTCGGCGGCGGTGCCGCACACGAACATCTCCTCGGCGATGTAGACGTCGCTGCGCGACAGGTTGCCGAACTCGACGTCGAAGCCGAGGTCGTGGGCGATCGCGATCACGGTGCTCTGGGTGATGCCCTCCAGGGCGCCCGCCGACAGCGGCGGGGTGATGAGCGTGCCGTTGCGGGCAACGAACACGTTCTCGCCCGTGCCCTCCGACACGAAGCCGGCGCGGTTGAGCAGCAGGGCCTCGTCGTAGCCGGCCTTGAGCGCCTCGACCTTCGCGAGCGAGCTGTTCGCGTAGTTGCCGGTGGTCTTGGCGGCCGGCGGCATGATGTTGTGATCGTGGCGGGCCCACGACGAGATCTTCATGCGGACGCCCTTGGTGAGGGAGTCGTCGCCGAGGTACGCGCCCCAGGGCCAGCAGGCGATCGCCATGTCGACCGAGCACGGCAGCGTGTTGAGCCCCATCTCGCCGTAGCCGTAGTAGGCGATGGGACGGACGTAGCACGAGGGCAGGCCCGTCGAGCGCACGGTGTCCTTGACCGCCTGCACCATCTCGTCGATCGAGTACGGGAGCGGCATCATGAGGATTTGCGCCGACTGCTCCATGCGGCGCATGTGGTCGGTGAGGCGGAACACGCCGGGGCCGTCGTCGGTCTCGTAGGCGCGGATGCCCTCGAAGACGCCCATCCCGTAGTGGAGCGAGTGGGTGAGGACGTGGATCTTGGCGTCCTCCCACGGGATCAGCTCGCCGTTGAACCAGATCTTCTCGGTGGGAGTGATGGGCATGGTGCTGGGGTCCCCTCGTGTTGGGTGTGGTCAGACGCGAGCGGCGATGGCGTCGCCGATCTCGGAGGTGGTTCCGGTTAGCGCCAACGGCTCGGCGCAGGCCTTGCGGATGCGGGCGGCGGCGGCGGCCTCGCCCAGGAAGTCGAGCATCATCGCCGCCGACAGCACCGCGGCCACCGGGTTGGCCTTGGCCTGCCCGGCGATGTCGGGTGCCGAGCCGTGGACCGGCTCGAACATGGACGGTCCAGTGCGTGCGGGGTTGAGGTTGCCCGAGGCCGCGAACCCGATCCCGCCCGAGACCGCCCCGGCGAGGTCGGTCAGGATGTCGCCGAACAGGTTGTCCGTGACGATCACGTCGTAGCGCGCCGGATCCTGGACGAAGTGGATGCAGGCGGCGTCGACGTGGTTGTACGCGGTGCCGACGCCGGCGTGCTCGCCGGCCACCGCCGTGAACGTCCGCTGCCACAGGTCGCCGGCGAACGTGAGCACGTTGGTCTTGTGGACCAGCGTCACGTGCCTGCGGTGACGCTGGTCGGCCAGCTCGAACGCATAGCGCACGCAGCGCTCGACGCCCATGCGGGTGTTGACCGAGCCCTGGGTGGCCACCTCGTGGGCCGTGCCCTTGCGCAGCACCCCGCCCTCGCCGACGTACGGGCCCTCGGTGTTCTCCCGGATCACAACGATGTCGATGCCCCTGCCGGGATCGAGGAACGGCCGCTGGTTGATGTAGAGGTCGAGCTCGAACCGCATCTTGAGCAGCAGCCCCCGCTCGATGACCCCCGGCGGGACCTCCGGGGTGCCGACGGCGCCGAGGAGCAGTGCGTCCAGCCCCCGCCACTCGTCGAGCACGGCGTCGGGCAGGATCGTGCCGTCACGCAGGTAGCGGCCGCCGCCCAGGTCGTAGTCCACCGTCTCGACGGCGACGCCCGTGGACCGGACGACCTTGAGCGCCTCGGCGATGACCTCGGGGCCGATGCCGTCCCCGCCGATGACTCCGATTCGGTGGCTCACTATCTCTCCGTTGTTCGATCCTGTGCCGATAAATGACAAACCGCCCACCGATGGTGGACGGTCGGGAGCGCACGTCGAGGCCGACGCGCGCTACACGATGATGATTACCGAGGCGGCGAGGGGACGCACGGCGGCAAGTGTTCACCGAAGCGCCGAGCGGCGTCAACCGCGATGGCGAACACCGGCGAGGCCGGCCGTTGGCCCACTTGTCGCGACGTCCTAGCCTGGTGCGCCTATGGCACAGACCCATCACCTCTCGCAGGCTGCGTATGACCGCCTCCAGGCGGAGTATGAGGACCTGACGACGCGCGGACGGGTCGAGATCGCTCGCAAGATCGAGGCGGCCCGGGAGCTCGGCGACCTGTCGGAGAACGGCGACTACCACGCCGCCAAGGAGGAGCAGGGCAAGATGGAGGGCCGCATCCGCCAGCTCTCCGTGATGCTCGAGAACGCCGAGATCGTCCAGGGCGACAACGGCGAGCACGTGTCGCACGGGTCGGTGGTCGCCATCCGCTACGCCGGCGACGACGAGGTCGAGCGCTTCCTCATCGGTTCGATCGAGGAACGGCACGACGACCTCGAGGTCATCAGCCCGTCGTCGCCGCTGGGCGAGGCGCTCATCGGCTCCGGCCCCGGCGACTCGGTGACGTTCACGGCCCCCACGGGCGCCGAGCTCGAGGTCGAGATCGTCTCCATCGACTGAGGGTCATCGACCGTCGACTTCCTGGCGCCGAATTGGTTGCTGGGCAACCAATTCGGCGCCAGGAACGACGGAAGAGACTCCGACATTGGCCGCCTGGCGGCAAAACCTGACTTGCTTGATCGGGATTTAGGGCTTACGTTCGGACGCCACCACCGAATCTTGCGGAGGCGCCGATGTCAGTGACCGACGAACTCCTGGCGAACGCCCGACGTTTCGCCGAGGGCTTCGACCAGGGAGCATTGCCGATGCCGCCCGCAACCCACGTGGCGGTGGTCGCATGCATGGACGCTCGGCTCGATCCCCAGGCCATTCTCGGGCTCGGATTGGGCGACGCCCATGTCATCCGTAACGCCGGGGGGGTGGTCACCGAGGACGTGATCCGCTCGCTGGCCATCTCGCAGCGGCTGCTCGGAACGAGCGAAATCCTCCTCGTTCATCACACCGACTGCGGCATGCTCACGTTCCGCGACGACATCGTGAAGGACCAGATCGCCGCCGACACCGGGATCCGGCCGCCGTTCGCCCTCGAGGCGTTCCCCGAAGTCGACGCCGACGTACGGCAGTCGATCGCCCGAATCGAGGCCAGCCCCTTCCTGCAGCACAAGGGCGTGCGCGGCTTCGTGTACGAGGTCGAGAAGGGCACGCTGCGCGAGGTGTCCTGAGCCCTCGGGTGCTGACGACGAGGCTGGGGTGGTGCGTCGATTCCTCCATCCGCCGCGGGGCGTGGCTCCGAACCGGGGGTGTCGACCGCCATCTGGTGGTGACATCCGCTCGCCGTCCTAGGACCGGAGATCGAAGATGCGCAAACCCCTCGGACTCGTCGCCGCTGGGCTGCTCGCCGTGCTCGGCGTCGCCCTCGCCGCCGCTCCGGCCGGCATCACCTACGCCGCCACGGCTATCGAGTACGGCCTGATCGCCTGATAGCCCGTCCGCCACCCGCCGGGCGTCCTGAGCGTCAGCGTGCATGGGCCCCGCGAGTCCGGTCCACGTCCCCCTCCCGCCATTCGTGTCACCCGTCGGACGGCAAGTACGCGCTCGGGTCGGCGGCGAACGCCCGCAGGCAGCCGGTCCCGCAGAACCAGTAGCGCGTGCCCGCGTGGTCCAGGTGCAGGGCGGCGTCGTCGGCGACCACCGACATGCCGCATACCAGGTCGGTGACGACCTCGGGTGTTGCCGCCGGCTCCACCGACGATCCGGTCGCCGCCGTCGGCGACCCCGCCGTGCCCGACGGTCGCGGGCGCCGGGCGACGATCTCCGCCAGGATCGACAGGGCCACCTCACGCGGGGTGCGGGCGCCGATGTCGAGGCCTGCCGGGGTGTGCACCGAGGCCCGCTGGGCGTCGTCGAGCTCGAGCGCGGCGACGACGGCCTCGCCGCGTTTGCGGCTGGCCACCAGGCCGACGTACGGCACGCGGGCGCGCACGGCGGCCTCCAGGGCGGGCTCCTCGTCGCGGCCGTGGGACGCGACGACCACTGCGGCCGGCGGGGCGCCCGCCTCCCCGCCGACTGCATCACCCGCGTTCTCCACCACCTCGAAGCCCACGCGCTCCGCCAGCGCGGCGAGCGCGGCGGCGATCGGCGACTCGCCGTGAATGGCGATCGTAGGCGCCGGGATCACAGGCTCGAGGAAGATCTCCAGGGTCCCGCCCGACAGGCACGGGTTGACGACGGTCAGCGTGCCCTCGGGCTCCGCCGCCCCCGGTGCCCCCGGTTCGCCCGAGGGCGAGATGCGCAGCAGCAGCGACTCGCCCGAGTCGAGGAGCGACAGGCCCTGGGCCCGCACCGTCGACTCCGCGCACGCCCCGCCGACGAAGCCCTCGATCGTGCCGTCGGGCAGGACCACCCCCTCGTCGCCCGGCTTGGCCGACGTCGGCCGCTCGGCGCGCACCACCCGGGCGTGCACGAACGGGACCCGATCCCGCCGCAGCTCGGCAGCCCGGGCCTCGACGTCGGGGTTCACGTGATGGCGAGGTCGGTGCGCACCGGCCGTCCCTGCATGGCCAGCCACACCTGCGCCGGTGTGAGCGGCATGTCGGCGTGCCGCACACCGAACGGCTTGAGGGCGTCCATCACGGCGTTGACCACCGCGGCCGGCGACCCGACGGTGGCGGACTCGCCGACGCCCTTGCAGCCGAGGGGATGGTGGGGCGACGGGGTCACCGTCTCCCCCAGCTCCCAGGTGGGGCACTCCATCGACGTCGGCAGCAGGTAGTCCATGAACGACCCGCCCAGGCAGTTGCCGTCCTCGTCGAAGGCGATCGCCTGCATGAGCGCCATGCCCACGCCGTCGGCCAGGCCGCCGTGGATCTGGCCCTCGACGATCATGGGGTTGATGCGCGGCCCACAGTCGTCCACCGCCACGAACCGTCGCACCTTCACCTGGCCGGTGCCGGGGTCGACGTCGACCACGCAGATGTAGGCCCCGAACGGGTACGTCAGGTTGGGTGGGTTGTACACGGCGCTGGCGTCGAGGTGGCCCTCCACGCCCTCGGGCAGCTCCAGGCTGCTGTGCGCCAGAAGCGCCACCTCCTGGATCGTCTTGCCGTGCGTCGGGTCGCCCTTCACCTGCCAGCGACCGAGCTCCCACTCCAGGTCGGAGGGATCGCACTCCAGGGCGGCCGCCGTGATGACGCGGGCCTTGTCGCGCACCCGCCGGGCGACGACGGCGGCGGCCGCACCCGAGACCGGCGTCGAGCGCGACCCGTACGTGCCGAGCCCGAAGGGCGTCTGGTCGGTGTCGCCGTGGACCACCTCGATGTCCTCCGGCGGGATCCCGAGCTGGCTGGACACGATCTGGGCGTACGTCGTCTCATGGCCCTGGCCCTGCGTCTGGACGCTCAGGCGGACGACCGCCTTGCCGGTGGGGTGCACCCGCAGCTCGCAGCCGTCGGCCATGCCCAAACCGAGGATGTCCATGTGCTTGCGGGGCCCGGCGCCCACCCCCTCGGTGAAGAAGCTGAGGCCGATCCCCATCAGCTCCCCACGATCGCGCCGCTCGGCCTGCTCCCGCCGCAGCTCGTCGTAGCCCGCCACGTCGAGGGCGAGCTGCAGGGCCCGGGGGTAGTCACCGGAGTCGTACTCCCACCCCGTGTGGGTCGTGTACGGGAACTGGTCGGGCCGCAGCAGGTTGCGCTGCCGGAGCTCGGCCGGATCCATGTCGAGCTCCGCGGCCAGGCAGTCGACCATCCGCTCGACCAGGTACACCGCCTCCGTGATCCGGAACGAGCACGCGTAGGCGACGCCGCCGGGCGCCTTGTTGGTGTAGACGCCGGTGACCTTGCAGTGGGCGGCCTGGAGGTCGTAGCTGCCGGTGAAGATGTTGAAGAACCCGGCCGGGAACTTCGTCGGCTGGGCGGTGCCGTTGAACGCCCCGTGGTCGGCGATCACGTCGACCCGCAGGCCGAGCATCTTGCCGTCGCGCGTGGCCGCGAACTGGCCGCGCATGTGGTAGTCGCGGGCGAACCCGGTCGTCATCAGGTTCTCCGACCGGTCCTCCACCCACTTCACCGGCTTCTTGGTGACGATCGAGCCGACGACCGCCAGCACGTAGCCCGGGTAGATGGGGACCTTGTTGCCGAAGCCCCCGCCGATGTCGGGCGAGATGACCTGGATCTTGTGCTCGGGCAGGCCGGCGACCAGCGCGTAGACGGTCCGGTGGGCGTGCGGCGCCTGGCTGGTGATCCAGGCGGTGAGCTTGCCCGTGACCGGGTCCATGTGCGCCACGGAGCCGCAGGTCTCCAGCGGCGCCGGGTGCGAGCGCGGGTAGATCATGTCCTGCGTCACCACGACCTCGGCGTCCGCGAAGACCTGGTCGCAGCTGGCGGTGTCGCCCGCCTCCCAGTCGAAGATGTGGTTGTCGGCCTTGCCCTCGATGTCGTCGCGGATGACGGGCGCGCCCTCGTCGAGCGCGCGGCGCGCGTCGACGACCGGGTCGAGCGGCTCGTAGTCGACGTCGATCAGCTCGAGCGCGTCGCGGGCCGCATAGCGGTCCTCGGCGACGACGAACGCGACCTCCTGGCCCTGGAACCGCACCTTGTCGGTGGCGAGGACCGCCTGCACGTCCTGCGACAGGGTCGGCATCCACGCCAGGTTCAGCCCCTCCAGGACGGCGCCGGTGATGACCGCCTTGACCTTGGGATGGGCCTCGGCGGCCGAGGTGTCGATGGAGTTGATGCGGGCGTGCGCGTAGGGGCTCCGCAGGATGGCGGCGTGCAGCATGCCCGGCAGCTGGATGTCGTCGATGTAGTTGCCCTTGCCCCGGAGGAAGCGGGCGTCCTCCTTGCGGAGCATCCGCCCGAACCCGATGGGGTTGCCGGCGTCGCTGAGCGGCGCCTCGGGCGCGGCGTCCGGGCTCTCGATCGTCGTCATGCCGACACCTCCTCCGACGCCGTGTCGCCCGGCGCCGCACTGTCGTCGGCGGCGCCAGGCTCCACGGCCTCCCCCGATCCCTGACCGTCAGGGTGCTCTGCCGCCCAGCGAATCGCCCGCACGACGTTCTCGTAGCCCGTGCAGCGGCAGAACTGCCCAGAGATCGCTTCCCGGATGTCTGCGTCCGCGGGGTCGGGATCGTTGTCGAGCAACCAGCGGGCCGTCATCATCATCCCGGGCGTGCAGAAGCCGCACTGCAGGCCGTGGCATTGCATGAATCCCTGCTGGATCGGATCGAGCTCGCCGCCGCGTTCGAGGTCCTCGACCGTGCGGATCGTGCGCCCGCCGGCCATGGCTGCCAGGACGGTGCAGCTCTTGACCGGCTCGCCGTCCATCCACAGCACGCAGGTGCCGCAGTTGGACGTGTCGCAGCCCCAGTGCGTGCCTGTCAGCCCGAGGTGATCGCGCACGAAGTGGATGAGCAGCAGCCGGGGCTCGATGTCGCGGGTCACTTCCTCGCCGTTGACGGTCATCGTCACCTGCATGGTCAGCCTCCTTCGGCCTCGCCGCGCGCCCGCGCCACCGAGCGGCGCAACGCCCGCAGGGTCAGCTCACGAGCCAGGTGGCGCTTGTAGTCGACCGGCCCGCGCTGGTCGGCGGCCGGGTTGCATGCCTCGGCGGCGGCGTCGGCGGCCGCCGCCAGGTTGTCGTCGGTGGCGGCCTGGCCCCTCAGCACGTCCTCGGCGTCAGGGGCGCAGAAGTGCGACGCCCCGAGGGCCGTGAGCCCGATGCCCACGTCGCTCACCGTGTCACCGTCCAGGGTCACGAAGGCGCCCGCGGCGGCGATCGGCCAGTCCCCCACCCGGCGCTCCACCTTCTCGTAGGCGCTGCCGGCGCCGGGGCGGATCGGCACCCGCACCTCGGTGAGGATCTCGGCCGGCTCCAGCACGGTCTCGTACGGCCCGGTGTGGAACTCCCGGGCGGGGATGGTCCGCTCGCCGCCCGAGGAACGGACGACCATCTCGGCCCGGACGGCGGAGCCCACCGCCGCCAGGTCCTCCGACGGATCAGCCTGGCAGAACGAGCCACCGATGGTCCCCCGGTTGCGCACGATGGGATCGGCGATGACCCGCTCGGCGTCGTGGAAGATGGCGTAGTGCTCGCCCAGGAGGGGCGACGCCAGCAGTTCGGCGTGGCGCGTCATGCCGCCGATGGCGATCGTGTCGCCGTCGACGCGTATGTACGACAGGTCGGTCAGGTCGTTGATGTCGACGAGCACCTCGGGCCGCGCCAGGCGCAGCTTCATCATCGGCAGCAGGCTGTGGCCCCCGGCGACGAGCCGGGCCTCGGGGCCATGGCGCTCGAGCAGGGCCAGCGCGTCGTCGACGCTGCCAGCCCGCTCGTACTCGAACGGCGCAGGCGTCTGCATGCTTCCTCCCCTCAGGCGGGCGGCGGTCCGCACGCGGGAAACCGTGCGGCGAAGTGTGCGTCTCACGTCAGGCCGTGTCCACTGGCACCTAAGCGATTGCTTATCGCCCGCTACCGTGCGCGTTGATGACGCTGACGCAGCTCGAGGCGTTCGTGCTCGTGGCCCGGCTCGGATCTGTGCGGGCTGCGGCCCGCGTCCTGGGCGTCAGCGAGCCTGCGGTGTCCGGCGCGCTCGCCGCGCTGCGCCAGCACCTCGGCGATCCCCTGGTCGAGCGCACACCCCGGGGGATGGACCTCACACCCGGCGGCCAGCGCCTGGTCCCGATCGCCTCGCAGATGGTGAACCTGGCCGTCGAGGCCGAGGACGCCATCCGCCGGGCGCAGGGGGCTCCCGAGCTGCTGCGGGTGGTTGCCACCAGCACCGTGGCGGAATACGTGGCCCGCCCGCTGCTCAACGCCTTCACCTCGCGGCACGGTCCGGTCGAGGCGACGCTCGGCGTCACCACCGCCGCCGAGATGCCGGTCCTGCTGACGGAGCGCCTCGCCGACGTCGGGCTGGGTCCGTCGCTCACCGACCTCGAGGCCAAGCCCATGATGCGCTACCGCCTCGTGGTGGTGGCCGGCAAGCGCCACGGACTCGCCCGAGCCGCGCACGTCGAGCTGTCCGCCCTCGCCGGCCAGGACTGGCTGGTCGACGCCAGCGGTGCCGATCCCGCCACCGAGATCGGCACGCTGCTGAGCAGGCTCCGCGTCCCCGAGGGCCGCATCCGGGTGTTCCCCAGCCTGAGCGCGGCGTGGGCGGCCGCTGCCGACGGCGAGGGCGTGGCCCCCGGGGTCGCCCACCTGGTGGCCAGCGACGTCGAGCGAGGCCGGCTGGTCCCGCTCCCGGTCGCCGGGACGCCAATCGACGTCCTGTGGCACGTCAACGCCTTGGGCGCCGACCGGCGATCCCCGGTGGCGACCCGGCTGTGGCGATTCCTCGACACCCCGCATGCCATGCAGGCGATGCACAGGGCCGACGGCAGCCTGCCGGTGTCGCGCTTCCGACCCCCCGTCTACGTCACTCTCTGGAGCTGACGCGCTAACCAATAGGTAAGAGCCGACCCCGAGGGGGAGCCATGAAGGTTCCGTTGACGATCACCGATCACCTGGAGCGCGCCGCGCTCGTCTACCCCGACCGCATAGGCGTCGTGGACGAGCCCGACCAGCCGGCCGCTTCGTGGGGCTCCCTCACCTACCGGCGGGTGGCCGAGCTCGCCCGGGCCCAGGCGGCGGCCCTCGACGGGCTCGGCGTCGGCCGGGGCGAGCGGGTCGCGATCGTGTCGCACAACGCCGCGCGGCTGCTCGTGTCGTTCTTCGGCGTCAGTGCCTGGGGCCGGGTGCTGGTTCCGGTCAACTTCCGCCTCAACGCCGACGAGATCGGCTACATCGTCGAGCACTCCGGGGCAACGGTGCTGCTGGTCGACCCCGAGATCGACGACGACCTGGGGGGCATCGACTGCAAGCACCGCTACGTCCTCGGCGCCGAGACCGATGCCGTGCTCTGGCCCGCCGACGCCGGCGAACCGGAGCCGTGGGACGACCCCGACGAGGACGCGACCGCCACCATCAACTACACGAGCGGCACCACCGCCCGCCCCAAGGGCGTGCAGATGACCCATCGCAACCTGTGGGTCAACGCCGCCGTGTTCGGCTGGCAGACCGGCGTGAACGACCGCGACGTCTACTTGCACACCCTGCCGATGTTCCACTGCAACGGCTGGGGCATGCCGTTCGCCGTGGCGGGCATGGGCGCCAGCCAGGTGGCGCTCCGGAAGGTCGACGGGGCGGAGATCCTCAGGCGGGTCGAGGACCACGGGGTGACGCTGATGTGCGGGGCGCCGGCGGTGGTGGCCGCCATCCTCGATGCCGCCGCCCGCTGGGACGGCGAGGTGCCCGGTCGCGACCGCGTCCGCATGGTGGTGGCGGGGGCGCCGCCCCCGACCCGCACCATCGAGCGCATGGAGACCGAGCTGGGCTGGGAGTTCATCCAGCTCTATGGCCTCACCGAAACCTCGCCGGTGCTCACCATCAACCGGCGCCGCGCCGAGTGGGACGGCCTCTCACCGGCCGAGCGGGCAACCCGGCTGGGGCGGGCCGGCGCGCCCACCCTGGGTGTCCGGCTGGAGACCAGCGACGACGGCGAGGTGCTCGCCCGCTCCAACGTCGTGTTCGATGGCTACTGGAACCAGCCGGATGCCACGGCCGCCGCCCTCGAGGACGGCTGGTTCCACACGGGCGACGGCGGGACGATCGACGGCGATTCCGACGGGACCTATCTCTCCATCTCCGACCGCAAGAAGGACGTGATCATCTCCGGCGGCGAGAACGTGTCGTCGATCGAGGTCGAGGACGTGTTGCACTCGCACCCGGCGGTGGCCGAGGTGGCGGTGATCGGCGTGCCCGACGAGCGCTGGGGTGAGACGGTAAAGGCCCTGGTGGTACCGGTCCCCGGTGCCGACGTCGACGAGGCCGCGTTGATCGCCCACTGCCGTGAGCGCCTGGCGCACTTCAAGTGCCCCACGTCGGTGGATATCCGGGACGCACTGCCCCGCACGGCCACCGGGAAGCTGCAGAAGTTCAAGCTCCGGGCCCCGTACTGGGAGGGCCGGGTCCGCCAGGTGAACTGAGCGCGGCCGCTCCCGGCGGGCACGTGCTCCGTCGCGGCGCGTCCCCGCCGAGGCAATACCTAACGGCCTTGGGCAGACGAGGCCATGGCGAACGGTCTCCGTTCGTCATTGCCTCGGGCGTGGGTCACCGTTCGGTATTGCCTCGGGAAGGGGTGCCCGTCTTGGGCGTGCCGTCAGGCGAGGCTGCGCGAGATGCGGGTCGCGGCCTCGGCCACGGCGGCGCCGTAGCGGCGGCCCGGGGCGCGGGACGTCCTGTCGACCGGTCCGCTCACGCTCACGGCGGCCAGCACCCGGCCGGACGGATCGACCACCGGGGCACTCACCGACGCCACGCCCGCCTGGCGCTCCTCCACGCTCTCGACCCATCCGGACGCCGCGTCCCGAAGCACCCTGCCCGCAGACCCACGGTCGAGCGGTAGGCGCGCGCCGACCGGGACGATCGTGCGCAGCTCGTGCGGGGCCTCCAGCGACTCGACACACACGCGCACGTCGCCGTCGCGCACGTAGAGCTGCACCGACTCGCCGGTCAGCTCCTGCAGCCACGCCAGCGCGGGGCGGGCGTCGAGCCAGCCGGGCACGGCCTCGGCGGCAGCGTGACCCAGCCCGATCAGGCGCAGCCCGAGCGTGAAGCGCCCGTCCTCGTCGCGCCGCACCAGCCCGTGGGCCTCGAGCGCGACCGCCAAGCGGTGCGCGGTGGCGCGGGACAGGCCGGTCGCAGCGACCAGGTCGGCCAGCGGCAATGGGCCGCGCTCGAGCGCCGCCAGCACGCCAACCGCCTTGTCCACGACCCCGACTCCGCTTAAGCTGTTCACTTCCTGAGAATCGTATCTCAACATATGAGACAACTGCGAGACGGCCACATGACCACAGCACAAGCCACGGGTCCCCGCACCCTGAGCCAGAAGGTCTGGGACGACCACCTCGTCCGATCGGCGGAGGGCGAGCCCGACCTGCTCTACATCGACCTCCACCTCGTGCACGAGGTGACATCGGCGCAGGCGTTCGACGGGCTACGGCTGGCCGGCCGCGGCGTCCGCCGGCCCGACCTCACGGTCGCCACGATGGACCACAACGTGCCGACCGAGGGCCTCGACCGACCGATCTCGGACCCGATCTCCGCCAAGCAGATGCAGGTGCTGCGTGCGAACTGCGACGCATTCGGCATCACCTGCCACGGGATCGGCGAGCCGGGCCAGGGCATCGTCCACATCATCGGCCCGGAGCAGGGGCTGACCCAGCCCGGCATGACCATCGTCTGCGGCGACAGCCACACGTCGACCCACGGCGCGTTCGGCGCGTTGGCGTTCGGAATCGGCACGAGCGAGGTCGAGCACGTGCTGGCGACCCAGACGCTGCCGCAGCAGCGACCCGGGACCATGGCCGTGACCGTCGACGGCGCATTGCCCGCCGGTTCGACGGCCAAGGACGTGATCCTCGCCATCATCGGGCGCATCGGCACGGGTGGCGGCATCGGCTCGATCATCGAGTACCGGGGCTCCGTCATCCGCGGCCTGTCGATGGAAGGGCGGATGACCGTCTGCAACATGTCCATCGAGGCGGGGGCCAAGGCGGGGCTGGTCGCACCCGACGACACCACGTTCGCCTACCTCGAGGGCCGTCGGTACGCGCCGAATGGCGCCGCCTGGGAGCGAGCGCTCGACCACTGGCGCACGCTTCCGACCGACGGCGGCGCCTGGTTCGACAAGGAGGTGGCCATCGACGCCGCGGACGTCGTCCCCCACGTCACGTGGGGCACCAACCCCGGTCAGGTGGCGCCGATCACCGGTCGGGTCCCCGACCCCGACGCCTTCGCCGACCCCTCGGAGCGGGACGCCGCCCGCCGCGCGCTCGACTACATGGGCCTGGCGGCCGGCACGGCCCTGTCCGACGTGGGCGTCGACACCGTGTTCATCGGGTCGTGCACCAACAGCCGGATCGAGGACCTGCGGGCCGTGGCTGCCGTCGCCGACGGCCGGAAGGTCGCGCCGGGCGTCCGCACGCTGGTCGTGCCCGGGTCCCATGCCGTCAAGGCCCAGGCGGAGGCCGAGGGCATCGACAAGGTCTTGGAGGCTGCGGGCTTCGACTGGCGCGAGCCCGGTTGCTCGATGTGTCTGGCCATGAACCCCGACAAGCTCGCCCCCGGCGAGCGCTGCGCCTCGACCAGCAACCGCAACTTCGAGGGCCGCCAGGGGCGCGGCGGGCGCACCCACCTGGTCTCCCCCGCCGTCGCCGCCGCCACCGCGATCGCCGGCACGCTGGCCACCCCGGACGACCTGGACGGCGGGGTGCCCGCATGAACCCGGTCCGCATCGTTCAGGGCACCGCCGTCCCGCTCGACCGCTCCGACGTGGACACCGACCAGATCATCCCCGCCGAGTGGCTGAAGCGGGTCGAGCGGACGGGCTTCGGGCGGGGCCTGTTCGCGACGTGGCGCGACGACCGCGACTTCGTGCTCAACGACGAGCGCTTCGCCGGGGCCACGATCCTGGTCGCCGGCCCCAACTTCGGCACCGGATCGTCGCGGGAGCACGCGGTGTGGGCACTGATGGACTACGGCTTCGCCGCCGTCGTCAGCCCGCGGTTCGGCGACATCTTCCGCAACAACGCCACGAAGAACGGGCTCGTGCCGGTCGTGGTCCCGCCAGAGGTGGGTGAGGCGCTGCTCCGGGCCATCGAGGCCGACCCGGCGCTCGAGCTCACGATCGACGTCGAGCGGCGCGTCCTGTCGGCCGCCGGAACCGCCGACATCGAGTGCGCGTTTCCGCTCGACGACGCCATCCGGGAGCGCTTCCTCGAGGGCCTCGACGACATCGCGATCACCCTCCGCCATGCGTCGGCCATCGACGACTTCGAGCGCCGCCGGTCCGACTGGATGCCCACCACCGGCTGACCGGCGGCGGTCTAACTGCCGGCGACCAGCCGCTTCACGCGAGCCAGCGAGGACACCGCCGAAACCCTTGGGCGATCCGCGGCGGAGGCCGTAGGGGCGTCGTGGACGAGCACCACCGTGGTCCCGGCCGGCGTGCTCGACACCTTGACCTCGTCGACGAGCGCCTCCATCAGCGCCAGCCCGCGATGATCGACCGCCTGGGGCGACGGCATGCTCGGATGCTCGGGCGGGTCGAAGCCGCGGCCCAGATCGCTGACCATCAGCGTGCATGCCGTGCCCTGAATGGTGACCGTGACGGTGAACGTGTCGCCGGCGGCGTGCAGGATCGCGTTGTTGCAGGCTTCGGCCACCGCCTGCACGAGATTGTCCGCCACGTCTCGCCTCACCCCTGCCGACCGCAAGGCGTGGCCGACGAAGGCGCGAGCCGCGGGGACTGCGGCCGCCTGCCGCCGCAACCTCGTGCTGGTCCGAACGTCCATCGCCGCTCGCCGTACCCTTCGCCTCACGGTGCCAAACGCTACGTTCCGTCGTCGCCACCACGGGTAGTGCACGTGGCGTGCACCAGCCCCGACGGTGTCACCGGGCGGCGTAGTGTCGAGGACGCCCTTGTCGACCTCGATCGCGTATAGGTGACGCATGAACTCTCGCCGACCCGTTCAGCTCACGGCCCCCGCCGAGCGCAGCTCGGCCCGACTCGCCCGTCTCGTGGCGAGCGGCGTCGGCGCTGGGGCGGGCCTCAGCATCGACGACACCGAGGACCTCCGGATCGCCGTCAGCGAGCTCGTCGCGCTGCTGGTCGATGGGGTCGAGGATCCCACCCAGTCGATCCACGTGACGTTCCTGAGCGCGCCCGGCGAGGTGACGGTGGAGGGCACGGGCGAGGCAGGTCCCACGACGTCGGGGACGACCGGCGCGCCCGGCGCCCGGGGCGCGAGTGGGCCACCCGCGGTCGACGACCTCGCCCTCGAGATCCTGCGCGTGGTCGTGGACGTACACAGCTTTGAGGCCGACCAGGCGGGACGCCGCTTCCACCTGGTCAAGCGCGCCCGGACCACATGACCGACCTCCGCGAGCCAGAAGAACCCGAGGACGTCCTCGACCGGCGCTTCCGCGACTTCCGTGACACCCACGAGAGGTCGGTCCGCAACGAGCTGGTCGAGGCGCATCGGGGTCTGGCGGCCCGGATCGCAAACGACTACCGGGGGCGGGGCGTCGACCTCGACGACCTCGTGCAGATCGCGATGCTCGGCATCCTCAAGGCCGTCGAGCGCTTCGACCCCGACCGCGGCATCCCCTTCTCTTCGTTCGCCAGCCGCACCGTCAACGGTGAGATCAAGCGCTACTTCCGCGACCGCACCTGGGCGGTGCGGCCGCCGCGGAGCACGCAGGAGCGCCACCTCGACCTCCGCCGGGCCACGGCCACGATGTCGGCGAACCTGGGCAGGCCGCCGACGGTCGCCGAACTGGCGGCCGAGCTCCAAATCTCCGAGGACGAGGTGCTGGAGGCCATGGAGGCCGGCGCCGCGTACCGGGCGGCGAGCCTGGACGCCCGGCGCCCGGGGGACGAGGAGGGGGCGTCGCTCGCCGAGCGCCTTCCCGGCACCGAGCCAGCGAGCCGGCCCGTGGAGCTTCGGCTGCTGGTCGGCCAGCTGCTGGACACGCTGCCGCCGCGCGAGGCCGAGATCGTGCGCCTGCGCTTCTACGACGAGCTGACCCAGAGCGAGATCGCCGAGCGCCTGGGCATCAGCCAGATGCACGTGTCGCGGCTCATCCGCCGCTGCCTGCTGGAGCTCCGCGAGGTGCTGGACCGCTGACACCACCACGACTTTGAAGATCCTGCGGGCCGTGACCCCGTTTTTCCTTCAAAGACGTGGCGAGGCCCGCCGGGCTAGGACTCGACGGCGAGGAGATCGTCGAGGCGGGTGATCGCGAACAGGCGCTGCACCTGGGGCGGGACAGCCCGCACAGAGAACTGGCCGCCCTGCGACTCCGCATGGCGGTGCAGCGCCACCAGCGCCCCCAGCCCGCTGGAGTCCACGAACCCCACGCCCGAGAGGTCGAGCACCAGCGAATCATGGCCGGAGTCGACCAGTCCCGCGAGCTCTCGCTTCACGCTCTCGGACGTCACGATGTCGAGGTCGCCGGCGAGCCGGGCCGCGGCGATGCGACCGGACTTTTCGAGGATCTCCAGGCTTGCCTGCTCGCTCACGCATCTCTCCCGTATCGAGCCACCCGGCTTCGCGACCGGGCCCCGGCGGGACACTAGTGGACCCTCGCGGAAGTCATCGTGGCGTCCTTACAGCCAGTCCCCGAGCGCCGGGAGGATGGGGGCGCGCAGCCAGGCATCGAACAGCCCGCTCAGGTCGCGCCTTCCGACCTGCTCGGCGAGCGCCTCGAAGTCGGCCGTCGTGGCCGACGCTCCGCCGTAGCGATCGACCCAGGTGCGCAGCAGCTCGAAGAACAGCTCGTCGCCCAGCTCGTGCCGGAGGACGTGCAGGGTGAGCGCGCCCCTCAGGTACACGGTGGCGTGGAACAGACGGTCCGGCCCCGGGTCGGCGGGCGGCACGTCGAGCCCGGGGGTGTCCGCGAAACCCTGCGCAATCTCGTCGACCGTGCCGTCGCCCCGGTGCTCGGACCACAGCCACTGGGCGTAGGTGGCGAAGCCCTCGTTGAGCCAGATGTCGCGCCAGCTGCCCAGGCTCACGTGGTCGCCGAACCACTGGTGCGCGAGCTCATGGGCGACGACGGGCTCCGAAACTTCGTCGCCGCCGAACAGGGACAGGGTCTGCGTCTCGAGGGCAAAGCCGAGGTCGTCGTCGACCACCACCGCGCCGTAGGTGGCGAACGGATAGGGCCCGAACCGGTCGTCGAAGAAGGCGATCATCTCGCCCTGGCGCGCAAAGGCGGCGCCCACACTCTCGGGGAGGTCCGCGTCGTACACGTTGCGGATCGGCAGCCCGTCAGGACCGGCCCGCGTCTCGACGCGAAGGTTGCCGATCACAACCTGGACCAGGTACGTCGCCATGGGTTCCGCAGCGTCGAACACCCAGGTCTCGGTCCCGCCGGCACCGGTGATCGTCTCGCGCCGCAGCCCGTTGGCGGCGACATCCAGGTCCCCGGGAACCGTCACCCGGATCTCGTAGGTTGCCTTGTCGGTCGGGTGGTCGTTGGCGGGGAAGAAGGTGGCGGCCCCGTCGGGCTCCGACGCCACGTAGACCTCTCGCCCGTCGGTGGTGAACCCGGGCTCCAGCGGCGGGGGGCCTGCGATCGGTGCGGGCGTGCCGTCGTAGTGGACCACGGCGGAGAACGGCGCGCCGTCCGCGAGCGCGTGAGCCGGGGTCACGACCAGCTCGTGGTCGTCGGGGCGCTCCCAGCGCGCGGGGTCGCCGTCGACGTCGACGGCGGTGACGCGCAGCCCGATCAGGTCCAGCGAGAAGCTGGACAGCGCCTCCGTGGCGACCGCATCGATGGTGGTCACGCCGTCGAGGTGCTGGTCCGTCGGGTCCCACGTCAGGGCGAGCGCGTAGTGGTCGACGTCGTAGCCGCCGTTGCCGGTCTCCGGGTAATAGGGGTCGCCGACGCCCCTGGCCCCGGCGCTCCCGCCGGGTGCTGCCGTGCTGGTCGTCGTGCCCGTGGTCGCGGCGGGCGGGGGCGCGCTCGAACCGTCACGGGCCACGATCGCCGCGGCCGCCACGACCGTGGCCAGCAACAGCGAGGCTCCGGCGACGATGATGAGTCGGCGGCGCACCACGCAGGCCGCAGGATGCCACACCGCCCCGTGGGTCCGGATCGGCGTCGTCGAGGGGGTGACGCCACCCCGAGGGAACGACCGCCCTCCCGTCGACGATCAGTTGGAGATCGCCGGCGGGAGGGACCCGTCACAGGTGCCCGGCCCAGGCCCGAGGCAACTGCTCGGCGTTCGGTGCGGTCATTGAGCGACGGAACCTTAGCCCGGTGTGACATCGGTTACACATGACAATGTGGTGACAAGCGCGCGGTGAGTGGCGGAATCGATCACCGACACGCGTGTTCGCGTCAGCGGTGCCGGTTGACGGCGGACACCACCGCCCGCAGGGACGCCGTCGTGATGCTCTCGTCCATGCCGATGCCCCAGCGCACCGTCCCGTCGGAGCTCTGCGTCTCGACGTAGGCGACGGCGGTGGCGTCGGATCCGGCCCCGACGGCGTGCTCGCTGTAGTCGACGACGTCGATGTCCACGCCGAGATCGGACGTCAGCGCCGCGACGAACGCGGCGATCGGGCCGTTCCCCGCACCGCTCACCGTGCGGCGCTCGCCGTCGACCACCAGCTGGGCAACGACCCTCGAGCCGTCCTCGCCGGTAGTGGACTCGTGCGAGATCAACCGCACCGGGGCGCGGTCGGGCAGGTACTCGGCCACGAACGCGTCCCACATCTGGACCGGCGTGATCTCGGTGCCGGTGTCCTCGGTGATGCCCTGGATCGTCTTGGAGAACTCGATCTGCAGGCGCCGGGGCAGGTCCAGGCCGTGCTCGGCGTGCATGATGTACGCGACGCCACCCTTGCCCGACTGGCTGTTCACCCGGATCACCGCCTCGTACGTGCGGCCCACGTGCTTGGGGTCGATCGGGAGGTACGGCACCCCCCATTCCTCGTAGTCGTCGCCGAGCGCGGCGAAGCCCTTCTTGATCGCGTCCTGGTGGCTGCCCGAGAACGCGGTGTACACGAGATCGCCCACGTAGGGGTGCCGAGGGTGCACCGGCAGGCGGTTGCAGTACTCGGCGACCCGGCGCAGGGCGTCGATGTCGTTGATGTCGAGCTCGGGATCGACGCCCTGGCTGAACAGGTTCATGGCCAGCGTGACGATGTCGACGTTGCCCGTGCGCTCGCCGTTGCCGAACAGGCAGCCCTCCACCCGGTCGGCGCCGGCCATGACTCCGAACTCGGCGGCGGCCACGGCCGTCCCCCGGTCGTTGTGGGGGTGGAGCGACAGCACCACCCGGTCCCGGTGGGGAACGTGGCGATGGAAGTACTCGATCACGTCGCCGTAGATGTTGGGCGTGTACATCTCCACGGTGGCCGGCAGGTTGAAGATGATGGGGCTGCCGCCGTCGGGCTCGATGACGTCCATGACCGCCGAACAGATCTCCACCACGTAGTCGATCTCGGTGCCGGTGAAGCTCTCTGGCGAGTACTCGTAGCGGACCTGGGTCCGCGGCACCGTGTCCTCGAGCTTGCGGGCCAGGCGGGCGGCATCGGTGGCGATCTGGGTGATGCCGTCGTAGTCGAGCCCGAACACGACGCGGCGCTGCAGTATCGACGTCGAGTTGTAGAAGTGGACGATCGCCCTATGGGCGCCCTTGATCGACTCGTACGTGCGCTCGATCAGCTCGGGCCGGCACTGGGTCAGCACCTGGATCGTGACGTCGTCGGGGACCAGGTCCTCCTCGATGAGCTGGCGCACGAAGTCGAAGTCGGGCTGGCTCGCCGACGGGAACCCGACCTCGATCTCCTTGAACCCCATCTGCACCAGGGCGTCGAACATGCGTCGCTTGCGCGCCGGGTCCATCGGATCGATGAGCGCCTGGTTGCCGTCGCGGAGGTCGACGGCGCACCACAGGGGGGCCTTCTCGATGCGCCGGTTGGGCCACGCGCGGTCGGGGAGCGCGAGCGGCAGGGGGAGGAACGGCCGGTACTTCTCGAACGGCATCTTCCTCGGGGTCACGGGTTCGGGGGGCATCGTCTCTCTCCCTGGATCGTCACGGAAAACTGAAAAGCCCCCTGGCCCGGTGGGCGCAGGAGGCGGACGAGCACCTATGTGCGGTGCTCGTCTCAGGTAAGAAGCAGGCCGGCGGTGTGCAGGCGCATCGAAACAATGCTGCCGGAGCCCGGGACC
>Ga0081455_10002537_pt1 | contig 21689 bp, 25 predicted proteins | sample TabmetS3T2R1_FD_70207 | JGI IMG/M metagenome (GOLD analysis project Ga0081455, IMG submission 70207) | Tabebuia heterophylla rhizosphere microbial communities from the University of Puerto Rico - S3T2R1 | ecosystem: Host-associated > Plants > Roots > Rhizosphere ...
GAGCCGAGTCTCGGTCGAGCCGCAATAGGGACACGGATGCGCGCTCGCCTGAATCTGGAGCAAAGTCGCAGGTGCGTTGCCCGTTGGAGGGGCGAAGCCGGCCTCCTCGAGCTTGTGGCGCCCTTCCTCGGTGATCCGATCGCTCGACCAGCCCTCGCTCAGCACCTCGACGTCGGGCTCGGCGCCCAGCTCGCGGATGCGCTCGGCCATCTGGTCGCGCATGACCTCGAGCGCGGGGCAGCCGAGGAAGGTCGGCGTGAAGCCGACGTGCACGCGCTCGCCCTCCACCTTCACGTCGCGGACGACTCCGAGATCGACGAGGGAGAGGACAGGGATCTCGGGATCCGGGATCTCGGCAAGCACCTCCCACACGCGCTCGGCGGTCACCATGACGCGCCCGGCACGGACCGGCGTACCATCGTCATCTCCTCCCAGAGCGGGCTGAGGTTGTCCGTATGCCCGCCGCGCTCGATCGCCTCGACGTCGCTCCGATCGACCGCCTGGCAAAGGAGTGGGCGCTGTTCCTCGGTGAGGACGCCGAGCGCGTACGGCCACAGTTCGTCGACTGCCTCGCAGAACCTCGGCTCTTCGCGTAGGCGCTCGGCCCACATCTCGGCGTGCATGCGGTGGTAGGTCTCCTCGCGGTCGATCTTTTCGGCGAGGTCTGCGACTTCGCGGTCTTGCGAGTTCAGCAGGACCTGAATCCGGATGCGGTCGGCGGTCTCGTAGAGCCAATGGCGCGCGATCGTCCGCGCCCACTCGTCGACCAAGCGCATCTCGACAAGGGGCGCGCAGAGATACTCGTCCGGCTCGCGGTCGAACGCGAGCGCGTCCGCATCCGTCCCCAGCTCCTTCGCCGCGAGCTCGTACCAGGCGCGCGCGTGACCGATCTCGGTCTGCGCGATGGAGGAAAAGGCGACGTCCTCCTCGAGGAACGGGGCGATGCCGGTCCACTCGGAGTTGCGCCAGCCGAGGACGAGCTCGTCGTCAGCCAGCCGGAGGAACGATGCGATGTTCGGGCTCATGGCAGTCTCCGCGAAAACTGCACCGCGTCAGCGACTTGCATTTTTCGCGGCTAGCTCACGCGCCTCCTTCAGCTTCACCTTGAGCGAGTAGCCGTCCACCCGGCGATAGTCGCGGTCGAAGACGTCGGCGACGTACGGCTCCCGCACTTCATCGACGGCTTCGCGCGGGACGATCCAGAGCGCGAACGACTCGCCGCGTCGTCCGTAGAACTCGCGGGCGTATGCCTCGGCGAAGGCGATGTTCGGCGCCTCGAGAGAGCCGCCGTGCTGGAAAGGCTGGCCCTCGCGCTCCTGGCGAAAGACCTCCCAGATCACGCTGCATCCGCTAACACCGCGCGCCGCACCCACGCGGTCTCCTCGCGTGAGGCCTGGCGGAAGCCGAGCCGCCGCTCGGTCTCAGGGCCGTGACCAGTGACGACCCACTTCAGCTCGTCCCAGTCGGGCTCGGAGTACTCCCAGACGCCGTCCTTCCGCTTCTTCAGCTTCGGGTCGGGGACGGTGAGGCCGAGCTCCCAGATCTGCGGCACGTAGCCGTCGAGGAACTGCTGCCGCGCCTCCTCGTTGGCCTGGCTCTTGATGCGCCAGTGGAACGTGGGATCGTCGGCGGCTGCGATCGGGTTGCCGTGGAACTGCATGAGCGGCCCCCACCAGCGGTTGAGCGCTTCCTGGACGAGCTCGCGCTGCTCGTCCGTGCCGAGCATCATCGTGAGGATCACGTCGCGGCCGTGGAGGATGTGGAACGACTCCTCCCAGCAGATCTTCTTCATGATCCGCGCGTACGGCGCGTACGAGCACTTGAGGAGCGCCTTCTGCGAGACGATCGCGGCCGCGTCCACGAGCCACGCGATGACACCGACGTCACCCCACGTCTTCGTCGGGTAGTGGAAGACGTTGTGGAACTTCGCCTTGCCCGAGACGAGGTCGTCGAGGCACGCGCTCCGCGGCTTCCCGAGGTCCTCGACGACGCGGTAGATGAGCTGCGCGTGGCCGACCTCGTCCTGGATCTTCGCGGTGAGGGCGAGCTTCCGCTGCAGGGTCGGCGCGCGCAGGATCCAGTCGCGCTCGGGCAGCACGCCCATCAGCTCCGAGTTGCCGTGCATCTCGATGAACTTCACGAGCTTCGAGCGGTACTCGTCGGGCATCCAGTCGTCGACTTCGACCTGTCCGCCCGCCTGGACGTGCTCGAGGAACTCCTGCGTGCGCGAATCCATGGCCTCCCTACCTAACGGTCGTTAGCATTGATGGTATCGCCACACGACGCGCCGAGCTAACCCGCATCGCTGCGCGGCTCTTCGCCGAGCGCGGCTACCACGGCACGTCGATGGGGCACATCGCGGAGGCCATGGGCGTGCAGAAGGGCTCGCTCTACGCGCACACGCCGTCGAAGCAGGACCTGCTGCTCGAGACGATGCGCGAGGGCGCGGCCGCCTTCCACGCCGGCCTCGACGCGATCCCCGACGACGCGCCCGCACCGGAGCGCCTCCGCCTCGCGCTGCGCGCCCACCTGAGGGTCGTGGCGGAGCAGCTCGACGTCGCCACCGTCTTCATCCGCGAGTGGCGCTACCTGGAGGGCGAGCGGCGCGACGAGATCCTCGCCGAGCGACGTCGCTACGAGGAGCGCTGGCGCGCGCTCGTGCGCGAAGGGGTCGAGCGCGGTGAGCTGCGCACCGACCTCGACGCGGGCGCGACGGCCCTGCTCGCCCTCTCGGCAGCGAACTGGGCCTACACCTGGCTGCGGCCGGGCTTCGACACCGACGCGCTCGCAGACCGCTTCGCCGCGACCCTCGTCGACGGCGTGCGCGGCTACGCGACTCCGCAGTAACCCGCGGCTCAGACCGTCAGCTCGATCCGGTTGCCGTCCGGATCCAGCACGGCCGACTCGTAGTACCCGTCGCCGGTGCGCCGCGGGCCGTCGACCACGCGGAAGCCGTCGGCGGCGAGGCGGGCGGTCAGCTCGTCGACGGCCGCCTCCGAGCCGAGCGAGAACGCGACGTGGACGAGGCCGGCCGCCTGCTCGGGCGAATCGTCGCGCGGGCCCGCGATCGACGCCATCGACATCAGCTCGAGGCGCGCTCCGTCGTCGAACTCGAGGAAGTACGAGCTGAAGCCCTTGGCGTCGTTGACGTAGCGCTCGCCGGCACGGGCGCCGAGGTAGCGGCCGTAGAAGTCGCGGAGCCGCTCCAGATCCCGCGTCCAGACGGCGACGTGCTCGATCCGCACGCGTCCGAGTCTATGCCGGTATTCGACGCCGTAGACGGCCGCCGCGCTCAGCGGTACAGTCGCACGCACCCGACCGAGGAGGCCAGTTTCGTGGAGCTCGCCGATCGTTCCGAATCCGCCGGTGACGGCGCGCCGTTCGGGGTCACCGTCGCGGCCGTGATCGCATTCTGCAAGGCCGCCTACCTCGTGCTCCTGGGCCTGCTCGGCTTCGCCGTGGCCGACCAGGTCGACGATTCCTGGTCGGGCGTGATCGTTGTCGCGGGCGTCGTGTACGGCGTGCTCGGCTGGCTCGTCCTGCGCGGGAGCGGCATCGCGCGGCTCCTGCTGGCGGCTGTCTCCGCGGTCATCGCGGCCGCCGCCGTCGTCTACCTGTTCACCGGGCCGTCGTACGCGATCATGCCGTCGCTGATCGCAGCGGCCATCGCCTGCGCAGTCGTCGCGCTGCTCTACGTGCCGGAGCGGTCGAAGGCGTACTTCGCGCGCGCCTCGGGCGCCTAGCGCCCGCGTGGCGCCGCCGGCTGCGCTGATCGTCAACCCACGGGCGAGCGCGGTCGACGAGCCGCGGCTGGCCGCTGTCCGGGAGGCGCTCGGCGGGCCGGAGGTGTTGCGGACGGAGGCGCCCGGCCACGCCGCCGAGCTGGCCCGCGCGGCGGAGGAATGGGCCGACGCGATCTACGTCTTCTCCGGCGACGGCGGGTTCAACGAGGTCGTCAACGGCGCGAGCGGCCGCGTGCCGCTCGGCTTCGTCCCGGGCGGCGGCGCGAACGTGCTGCCGCGGGCCCTCGGGCTACCGCGCGACCCTGTCGAGACGGCGAGGCGGCTGGTGCTGCGACGGACGCGGCGGATCTCGCTCGGGCGCGCGAACGGCAGGCGGTTCGCGTTCAGCTGCGGGATCGGCCCGGACGCGGAGGCCGTGCGGCGCATCGACGCGCGCGGCCGGCGGCCCGACGGGAAGCGCCCCGGGAACCTCGCCTTCGCGCTCGCGGTCGCACGGGTGGTGCTGGAGGGCTCGTACGCGGAGCCGGCGCTCGAGCTCGCCGAGCTGGAGCCGAGCAACACGGTGTTGCAAGGGCGGCAGGCGGCCTTCGCGCTCGTCGGCAACCTCGCGCCGTACACCTACGCCGGGCTGCTCGCCGTCCGGCCGCACCCGCAGGTCACCGCCGAGCAGGGGCTCGACCTCGTCGCACCGGCGCGGTTTCGCCGCCGGTCGCTGCCGCGCTATGCCGCGTACGTCGTGCGCGGCCGAGGCGCCGACACGGCAACGGATCTCGCCTACGCACACGATCTCGACCGGGTCGTGATCCGCTGCCTCCGGCCGCTGCCGCTGCAGGTGGACGGCGAGGACCTGGGCGACACGACCGGGGTCGTCATCGAGGCCGAGCGGGACGCCGTCACGGTGCTCGTCTAGCACCCGCGAACTGCTTCGCTCCGCCGTCGTCTCAAAGAGGCGATGCCTCGTCTGCTCGCGCTCCTCCTGCTCCTCCTCTGCGTGCTCGTCGCCGGCTGCGGCGGCTCGTCCGCGTCCGGCAAGGACGATCCGGTCCCGGAGGAGACGGCGCGCGCCTTCGCCTACGACGCGACGCAGCCGCTCGAGGTCTCGGAGGGCGAGCAGGTCGCCGACCTCACGTCCGTGATCACGGGGATGTCGTACGCGAGCCCGGACGGCGACCGCGTCACGGGCCTGGTCGCGCACCCCGGCATCGTCCAGTCCGGCGCGCCGGGCGTGATCTTCATGCACGGCTCGGGCGGCTCCCGCACCGACTTCGTGGACGAGGCCGCGCGGCTCGCCGCACGGGGCATCGTCGCGATGACGATCGACTCGCCGTTCTCCCGTTCGCCGAGCGAGGAGATCCGCTCCGGCTACGGCGACGACGCGACCATCCGCAGGCTGATGGTCCAGAACGTCCGGGACCTGCGGCGCGGCCTCGACGTGCTCGTCGAGCGCTACAAGGTCGATCCCGAGCGGCTCGCGATCGTCGGCTACAGCATGGGCGTCCAGGCGGCGGCCCTCGCGGCGGCGCTCGACCCGCGCGTGCGCGCGGTCGTGCTGATGGCGGGGCGCGCGCATCCCTCGGGCGGCGTGGCGGTCTTCGGCGACCTCGACACCGTCCACTTCATCGGACACCTCGCGCCTGCGCAGCTGCTCCTCCAGGGCGGCACGCGGGACTCGATCATCCCGCGCGGGGAGATGCAGCAGCTCTACGCCGCGGCGAGCGAGCCGAAGGAGATTCGCTGGTATCCGGCCGATCACGGGCTCGGCAGACGCTCCGCCGACGAGCGGATCGACTGGCTCAGCGAGCAGTTGGGTCTCGGGTAAGGTCTCCCCCGCGATGGCGCATGTCGTCCCCGCGGAGCGCGATCTCCGCCGCGTGATCGGCGACGGCGCGACGGTTCCGGACGGCGAGGTGGAGGGGCTCGGCGAGGACGACCTCCTCGCCCTCTACCGCCGGCTCGTCCTGCTCCGCACGTACGACGAGCGCTCGGTCGTCTACCACCGCCAGGGCCGCATCGGCACCTACGCGATCTTCTGGAACCACGAGGCGATGCAGGTCGGGTCGTTCTCCGCGCTCGAGGAACGCGACTGGATCTTCCCGAGCTACCGCGAGTCGGCGATCGGGCTGCTACGCGGGATGCCGGCGAGCACGATCCTCTCCTGGTGGCGTGGCCATCCCGCCGGCTGGTGGAACCCCGCCGACTACAACGTGGCGTCGATCTGCGTCCCGATCGCGACCCACGTCCCGCACGCGGCCGGGCTCGCGTGGGGGAAGAAGCTGAAGGGCGAGGACGCCGTCGCGATCGTGTACTTCGGCGACGGCGCCACGTCGGAGGGCTCCTTCCACGAGGGCGCCAACTTCGCGGGCGTCATGAAGGCTCCGCTGGTGCTCTTCTGCAACAACAACGGCTGGGCGATCTCGACGCCGGTCTCGGCGCAGACCGCCGCGGAGACGCTCGTCGACAAGGCCGCCGGCTACGGCATGCCGGGTATGCGCGTCGACGGCGGCGACGTCCTCGCCGTCTACGAGGCGACCCGCGATGCGGTCGAGCGGGCCCGCGCCGGCGACGGGCCGACCTTCGTCGAGGCCGTGAGCTACCGCGCGGCGCCGCACGCGACGGCCGACGACCCGAGCGCCTACATCGATCCCGAGCGCGTCGAGGAGGAGCGGGCGAACGAGTGCGTCGGACGCTACGAGCGCTACCTGCGCCGGCTCGGGATCCTCGACGACGACTCGGCCGAGGCCGTGCGGCAGGAGGCGCTGGACGTGCTGCGCGCCGGCATCGCGGCCGCGGAGGCGGAGCCGCCGGCCGACCGCGACCTGCTCTTCGAGAACGCGTTCGTCGACCCGCCGCCGAACCTGCGGGAGGGCTGGGACAAGTGACCGAAGGTCACGCAGCTCTCGGCCAGGGAGTCGAGAGTGGCTGAGCGGTTCCTCGTCGAGGCGGTGAACGACGCCCTGCACGTCGAGCTCGAGCGCGACCCGACGGTGCTGGTGATGGGCGAGGACGTCGGCCGCGCCGGAGGCGTCTTCCGCGCGACGGCCGGCCTGCGAGACCGGTTCGGCCCCGACCGCTGCGTGGACACGCCGCTCGCGGAGGCCGGGATCCTCGGCACCGCCGTCGGCCTCTGCATGGCCGGCTGGCGGCCCGTCTGCGAGATGCAGTACGACGCGTTCTCGTACCCGTGCCTCGACCAGCTGATCACGCACGTCGGCCGCTACCGCTGGCGCAGCGGCGGGAAGATGGCGTTCCCGCTCGTCGTCCGCATGCCCTACGGCGGCGGCGTGCGCGCGCCGGAGTTGCACGACGACTCGCCGGAGGCGTACTACGTACACACCCCCGGCGTGAAGGTGGCGATCCCGTCGACGCCGGCCGACGCAAAGGGGCTGCTCGCCGCCGCCATCCGCGATCCCGACCCGGTCGTCGTGCTGGAGCCGAAGCTCCACTACCGCACGATGCGCGGCGAGGTGCCTGAGGGCGAGCACGTCGTCCCGCTCGGGGCCGCGCGTACCGTGCGGGAGGGCGACGACCTGACCTTCGTCGCGTACGGGGCGATGGTGCCGGTGGCGGAGGCCGCCGCGAACGCGCTCGACGGGGAAGCCTCGGTCGAGATCCTCGACATCCGGACGCTGAAGCCGCTCGACGAGGAGGCGCTGCTGGCGGCCGCTTCCAAGACGGGGAGGGTGGTGATCGTCCAGGAGGCTCCGCGCACGGCCGGCTACGGTGCCGAGCTGGCGGCGATCCTCGCGGAGAAGGCGATGCTCGACCTGCGGGCGCCGATCGTGCGCGTTACCGGCTACGACGTGCCGTATCCGTACTGGCAGATCGAGGACGCGTACATGCCGTCGGCCGAGCGCGTGGCCGACGCGGCACGAAGGATCTTGGCGTTCTGATCCAGGCGAAGAAGGCGCTTGAGTCGCGCGGAGCGCCTGAAGACCGTGATCCTAGAACGCGTAGCGTATGAAGACGCCGCCGTACCGGATCGAAACCGAGCGGCTGGTCGTCCGCTGCTGGGAGCCTGGAGATGCGCCGTTGCTGAAGGAGGCCGTCGACTCGAGTCTCGACCACCTGCGGCCCTGGATGCCGTGGGCGCACGAGGCTCCGCTTCCGCTCGAGCAGACGGTCGAGCTGCTGCGGGGCTTCCGCGGGGCCTTCGACCTGGGCCGGGACTACGTCTACGGGATCCTCGCGCGCGACGAGTCGGAGGCCGTCGGCGGCTCGGGGCTTCACACCCGCGTAGGGGCGGAGGCGTTCGAGATCGGCTACTGGATCCGCGCGAGCCGCTCGGGTGAGGGCCTCGGGACCGAGGCGACGGCGGCACTGGCGCGCGTCGGGATCGAACTCTGCGGGGCGGGGCGGATCGAGATTCGGGTCGATCCGGAGAACGCGCCCAGTCTCGCGATCCCGCGCAAGCTCGGCTTCACCGAGGAGGGGCGGCTGCGGCGGGTGCTGCACGGGGCCGACGGGACCCCGCACCAGCGCGATGCAGTCGTGTTCGCGCTGCTCGCGGACGAGCTCGGCGGGACTCCGGTCGCCTCGGTGCCGCTCGAGGCCTTCGACGCGACGGGGGCGCTCGTCCCGTGAAGACGACGCTGCACGAGATCCCGCTCGAGCGGCGCACGCTGCACGGCCACTTCTCGAGTGACCTCGAGCCGGTCGCCCAGGTGCGGCCCGGAGACGTCATCCGGTTCGCCACCCTCGACGCGGGCTGGGGGTTGGAGCCGCCGCGCGCGGACGGCTCGCAGCGCGAGCGCTTCTCACCGCTCGACGAGGAGCTGGACGCCGGGCACGCGCTGATCGGGCCGGTCGAGGTCCTCGGTGCGGTCGCGGGGCAGACGCTCGTGGTCGGGATCGAGGAGGTCCGCGTCGGCCCGTTCGGGCTGAGCGTCGCCGGCGGCTGGTCGACGCCGCTGAACGACCGGCTCGGGGTCGGCGAGGGTGAGAGCAGGGTGCTCGCGTGGAAGCTCGATGCCGATGCCGCGGTCGGCCGCGACCGCGACGGTCGCGAGGTGTCGTTGGCGCCGTTCCTCGGCGTGCTCGGGATGCCGCCGCCCCAGCCCGGCGTGCACGAAACCGGTCCGCCGCGCGCGTGGGGAGGGAACCTCGACTGCAAGGAGCTCATCGCGGGAACGACGCTCTTCCTCCCGATCCCGGTCGACGGCGCGTTGTTCTCGGCCGGCGACGGGCACGCGCTGCAGGGCGACGGGGAGGTCTCCTCGACGGCGATCGAGTGCCCGCTCGAGCGGGCGCAGCTCTCGCTCTCGCTCCGCGACGACTTCGAGCTGGCGGCGCCGATCGCGCGGACCCGGGACTCGTGGCTCACGTTCGGCCTCGGCGAGAGCCTCGACGAGGCGGCCGGGAACGCGGTCGAGGGGATGCTTCGGCTGATGGAGCGCGAGCTGAGGCTGGAGCTGCGGGACGCGCTCGCGCTCGCGAGCCTCGTCGTCGACCTCCGCATCACGCAGGTCGTCAACGGCGTCCAGGGCGTGCACGCCGTTCTGCGCGACGAGGCGATCCGGTAGAACACCCGCGCCGTGGCGTACGAGTTCAAGCTCCCTGATCTCGGCGAGGGCCTGACCGAGGGCGAGATCGCGCGCTGGCTCGTGAGCGAAGGGCAGGAGGTCGCCGAGGACGACCCGCTCGTCGAGATCCAGACCGACAAGACGACGGTCGAGATCCCGTCGCCGGCAGCCGGCAAGGTCGCGCGCATCCTCGTCGCCGAAGGCGAGGTCGTGGCAGTCGGCACTGTGCTGGTCGTGATCGGTGAGGACGGGTCCGAGCCGTCGGCCTCCGCCACCCGGGGACAGACCCAGGGACAGACCCCCGCCGTCGAGACCGGACGCGTCCGGGCGACTCCGCTCGTGCGGCGGATGGCCGACGAGCTCGGCGTCGACCTCGCGAGCGTCGAAGCGACCGGGCCGCAAGGTCGCGTCACCGAGGACGACGTCCGCCGCGCTGCGTCGGGCGCCGAGCCCGAGGAAGGCCGGCGCGAGGCGCTGCGCGGTGTGCGCCGGCTCGTCGCCGAGCACATGGCGCGCGCACACCGGGAGGTCCCGCCCGTCACCTGGGTCGAGGAGTGCGACTTCGGCGCGGTCGAGCTGAAGCGGCTCGTGCCGGCGACGCTCAAGGCTGTGGCCGAGAGCCTGCGGGAGTTCCCGGAGCTGAACGCGCGGCTCGAAAAGGACACGATCGTCTACCTGGACCGCTACGACCTCGGCGTCGCCGTCCAGACCGACCAGGGCCTGATCGTCCCGGTCGTCCGCGGCTGCGACGAGAAGAGCCTCGACGAGCTCGAGGCGGAGGTCACGCGCTTGGCCGACGCGGCGCGCGCCGGGAAGCTCAAGCCCGAGGAGCTGCGCGGCTCCACCTTCACGGTCACGAGCGCGGGCAAGCTCGGCGGGCTGCTCACGACGCCGATCGTCAACCACCCCGAGGTCGCGATCCTCAGCATCGGCCGGATCGCGGATCGCCCCGTGGTTCGGGACGGCGAGATCCAGGCCCGCCCGGTCGGGACGATCGCTGTTACCTTCGACCATCGCGTGATCGACGGCGCCCGCGCGGCGGAGTTCGGCCTCGCGGTGATCGATCGCTTACAGCGCGCGTAGGGCGGACTGCCGGAGCAGCGCAGTCCGGCGACACAGTCTGTGCTTCGGCGGGCCGCCCAGAACAAAAACGTCGGAGCCCGGCGGCGAGGGTCCACCGGGCTCCTGTCGTGAGGGGGCAAAGCCCCTCGAGCCTCTGGTGGCGCATACGCCGCAAAGGGCGCCAGTGGTTTTAGGTGGCGAGGTGCGGCTCGAGCATCCGCTCGATCCGGGGTGCGCTGGCCCGGCCCTCGATGCGGTCGACGACACGCTTGCCCTTGACGAGCGCAAGCGTCGGGACCGTGCTCACGCGGAAGCGCTCGGCGAGCTCGGGCTGCTGGTCGACATCGACCGCCGTCACCCGCAGGCGCGTGCGCTCCTTGCGCGCGAGGTGCGCCATCAGGCTCTCCATCCGGCGGGCCGGCCCGGAGTGGGCGGCGCCGAAGAAGACGAGGAGCGGTCGGCTGTCGTCGTCCATGGGACGCTCTTTTCCCCTGCAAACGGCAGTCTGAAACTCCAGCCCGAGGTGCGCGTCTACACTCAGCCGCGGAATGTGGGAGTGGTACCGGATCGGCCTCTCGCTCGGCCTCGGGATCGGCCTCGGCGCGCTGCTCGCGGCACTGATCGCGCCCCGCCGAGCCCTCGTCGTGGTCGTCGCCGTGGTGGCCGCGGGCATCGGAGCCGCCGTCGGCTACGGGATCGGCGGCTGGCACGAAGCAGTCGCCGGCGGTATCGGCGGCGCGCTCGGAGCGCCGGTCGTCGCGACGATCGTCACGGGAACCCTGCGCCGCGGTGGCACGAGGGGCGGCACCGCGATGCTCGTCGGCTTCGGCGCGCTGGGGCTGATGGCCCTCGCCGTCATCCCGTTCGTCGGGTTCCTCGAGGCGGTCGCGGTTCCCGGGCTCGCGGCGCGGGCGCGTGGGCGCAGCCCCGAGCGCTACGCGGGCCTGCGCAGCCTCGCGCGCGACTGATGGCCCACCGCAAGAAGCTGATCCTCGCCGTCATCGACGGCCTCACGCCCGACGTCTTCGAGGATGCGGTCGAGACCGGCTCGGCGCCGGCGCTCGCATTCCTCGCGCACCACGGCAGCTACCGCCGCGGCATCTCGACGTTCCCGTCGCTCACGCCGGTGTGCCTCTCGTCGATCGCAACCGGCGCGCACCCCGACATCCATCGGATCCCGCACCTCGTCTGGTGGCACCGCGGCGAGCGGCGCCTGGTCGAGTACGGCTCCTCGTTCGCGGCGATCCGCGCCGCCGGCACGCGCCGCTCGATCCTCGACGCGATCTTCAACATGAACGAGCAGCACCTCGGTCGGGACGCGGTCACGGTCTACGAGGCGCTCGAGGAGGCTGGCCTGACGACCGCGGCGGTGAACATCACCTGCTACCGCGGCCGCCGCGCGCACCTGCCGCTCGTGCCCGGCTTCACGCGCCCGGCCTACGGCCCGGAGCAGTTCTTCTTCTACAGCCTGTTCGAGTCGGAGGTGACCGGTGCGCCGGTCGCGGTGTTCGGCCGCTCGACCGGCTCGATCGACGCCTACGCCGCGTACGTCGGCCGCTGGCTCGTCACGCGCGACTCCTTCGACCTGCTCGTCTACTACCTCCCCGACTACGACTTCGCCTCGCACGCGCTCGGCCCGGGAGCGAGCCGGGAAGCGCTCGCGCGCAGCGACGCCGCGGTCGGCGCGCTGATCGAGGCGGCGGGCGGGCCGGACGAGTTCCTCGAGCGCTACGCCGTCGTCGTCTGCTCGGACCACGGCCAGACGGCGGTAGACCGGGCCCTGTCGCTCGAGGCGGCCTTCGCGGGGATCGACAACGTCCTCGTGACCGGATCGAACCGCGCCGGCATGGTCTACCGGCTGCCAAGCTGCCGCGAGGAGCCGGCCGACCTCGCACGTCGCCTGGACGGCTCTCCGGCGGCCGAGGTCGTGCTCTGGGGCGAGGGCGACGAGGCGGTTGCACGGCGTGACGGCGAGGAGCTCCGGTTCGCCCCCGCCGACGGCGGCTGGCGCACCAGCGGTGACGCATCGCTCCTGGACCAGCCCGACGCACTCGAGCGGTCGTGGGCCGCCCTCGCGAACCCCAACGCGGGCGAGTTGCTGGTCTCGCCGCCGCTCGGGGTCGAGCTGACCGACCTGGCCGGCCGCAGCCACCTCGGCGGCGGCAGCCACGGGTCGCTCGAGGCCGGCGACTCCGAGGTGCCGATCCTGACCGTCGGCCTCGACGCCGAGCCGCGCCGGATCGTCGACCTCGCGCCGCTCGCCCTCGCGCACTTCGGGGTCGAGCGCCCGGCCTACGCCGATGCCGCCGCCGCCTGACCGGCAGACGATGGTGGCGCGCCAGCTGCGCGCGCGGGACATCTCCGACGAACGCGTGCTCGAGGCGATGGAACGCGTCCCGCGCGAGCTGTTCGTGCCGGATGCCGAGCGCGACCACGCCTACGCCGACGCGGCACTGCCGATCGGCCACGGCCAGACGATCTCGCAGCCGTACATGGTGGCGCGGATCGCGGAGGCGCTCGCGCTCCGTCCAGGCGAGCGCGTGCTCGACGTCGGGACGGGCTCCGGCTACCAGGCGGCGGTGCTCGCGGAGCTCGGGGCCGAGGTCGTGACGATCGAGCGCATCCCCGAGCTCGCCGAGCGCGCGCGGGCGAGCCTGGCCGCGGCGGGCTGCCCGCAGGTCGACGTGCGCGTCGGCGACGGAACGCTCGGCGTTCCCGAGCTTGCGCCGTTCGACGCGATCGCGGTCGCCGCCGCGGCGCCCGCCTTCCCGGAGACGCTCTACGAGCAGCTGCGCCCGCGAGGCCGGCTCGTCGTTCCGGTCGGAGGCGAGCACATGCAGCGCCTCGAGGTGATCGTCCGCAGCCCGGAGGGCCCGGCCGTCGTGCACTCCGTCCCATGCCGATTCGTGCCGCTGGTAGGCCGGGAGGGGTTCGCGGATTAACGTCACACGGCGGAGGGCAGGTTGGTGACCGACGTGAGGGGAGACGACCTGCTGCGACGGCCCGTGCGCTCGCGCGGCATCCAGGTGGGGCACGCGGTGGACGTGCTGCTCCATCCCACCGAGCCGCAGGCGCTCGGGCTCGACGTGCTCTGCCGTGACGACCGGCACCGCTTCCTGCCCCTGTCCGCGGCCACGCTGCACGACGACCGCATCGAGGCCGCGTCGCCGCTCGTCCTGCTCGACCTCCGCGAGGATTCGTTCTACCGGCGGGAGGCCCGTGCGCTGGCGCAGCTCCGCGGCCTACCGGTGGCCGGCGGCGGCTCGCTGGAGGACGTCGTCCTCGGCCGCGACTGGGCGATCGTCGAGCTCGTCCTCGACGGGAAGCAGGTCCCGCTCGACGGGATCGTCCTGCCCGCGCGACCCGAGCCTCGCCGGGCGCGCTGGCTCCAGCGACGGCGCAGGCGCGGCCGACGGCGCTCGCGCTGAGCGCTCTCCGGTACGCTCGCGCGCCGATGGCCTTCTCGCCCGGAACGTCCCTGTCCCGCACCCGCGCAGGCCGTGCGCTCAGCCGGCCGCACAACTGGGTGCAGCTCGCCAAGTTCTGCGTGGTCGGCGCGAGCGGCTACGTGATCAACCTGGCCGTCTACACCGCGCTCCTGAAGGGCGCGGGCTGGCACTACGCGGCCGCCGCGACGGCGTCGTTCCTCGTCGCGGTGACGAACAACTACACCTGGAACCGGCTCTGGACGTTCCACGCGCAGCGCGGCCACGTCGGCTGGCAGGGCCTCCGCTTCCTCGTGGTCGCGGTCAGCGCCTACGTGGCGAACATCCTGCTGCTGACCGGCCTGATCGCGCTCGGGCTCGACAAGGTCGTCTCCCAGGCGATCGCGGTCATCCTCGTAACGCCCCTGAACTTCCTGGGCAACAAGCTCTGGTCCTTCAGGCGGCGCTAGTCTCCTGCCGATGAGGCGCGTCCTCGTCGCGGCGGCGATCGGACTCCTGCTCGCGGGGCCGGCCCTTGCGGCGCCCGGGAAGCCGAAGCCGCTCGGCCCGCCGGAGCAGCGCCTGACCCCGGCGCAGGCCAAGGCGATCTTCCTCCGCAACGAGAAGGTCTCCGACTGGCTCGCGCACTACCCGCAGCGCCTGTGGCAGACCGACGCCACCTTCGACCAGGACCACAAGTTCTGGCGCGTGAACGTCTGGGCGGGCGAGGCGGGCGAGGTCGCGACCGGGAAGGTCGACGACACGAGCGGCGCGGTCAGCGAAGCGTGGACGGGCCCGCAGGTCGCCTGGAAGATGGCGCGCGGCCTTCCGGGCGCGTTCGGCGGGAAGGAGATCAACAGCGCTCCCGTGTGGCTCGGCTTCTGCGCGCTCTTCTTCCTCGGCCTCGCCAACCTGCGCCGCCCGTTCAGCCTCCGCAACCTCGACCTCTTGGTGCTGCTCTCGTTCACGGTCTCGCTGTGGTTCTTCAACCGCGGCGACATCTTCACGAGCGTGCCGCTCGCCTACCCGCCGCTGCTCTACCTGCTCGGCCGCATGGCCTGGAGCGCGTGGCGCGGACGGCTGGGGACCGGCGCCGTGCCGGTGTGGCCGGTATGGCTGCTCGCTGCCGCGACGGTCTTCGCGGCGGGGTTCCGGCTCGGCCTGAACGTGCGCGCCTCGAACGTGATCGACGTCGGCTACTCCGGCGTCATCGGCGCGAACCGGATCGCGAACGGTCAGTCGCCGTACGGCCACTTCCCGGTCGAGCTCGGCAAGGCGTGCGGCCCGAGCGACATCGACGGCGAGACGCGCGAGCGGATCCAGACCAACGGTCGCTGCGAGTCGGCGAACCCGCAGGGCGACACCTACGGCCCCGTCGCGTACGAGGCGTATCTGCCCGGCTACCTCGCGCTGGGCTGGAGCGGCAAGTGGGACGACTTACCGGCGGCGCACTTCGCGTCGATCGGGTTCGACCTGCTGTGTGTGCTCGGCCTCGCGCTCGTGGGGCTCCGCTTCGGCGGCCAGCGCCTGGCGGTGACGCTCGCCTTCGCCTGGGTCGCCTACCCGTTCACGCAGTACGTCTCGAGCTCGAACACGAACGACGCGCTGCCGCCGCTCTTCCTGATCTGGGGCTTCTGGCTGGCGACGTGGCCGGCCGCGCGCGGCGTCGGCGCGGCGCTGTCCGGCTGGACGAAGTTCGGCTCGCTGCTGGTGGCGCCGCTGTGGGCCTCGTACCCCGAGCGGCGGCTGCGCCCGACGCTCCTGTTCGCGGCCGGGTTCCTCGCTGCGACGCTGGCCGCGTTCTCGATCCTGCTGCTCGAGCCCAACCCGGTCCACGCGGCGCGCGTCTTCTGGGACCGCACGCTCGGCTGGCAGATCGACCGCGAGTCGCCGTTCTCGATCTGGGACTGGCGGCAGTACCACGCCGGCCTCCCGGACCTGCACATCCTCCAGCGGGTGCTCGAGGTCCTGCTGATCGTGGCCGCGCTCGCCGTCTACTTCGTCCCGCGGCGCAAGTCCCCGTTGCAGCTCGCCGCCCTGACCGCGGCGCTGCTGGTCGGCGTCGAGCTCGTCCTGACCCACTGGTTCTACCTCTACCTGCCGTGGTTCTTCCCGTTCGCGGCCTTTGCGGTGCTGGCCCCCACGGCCGAGCCGCTGAGAGCCGCCGTCCGCGCGCCCGTTGAGCGCCCTCGCCAAGAGCTGGTCGGCGTCGATTGAGTCGCGGTGGCTCCTGCCCGGAGCCATCGCCCTCTTCCTCGTCGCGATGACGCTGCTCCACTGGGGCTGGTACCAGCACGCGCTGATCCGCGACACGGTCGAGTACCACCGCTACGGCGAGGCGATGGTGAACGGGCACGTGCCCTACCGCGACTTCGCGGTCGAATACCCGCCCGGCGCGCTGCCGGCGTTCGGGCTGCCCGCGGTCGGAGAGCCGAGCTTCTCGCTCTACGACCACGAGTTCCAGATCCTGATGGCGCTCTGCGGGGTGAGCGCCCTGGCCGCGATGTCCCTCGCGCTGCGTGCGCTGGACGCCTCGGTCGAGCGGACCGCCGCCGCGCTGGCCTTCTTCGCGCTCGCGCCGCTCGTGCTCGGCTCCGTGATCCTCTACCGCTACGACCTCTGGCCCGCGGCGCTCACGGTCGCGGGGCTCGCGGCGGTGCTGGCGCGGCGGGAGCGGCTCGGCTTCGCGGCGATCGGGCTCGGTGTGGCGGCCAAGGCCTTCCCGGCGGCCGTGCTCCCTCCGGCGATCGCGTACGTCTGGCGGACGCGTGGGCGGAACGCGGCGCTCGTCTGCACCGGCGTGGCGGCCGCGGTCGCGCTTGCGGTGATCGTGCCGTTCCTCGTCCTCGCGCCGCACGGCGTGTGGGCCAGCATCGAGCGGCAGACGACGCGGCCGCTGCAGATCGAGAGCCTCGGCTCGGCGTTCCTGATCGCCGCCCACCACGTCGGCGGGCTCGCGGTCACGGTCGTGTCGAGCCACGGCTCGCAGAACCTGACCGGCTCGCTGCCCGACGCCCTCGGGACCGCCTCGAGCGTCCTGCTCGCCCTCGTGCTGGTCGCGATCTGGGTCACGGCCGCGCGTGGGCCCGCGACCCCGGACCGCCTCGTCCGCTTCACCGCCGCCTCGCTCGCCGCCTTCGTCGCGCTCGGGAAGGTGCTCTCGCCGCAGTTCCTGATCTGGCTGCTGCCGATCGTCCCGCTCGTCCGCGGCCGGCGCGGGCTCGCCGCCTCGGCGCTGCTCGCGCTCGCGCTGCTGCTGACGCAGGTCTGGTTCCCGATCCGCTACTTCGACCTGGTCGCGCTGGAGGCGTTCCCGTCGTGGGTCCTGCTCGTGCGCGACCTCGTGCTGGTCGCGCTGCTGGCCGTGCTCACGGCACCGGAACGCGAACCGGCTCGCAGCTGAGCGCGCGGCCCTCGCCGTCGCACTCGACCAGCGCGCCCTCGATTCGCACGCCGCCCTCGGCCGGCTCGAAGCGGACGCCCATCCCGGTGCGCATCCGCCCGATCGCGAGCTCGGCCTTCACCCCGATCACCGAGTCGTGCGGGCCGGTCATGCCCGCGTCGGTGATCGCGGCCGTCCCGCCCGGCTGCACCCGCGCGTCGTTCGTCTGCACGTGCGTGTGCGTCCCGATCACCGCCGTGACCTTCCCGTCGAGCACGCGCGCCATCGCGACCTTCTCGCTCGTCGCCTCGGCATGGAAGTCGACGAGCACGACCTTTGCCGCCGCGCGCGCCTCCTCGACGAGCTCGTCGACGACCTCGAACGGGCTCACCGGGGTCGACATGAAGAGCAAGCCCTGCAGGTTCAGCACGGCCACGCCGGTGCCGTCGTCGGCCTGCGCCACCGCGAGCCCGCGTCCCGGCGAGCTCGTCGCGAGGTTCGCCGGCCGCACGACGCGGTCCGACGTGTCGAGGTAGGGGCCGATCTCGCGCCGCCGCCAGACGTGGTTCCCCAGCGTGAGCACGTCCGCGCCGGCCCTGAGCAGCCGGTCGGCGAGGCGCGGCGTCAACCCGGCGCCGTCGGCCGTGTTCTCGGCGTTCACGACGCAAAACCCGGCGCCGAGCTCTTCGCGCAGGCCGGGCAGCCGCTCCTCGACGGCCTTGCGGCCGGGCGTCCCGAAGACGTCCGCGATGAAGAGGATTCTCAGGGCAGGGACAGCGTGGCGGGATGGATCTCGATCGCCACGTGGTTCCCGGCGTCCGCCGTCACGCGCGCGAGTGCCTGGCGCTCGACCTTCGCGAAGTCGAGGACCGTGCCCACCTTCGACGTCGACGAGGCGAGCGTCGAGCCCACGGTGAGGTTCGGGTCGGGCCGGAGGTGCGTGAGCGAGACCACGAGCGACGGGTTGCCGCTGGGCTGGATGTCGATCCGCGCGCCAAGGTGCTTTCCCGCGATCACGTACGGCGTGATCCCGACGACGGTCCCGTCCACCGGTGAGTAGACGTCGGTCCCGGGCGCTGCGCCCACGTCCAGCGACCCGGTCGCGGGCCCGCCGTCCCCGCCGAGCACGAAGTAGCGCAGGCCGTTGCCGCGGTTGCCGAAGAGGCTCCGCGCGACCCGGCCGACGAGCCCCTGGTTCACCTGCCGCCCGACCGGCCGCAGGGCGAGGGCGCCGTCGCCCGGCGCGTGGTAGCCGATCGCGGTCACGCGCGAGACCGGCAGCATCAGGCGGATCGAGCCCTGCAGCGCGACCACCTGCGGCTTCGGCGGACCGGCCGGCAGGAGCCGCGTCGCGGGGGCGGGCGCGGCGGTTCGGACCGCGCGGTTGCCTCCAGTCCCGAACGCGGTCAGGAGCAGGGTGACCAGCGCGACCGACGCGAGCAGAACCAGCCCCGCCAATCGCCTCTTACGGCGCGCGACAGCCCGATCGGCCCGCCTTCGCCGCGCATGGGCGTGCGCAGAGGCGCGTGGCATCCGCGGCAAGGTAACGAAGCTGGGGTCCTCCTGCAACGGGACCCGTCGCGGTTCGAGGGCCAGGGCGCCGTCGGTCCCGAAATCCCAGTCCCAGGCAGGTGGCCGCGAGTAGTGCGCGCGTCCGGAGGACGAGGGTCGAAGCGGTACGACGCCGGAGGTACCATGGTCGCCATGGCCGGGCCTTCCGCCGGGGCCGCGAAGATCGAAATCCCGCGCTGGATTCAGCTCGTCGGCCTGCCGCTGCTGCTGCTCTTCCTCTGGGTGGTGGCCGGCGCGGCGCGTCACGTCGTCTTCCTGTTCCTCGTCGCGGCGCTGATCGCGTTCCTGCTGAACCCACTCGTCAGGGCGCTGACCCGCGTCTGGATACCCCGTGGGCTCGGCGTCGCGTTGGTGTACCTGAGCTTCGCCGCCATCGTCCTGGCCGCCGCGGTTGCGATCGGCTCGGTGGTCGTCGACCAGACCAAGTCGAGCGCGAACCGGGTGAACGACTACTTTACGGTCGTCAACGGACACCCTGCGCGGACGGACGCCGACCGCGACGTCGACCGCTTCCAGCACTGGCTCGACACCCATCGGCTCGGGGGGGTCGACGTCCAGAAGCAGGGCCACGACCTCGTCAAGCAGATCCGCGAGAAGGACGTCTCGAGGTACACGGGGGACGTGATCGACTTCGTCGAGGGCGCGGCGATCGGCACGGTGAAGTTCCTCTTCAGCCTCGTGCTCGTGATCGTGGTCTCGATCTACATGCTGCTCGACATGCCCAGGCTGGGTCGCGTCGTGGACCGGCGCTTCCCGCCGCGGCCGGGCTCGTTACCGCTGCTTCCGCGCATCGAGCACTCGCTGGCGAGCTACGTCCGCGGGCAGTTCCTGCTGTCGCTGATCATCGGCACGAGCGCCGGCTTAGGTCTCTGGATCCTCGGCACGCTCGGCTGGGTGCCGGGCGCGGACAAGTACGCGGTGCTCTTCGGTGCGTGGGTCGCCGTCACCGAGTTGATCCCGTACGTCGGCCCGTGGCTCGGGGCGATCCCGCCGTTCATCTACGCGCTGGTGGTACATCCGGTCTCGGCGATCTGGGTCGGGCTGCTGTTCCTCGGGATCCACCAGATCGAGGGGCACATCGTCGTCCCGAACGTGATGGGCAGCGCACTGCGGCTCCACCCGCTGCTGGTCATCTTCGGGCTGCTGGCCGGCGGGGAGATCTACGGCCTCCCCGGCGCGCTCGTCGCTCTGCCGCTGCTGGCCGCGGCCAGGGCGATCTGGGAGTTTTTCTCCGAACGGGTAACGCTGGAGTCGTGGGAACAGGGCGGGGCGGTGCCGGTGGAGGTGGACGTCGAGGAGACTCGACCGGTCGCGCCTGTGCCGCCGGCCGACCCGCCGGCCGCGGCCCGTCGTTGACGCAGAGCTCGCCGCTGCTCGCCGCTCGAGGTGCTGCCCGCAGGTTCGGTCAGACGCACGCGCTCGAGCCGGTGGAGCTCGAGGTCTGGGACGGCGACGCGCTCGCGCTCGTCGGCCCGAACGGCGCGGGCAAGTCGACGCTGCTCTCGCTGCTCGCCGGCGCGCTCGGCCCGAGCGCGGGGACGGTCGAGCGGCGCAAGGGCGTGCGTGTCGGCTGGGCGCCGCAGCGGCCCGCGCAGTACGGACGGCTCTCCGCGCGCGAGAACCTGGAGCTCTTCGCGCGGCTCGAAGGCGAGCCCGATCCGGCCGCCGCCGCCGAGCGACTGCTCGTGGAGCTCGAGCTTCCGGGCACGGCGGCTCCGAGCGGGAACCTCTCGGTCGGCAACCGGCAGCGGTTGAACCTCGCCATCTCGCTGCTCGGCTCGCCCCGGGTGCTGCTGCTCGACGAGCCGACGGCCGCACTCGACCCGGAGCAGCGGCGCCGGCTGTGGGCGCGCGTCGCGGCGCTGCGCGCGGGCGGTGGGGCGGTCGTCTTCGCCACGCGGAACCTCGAGGAGGTCGAGAGCGTCGCCGACCGCGTCGCCGCGCTGCGCGACGGCCGCCTGGTCTTCGCCGGCTCCGTCGGCGAGTACCACCGGTCGTACGTGGAGCCGCTGTCCGCCTGACACGCGCTTTGAGTGCGTAGATTGTCGGCGTGAGTGCCTTCCCCACGACGCGTCTCAGGCGTTTGCGGCGAAGCGACCGCCTGCGGGCGCTGGTGCGCGAGACGCGCCTCGACCTCGAGGACTTCGTCCTCCCGTTCTTCGTCGGCCCGGTGACGGAGCCGAACCCGGACCTGCCGGCGCTCGGCCGCGTCTCCGTCGACGACCTGGTCGCGGAAGCGGCGGACGCCGAGCGGCTCGGGGTACGCGCGGTGATCCTGTTCGGCATCCCGGACGAGAAGGACGCGGAGGGCTCGGGCGCCTGGGACGAGGACGGCGTGATCCAGCGCGCGTTGCAGGCGCTCCGCGAGTCGAGCCCCGGCCTCGTGCTGCTGACGGACGTCTGCCTCTGCGAGTACACCTCGCACGGCCACTGCGGCGTCCTCGAAGGCGAGGAGGTCGACAACGACGCGACGCTCGAGCTGCTGGCGCGCACCGCGGTGAGCCACGCGGCCGCGGGTGCGGACGCCGTCTGCCCGAGCGACATGATGGACGGCCGCGTCGCCGCGATCCGCACGGCCCTCGACGAGGACGGCCACGGGGAGACGCCGATCGTCTCCTACGCGGCGAAGTACGCGAGCGCCTTCTACGGTCCCTTCCGCGAGGCGGCCGACTCGACCCCTGCGTTCGGCGACCGCCGCGGCTACCAGCTCGACCCGGCGAACGTGCGCGAGGCGCTGCGCGAGTGCCAGCTCGACGTCGCCGAGGGCGCGGATGTGCTGCTCGTGAAGCCGGCTCTCCCGAACCTCGACGTGCTGCGCGCGGCGCGCGAGCGGTTCGACCTCCCGGTCGGCGCGTACAACGTCTCGGGCGAGTACGCGATGCTGAAGGCCGCGGGCGCGCGCGGCTGGCTCGACGAGCGGGAGGCCGCGCTCGAGTCGCTGACGGCGATCAAGCGGGCAGGCGCCGACCTTGTGGTCAGCTACTGG
>Ga0081455_10002539_pt1 | contig 21666 bp, 17 predicted proteins | sample TabmetS3T2R1_FD_70207 | JGI IMG/M metagenome (GOLD analysis project Ga0081455, IMG submission 70207) | Tabebuia heterophylla rhizosphere microbial communities from the University of Puerto Rico - S3T2R1 | ecosystem: Host-associated > Plants > Roots > Rhizosphere ...
TATGCTCCGGTTGCCCAGGCCGCGTAATGCGGTTTGGAATACCGATCTGAAGTCCTGAGGTCTTAGCAGCTTCAGGCGGGGTTCGGAGGCACCTGGCAACAGAAGCCTCCACTTCCATATTGTTAGCAATGCTGGCGCGCTCGTGGTCGCGCGCGATAGCATTGCATCCGTGAGTCCATCGCGCGCGTCGGGCCGGGTGGAGCGCAGCGCGTTCAAGGGATTACCCATGGCCGTCGATCACATCCGCTACGACATCTTGGCCCAAGACGCCTTACGCGGGCTCGTGCGTAAAGTCCTCATGGACGCCGCCAAGAACGGACTGCCCGGAGAGCATCACTTCTATATTTCCTTCGACACGCGCGCCGATGGTGTGCGTTTGTCGCCGCGCATGCGCGCGCAGTACCCCGAGGAGATGACCGTCGTCCTGCAGCACCAGTTCTGGGATCTGGAAGTCACCGAGAGCGGCTTCGAGGTCGGCGTCTCCTTTGGCGGCATACCGGAACGACTAGCGGTCCCGTTTGCCGCAGTTAAAGACTTCTTCGATCCTTCCGTGCAGTTCGGCTTGCAGTTCGAAGAGGTGGTGGACGGTGGCCTCGAAGAATCCGGCCAAGCCGAGCAGAATGCCGCTGCAGAGATCACGCGCGACGCAGCGCGGTCGGGGGAGCACATCGCGCCCCTGCCCGTCCCCGCCAATCCTGAGCCGGCGAAGACGACGACGGATGCCCAAGACGACAAGCCGGCCGGGGGCGAGGTCGTGCAGCTCGACCGTTTTCGCAAAAAATAAAGTTCGCAAAAAACAGAAAGCGGGTGCGCGGCAGGAATGATCCGCCTGCCGACTTCACCCGCGCGACGGCACAGCTTCCAAACGTGCGCCACACTGCAGTGGCATTGGCGGTAAACCTTTTGTGAGGGACGCAATCGTTTATCGACGTGGATATGTCAGGCCGCATGTCCGTCCACCGATGCTGGCGCAAAATTTCCGAGAATCGTCTCCACAACGCCCGCCGCACCCGGAGCTCGATTTGCGCGAGAAATGCCACACATTCCAAATAGATAGGTTCGTAAGAGCAGCATATGTTCGGCGGTTGCCCGCCATACTTGCCCAACATTAGTGATCCTGATTCCTGGCCCGAAAGTTCGAATAAAAGCTGCAATTCCCCGACTGTTTTCCTCGGGCGGGAACTCACACGGGAACCCGCCCGCCACGCTATGGGCGCATTTGGCTCCGAAGCCACGTGCCAGGAAACACCCCGGGAGTGGCTCATCGGTGCGGCATGGGCGAGATCGTTAACCTGCGCAGAGCGCGCAAACGGGCCGAGCAGCAGCTGGCTGAACGAACAGCATCTGCCAATCGACTGCGGTACGGACGCAGCAAAGCCCAGCGCGACCTCGAAGCCAGACGAGATGTCAAAGCCCGCCGCGACCTCGACCGCCACAGGATCGAAACGGGAGACGAGCGATGAAATCTCCGGTCGTCAAACGCTCCATCGTCATTGCCGGCCATAAGACCAGCGTCAGCCTCGAGGACGCGTTCTGGAAGGGGCTCAAAGACATCGCCAGCGTGCGCGATATGACTTTGTCCGAACTGGTCGCCGCGATCGATTCGGAGCGGCAACACGGCAACTTGTCGTCGGCCATTCGCCTGTTCGTGCTCGACTTCTATCGCAACCAGCTGTCCGACCATAAGACGGCGCGCGAGGGACCGCGGGACGCGATCGAGGCGCGCGCCGCCTCGAGCGCATAGCGGCTTGCGGCGCCACTTCGGCGGCGGCGCTTGAGCGCGATCGATTTTGGTTGGATCGTTGGTCCCCTCTATCATCATCGCCCGCGGAACGCGGGCGACCCAGTAACGCTCTCAGGGATGACTGGATGCTCCGCTTTCGCGGAGGATGGCACGAGCGAGCAACTCTATCTAGAGTCGCCACGCGCTAATATCCGAACAATATTTCCGACAGAGAGCGCGGCCGCGCGGGCGCGGGGGGCGGCTTGTGCGCTTGGGTCGGCGCGGCTGGCGGAGCTGCCGGCTGCGCGCGCGGCGCACGTGGGCTCGGCGCCGGGCGGATGTCGATCGCCGGCGGCAGCGGTTGAACCGCCTCAGCCGCGGGAGCGGACGGTTTCGGCTTGGCAGGGCTCGGCACCTTCGGGGCGGCCGGATCGGCATTGGTCTTGACCGCGGCGGGTTGCGTCGACACGACCGGCGCGCGCCCTTCGAGTACGTCGAGCTTTTTCGACTGCTGCTCGACCGCGCGCAGCGCGAGCCAACTCGCGAGTGCAGCGACGTCGACGGTGCGCTTGGGCGTCTCGATCGGTCCCTTCAGCACGATTCCGATTTCCGGCCGCGTATCCGCGGGACCACCCGAACCGGCGGCTCCGAACAAGGTGAGCCGTGCGTCGAGAACACCGTCCGACAAATTGATGCTTCCGGCCGGGGCGAGATCGGCGCGTTGCGCGCGCACCGTCGGGTTGCTCAGCCGCGCCTGGCCATCACTGATCGTGATCGCACCCTCGGCGAGCGCGACGCCCAGACCGCCGCGCGTAAGCGCGGCATCCACGCGGTCTCGTATCCTGGTCGCGTCGATGGGCAAGCCCTGATCGACCGCACGAATCACCGCATCGAATGCCGCAGGATCAAGCCGCATCACTCGGCCGTTTTCGAGCGTGAAGCTGCCGCTGCCGACCAGCGAGCCGACAAGCGCCACCGGACTCATTCCCGTCCCCTCCGCGGTCGCCGCGAGGGTCAGCCGACCCGAGAGCGTTCCTTCGGGCAGCAGTTCGCCGGCATTGGCGCCGACGAGGCGCAGCTGCGTGCGCGCAGTGAGCCCATCGGCGCGGCGCAGAAACGTCAGGTCTGCCGCCGCCTGGCCGCCGGCAAGGCGGCCTTCCATTCCCTGCAACGCCAATTCGGAGTCTGCGAAGCGAAGCACGCCGCGGACATCCTGCGCGGCGAGCTTGGGCGTGAGCGCAAGGCGCGACGCTTTGACGGCGACCTGACCGCTAAGAGCAGGTAACGCCTGTTCGAACGGTTCGGCCGGCCAAGGCCCCGATGCATTTGTGCTCGCGCCCGTCGTGGCGCTCGCGGCGCCCTGCGCCGGCATCCCGATTGCGACGGCGATGGCGGCCGGCAGATCGAGCGTGCCCAGTTCGAGGTCGCCGTCGATCGCGATCGGCTCCTGTTGCATCCCAAGCCCGAGCCGCCCGCGGACGCTTGCTCCCGCCACTGTGCCCGTAAGCTCGCTGATCTGCACCGCCCTCTGGCTCAAAGCGACCCGCGCCGTCACCGATGCCGGCAGTGGCTCGGCCGGGCGGCCGCCCGGCCGGGGCGGACGAATAATCGCATTGGCGATCTTGAGATTGAGGTCGGCGCTCGCGCGCGAGCGATCCCCCACGCGGACGGAGCCGCTGCTCGCGACGTTGAGCGCGCCGGCCGCGAGTTGGGCGTCAACGGCAAGCTCGCCGTCGAGTGCGCCTTTCATCGCCAATGTCAGGCGCGCCGGCCGCTTGTCGACCGCGAGGAAACGATCGAGGCCGATACACTCGATCAGCGCAGCCGCGTCATCCGCATCCAGCCTCCCGCTGAGATTCACCTTGGCGGCCGCGAGCGCGGCGAGCTCGTCGAGCTTGATCGCGTCGCTGGCGCTGGCGTCGCCTTGCAGCGCGACGCGGAACGCCCCGGCGCGCCCGTCGATCTTGATCTTCGCGGCCGCGCTCCCCGCCGCGGCCGGATCGAGACTCACGGCCGCGCGCAATGTGAACGGCGTCAAACGCGCCGCCGAGCGGCGCAGCCGCTCGCCCGCTTCTGGCGCAATTTTTTCCACCAACGCCAGGATGCCGTCCAACGTCCGCGCGTCGACGTCGAGCGTCATCGCGCCGTGCGGCGACTGGGCTTTGGCATCGATGCGGCCTTTGGCCGCCAGTGTCGCTCCACCGAAGTCTGCAATCGCGAGGCGCGCGATCTCGAAGCCGTTTGCGTCGCCGCGCACCTCGATCTCGGCCTGCTTCGCCTCGATGCCGGCGACGAGCGCGCGCGCAATCTTGAGCGAAAGCGCACCTTCGCGCGGCCAATCAAACGTCGTCTCGCCGAGCACCGCCTTGGCAACGGCGTAGACGCGGTCGAAATCGATTTCGGGCGTGCTCAGCACGGCCTCGAGTCGCGCCGGCCGCTGGTCGTGCGCCCAGCTGTAACTCAAGCGTCCGGCAACGGTCACCCGGTCGAGATCGAGCTTGAGGCGATCGATGGTGATGGCATCGCTGCCAACGGTAAGGTCACCGGTGAGGCGCAGCGAACCGGCGGATACAAGCTGCTCGTCGCTGCGTTCGGTCAACCAGGCGACGAGCGCGCGCGGGTCGTTGGCCTCGAGCCGCGTCGAGCCCACGAACTGCGCGCCGGTCGACGTCGCGCCGAGCCGGCCGCTCAGCCGCAACTGGGTCATGCCCGGCGCGCGCAGCTCCAGGCGCTTGATCTCCACCCCGTCACCATCGGTCTTCACATCGGCAGCGAAGCGCGCCAGCGCCGCACCACCGAGCGTGACGCCCTCGGCGCTGAGGTTCAGCGTCGCGGGAATGGGCAGCCAGGACGCCGCCAGGAAGGACTCGGCCAATGTCTTGACGGCGGCGAGCGGGCGCCGACGCGCCGGCTCGGGCAGCGCCAGCACGCGGTCGAGGTCGATGTGCGGCGACGACAGCGCGCCCTTGAACTCCGGCTGCCGTCCGAACGTGAGATCGGCGCTGCCTCTGAGTTTCACCGGCCGGTCGTCGGGGCCGTACTGGAATTCGATCTGCTCCAACACCGCCGCAGTGCTGTCTCCCCTAATCCGGCTGGTGACCCGCCACGGCTCGGTGATGACCGAGCCGGCGCCTGCAGGGGCGCGGCCGACTGCGCGCGCGAGTTGAAGGCTGCCTTCGAAGCGCGGCACCCCGCGCTGCACCCAGATCGAGACGTCCGCTTCGGCGGCGAGCGGCTGCTCGGTCGCATCGACGGTCAATCGCACCTTCGCGCCGCCGTCTTCGCCGATCCGGCCGACGGCAATGCGATAAGGATAACGCTGGCCGGCGACGACGAATGAGCCCTCCCCTTTGGCCGGTCCAACCAGCGAGCGGACCTCGCCCGTGAAGTCGAACTTCTCGAGCACGACTCGGGCATCGCTCGCGGCATCGGCCAAGCTCGCGCGGCCGTCCTTGATTTGCAGCCGAGCGATGGACACTCCCTCAAGGTCGAAGCCGAGCTTGGGAACGGGCCAGGCAACGCGGCCAGTGCCGTCGAGCCCGGCGGTGAATTCGGGGCTTTCCAGCTGGGCCTCGGCGATGCGCCATTCGCCGCGGACGAGCGCACCCAGCGCGAATTCGATGCGCAAGTGCCGCGCCCGTACCTTGCTGCCTTCCTCCGGACGGCCGAACTCAACGTCTTGCAATACGACGGTCGGGGTGGGCAGGAGGCGGGCGTCGATCGCGCCGGTCACGCGGAAGTCGAGCCCGGTCAGGCGGCTGGCTTTAGTCTCGAACTCGGCGCGATAGCTGTTCCAATCGATAAAAAGCGGGCCGACCAGCGCCGTGATCAGCGCCAGGATCATGATAATCGCCACACCGAGCAGCGTCGTCTGCACGCCGTCTCCACCCCGGGTTTCGACCCTCGCACCGGGCGGTGTGCGCGGGCCTGGAAAAAAGCCCGACCACCAATGAGTTGAGCACGATTTATGTTGCCGGACCGTGACGCGGCGCCCGCGACGGGTCCTTGCTCCAGCACGCCCCGACTGGAATATCCGGCGGCTTGACGGCAAATCTATGTCGGCTGCCAATAAGTTAGGGAAGAAATCCCAGGAATTGCGGCGGATCGCGGCCGCTCCGCATGCCAAGCAACGCTCAGGCGAGGGCGACGATCTTTCCGGGATTCATGATGTCCTGGGGGTCGAGCGCCCGCTTGATTGCTGCCATGGACGCGAGCGCAGCGACTCCCAGTTCACCCGCGAGATATTTCATCTTGCCCTGTCCGACACCGTGCTCCCCCGTGCAGGTGCCGTCCATGGCGAGCGCACGCTCGACCAGCCGCTCGCACAGGGTCTTGGCAGCCTTGACCTCCGCCGCATCGGCCATGTCGACCAGCAATGTGAGATGGAAATTTCCATCGCCCACATGCCCGAGAATCGGTGCGACGAGGCCAAGCTCGGCGATGTCGCGCTGGGTTGCAGCGACACATTCCGCCAGGCGCGAGATCGGGACGCAGACGTCGGTAGCCAGCGCCTGCGCGCCGGCGCGCAACGCGCGCCCCGCCCAATAGGCGTCGTGGCGCGCCTGCCACAGGCGCGAGCGATCCTCGGCTTTGGTCGCCCATTCGAATGGGCCGCCGCCGAGATCGCGCGCGATCTCGCCGAAGCGTTCGGCCTGCTCGGCGACACCGGCCGGCGAGCCATGGAATTCGACGAACAGCATCGGCACTTCCGGCAGCGCGAGCTTGGAATAGAGATTGGTCGCTTTCACTTGCACCTCGTCGAGCAATTCGATACGCGCGACCGGGACGCCGTACTGGATCGTCGCGATCGTGGCATTGCACGCCGCCTCCACCGACGGGAACGGGCACACGCCGGCCGAGATCGCCTCGGGAATGCCGGAGAGCTTGAGCGTGAGCTCGGTGATGACTCCGAGCGTGCCTTCCGCACCGACCATCAGCCGCGTGAGATCGTAGCCGGCCGACGACTTCTTGGCGCGGCGGCCGGTGGTCATCAGTTCGCCGTTCGCCAGCACGACCTTGAGCGCGAGCACGTTGTCCTTCATGGTGCCGTAACGTACGGCGTTGGTGCCGGAGCAACGCGTCGCCGCCATGCCGCCGAGCGAGGCGTCCGCACCAGGATCGAGGGGAAAGAACAGGCCTTGGTCGCGCAGATGCTCGTTGAGTTGCTTGCGCGTGATCCCCGGCTCGATCACGCAATCGAGATCTTGCGCATTCACCGCTAGCACCCGGTTCATGTCGCGGAAGTCGATCGACACCCCGCCGTAGGGCGCATTAATATGGCCTTCGAGCGACGTGCCGGTTCCGAAAGGAATGACCGGGACGCGCCGCTCGGCGCAGAGCCGCACAATCTCCTGCACCTCCTCGGTCGCCTGCGGGAAAACCACCGCGTCAGGCGGCTCGTTGGCGATCCAGGTCGTGGTGTTCGCGTGCTGCTCGCGCACCGCCTGAGACGTGACCAGCCGATTGCCAAATTTCGCCGCCAGCGCGGCGAGCACCGCCTTGACCGCAGCGGGATCGCGGCCTCTGATCCGATCGGGCTTTGGTTGCGCCAGTGCCATTGCCAACTCGCGTGCCGCCCGCATGTTAGCGTAACGGCGCCGGCAAAACACTTGCCGCCAATGCGTGCGATGCCCGCGCCTCCCCGCACAAGCGCATTGGCGCTAACCCGAGGGGCAGATTAACGACCGGCCCCGGCGTAGTTTCCTCCCCCCACAAGGGGAGAAGGCCTCGCTACGCCGTCGCGACCAGGTCGGCGAGTTTCTTGCGCGCATAGAACATGCGCGTCTTCACCGTGGATTCGCCGATGCCAACAATATCGGCGACCTCCTTGACGGACTTGCCGTGGTAGTAGACGAGATCGATGACCTCGCCATGCTCCGGCGACAGCCGCGCCAACGAGTCCTGCAGCACTTCGCTGCGGTTCCTCTGCTGCAGCGCAGCCTCCGGATTGTCCGCAGGATCGGCGATACTGGACGCAATCCGCGCGTCCAATTCCGCATGTGCGCGAACGCGCCGGGCCGACAACGCCTTGTAGCGGGCGATCGCGAGCAGCCAAGTCGAAACCGACGCGTCGCCCCTGAACGATCCGGCCTGACGCCACACATCGAGGAACACGTCGCTTAAGAGATCCTCCGCGAGCGTCTCATCGCGCACGATGCGCACCAGCCAGCGGTACAATGGTATGCGATGCCGTGCGAACAACGTTCGCATGGCGAGTTGGTCGCCGGCGGCAATCCGCCGAATCAACATGTGATCCGATGGAGTATCTACCGAGGACCTATCGGGAACCGCCTCCCGCGCAGCCGCAGCGGTGACGGATTTCCCATGCATGAGGGCGATTGCCATGGGTGATCCCCTTTTATTCACGTCCCGCTCTAGCAACTCGCTTGTAGAAAAAAAGTTGCAGCACAAACCCGATCAAGCGACCGTGAGCTTGACCGTGTTTTTGCCGCAACAGTTAAGGGGCCGCATGCGCGGCACGCCGGCAGGCCCCTAGTTCGGCTGAGATTGCGAACGGCGCCGCAGCACGTTACCCACCAGCGACGTGACGCTGGGAACCTCGTTGTCCCGGAACGGAACCGGACGGCACAGGTCCATCACGATGATGCCGAGACGCGCCATGCGATAAGCGGCGTAGAGGGCGTCGGCCGCGCTGGTCGCCAACCGCTCGGTCAAGGCGCCGCCGAGATGTTGTACGAGCGAAGAACTCGCGATGTCGACGGCGCCTAATTTCCCCGCCTCGATCACGAGTCGCCGCAGGAGGTGGATGGTGGTGGCGGCGGTCGGCCGGTGCCCATACGCGGCGGCGATGGAGCGCACCATGCGTATGCCGCAGGCAAGAAAGAAGATCGCGTCGGTCAGTCCGGTCGGACTGATCGCCGTGATGCCGAAGGCGCGCAGCACGGCGGTGCGCACATGTGCTTCGGCACGACGGTCGAGCGGCTGCATGACGGTGCGCGAGAGAATCTCGATCTGCTGCGCCGTCGCGTGGTGAAGTTTGACCTGCCGCTGGAACGATTCGATTGCCGCGTCGATCTCGCGCTCGCGCGGAACCACGGCGAGCACGTCGGAAATGGCCTTTCGGGCTTCGATCGGCGGCACCGGCCCATGGGCGAGCCGGCGGTGAATTGCCTCGACATTCTTGAGCCGCAACAGGCTTGCCAGCTCGCGCACGACCACCGCGCCGCCGCCGGCGACGCCGGCCGCCACGGCCGTCGCTGCGAGCACGCCCAAGGCCGTGCTGCGCTCGAATGCGGCGACGATCCAGCCGACGGCATCCACCACCAACCAGCCCACGAGCAGGATTGCCACGCCCGCGAGGCCGAAGCTCATCACACGATCGCGTCGGCGCGGCTGGTCACGGGCGTCAAGGACGACAAGAGGCGCCGGCTCGCTCGGCGTCACGCGCTCCGTGCGCTCCGTCGGGATGATTTGCGGTGCCGTTGGCCCGCGCGGCGCAACGTCCGGCGCGTCCACTTCGATGACGCGAGGGGTCAACGGGGCTTCGCGAGCAGATTGATCGCTCATCGCAGCTTGTCTCCCACGAGAAACTCGAGCACCAGGTCGAGGTTGATGTGTGCGATGCCCTCGACCGGCGATGGATCGATGGGGGGCGGCTCGAACACCGGTACGTTGAGGAAAGGCGAGCCCCAAGCATCGACGCGCGGCGGCCGGATGGGAACGGTGCCGACGAAGAATTTCGACTGCTTGTTGCTGCCGAGGGGCCGCCCCACCACCACCTGGACGCGCTGGCCGTCGATCTCCTGGCTCTCTTCCGCCGTGGAAATGACCGAGGCGAGCGCGGTGACCTCCAATTGTGCGCTGCTGCTTCTGACCTCGAGCGCCGGAAACGCCGCCATGTTGCGCAACAGCACCGCAAGGTGATCGCGTTGGATGTCCGGAACGTGATCCGCCTTGGTTGCGGCGAACAGCACCTTGTCGATGTGTGGTCCGAGCAGCAGCCTCGAGAGAATGCCGCCGTGCCCGTAACGGAAGCTCTCCAGAATAGCGTCGATCGCGAGCCGCGTATCGTCGAAGGCGTCGCGGCCGGCCAACAGCGCGCGCAGTACGTCGACGAGCACGATCTGGCGCGAGTAGTGCCGGAAGTGATCCTGGTAAAAGCGCTCGACCACCTCCCGCTTATAGGTCTCGAAGCGCTCGGCCATCAGCGCGCCGAGTGTGTGCGGCGCGAACACGTCGGCGCCTTCGGCAATGTCGAGGGGTGCAAACCACAGATACGACACTGGGCCGAGCGCGCCCGGACACAAGAACCGGCCGGGTTGGAGAAAGCTCAGCCCGTGCCGATCCCGCGCGTCGAGGAGGTAAGCGCAATAGCGATCATGCAACTCTTTTGCAACCTCCTCGCTCGCAGCGTCGTCGGGCCGGTGCTGGCCGAGAAGACCGAGAAACTCCCGCGCGATGTCGGCGCGCAGGCCCTTGCGCAACAGCCGCAGCGTCATGCGCGACCACTCGGCGTAGCTGTGCGCGGCCAGCGGAAGATCGAGCAGCCACTCGCCGGGATAATCGACGATCCGGATCGTGAGGGTGGCAGGCCTTCCGGTTATCTCACTTACAAGCTTGCCCAGAGTGCCAGCCGGGGCAAAGCGGATCTCGATGCCGATCTCGCTGATGTCTTCGGTACGCGCCGGCCAGTCCGGGATTGCCATCTTCTCGATGTTGTCGAGATAGGGAAATCGCGGCAGCCGGTTCGCTTGGTCGCCCTCGAGCGTGGCTGCGATGAGGCGGCGCTCCCCGACCACGCCCAGCAGCGGCATGCGGTTGGGATTGTGCGCGCAGCTCAACAGATTGTGGACGAGACTGGTCACGAAAACGGTCTTGCCGGATCGGCTCAGGCCGGTCACCGCAAGCCAGACCGTCGCGCCGCCCGCCAGCTCGCCGAAGCTGCCGGATACCCGCTCGGACGCCTGGGCGAAGATCGGCGGCAGCCAGCCCCAGTTCATCATCGGCGACATTTCAGATCCGATTGTTTCTGCCACTCGTCCGTACAAAGCGGGCACCCAAGATCACCGGCCTCTGGAATATGGGTTCCCGCCTCTGCGGAACGACATCGGGAATGGGCCCTCGCGCGGTGTTTCGCAAGTAGGCTCAAGTGGTAGACGGCGCGGCGCTGCACAGCGTAAGGTCGCGTCATGCTCGAGCGTTGCGATCTCGAACCCGTTTTCTTTGCTCCATTCGTGTCCTCGCTGATGCGGGTGGAGCCGGGCTGGATCGACTACAACGGCCATCTCAACATGGCCTATTACAACGTGCTGTTCGACCGCGCGGTGGACGAGGCCTTCGAGCTCATCGGCTGCGGCCTCGATTACGTCAAAACGCGCAAGCATTCCTGCTTCACCGCCGAAGTGCACGTGCGCTACCTGCGCGAGCTTCACGCCGGCGACCCGGTGCGGGTGACGTTTCAGCTGCTCGAATATGACGCCAAGCGCATGCACTACTTCGAGCAGCTGTTCCATGCGGGCGAAGGCTGGGTTTCGGCGACCTCGGAGAACATGTCGCTGCACGTGGACATGACCGCAGGAAAGACCGCGTCTTTCCCCGACGACGTGGCGCGCGGGCTTGCCCGCATGAAGGCCGCCCACGCCAAGCTGCCGCGCCCGGAAGCCGCCGGGCGGCGGATCGCGATGCCAGGGAAGGTTTGAGCCGCCCCTCCCCATTGGGCGCGGCGAGTGCCATCTTTAGCCCAAGATTCGCCGCGGCCATGCGGCGCGCCGGCATGACCCGCCGGAACCCATCACGGAACGAGGAATGGCCGAACCGGGCAAAGTGCCGCGCAACGATCCGCATGTGCCGCCAAGGCCGCAGCCGGGCGGGATCGCTGCGCGCGCGCGCGCCGCGGCCGGCGCGCCCTATCTCGCCGGCCTCAATCCGGAGCAACGTCTCGCGGTGGAGACGCTGGAAGGTCCGGTGCTGGTGCTCGCCGGCGCCGGTACCGGCAAGACGCGCGTCCTGACGACCCGCGTCGCGCACATTCTCGCCACCGGACATGCGCGCCCGAGCGAGATCCTGGCGGTGACCTTCACCAACAAGGCCGCGCGCGAAATGAAACAGCGTGTCGGCGCCATGGTCGGGCAGATCGTCGAGGGCATGCCGTGGCTCGGCACATTCCATTCGATCGGCGTGAAGGTTCTGCGCCGCCACGCCGAGCTGGTCGGGCTCAAGCCCAATTTTACGATTCTCGATCAGGACGATCAGATCCGCCTGATGAAGCAGCTCCTGGAAGCGGAGAACATCGACGAGAAACGATGGCCCGCGCGGGTGCTGGCGGGCCTCATCGACAGCTGGAAGAACCGCGGCCTTACTCCCGACCAAGTGCCCGCCGGGGAGTCTGCAAGCTTTGCCTCGGGCCGGGGCAAGAAGCTCTATGCCGCCTACCAGGAGCGGCTCAAGGTGCTCAACGCCGCGGACTTCGGCGACCTCCTGCTGGAATGCATCCGTCTCTTCCGCGAGCAAAGCGAGGTGCTGCGGCAGTATCAGGCGCGGTTTCGATACATCCTGGTCGACGAATATCAGGACACCAACGTGGCGCAGTATCTGTGGCTGCGCCTGCTGGGGCAGAGCACCCCTCCGACGTCATTGCCAGGCTTGACCCCGCAAGTCGGGTCTACCCGACTTGCGGCGCATGATACGGTGCAACTCGGGCAAGCCCGAGTTGCGATGCAATCCATCCCTTCGCATGAAAGAGATGGATCACCGGGTGACGCGCCTTCGGCGCGGCCCGGTGATGACGAACGGAGTGAAACGCAAGCGCCGCCGCGCACGCTCAAAAACATCTGCTGTGTCGGCGACGACGACCAGTCGATCTACGGCTGGCGCGGGGCGGAGGTCGACAACATCCTGCGCTTCGAGCACGATTTTCCCGGCGCGAAGATCATCCGCCTCGAGCGCAACTACCGCTCGACCGGCCACATCCTCGCCGCCGCCTCGCATCTCATCGCGCACAACCAGGGCCGGCTCGGCAAGACGCTGCGCACCGAGGACGAGCCGGGCGAGAAGGTCAAGGTCACCTCGTGCTGGGATTCCGAGGAGGAGGCGCGCGCCATCGGCGAGGAGATCGAGCAGCTCCAGCGCAACGACGGCCACGGCAATCCGCATCCGCTCGACGAGATCGCCATCCTGGTGCGCGCGTCGTTCCAGATGCGCGAATTCGAGGACCGTTTCATCACGCTCGGCCTGCCCTATCGGGTGATCGGCGGCCCGCGCTTCTACGAGCGCCAGGAAATCCGCGACGCGCTGGCTTATTTGCGGGTTATCCATTCTCCCGCCGACGATCTCGCTTTCGAGCGCATCATCAACGTTCCCCGGCGCGGGCTCGGCGACGCGACGGTGCAGCTCCTGCACGACCAGGCCCGGCGGCGACGCGTGCCGCTCACCGCGGCGGCGCAGGCGGTGATCGAGACCGACGAGCTCAAGCCCAAGCCGCGCGCGGCGTTGCGCGACCTGCTCGCCGCCTTCGAGCGCTGGCGCGCTCAGAAGGACTCGCTTCCCCACATGCGGCTCGCGGAATTCGCGCTCGACGAATCCGGCTACACCGAGATGTGGCAGAAGGACCGCTCGGCGGACGCCGCCGGTCGGCTCGAGAACTTGAAAGAGCTGATCCGCTCCATGGAGGAGTTCGAAAATCTCGCGGGATTCCTCGAGCACATTTCGCTGGTGATGGACACCGAGAAGAGCGAAGGCGAGGCGGTGTCGATCATGACCTTGCATTCCGCCAAGGGGCTCGAATTCGACACCGTGTTTTTGCCGGGCTGGGAGGAAGGCCTATTTCCGCACCAGCGCACGCTCGACGACCAGGGCCGCGCCGGGCTCGAAGAGGAACGGCGCCTGGCGCATGTGGGGATCACCCGCGCGCGCCGGCGCGTGAACATCTACTTCGCCGCCAACCGGCGCATGCACGGGCTGTGGTCCTCCAACATCCCCTCCCGCTTCCTCGACGAACTGCCCGAGGATCATGTGGAGGTGCGGGAATCGCAGGGCGGCTTTGCCGCCTACGGCAATACCGGCGCATCGCGCTTCGACGAGATGACGCATTTCGGCTCGAGTTACGGCACGCCCGGCTGGCAGCGCGCGCAGGCGCGCGGTAAGTTCAGCGACGATGGGTTCGATGCGGACGGCCATTCACCCGACGATGCAGCGACGGATCGGGCGTCCGGACGGATGGGTGAGGGCATCCGTGGCAAGCCGCGGCGGCGCCTCCCCCTGACGATCGAGGGCGAGCTCGTCGCCAAGTCGACCGGCACCGTGTCCGAGTTCACCATCGGCGATCGGGTGTTTCATCAAAAATTCGGCAACGGCAACGTTACCGCCATCGACGGCAACAAGCTCACCATCCAGTTCGACAAGGCCGGCGAGAAGCGAGTGGTGGATAGTTTTGTGGAGCGGGTGTGAGCTCGAGCGCTCCGCTCCACCCCATCCCTCACCTGCGCAGCTGAAACATCACCAGCGCGGCCAGCATGATGCCGCCGCCGAGCGCCTGCAGCAGCGTCAGCACCTCGCCGAGGACGAACGCGCTGCCGATCGCCGTGAGCAAAGGCTCGAGGTTCATGAATAGCGCGGTGCGGAACGGCCCGATGCGCACGGTCGAGGCAAACACCCCGAGCAGGCCGGTGGTGATCGCGACGCTCAGCCCGAGCAGGGCGAGCCATCCGGACATGGTCGCCGGGGGCTGCCAGTTCCGCGTCGCGAGCGCGACGAGCACGAACAGGACCGTCGAGGACAGGAGCGAGTACCAGGTAATGCGCAGCGCGTCGGCGCCGGAGAGGAGCGCCCGCGTGACGAGCAAGATCGCCACTCGGCACAGCGCGGCGCCGAGCGCGGCGACGACGCCCGCGGCCGCGAGCGTGGTCGGATGCGCGCCAATCATCAGCGCAAGCCCGAGAAAGGCGGTGAGTGCCGCGACGCCACCGCGCCACGTGACCCGCTCGAGGCCGCTCGCCGCCGCCGCCAGTCCGGTGAGCAGCGGATAGACGAAGTAGGTGAGGATTGCGATCGGCACCTCGATCACTTCGAAGGACTTGAACAGCAAGAACACGTTGCCGGCGAACAGAACGCCCAGGCCGAGTGAGATCCAGGTCGCACGCGGGGTGAAGGGGCCGCGCGACGGCACGAGCTTGAGCCAGCCGAACAGGAAGGCGACGCCGAGCACCGCGCGAACGGCGCACATGGTGAGCACATCGGCGCCCTGAACGAGCACGACCTTGCCCAGCACGTCGGCGCAGGAGAACGAGGAGGCGCCGAGCACGGCCGGGCCGATCTGCGCCGGACCACTGTGCGAGGTCGAGGGCTTGGTCACAGTAAGGATGGGCTATGGCAGGACGTATCGGATGGCAGGACGTACCGGCCAGCGTAGCCGAGATCGAGCGCCGGCGAAATGCGCGGTTGCACGAAGCGCGGCGAATGCGCTGGGCTTTAACTTACGCGGCCCGCTGAGGGGATTTTAGCGTTCTGCTCGGTAGCCGCGCGCTTTCCCAGCAGGCGCCAGGTTCCAGGTGCCGCCTCTCCCGTAGCCTGTGCCCGGGTACGGATTTGGCGTGCAGAACCCGTAGATGCCCGACACGGTCGCGCGACATTGCTCGAACGAGGTGAAGCTGCAGTCGATCCCGCTATGGCCGGTGCCGTAATTCGCGCAAAAAGTGCCGTTCGCGCCAGTGCGCGGGGCAGCCGCGGATAGGGATACGGATAGCGACAATGCAACGAACGTCATCAAAATGAACGGGATCGTGCGCATGATTGCCTCCGGCCGTGACGTTAGCAGATTTCCTCACGTTCAACACCGGACAAGGGACTTTCATCCCGTCGCCGCCCCCTCGCCGCCATAAGGCAGTCCTTGGCCGGGGAACGGGCGGATGGTTCGTTCGCCGGGTCAGAGAGCGCTCCGCGGCGGAGGCTCATTCTTCTCCAGCATCAACGTGCCTTCCTTGCGGATCGCGGGCGTGAGCTTCTCCGCGATGACGGCGAGCAGCCACGGCAGCTGGACTTCGAGCTGGACGTGGTCATCGGCGACGTCGATGAAGCCGACGGCGCTCTGACCGAGTGCGCTGAGGTTGAAGGCGAGCCGATCGCCGCTCCAGATTTCCTCATTGATGGTCAGGAACGCGGAATAGTTGGTTCGCGCGGCGGTGAGCCCGGACTTGATGCGGCGCGCCGCCTCCTCGCGGCCGAGGCGGTGCGGAATCGATACGATGAGCGGCTTGGACAATGGGAGTCTCCATCAATGCGCAAGTTCATATGGGGCACGCCGAGTGCTCGCGCCAGCCGCACGAGGAAAGGGAGCGCGGTCCTTTACGGTCTTATGCGAGAATTAGCGCTCGTCGCCGCGACCGCGCTCCGGGTCGCGACCACCCATGCTGCCTCGGCCCGTCGTGCTCGGCTCCTGATGGCCGGGCGCGTAGCCGGAGGCGCCGGGCTCGCCGGCTCTGCTGCCCTTCTGCTGCATCCGATGGCCGGGTGTGTAGCCGGATGCTCCGGGCTGGCCGGGCACCGAGCCGCGGTCCTGCATTTTCTCACCGGGGGTGCTGTGCGGCAGACGCTGGCCTGAGCTTTGCGCGTGGCCGAGCGCGCTCATGCCGATCAAGACAGCGGTCGCCGCGGCGATCGATAGAAATTTGCTCATCATGGAGGGCGGGCTCCTTCCGCTATTTCCGCTGCGGGTCTACGCCGCAACGAGTCCCTCCCCTCACCTGCCGCAAACGCCGCGGGGCCATTCCCGTTCCGTCATGCATGGGGAGCCGCGACGAGCCTTATTGCGAGGCCACGGGGAGTGTGCACAATCCTTGCCCAGCGCACACGCTGGCCCAGCCGCGCATAGGCCAGGAGCGCGATAGAAAAATGCACGAGGAGCGCACCATGAGAGTCAAAGGCAGGCTTTATTTGACCGTAGCCGCGATCGGCATCGCCTCGTTTGTTTCCGCCGCGCCGGCGCAACTCCGCGCCCAGACGGCCGTGGCGATCGACAAAGACGACATCGGCGGCCAAGTCACCGGCGCGAACGGGCCGGAAGCGGGCGTCTGGGTGATCGCGGAGACGACCGAGCTGCCGACCAAGTATGCCAAGAGCGTCGTCACTGACGATCAGGGCCGTTACGTCATCCCGGACCTACCGACTGCAAACTATCAGGTCTGGGTGCGCGGCTATGGCTTGGTGGATTCGCCGAAGGTCCGCGCCAAGCCGGGCGAGCAGCTCAACCTTAGGGCGGTGCCGGCCCCTGATGAACGGGCCGCGGCGCACTACTACCCGGCGATCTACTGGTACGCGATGATGCAAATGCCGCCGGAGAAAGATTTCGGCGGCTCGACCGAGATCCCGAAAAACATCACGCGCGACACCTGGCGCCAGCGCATGGGTAACGTCGACTGCATCGGCTGCCATCAGCTCGGGCAGGAATCGACGCGCACCATCCCGGCGCAGTTTGGTGAGTTCAAGACCGGTGCGGAAGCGTGGATGCGCCGCGTCGGCTCCGGACAAACCGGCGAGTTCATGGTGAACCGGCTTGCCGGACAGCTCGGGGGCGTGCCGTTCAAATATTTCGGCGATTGGACCGACCGCGTCGCCAAGGGCGAATTGCCAAAGAACAAGCCGCAGCGCCCGCAGGGCGTGGAGCGCAACGTCGTCGTCACCTCCTGGGAGTGGGGCACGGAGAAGCAGTTTACCCATGACCTGATCTCCTCGGACCGACGCTATCCGACCGTCAATGCCTACGGCCCGCTCTACGGCTCGCCGGAGTACTCGAGCGACGAAATACCGATCCTCGATCCGAAGACGCACAAGGTCACGTTCTTCAAGATGCCGGTCGCGGATCCAAACACACCTGAATCGTTCGGCCCTCCGTTCCATGCCTCCGCGGTCGCAAAGCCGACGCAACCCTCGGCCTATTGGGGGGACGAAAAGATCTGGAGCCAGCGCGCCAACAACCACAACGGCATGTTCGACAAGAGCGGCCGGGTATGGTTTGCCGCGGCCGTGCGCGGGATCGAGAATCCAGGGTTCTGCAAGAAGGGCTCAGACCATCCGTCGGCCAAAGTGTTCCCGCTCGACCGCTCGGGACGGCAAGTGTCGATGCTCGATCCCAAGACGATGAAGTACAGCTTCATCGACACCTGCTTCGGAACGCACCATCCGCAGTTCGGTTATGACGCCGACGACACGCTGTGGCTGTCGGGCACCGGCCCGGTCGCGGGTTGGGTCAATACCAAGACGTGGGATGAGACCGGCGACGCCGCCAAGTCGCAAGGCTGGGCGCCGTTCGTGCTCGACACCAACGGCAACGGCAAGGTCGACGAATGGACCGAGCCAGACCAGCCAGTGGACGCGGGCAAAGACAAGCGGATCGCGGGCTCGGGGCCCTACGCCGTGATGCCGCATCCGACCGATGGCTCGGTCTGGTACACGGTCGGCGTGTTCGCCGGCACGCCGGGATTCCTGCGCTTCGATCCGAAGAGCAAGCTCAGCGAGTTCTACGCCATCCCGAAAGAAGGCATCGGAGTGCGCGGCGGCGACATCGACAAGAACGGCGTCGTTTGGGGATCGGGCTCGAACGGCACGCTCGTTAGCTTCGATCGGCGCAAATGCAAGGCTCCGCTCAATGGGCCCAATGCGACCGGCAATCACTGCCCCGAAGGATTCGCCTATTACAAGTATCCCGGCCCGGCCTTCGAGGGCTTCGACAACGGGAGCGCCGAGGCGAGCTACTACACCTGGGTGGACCAGCACAACACCGTAGGGCTCGGCGAGAACGTTCCGATCTCGACCGCCAATCTCAACGACGGCTTCGCTGCGCTCAAGGACGGGCAAATGGTCATGCTGCGCATCCCGTACCCGCTCGGCTTCTTTGCCAAGGGCTTGGACGGGCGCATCGATGACCCGAACGCCGGCTGGAAGGGCCGCGGGCTGTGGAGCACCAACGGCGACCGCACGCCGTGGCTGAAGGAAGGCGGCAAGGGCTCAAAGCCGCGCGCGGTGCAAATCCAGGTGCGACCCGACCCCCTGGCGCACTGAGCGATCGCAAGCGACAGGACCGCCCGGCGCTGCACCGTCAGCGCCGGGCGATTTCTTTGCAGGGTGCAATAGACTTCCGCTTGCGCTGTTAGCGGCAAAGCACAAGCCTGCTCTATCCAGGAGGATCGATCCATGACTGCAACCCGCCTCGCGCTCATCACGCTCGCCTCCTTCGCCGCGTTGCCTGCCAGCGCGCAGCTCCTCCAACGCAAGGACCTGAGCTATCCGATCGCGCTGACGATCGCGCAAGCGGCGCTGGAGGACTGCAAGGCCCGCGGCTATGCTACGTCGGTGGTCGTGGTCGACCGCGGCGGCAACACCGTGGTCGCGCTGCGCGGCGATAATGCCAGCGCGCATACCATGGAAAACGCGCGCCGCAAGGCCTACACCGCCATGACATTCAAGATGACAACGGATAACTTCATCAAGGAGATGGCGACGCGGCCGGTGCGGCGCGAGCAGACCACGCTGCCGAACGTGATTGCCATCGGCGGCGGCGTGCCGATCAAGGTCGGCAACGACGTGATCGGCGGCGTGGGTCTCTCCGGATCGCCCGGTGTCGACGAGCCGTGCGTGATGGCGGGCTTGGAGAAAGTGAAAGATCAGTTGCAATGAGCGGCGCAACGCGACGGCTTCATCCATGATGAAGCGCGAGACATTCGCGATCGCGAAGATCTATGTGCCGGCGAAGCGGCGCGCGACGCTCGACCCCAAGAAGGCGCAGGAGATCGCCGAGAGCATCTTGCAGATCGGTCAGCAGAGCCCCATCCTCGTGCGCGAGGACGGCGACCGCTTCGTGCTGGTGGAAGGGCTGCATCGCTTGGAGGCGTGCAAGCAACTGGGCGAACAAACCATCCTCGGCTACATCGTGCAGGCAAGGCGGCATTAGCCCCCTGCGACGTCTGCGCTACTTTGCGCCCAGCAGGCGCGTGATGATCGGCGTCCAGCGGTCGATCTCGCTCTGCATGAAGCCGGTGACCTCGGCCGGGCTCATGGCTTTGGTTTCGATCGCATCCTGCTCGATGTGACGCTTGAGCCGCGGACTCTCCAATGAGTTGACCACCTCGCGGTTGGCGCTGTCGACGATCGCGGGAGCAAGGCCGGCCGGTCCCGAGAGCGAATACCAGGTGGTGGCGACGAATTCGACATGCCCGAGCTCGCGCAACGTCGGCACATCCGCACGGTAGACCAGCCGCTGCCCGGAGGTGGTGGCCAGAGCAATGAGCCTGCCGGCACGGACGTGCTCGGCCACGGTCGTCCACGTGAGCATGCCCAGCTTGACGTGACCGGCAACGAGATCGACGACCGCCTGTCCGCCGCCTTTGTAAGCGACGTGCACGAGCTTGATCTTTTCCTTGGCCGCGAGAAATTCCGCGATCCAATTGCCCATCGTGCCGAAGCCGGCCGAGACGTATTCGATGCCGCCCGCGTCGCGCGCCAGTGCCAGAAAATCGCGATACGACGCCACGCCAAGCGAGGGATGCGCAACGAGCACGTTGGGCGTGCCGCCGAAATAGGCGATGTGGGCGAAGTCGCGCATCGGATCGAAGCCGACGTTCTTGTTCATCGCCGGCCCCAGCACGTGCGTCGGGATGCCGGAGACCATCAGCGTGAGGCCGTCCGGCTCCGCCCGTGCAACCGCCTCGGTGCCGACCAGCCCGCCGCCGCCGATCCGGTTCTCGATGTAGAACTGCTTGCCGAAGGCGGCGGTGAGCGCATCGGTATAGAGCCGGCCCATCGTATCGGCCGCGCCGCCGGCCGCGAACGGCACCACCACTCGCACCGCTTTGCTCGGCCATTCCGCGGCCAGCGCGACGCTGGATGATAGTGCAACAGCGGCGGCGACTATGAGCGCGCGCATCATGCGAGGCCCGCTACTTTTCGTCCGGCCTATAGAGGATATCCAACATGCCCTGCGCCTCCGCCGGCGGCATCGGCGAGGTGATGTATTTGAACTCGAGCGCCTGTTTCAGCGTCACGTCGAGCCCTTTCACTTCGGCAAGCTGCAGCGCCTCTTTCGGAAAGAACTCGTCGCGCGTCTGCTGCGCCAAAGCGCGCGGGACTTTGGCGATCTCGGCGTAATGATCGATCGCGCCGGGATCGGAATAGGCCCAATCAATCGCGCGGCTCAAGGCCCTGATGAAACGCACGAAGGCATCGCGGCGCTCCTTGAGCGCATTGGCGTTGGCGACATTGACACGGATCGTCTGCTGCGCCAGCGCCGCAACGTCGCCGCCGCGCGCGATGATGACGAGTTTGCCGTCTGCGAGCTGCTGCAGCACGAACGGGGGCACCGACCAGCCGACGTCGATCTGCCCGGACATGACCTGAGTGAGCGTAGCAGGCGCGCCGCCGGCGGCGACGAGCTTTGGCGCGACCTTCGCCTGGCTCACGAGCTGCAGCAGAATGAGATTGGTCGACGACCCGGGCGAGGAATACGCGACCGTCTTGCCGTTGGTGTCGGCAAGCCGCCTGATGCCGCTCTCCGGCCGCGCATACCAGAACGCATCGGCGGCGCCGGTCGCTTCCGCGCTGATGATCTTGACCGGCATGCCCTTGGCATAGGCGGCGACCACGCCGAGGATGCCGTTGGTCATCGCGATGTCGATGCTGCCGGCGATCACCGGCGTAAGCGTGGAGGCGCCGCCTTCGGTATAGAGAATCTCGATGCCGAGCCCGACTTCCTTGAAGTAGCCCTGCTTGAGCCCGACATCGATAAAGGTGCTGTTCCAGAAACCGCGCTGCGCCACCGCGACTTTGAGCGTTTCGGCAGCGGCGCTGTGCGCTGTCGTCATTGCAATCAGTGCGATCAACGCCGTTAGTAACTTGCCCCTTATGTCCTGCAGTGTCCGCTCGAGGTAAGCATCAGTGAGCGTGCCGCAAACTCCACCTCCCCCGCTTGCGGGGGAGGTCGCGCCGAAGGCGCGGGAGGG
>Ga0081455_10002540_pt1 | contig 21664 bp, 20 predicted proteins | sample TabmetS3T2R1_FD_70207 | JGI IMG/M metagenome (GOLD analysis project Ga0081455, IMG submission 70207) | Tabebuia heterophylla rhizosphere microbial communities from the University of Puerto Rico - S3T2R1 | ecosystem: Host-associated > Plants > Roots > Rhizosphere ...
CGATCACACGCCGGTCTATCCCCGCGAGGTCGTCAAGCGCGCGCTCGATCTCGGCGCCTCGGCGATCATCCTTGTGCATAATCATCCATCAGGCGATCCGACGCCCTCGCGCGCCGACATCGAGATGACGAAGCTCATCGTGCGGGCGGGCGAAGGCGTCGGCATCCGCGTGCACGATCATCTCGTAATCGCGCGCGCGGGCCATGCAAGCTTCAAGAGCCTCGGCCTCATCTAGGGCGATATGGGCTCATACGGTGGGGATCGTGCCGCCGTCCAGAACATAATCGACGCCGACAGCAAATCCGGCGCGATCCGAGGCTAGGAACGCAACAAGCTCCGCCACTTCCTCCGGCCGGCCTGTCCGCCCGAGAGGAATGCCACCGATCATATCCATGATCTGCTGGCGCGCCTCGGCGATCGTGCCACCCATCTTCTGTTGAAATTCCTCGATCTGCTTTTTCGCACCGGACGTTTCGATGAAGCCCGGCGAAACCATGTTCACGCGAACCCCCTTGGAGGCGACGCCACCCGCCAGGCCTTTGCTGTAAGCCCGCAACGCTCCCTTGGCCGCTGAGTAGGCAAGCGTCGATTCGGTTTGCGGCATGAGATGCGCGATCGACCCGATATGAATGACCGCGCCCTTCCCTCTCTCAATCATGCCCGGAACAAAGGCGCGATCGAGACGCACCGCCGCCAACAGATTCACGTTGAGCACATTCTGCCAGAAGTCGTCCGTCAGAACTTCGAATCCTCCTGGAGGTGCATCAGTGGCGCCGAGATTGTTGACAAGAATGTCGAGGCCGCCCCAGGCGCCCACAATGCGGTCCACCACGGTGTTGACGTCGACACTGCTGCCGAGGTCGGCCTTGATGTAGAGTTTGGCGTGATTCACAGAGGCCGCCGGCGAGCGGGCCGTGACAGCGACCGATGCGCCCGCCGCAGAAAAACGCCGGGCAATAGCAGCGCCGATCCCGCGCGTGCCGCCAGTCACGAGCACGCGCTTGCCCTCAAATTCCGTTGCCGGCTCGCTGGAGATGTTCGGCATTGGGCCCTCCTTTCTGAAACGTCCAATCAGCCATGCATCGGTTGCCAACTGACCTTGTTCAGCGAGACGAGAAGCTGCGTGATCTTGTCGGCCTCGACACTGAAATAGAAGGTGAGGATCAAGGGGTCCGGCAGATTGGACTTGTCGAAGGTGCCGTCGACCTTGGCGTGAAGCACGATCTGGCCGTGGTGCCGATAAGCCCTTTGAACGTCCAATGTGACCTTGTCGCCGAAGATCTCCTTATTCGCCCAAGCACGGATCGCGTCGCGACCCAGGAACTCTCGCTGCGCATCGTTCAGCAGCGCATCCGGCGCAAAGGTCGCCAAGAAAACTTCCGGATCGGGCTTGTTGTAGGCCGAGACGTGATCGGCGATGACGCGCGGCAGATTTCTGGTGATGTCGTCCATAATGACCTCCATTTGTGTTCGAGCGACACTATGAAGGTCTCACCTGTCAGGTTCTGTCAGGAGCGATGGCATCCACCGCCGATTGTTCTTTAAACCGTTTGAGCAATGCCGATCGACGCTCGAGATAACGGTCCGCTTCACTTGCCGCGAGAATTCGATCGGTCCGAAACATCCGGAAGTCGTTGCGCAGCTCGCACCATGCGGCGAGAACCCGCGCCCTGTCCATGAAGGCGAGCGCAAACGGCCAGACGGTCCGCTCGGTCCGATGTCCCTCGTAATCGGCATAGGTGATCGCCAACTTGCGTTGCCGACGGATAGCCCCGCGCAACGTCGAAAGCGGCACGGCGTTCTCCGGGAAGATAGGCTCCGGCGGACCGGGCATGGCCAAAGGCGTGTCGCTGGCAGCGCGTGCGTCCGGGGGAAGAACCGCGTCGATCTTCGCCATGGCGCTGAGAGCGGCCTTCCTAAGAGGCTCGTCGCCGCGCTGATCGACATAGCGCAGTCCCAACAGGATCGCCTCGACTTCTTCGCCCTCCAGCATCAGGGGCGGAAGAAACATGCCGGGCTTGAGGAGATAGCCGACACCGGCTTCGCCCGTGAGCGGTGCCCCTTGCGCAATCAATGCAGCAATGTCGCGGTAGACCGTGCGCTCGGAAACTTCGAGCGCCTGCGCGAGCTGCAGCGCCGTCACGGGGACGCGCCTGCCCCGAAGCAATTGCAAGAGAGAAAGGAGCCTGGTCGATCGCGACATTGACCTGTGCCCTTCGACATTCCCTATGTATCCGTCAAGCGTCGCGGGCGTCCGATTGGCGGGACTTTGGATGCAGGCGCTCGACAAGCTCTTCGACACGCCTCAAACGGCGGTCGAGGGTGGCCATGGTGCGTGCCAACCCGGGATCGTCGTCGTCGAGCCAGACGGGAACGACGCTCGCATAAAGAGCGCCCAGCGCCGGCGCCCGCAAAGGCTGGAGAGCGCCGCCGGACAGGCCGGCCAGATCGATGATCCAGTCCATCGCTCGGATCATCGCCGGCGCGACGGCGAGCGCTTCGGCCGGACGCCGCTTCAACTCGCGATGGATGACGCGAAGCGCCGCCCGGTAAGGCGCCAGGGCCTCGAACCGGCGCATCAACAGATCAAACAACCGGTCTCGCACGCTCGCGCCGGGATCGACAGCTTCGGACAGAAGAGTGAAATCGACGCGCCGGATCAACGCCTCGAGAATTGCCGCCTTGCTCGGGAAAACGCGATAGACCGTGGTCAGCGGCACATTCGTCATCGCGGCAAGCTCCGACAGCGCGAGCGACGCATAGCCTTTCTCGGCGATCCGGCCGAGCGCGGCATCGAGCAGGGCTGTCTCTTCGTCCGTGGCTTGAGCTGCGTTGCTCATCATGGGTCCGCCGCCATCAGCCGGCAAGCGCGCGGCTGCGTGCCGTAGCCTTTTCGACCGCACGGACCATCAGCGCTTTCAAGCCGGGATCCGCCATGAGCACGGACAGCGCCGCTTCGGTCGTCCCGCCCGGCGACGTCACCTCGATCCGCAAGGTGGACGGCTCCTCGGAACGGACGGCAAGCAGCGCACCCGCCCCAGCCACGGTGCGACGCGCCAGCCGCTGGGCGAGCGCGGGTGCGAGACCGGCCGCAACGCCAGCCTCCGCCAGGGCTTCCGCAAGGAGGAAAACGTAAGCGGGCCCCGAGCCCGACACCGCGGTGACGGCGTCCATCAACCCTTCGTCCTCGATCCAGGCGACATCGCCGACGGCACGCAGCAACGCGCAAGCTTGTTCCTGAAGCGCGAACGTCAGCCCTTCGGAGCCGCACGCCACCGTCATGCCCTGCCCGATCGCCGCCGGCGTGTTCGGCATGGCCCGCACAATGCGGCGGCCGAGGCCCAGCGCCTTCTGGAAATAGGCGATCGGCTTGCCGGCCGCGATGGAAAGCACGGCCGTCTCGGGTCCGAGCCAGGGCACGAGACTGGGCAGCCCCGCCTCGAGGGTCTGAGGCTTCACGGCGATCACCGCGATATCGGGGCACGATCCCGGCTGCGGCCCGACCAGCGGATTGAGATGGATGAACCCTTCCCGCCCGAGACCCGCAAGCGCATCCGAGGGTTTCGGCTCCAAAACGATGGGCGCGCCTCGGAGCGCATGCCCCCCCAGCCAGCCCTCCAGCAGCGCCGACCCCATCCGGCCGGCGCCCATGAGGAGCACGGCGGGTGGGCTCATGCCTCGCCCACGCAATCGAACATGGATGCCGCGACCGCCTCTTCGGCGTTCTTGCCGCCCCAGACCACGAACTGGAACGCGGGATAGAAGCGCTCGCACGCCTCCACCGCCAGCTGGATCAAGGTCTCGCATTGGTCGGCATTCGGCGTGGCACCGCCTTGAAGCAGCAGGCCATGGCGATAGAGCAGCACCTGGTCGTCCGACCAGAGATCGAAATGACCGATCCACAGGCGCTCGTTGGCGAGCGCCAGGAGCGAGTGCACCTCGCGGCGCTTCGGCGCGGGCACCTTCATGTCGAACGCGCAGGCGAGCTGCAGCGCCTCCAGATCGTCGCACCAGGTGAAGGACAGATGATAGTCGCACCAGGTGCCGGCCACCACGATGGTGAGTTCGTCGTCTCCCACGCGATCGAACGGCCAGGACCGCGAGGCCACCACCTGTTCGACCGTGTCCAACGGATTGATCGTGCGCTCGGTCGGCTCGATAGGGGAGATGCTCATGGCCGATAACTCCTCGTTTGGAGACTTGTGAAACGGGCCCGCGGAGCGGCGCGCCCTCAGCGAAAGGGCGGCCTCAGATCCTAGCGCCGCAGGTCTTTCCCGGCTGTTGCCGCGAGACGGCCCCGAGAGACGCTCCAGGAGCGAGGGAGTGTTCACGTCACCCTCCTGCCATGCTGCCCGGCCGGATAGATTCCCGTCAGGGCCAAGATCTTGTGTCACCGCCACAGGCGTCACACCACGACGTCAGGGTGCCTGATCCGTTCCCGTCCCGTCAATGAAAGGATTAGGACCGCTTGCGGGCCTTTGCCGGAGACCCTTTGGCCGCCCGGCGCGACGAAGCGGGTTTGTTAAGGGGAGCCCGTCCTTTCGCTGCCCCGGCCGGTTTACGCTCACGGGCCGCCAAAGCCGCTTCCAGCTCGACAATCCGCTTTCCGAGCGCCTCGCCTTCCGCCCGCGCCGCCTGGGCGACGGCCTTCACGGCTTCGAACTCCTCGCGGGGAACGAGATCCCATTCGGCCAGCAGGCGCTCCATCTGCGCCCGCATCAGGCTTTCAACTTCTCGTGCGGCGCCTTGGGCGGCACCCGCCGCCGTAGTCATGATCTTCGCGAGATCATCGAACAGCCTGCTCGTGGTTTGCATGGCCCAATCCTTTCGAACGCTCTTTTGCCCGCATATGGCATTCCCGCCCTTAAAGGGCAATGCGCTAAACAGGCAACCTCACGCGGCTTGACAGCGCGCCGCTCCACTGGCCAGGGTGCCGCCGATGTCCGCGCACGTCCTTCCGCTCCTTCTCACCTATCCCAAGATCGACCCCGTGCTCATTCAGCTCGGGCCGCTCGCGATTCGCTGGTACGCGCTCGCCTACATCGCGGGGCTCGTCATCGGCTGGCGCTACCTCGTGCGCCTGTCGCGCAATCCGCGGCTATGGGTTGATGCGCCGAACAAAGCACCGCCCGCAAAACCTGTCGACATCGATGATATTCTCGTGGTCGCGACGCTGGGCGTCGTCCTCGGAGGACGGATCGGCTACATCCTGTTCTACGGCCTCGTCGAACCACACATGCGCCAGGACTATCTAGCGCATCCGCTCCGCATCTTCTTTGTCTGGGAGGGCGGAATGTCGTTCCATGGCGGCCTCATCGGCGTCGTGGTGGCGATCATCGCTCTCTGCAAGCTGCGCAAGCTCGATATGCTCCGTGTCGGTGATCTCGTCGCGCCCGCGGCACCCATCGGGCTTTTTTTCGGGCGGCTCGCCAATTTCATCAACGGCGAGCTTTACGGGCATCCGACCGACGTGCCGTGGGCCATGGTGTTTCCCGGGAGCGATGGACAGCCGCGGCATCCGAGCCAGCTTTACGAGGCGACCACGGAGGGTCTCCTTCTCTTTCTGCTGCTCCGCTTTACGACGCATCACACCCGTGCGTTCGCAAGGCCGGGCCTGGTCACAGGCATCTTCCTCGCAGGTTATGGCGCCGCGCGAACGTTCTGCGAATTCTTTCGGGAGCCGGAGATCAGGATCGGCGGATCGTGGCTCACCATGGGAATGTTTCTGTCGGCGTTCATGTGGGTCGCCGCCGCGGGCTTCATCTGGAACGCGCTGCGCGCCAAGGCTCCCGCCCCCTCGAAGCCGTGACCCCCCTCACCCGACATTTGGCCGGACTGATCGCGCGCGAAGGTCCCATCTCGGTCGCGACTTACATGTCGACGGCGCTTATGCATCCGGAGTGGGGTTACTACGCCACGCGCGATCCCTTTGGGGCGGCCGGCGACTTCGTCACCGCTCCCGAGATCAGCCAGATGTTCGGCGAGCTGATCGGGCTCTGGATAGCCGAGACCTGGGCGTCTCAGGGCAGGCCTTCGCCGTTTGCTCTGGTGGAGCTCGGACCCGGACGCGGCACATTGATGAGCGACCTGCTCCGCGCCACCCGCCGTGTTGCACCCGATTTCGCCGCCGCCGCGCACCTTCATTTGATCGAGGCAAGCCCGACTTTGCGGGCCCTTCAGCGCGAAAAGCTGCGCGATACGGACATCACTTGGCACGCCTCGCTCGACAAGGTGCCCGACCTGCCGTTGCTCCTGATCGCCAACGAATTCTTCGATGCGTTGCCGGTCCGCCAGTTCGTGCGCTCGCCGCAAGGCTGGTGCGAACGGTGCATCGGGCTGGCCGGCGAGAGCGAGCTGCGCTTCGTCTTCGTCGCCGCGCCCGAGCCCCTACCGGAGACGCTGATTCCCGAAACGAAGCGGTCGGCGCCGGTCGGGAGTGTCGTCGAGCTCTGCCCGGCAGGAGAAGCGCTGATGGAAGCGATCGCGGCGCGGCTTCAAGCCCAAGGCGGCGCGGCCCTCGTCATCGATTATGGAACCGACGAGATCGGCGCCACGCTTCAAGCCGTCAGGCATCACGCGTTTCATGATCCGCTGGTCGATCCCGGTTCCGCGGACCTCACGGCCCATGTGGATTTCTCGGCCCTCGCGCATGCCGCGGACGGCGCCGGCGCGCAGGTGAGCGGCCCCCTGACCCAAGGTAAGTTTCTGGAGCGGCTCGGTATTTCTGCACGTGCGGCAATACTCAAGAAAAACGCGCTGCTACCAGCCGATATCGATACCGCACATGAGCGACTGACGAGCCCCGCCGCGATGGGCACTTTGTTCAAGGTCATGGCCGTCATGGCGAAGGGGGCACACGCTCCGGCCTTTGATGGCTAAGCTTTTGGTTTAGGAACCACCCGATAAATCTCCCCCCAAGGTTCCGTGGAGTCGGTCAGAACCCAGAGATAGCCGTCGGGGCCCATGCGCACGGTGCGGATCCTTTGGTTGAGGTCTGACAGAAGAATTTCCTCGCCGACCACTTTGTTGCCTTCGAGCACCAAGCGGTGGAGCGACTGGCCCGACAGCGCAGCCACGAAAAGATTGCCGCTCCATTCCGGCATCTTGTCGCCGGTGTAGAACACAGCACCCGACGGCGAGATGGCCGGGTCCCAGTAATATATGGGTTGTTCGAGCCCCTCTTTTTCATTCCCTTCGCCAATGGGTTGGCCGTCATAGTTGAGGCCATAGCTGATGATCGGCCAGCCGTAGTTCTTGCCGGGCTCCGGGCAGTTCACCTCGTCGCCGCCCATCGCGCCCAACTCCACCGTCCACAGCTTGCCCGACGCCGGATTGATCGCCGCGCCCTGCACGTTGCGGTGCCCGATCGACCAGATCTCCGGACGCCACCCCGGCAGCTTCGGATTGCCGGGATAAGGCCGACCGTCTGGCAGAATACGCACGATCTTCCCGAGATCGTTGTCCGGGTTCTGCGCCTCGTTGGGAAAATAGGCGCGCTCGCCCATCGTCACGAAAAGCGAGCCATCCGGCATGAAGACGAGCCGCGACCCTAAATGAAGATTTGATTCCTTCGCCGGTTCTTGCCGGAAAATGATTTCGAGATTTTCGAGCCGGCCGCCTTTGCCTTCGCTCACCAGAACGGCGCGCGCGACGCTTGTGCCGTTCTTGCCCTCGCCGCGCGCCTCCGAGAAGGACAGGTAGATCATGCTGGACGTGGCGAAGTCGGGCGCCACGGCAACATCGAGCAGGCCGCCCTGGCCGTCTGCTACGACCTCAGGCACGCCCGCAATCGGATCCGATAGCCGCCCATTTCCATTCACGAATCGGAGCCGACCGACTTTTTCGGTGACGAGCCCGCGGCCGTTCGGGAGGAAGGCAAGCCCCCAGGGGCGATCGAGCCCTTTGCTCACGCGCTCGGCTCTGATCTGGCGCGGCGACGTGACGGAGGGGGCCTTGCTGAGTTCCGCACATGCGGGGACGGCGACGAGGAAAAAAGCAAAAACAACAAATACAAGACGCATTATCGCTGGGCACTCCCTGAGGGCTCAAGATTGTACGCTCCGAATGTGGCGACTATAACAGGGCCCCTGTAATCGCGGGCCTTGCCGCATGCTGCCTCATCTAGAAAGCCCTGTTCTCTCTTCGGTTCCAGGCCTGCGCCATGCGTTTTTCACGCGGCGCGGCGGCGCTTCGGAGGGTATCTTCGCCTCCCTCAATTGCGGTCTGGGCTCGGCCGATACCCGCGTGGCGGTGATCGAAAATCGCGCGCGCGCCGCCACCCATCTGGGGGTGGCCCCCTGGCAGCTGCTTACGGTCTATCAATGCCATTCTCCGGACTGCGTCACGGTCGAATCCCCCTGGGCCGACGGCCAGGCGCCCGAGGCCGATGCAATGGTAACGCGCACCCCCGGCGTCGCGCTCGGCATCCTGGCCGCCGATTGCGCACCGATCCTGTTGGCCGACAAGAGCGCCGGCGTGATCGGCGCGGCCCATGCTGGCTGGAAAGGAGCGATCGGCGGCGTCATCGAATCGACCCTCAAAGCCATGGAACGTCTGGGCGCGCGCCGCAGCCACATCGTGGCTGCGGTCGGCCCCTGCATTGGACCGCGCTCCTACGAGGTCGGCGGCGAGTTCGAAGCACGCTTTCGCGCCGCGGACTCCGGATATGCGAGCTTCTTTGGCTCGGCGTCCCGGCCGGGGCATTTCATGTTCGATCTCCCCGGCTTTGTCGCTGCGCGCGTTCGCGCATCCGGCGTTGCGCTCGTCGACCCGGCGCCGGGCGACACCTATGCCCAAGAGCAGGATTTCTTCAGCTATCGCCGCGCCACCCATCGCGGCGAACCGGATTACGGACGCAATCTCTCAGCCATCGTGCTCGCCTGATGCTCCGTATCCTCCTGCTCGCCTTGGGCGTTGTTCTAGGCCTTCTCACCGACGCCCATGCGGTCGATCTGTCGCTGCCGCCTATCGTCGTTCAGCCGCCGACCGGGCTGCCCGCGGAGCAGGCGCGCATGCTCACGCGCAAGACCACCGAATCGCTCGCCTTCGTCGGCTTCCAGACAGATGCCGATGCCGGGACGATGTCTCTTCGGCTGACCGGAGTCGCCGTGGCCGAAATGACCCCGGCCGGCGCGCATGTGACGATCACCTGGACCGTCGCCGACCCCCAAGGCGGCGTGCGCACAGTGGACGTGGAGGACACCGCGCCCTATCAGGCCAAGGACGCCTGGCAGGCGGTCGACAGCGACACGCTTTCGCGCCTTGCCGAAACGACCGGATTTGCGCTGGAGGCCATTGCAACGGGTGGCAAGATGCCCGCCCACGCCAAATTCATGACGCCGCCGCCGCCCCCGAAGAAGGACGACAAGGCGGCGCAACCCACGGGACCCGCGACGACGCGCGTCTTTATCGGCGACATTCAGGGCGCTCCAGGCGACGGCAACATTACCCTCGGCCGGGCGCTCATTCAGTTTCTGGCGCAGTTCGATGTGGTCATTCTGCGGGACTCCGAGCCCGGCGCCTATGTGATTACGGCGGGGGTCGCGACCAAGCCGGCTTCGAATACCGAGGATCAGGTGACCATCGTCTGGCGGCTCAACGATACCAAGGGCCGCCAGCTCGCCAAGATCACTCAGCAGAACAAGGTGCCCTCAGGTAGCCTTAACCCTCACTGGGGCTCGACGGCCGTCTATGCCGCCGAAGGCGCCGCGGACGGGCTCCTTTCGGCCATCGGGCAGATTGCCTCTGCGGCACCGCCCAAGCCGCCCGCAAAAGGCAAGAAGAAGCCTTGAGATGCACCCCGTTTACACGCCTTGCTGCACTTGCTAATAAGGCCGCATCGGGTTCAAGAAAATGTCAACATGGCGGGGGTCGCAGACATGGAGCGAGCCGCGCAGCACGCCTTTTTCGAGAACACCGAACTCGGGATTGAAACTGGCACGTGGGGGGCTGGGCCATGAAAATTCTTGCCGGCAACTCGAATCCCAGGCTCACGACGGCCATCTGCCAATACCTTCACGTCACTCAGACGCAAGCCGTCGTGCGCCGGTTCGCCGACATGGAGGTGTTTGTCGAGGTGCAGGAGAACGTCCGCGGACAAGACGTTTTCGTCATCCAGTCGACCTCTTTCCCGGCGAATGACCACCTGATGGAGCTTCTGATCGTAATCGATGCGCTGCGCCGCGCGTCGGCGCGCCGCATCACCGCCGTGCTGCCCTATTTCGGCTATGCCCGCCAGGACCGGAAGCCCGGCCCGCGCACACCGATCTCCGCCAAGCTCGTCGCCAACCTCATCACGACAGCCGGCGCCAACCGCGTGCTCACGCTTGATCTCCACGCCGGACAGATTCAGGGCTTTTTCGACATCCCGACCGACAATCTCTACGCGGCGCCGGTCATGGTTCAGGACATCGAGGCGAAGTTCACCGGCCGCGATCTCATGGTCGTATCGCCCGACGTCGGCGGCGTGGTGCGCGCACGCGCCTTCGCCAAACGGCTCAATTGCGATCTCGCCATCGTCGACAAGCGGCGCGAGCGCGCGGGCCAGTCCGAGGTCATGAACATCATCGGCGACGTCGAAGGACGCAGCTGCATCCTGGTCGACGACATCGTCGATTCCGGCGGTACGCTGTGCAATGCCGCCGAGGCGCTTCTCGCCAAGGGCGCGGCGGATGTCTCGGCCTATGTCTCCCACGGCGTTCTATCGGGGGGCGCGGTCGCCCGCATCGCGAGCTCGAAGCTGAAGAGTCTCGTCACCACCGACTCGATCATGCCGAGCGACGCCGTTCTCAACGCGAAGAACATCCGCATCCTGTCGATCGCCAAGCTGATCGGCGAAGCCATGGCGCGCATCGCCGACGAACGCTCCGTGTCCAGCCTGTTCGATTAGTTTTTCGTAACTACGAAAATTATCCAGGCCAGGTAGTCTTGCAGCACGCGGCCGAACGGCAGCTTGACGTCATGGGCGACACGGATCCGTCGCCGCGCTAGAATCGTTATCCAATCAAACCTGGGGAGACGAGGCCCATGCGTTGGCAGGGACGCCGTGAAAGCGAGAACGTCGAAGACCGCCGGGGAAGCGGCGGCGGCTTCGGCATGCCGATCAATATCCCTCTTGGCCGTGGCGGCATCGGGATCGGTGGCCTCGTCGCGCTTGGGATCATCTCGCTCATCTTTGGAATCAATCCTCTGACGCTTCTTCAGGACGTTTCCGGCCCGGCGCCCATCCAAGGACCGCGCGGTGCCAGCGAAGACTCCCTCAAAAGCTTTGTCGGCGTCGTGCTGGGGGACACCGAAACGACTTGGACGGATATCTTCGCCAAGACGGGTCACCAGTACGAAGATCCGGTGCTCGTGCTCTATTCGGGTGTCGTGCAGTCGGGCTGCGGCAATGCCAGCGCCGCGGCGGGTCCGTTCTATTGCCCGATGGACCACAAGCTCTATCTCGATCTTTCGTTTTTCGCGGAGCTGGATCAGAGGTTCGGCGCGCCGGGCGATTTCGCGCAAGCCTATGTCGTCGCCCATGAGGTCGGCCATCACGTGCAGACGCTGCTCGGGCTGTCGGATAAGGTTCAGGCCGCGCAAGCGAGCCTCAGCAAACGCGAAAGCAACGCGCTTTCGGTCCAGGTCGAGCTTCAAGCCGACTGTTATGCCGGCGTCTGGGCCTATAACGCCAACTCCCGCAATCTCATCGAGCCGGGCGACATCGACGAGGCTCTTCAAGCGGCCAGCGCCGTCGGTGACGACACGCTGCAGCGCGAGATGCAGGGCCGCGTGGTCCCCGATAGCTTCACCCACGGCACCGCGGCCCAACGGTCCCACTGGTTCAAGGCCGGCTACGAGTCGGGGGACATGAACGTCTGCAATACCTTCGCGCAGTGAGCCCGCAATCGACGTTCGGCTACCCGTTGGTATAGGGTTCAGGACATCCCAGCGCGGGTGCCTGCACCATGACGACGGCCACGAGCACGGACCCCCCGACGGACAGGCCCAACATTATTCTGGTCACCTGTCTGGCCGGCGGCGCGTTCGTTCAGGCGCTGGATCTCACGATCGCCAATGTCGCCCTGCCCTATATGCAGGGCGGTTTGTCCGCCGGACGGGATCAGATCACGTGGGTCGTCACGTCCTATGTCGTCGCGTCCGCGGTCATGACGACGCCCATCGGCTGGCTGGCGGCACGGCTCGGCCGCAAGAAGTTGTTCCTGGGTGCGCTCCTCGGCTTCACGATCGCTTCCGCGCTGTGCGGAACGGCCCGCTCGCTCGAAGAAATGGTGTTGTATCGAATCCTTCAAGGCGCGATCGGCGCGGCACTCGCGCCGCTGTCGCAGGCCATGATGTTCGACCTCTATCCGACGGAGCAGCGGGGCCATGCAGGTGCCATCTGGGGCTCCGGCATCCTGCTCGGTCCGATCCTCGGGCCGACACTTGGGGGCCTCTTGACCGATGCGCTCGATTGGCGCTGGGTCTTCTACATCAATGTTCCCGTCGGCATCGCCATCGCCATCGGCGTGATCCTTCTCTATCACGAGCATCACCGCGCCGAAGCCCCGCGCTTCGATTGGATGGGGTTCGGACTTCTAGCGCTTGCGCTCGGCGCGCTGCAATTGATGCTCGACCGAGGCACGACGGAAGACTGGTGGCAATCACGCGAGATTCAGATCGAAGCCGCTCTCGCAATCTTGGGTTTCTATCTCTTCATCGTCCATTCCATGACGAGCGACAACCCGTTTCTTCCGTTGCGCTTGTTCGGAGATGCGAATTTCGTCGCGGGCCTTATCGCCATGTTTGTCATCGGCATGTTTCTGCTCACGACCATGACTCTCTTTCCGCCATACCTCCAAACCCTGTCCGGCTACTCCGTGACTCAAACCGGGCTCGCCCTGTCGCCGCGCGGCTTAACCACGCTGCTTGCCTTGCAATTCGTCGGACGCTATTGCCAGAACCTCGATGCGCGTGTCGCGATGCTGGTCGCAACGGCGTTCATGGCCCTCTCGTTCTGGAGAATGGCGCTTTGGACACCTGACGTGGACATGGCGGAAATTATTTTCGTCAGTGTTCTTCAGGGAATAGGAACGGCGTTTTTTTTTGGCCCGATCAACCTTAAGGCGTTTGCGACCCTGCCAATCGCCGACCGCACGACCGGCTCGTCGCTTCTGGCGCTCGCCCGCAACATCGGTGGCGGCATCGGCATTTCGATTTCCGCATCCTATCTCGCCTTCTCGATCCAACGGGCGCACGAGCACCTGGCCGCGAACGTAACCCCATTCAACCGGGCGCTTCAGCACGGCGCAGCAAGCTTCATGTGGAATCCGGCTGTTCCCTTCAGCCTCGAAGCGCTCAACCGCACCGTCGAGCGCGAGGCGCTGATTATCGCCTATTCTGACGCCTTCATGCTTTTGCTTCTCAGTTCAATCCTAGCCACGATCGCCATATGCCTTGTCCGGGAGCCCAAAGGGACGCCCGTTAAGGAAACGGCTCAACTCCCTGTCCTAGATTGAAGCCTGACCCGTCCTTTGCGAGCAATCGACGGGGGAGCATGTCGCTGCTATAGCTGCGACCCATCGCATCGCACCGGATCTGGGATTGATGTCCGCCGCATCTGCCACGCCCAAATTGTCGCAACCCATGCCCAATCCCGTGGTCGTGCTCTGCCTGGTGGGCGGCGCGTTCATTCAAGCGCTCGACATGACGATCGCAAATGTCGCGCTCCCCTATATGCAGGGCGGCCTGTCGGCGGGACGCGACCAGATCACCTGGGTGGTCACGTCTTACGTCGTGGCCTCGGCGGTGATGACGTCGCCGGTTGGATGGCTCGCGGCGCGCATCGGGCGGAAGAAGTTTTTCATCTACGCGATCATCGGATTCACTTTGGCATCAGTCCTGTGCGGCATCGCACGCTCGCTCGAGGAAATGGTCATCTTCCGCATCCTGCAGGGTGGGATCGGCGCGGCATTGTTGCCACTCTCGCAATCGATGATCTTGGACGTCTACCCCGCGGAGAAAAAAAGCTCCGCGGCCGCCCTTTGGGGCTCGGGAATTTTGCTCGGGCCGGTGCTCGGGCCAACACTGGGCGGCGTGCTCACGGACTATCTCAACTGGCGCTGGGTTTTCTTCGTCAACATACCCGCGGGAATTCTGGTGACGCTCGGCGTGATCTTTCTCTATCACGAGAAGAAGTTCGATGTTCGCGTGCCCCGCTTCGACGCCGCGGGCTTCGCGCTCCTGTCCATCGCGCTTGGCGCCTTGCAGCTGGTGCTCGACCGCGGAACGACCGAGGACTGGTTCAATTCGGCCGAGATTCAGATCGAAGCCGCCATCGCGGCGCTGGCCTTCTACCTTTTTATCGTCCATTCAATGACGACTAAGAATCCCTTCATCCCCTTCCACCTTTTTGCCGACGCCAATCTGATGGCGGGGCTCATCGCGATGACGGCCGTCGGGATGTTCATCTTCACATCGATGACGTTGTTCCCACCCTATCTGCAACTTCTTAGCGGCTATACGGTCACCGAGACCGGTCTTCTGATGGGGCCGCGCGGTGTTGCGACGATCGTCTCGATCCAGCTCGCCGCGCGCTATCTGCAGAAGGTCGATCCGCGTTGGTGCATGCTGGCCGCCACCGCATCGATGGCCTATTCCTGCTGGCGCATGGCTCAATGGACTCCCGACGTGAGCCAAGGGGAAATGCTGCTGGTGAATATCTTTCAAGGAATCGGGTCCGGCCTTTTTTTCGGTCCGATCAATCTGAGGGCATTCGCCACGCTGGCGGAGAGCGACCGCACCAATGCGTCCATGCTGCTCGCGCTGGTCCGCAACATCGGCGGCGGCATCGGCGTCTCGGTCTCAGCGTCCTATCTCGCCTATTCGGTTCAACAGGCGCATGCCAACCTTGCGGAAAGCGTGACCCCCTTCAACCGCGCGCTCCAGCACGGCGCGGCCGGCATGATGTGGAACCCGAACATTCCGTTCGGCCTGGAGGCACTCAATCGAACGGTCGAGCGGCAGGCCGTGATCATCGCCTATTCCCACGACTTCATGCTTCTGCTCACCAGCTGTGTGCTGGCGCTTTTTGCGATCTTTCTCATTCGGACGCCCAAATCGGTTCCCTCGGCAGAACCGCCCCAGTTCCACGCAATGGACTGAAGACGGCTCCCGCCATTCGACGGCACCGCATGGCGCTGATATAGGTGCGGGCATGCCACCTTGTGTTCGGATCCGTACCCTTTGATGTCTACAGCCGTAGCCGCCCCGTCCAAGCCGTCTTCGGCCATGCCCAATCCTCTCGTGGTGGCGTGCCTCGTGGGAGGCGCCTTTACCCAGTCCCTCGACCTCACCATCGCGAATGTCGCCCTGCCCTACATGCAGGGCGGGATCTCGGCGGGCCGCGATCAGATCACGTGGGTGGTCACCTCCTATGTGGTCGCGTCGGCGGTCTTCACGACGCCGGTCGGCTGGCTCGCGGCGCGCATCGGCCGCAAGAAGTTTTTCGTCTACGCCCTCATAGGCTTCACGGTCACGTCGATGCTGTGTGGGGTGGCGCGCTCGCTCGAGGAAATGGTGCTCTTCCGGCTTCTGCAGGGCGCCATCGGCGCGGCGCTGATGCCTCTGTCGCAAGCCATGATGCTCGACATCTATCCGCCAGAGAAAAAGGCGACCGCAGCAGCGCTCTGGGGCTCGGGCACTCTCCTTGGGCCGATCCTCGGCCCCTCGCTCGGCGGAATCCTCACCGACTATCTCAGCTGGCGGTGGGTCTTCTTCGTCAACATTCCTGTCTGCAGTCTGATCACGCTTGGAGTTGTGCTGCTCTATCACGAGAAGACGGCTGATGCTCGCGTGCCCCGGTTCGACGGGACCGGCTTTGCGCTGCTCGCCGTGGCGTTAGGCGCACTGCAATTGGTGCTCGACCGCGGGACGACGGAGGATTGGTGGAACTCGGCGGAAATTCAAATCGAGACCGCCATCGCCGCGCTCGCGTTTTATCTGTTCATCGTTCACTCGCTCACGAAGAAAGATCCGTTCATCCCGCTCCATCTCTTTTCGGATACCAATTTGGTGGCAGGCTTGCTCGGGATGACGGCGATCGGAATGTTCATCTACTCGACGATGACGCTGTTTCCGCCCTACCTACAGACGTTGGGGGGGTACACCGTCACCGAAACCGGCCTCCTGATGGCGCCACGCGGAGTGGCCACGCTGATCTCGATTCAGTTGTCGGCCCGGTTTCTCTCAAAGGTCGACGCCCGCTACTGCATGGCGGCTGCAACGATGTTCATGGGTGTGTCCTGCTGGATCATGGCCCAATGGACGCCGGACGTGAGCCGAGCGGAGATGCTGTTCGTGGGCATCATTCAGGGCATCGCTTCAGGTCTTTTTTTCGGCCCGATCAATCTGAGGGCATTCGCCACTCTGGCGGATAGTGACCGCACAAACGCCTCCATGCTGCTGGCGCTCGTCCGCAACATCGGAGGCGGCGTGGGCGTCTCGGTCTCCGCCTCCTATCTGGCGTTCTCGGTCCAGCAGGCCCACGCGAACCTGGCCGAGAACATCACGCCCTTCAACCGGGCCCTGCAGCATGGCGCCGCCGGCATGATGTGGAATCCCGCCATCCCGTTCGGCCTCGAGTCTCTCAATCGGACCGTGGAGCGCCAGGCTCTGATCATCGCCTACTCCCACGACTTCATGCTTCTGCTCATGAGTTGCGTGCTGGCGGTGCTGGCCGTGTTTCTTATCGGGGGATCGAAATCGGCCAAGCCGGCACAGCCGCCCCAGTTCCACGCCATGGATTGAGCGCGGCCACCGCCATTGCCATTCCCGCCCCCCTCGTGTACAACGCGCCCCTTCCGCGGCGACGACCCCGGACATTCAGGACAATCCCGATGAGCGAGACCTTTTCCATCGCGGCCGAGCCGCGGCAATCCGGCCCGAAAAGCGCAGTCCGCGCGGTACGGCTCGCCAGCCGAGTCCCCGGCATCATCTATGGTGGCAAGGGCACCCCCGAGGCGGTTTCGTTCGACCTGAAGGAACTCACCAAGCTCTGGAACACCGGCACCTTTCAGAGCCACGCCATCACGGTCGAACTCGCCGGCCGGTCGCTGCGCGTCATTCCGCGCGACGTCCAGCTCCATCCCGTCAAGGACACCCTCATGCATGTCGACCTGCTGCGCCTCGAGGCGGGCGGCCGGATCGTGCTGCAGGTTCCCGTGCATTTCATCAATCACATCGATTCGCCCGGCATCAAGCGCGGCGGCGTGCTCAACATCGTGCGCCACGAGGTCGAACTGAACTGCCCGGCCGATGCCATTCCCGAGGCGCTGACGGTCGACCTGGCCGGCCTCGACATCAACGACAGCGTCCACATCTCGGCCATCAAGCTGCCTGAGGGTGTGCGGCCGACGATCGCGAGAGATTTCACGGTGGCCACCGTCGCCGCCCCGTCGGCTCTTCAGTCTGAAGCGGCGGAGGAAACCCCCGTTGCCGCCGCAGCAGCGACCCCGGCAGCCGGTGCGGCTCCGGCGGCCGGCGCGGCGCCCGCAGCAGGCGCTGCTCCCGCAAAAGGGGGCGCCGCCCCTACAAAGAAAAGCTAAGGGTTCAACCACGCCTGCGGCTCGCCCGCTTGAGATATCCGCACGATAGCGCTACAGGGTGTGCCGACCGGCGGCCCGGGGCTTGCGTCTGAAGCCTGGGCCTAACGACAGGAACTTAGACGTGAGGCCGCAGCATCCCGCGCCGGGCACCATTTCCACGGGTGCCCCCGAGTCTTTGCAGCTGACCTTGCCTCATCGCGACCTCGCCAATGCCCTGCGGGCGCTTGCCATGGACGCGGTCGAGCGGGCCAACTCCGGCCATCCGGGCATGCCGATGGGCATGGCGGACGTCGCCACGGTCCTCTTTACCCAATTCCTTAAATTCGACCCACAAGCCCCTGATTGGCCTGATAGAGACCGGCTTATTCTCTCGGCTGGCCATGGCTCGATGCTGCTGTATGCGCTGCTCCATCTCACCGGATACCCCGGCGTCACCCTGGACGAAATCCGGTCGTTTCGGCAGCTGGGCTCGAGGACACCAGGTCACCCCGAGTTCGGCCATACGGCCGGGGTCGAGACGACCACGGGCCCGCTCGGTCAGGGGCTCGGCAACGCGGTCGGATTTGCCCTCGCGGAGCGCATGCTGGCGGCGACGTTCGGCGCCGACCTCGTGGACCACCGCACCTATGTCATCGCGGGCGATGGCGACCTGATGGAAGGTCTATCCCAGGAAGCGGCCGGGCTCGCCGGCCACCTGAAGCTCAACCGCCTCACCGTGCTCTTCGACGACAACGGAATCTCGATCGACGGCCCGCTCACCCTGTGCGAGTCCGGCGACCAGATTGCACGGTTCCGGGCCTTGGGCTGGGCCACGCAAACGATCGACGGTCACGACCCGGCGCAAATCGCGGCGGCGCTCTCGGAAGCACAGGCCAGCGACCGCCCGACCCTGATTGCCTGCCGCACCACGATCGGCTACGGCGCACCCAAGAAGGGCGGGACGAGCGCGACCCATGGGTCGCCTCTGGGCGCCGAGGAAGTTGCCGGTGCCCGCGCCAAGCTCGGCTGGCCACACGAGCCCTTCGAGGTGCCCCAAGGTGTGCGCGAAGTCTGGGCCCAGGCGGGCCGGCGCGGTCGCCGCGAGCGCGAGGCCTGGAGCCAGCGGTTCGTGGCTGCCGACCCCGCAACCCGCACGGAATTCGAGCGCCGTCGCACCCGCACCTTGCCGGCAGGTGCCCTGCCGGCGCTTGACGCCCATATCGCAAAGCTCGTGGCCGACAAACCGAAGATGGCGACACGCAAGGCATCGGAGGCCGCGATCAAGAGCTTCTCGGCACTGATGCCCGAGACGGTGTTCGGCTCTGCCGATCTCACCGGCTCGAACAACGTCAAGACTTCGGACCAAACCGTCGTCACGGCTGGGAATTATGGCGGCCGGTTCATTCATTACGGCATCCGCGAGCATGGCATGGCCGCGGCCATGAACGGGCTTTCGCTGCATGGCGGCGTCCGGCCCGTGGGGGCCACGTTCCTCGTGTTCACCGATTATTGCCGGCCCTCGATTAGGCTCGCCGCCTTGATGGGACAACCGGTGGTCTATGTCATGACCCATGATTCCATCGGCGTGGGCGAGGACGGGCCGACCCATCAGCCGGTCGAGCATCTGGCAGCGCTACGCGCCATTCCCAATCTGCTGGTCATGCGCCCGGCGGACGCGGTCGAGACCGCCGAATGCTGGCGTATCGCGCTCGAGGAGACGGCCCGTCCGACCTTGCTCGCACTGACCCGCCAGGACCTGCCCGCGGTTCGCTCGGAGCCGGCCTCGGACATCTTGTCACGCCGCGGCGCTTACGAGCTGGCTCCAAGCCGGGGCCGCGCCCAGGTAACGTTGCTGGCGACCGGCTCGGAGGTCCATCTGGCGCTCGCAGCCAAGGCCCTTCTCGAGGCGGACGGTATTGCGACCCGCGTGGTCTCGATGCCCTGTTGGGAGCTGTTCGAGGCGATGCCGGAGGCCTACCGCGACGAGGTTCTTGGACCCGGCACGGTAAAGATTGCGGTCGAGGCCGGCATCGAGATGGGTTGGGAGCGTTACACGGGAGCGTCCGGACGGTTCGTCGGAATGAGGGGCTTCGGCGCAAGTGCTCCCTATCAGGCCCTTTATGCGCATTTCGGCATCACGCCCGAAGCCATCGCCGCAAAGGCGCTGGCCGAGCTGGCGAAGCTAAAGCATTAGGAGACGGTCATGGTTGTTCGCGTTGGCATTAATGGGTTCGGTCGCATCGGGCGCAATATTCTGCGCGCCATCATCGAGTCGGGCCGCACCGACATCGAGGTCGTGGGCATCAACGATCTCGGCCCCGTGGAAACGAATGCGCACCTGCTCCGCTATGACAGCGTTCACGGCCGCTTCCCGAACGAGGTGAAGGTCTCCGGCGACACCATCGACGCGAGCCGCGGGCCCATCAAGGTCACCGCAATCAAGAGCCCGGCCGAGCTGCCCTGGAAGGCGCTGGGCGTCGACATCGCGCTCGAATGCACCGGCATCTTCACGTCCAAGGAAAAGGCCTCGGCGCATCTGACTGCAGGCGCCAAGCGCGTGCTCGTGTCGGCGCCCGCGGACGGCGTCGACCTCACGGTCGTCTACGGCGTCAACGACAAGAAGCTCACCAAGGAGCACGTCGTGGTGTCGAACGCGTCTTGCACCACGAATTGCCTGTGCCCCGTCGCTTTCGTACTCAACAACGCAATCGGCATCGAGCGCGGCTTCATGACCACGATCCACTCCTACACCGGCGATCAGCCGACGCTCGATACGCTGCACAAGGATCTCTATCGCGCCCGCGCCGCGGCGCTCTCGCAGATCCCGACCTCGACCGGCGCCGCCAAGGCGGTGGGCCTCGTTCTTCCGGAGCTGAAGGGCAAGCTCGACGGCTCCTCCATCCGCGTGCCGACGCCCAACGTCTCGGTGGTCGATTTCAAGTTCGTCGCCAAGCGCGCGACCAGCGTTGAGGAAGTAAACAAGGCGATCAAGGAAGCAGCGGCGACCGGCCCGCTCAAGGGCATCCTCGGAACCACGAGCGATCCCAACGTGTCCGTGGATTTCAACCATGATCCGCATTCCTCGATCTTCGCCTTCGACCAGACCAAAGTGATCGACGGGACGTTCGTGCGTATCCTGTCCTGGTACGACAACGAATGGGGCTTCTCGAACCGCATGGCCGATACGGCCGTCGCCATGGGCAAGCTCGGCTGAGGTCGCAATGAGCGGGTTCAAACGCCTCGATGCGCTCGATGTGACGGGCAAGCGTGTGCTTGTCCGTCTCGATCTCAATGTGCCCGTGAAAGATGGTCGCGTCACCGACGCCACGCGGATCGAACGCTCCGCCGAAACGCTGAAGGCGCTCGCCAAGCGTGGCGCGAAGGTCATCGTGCTGTCGCATTTCGGGCGCCCCAAAGGCAAGGACCCGTCCCAGTCGCTGAAGCCCGTGGCACCCTCGCTCGCGGAAGCGACGGGTCTGCCGGTTGCGTTCGCCGAGGATTGCATCGGCCCGGTGGCGGAGCAGGCGGTGGCGAAGGTTGCGAACGGGCAGATTCTTCTGCTCGAGAACACGCGCTTCTACCCCGGCGAGGAAAAGAACGATCCCGCCTTCATCGACGCGCTTGCCAAGCTCGGCGACGCTTACGTCAATGATGCTTTCTCCACGGCCCATCGCGCGCATGCCTCGACGGAAGGGCTTGCCCATCGCCTGCCGTCGGCGGCAGGCCTCGCGATGGAAGCGGAGCTGAGCGCTCTCGGACGCGCGCTGGAGCATCCCGAGCGGCCGGTCGTCGCGGTGGTCGGAGGGGCGAAGATCTCGACCAAGCTCGATCTCCTGGGCAACTTGCTCACCAAGGTCGACGCGCTCGTCATCGGTGGCGCCATGGCGAACACCTTTCTCGCCGCGCAAGGTCTTGGCGTCGGCAAGTCGCTCTACGAGGCCGATCTGCTCGACACCGCACGCGAGATCATGGCGCGCGCGAAGGACGCCAAGGTCGCGATCGTGCTGCCGCGCGATGTCGTCGTCGCCAAGGAGTTCAAGGCGATGGCGAAGGATCAGACCGTGGCGGCCACTGCCGTGCCGGCGTACTCCATGATTCTG
>Ga0081455_10002541_pt1 | contig 21659 bp, 16 predicted proteins | sample TabmetS3T2R1_FD_70207 | JGI IMG/M metagenome (GOLD analysis project Ga0081455, IMG submission 70207) | Tabebuia heterophylla rhizosphere microbial communities from the University of Puerto Rico - S3T2R1 | ecosystem: Host-associated > Plants > Roots > Rhizosphere ...
CGCCGCGGTCGGCGAAGGAACGGTCGGTCCGCAGGCCGTGGTGAACAGACTGATCATCGTCGAGGGTGGCGACGAGACCGTTGCCGATGAGATCAATGAAGATCGCGTCGTCACTGGTCGGCGTCGGCGTAGCAGCGGCGGCGCCAGCGACTGCGGAATCCGCGTGCTCGGCGCGAGTGATCTTCTCGTCAAGCTCGCGAAGTGCTGTACTCCAGTTCCCGGCGACGACATTTTGGGTTTCGTGACGCGTGGGTCGGGAATTTCGGTACACCGTGTCGACTGCAGCAACGCAGAGAGCCTGCGCTCGGAGCCGGAACGTCTGATCCCCGTCGAGTGGGCGCCCAACGCCAAGAGCTCATTCCTGGTTGCTATTCAGATCGAGGCTCTCGACCGCAATCGCTTGCTGTCCGACATCACCCGCGCCCTCTCGGACCAGCACGTCAACATCTTGTCCGCTGCCCTGAACACCAGCAAGGACCGCATCTGCCGGGCTCGATTCACCTTCGAGACCGCTGACCCAACCCATCTCGACCATGTGCTGCGCGCCGTACGCGGTGTGCCCGCGGTCTATGAGGCCTACCGCATCCAGCAGTAATCGTTATGCGCGCTGAGCCTGTCGAAGCGCCGCAGTAGCGCCCTTCGACGAGCTCAGGGCACATCGTTCAGCCGCCCAGGTCACTCGCAGTCCGCTGAGCTTGCGCAAGCCATTCCCGATAGGTAGCGGCTGACGCCGCGGCCTCGCTTGCGGCTTGATGATCGCCACGTGCTTCTGCTTGTGCGGCTCGTTCCTCGAGCGCGGCGATCTGGGCCTCCAGCTTTGCGGCGGTATCCGCGGCGCGGGCCTTCGTCTCCGGATTGGTGCGCTGCCAGCGCTCGTCCTCTGCGGCTTTGATGGCGTTGTCGACGGTGCGCAGCCGGGACTCCAGTGGACGAATCGCCTCGCGGGGCACCCGCCCGATGGCCGACCAGCGTTGCAGGATGTCGCGGTACGCGGCGCGCGCAGCTCTCGGGTCGCGGACCGGCAGCAGCGCCTCGGCCTCGACCAGTAGTTTTTCCTTCGCTTGTGCGTTGACCCGGAATTCGGTGTTCTGCTCTGACAAGGTGGCCTGCTTGGCCACGAAGAACCGATCCTGGGCTTCCCGGAATCGTTTCCACAGCAGTTCGTCGACATCGCGTGGCGCCGGACCGGCCGCTTTCCAGCGGGCCATCAGGTCCCGGAAGGCACCCGTGGTCGGGCCCCATTCAGTCGATCCAGACAATGCCTCAGCTTCAGTGACCAGCTTCTCCTTGATCACCCGCGCTGCTTCACGCTGCTCGTTCTGCTGTGCAAATTGGGCTTTGCGGCGCCGCGTGTAGGTCGTGCGGGCACTGGAGAACCGATGCCACAGTGCGTCGTCGGTCGCACGATCGAGTCGCGGCAGCGACTTCCACTCCTCGAGCAGCACCCGAAATCGGTTGACTCCACCGCGCCAGTCATTGCCGGCAGCAAGGCGCTCGGCTTCTAGGACGAATCCTTCCTTTGCGGCCCGGGTCTCCTCGTGCTGCCTGGCTCGCTCGGCCTTACGCGCCGCCCGCTGGTTGGCGATCACCGGAGACAGTGCTTCCAACCGGGCCTGCAGGCCATCTAGATCACCGACCGCTCGAGCCTCGGCGACCGCGCTGCGTACCTTGCTGATCGAAGCCACAGCATCGTCAGGCGACAGTGCTCCAGTCGCGATCCGGCGCTCCAGAAGCGAAACCTCGAGCTCCAGCGACTCAAACCTGCGAGTGAAGAAGCTCAGCGCTTCCTCAGCGGGAACATCGGGCACCTGTCCGACCACCCGCTCCCCGGCCGAGGTCCGGACATACACCGTGCCGTCGCTCTCCACCCGTCCGAAGGCAGCCGGGCCCACACCTCCAGGCCCAGCTTGTTCGGTCATAGCTCCATCCTGCCCGATAGTCTCGATAGTCTCGAACGTGTGCTTCTAGCCTCATTTCCTGCTGGGCCTTGGCAAACCAACTGTTATCTGCTGGCTGCGCAGCCTGGTGCGGAGTGCGTGATCATCGATCCGGGAATGGACGCGGTAGCCGGGGTCGTGGAGCTGATCTTGAAGCACCGGCTGAAACCGGTAGCTGTGATGCTCACCCATGGCCATCTTGATCACATGTTCTCGGTGACGCCGTTGTGCCGCTCGTACGCCTCGAGCTGCTGGGTGCATCCCGACGATCGGGTGCTGCTGACCGATCCGCTGCGGGCAATGGGAGACGAGACGCGGCTCCTGGTGGAGCGTTTGACAGGTTCGGCGGCCTTCACCGAGCCGGACGACGTACGGGAACTGTCGGACGGCGCCGAGGTGTCGATCGCCGGGCTGGCGTTCCGGGCGGTGCACGCGCCGGGACACACGCCCGGCTCGACCATGTTTCAGATCTCCTACCAGGGGCATCCGGACATCGACTCGGTGGTCTTCTCCGGCGACGTCTTGTTCGCCGGCTCGATCGGCAGAACTGACTTGCCAGGTGGAAATCAGGCCGACATGCTGGAAAGCCTGCGTACCAAGGTGCTGCCGTTGCCGGACACGGTAGCCGTGCTTCCAGGACACGGCCCGCAGACAACCATGGCCCGCGAGCGAGTCGGCAACCCGTACCTGCAGAACCTCGCAGAACTGTCCCCTCCGGCTACTCTGCGGCCGGCTGATAGCAAGGAGTAGCGCGTGAGTCGCCCCAAGCCGTTGTCGGGCTTCCCGGAATACCCACCGGAAGCTCGGATTGTCGAACAGTTCGTACTCGACCGGCTGCGAGAGACCTTCGAACTTCACGGCTTCGCCTCGATCGAGACCCGGGCAGTCGAGCCGTTGGATCGCCTCGCCAAACAAGGTGAGATCGACAAAGAGGTGTACACGGTGCAGCGGCTGCACGCCGATCCGGACGAGCCGGCTGATCTTGGCCTGCACTTCGACTTGACTGTGCCGTTTGCCCGCTACGTGCTCGAGAACGCTCATCAGCTGGCCTTCCCTTTCCGGCGCTACCAGATCCAGAAGGTCTGGCGGGGGGAGCGGCCGCAGGAGGGCCGGTATCGCGAGTTCACCCAGGCCGACGTCGACATTGTGAACGCCGAGACGCTCGCCGCACATCATGACATCGAGCTCCCACTGGTCACTTTGGCTGCTTTGGAGCGGCTTCACGTTGATCTTGGTCTGCCGCCGGTGCTGATGCGGGTGAACAATCGCAAGCTGGCGCAGGGCTTTTATTTGGGTTTGGAGATCACCGATCCCGCCGCAGTGCTACGCCACGTGGACAAGATCGACAAGATCGGACCTGATCGAGTGGTCGAACAGTTGATCAATGAAGTCAAGATCACCGAGTCGCAGGCTCGAAGTTGTGTACAGCTGGCTGAGATCCGCTCCACCGATGCCTCATTCGTCGACGAGGTGCGCGCGCTCGGTGTCAAGCATGATCAACTCGAGGAGGGGCTTGACCTGCTGAGTGAGCTGGTGACGACTGCCGGCCGCTACGTGCCCGGTCGACTGATCGCCGATCTCAGGGTGGCCCGTGGCCTGGACTACTACACGGGAACCGTCTACGAGACAGAGCTCGTCGGCTTCGAGTCCTGGGGGTCGATTGCCTCCGGCGGTCGCTACGACTCGCTCGCCAGCGATGGCCGGATCAGCTACCCCGGCGTCGGGCTCTCGGTCGGAGTGACGCGCCTGCTGACTCCGCTGCTTACCAGAGGAATGCTGCGTGCCTCACGGCCGGTTCCGACTGCGGTGCTGGTGGCCGTCGACAGCGAGGAGACCCGGGCAACCGCGATCGAGGTTGCCGAGCAGCTTCGTGCCCGCGGGATTTCAACGGAGGTGGCTCCCCGGGCCGAGAGGTTCGGCCGGCAGATCCGCTACGCGGACCGTCGCAGCATTCCCTACGTGTGGTTCGGCGGCACCGTTGGCGGAGAAGTCAAAGACATCCGGACAGGCGAGCAGCGTGCCGCCGATCCGAGGTCGTGGATGCCAGGCACTGAAGATCTGAAACCGAGAGTCCTCAGCCTTACGCCATCAAGCTGAGGCTGCGCACGGCCCGGTCAATCCGGTTCCATGCGCGCTGATGCAGCTTGCGCCCCCTGCTCCGCGTCGACGAGTTCAGATCGTTGTAGGCGATGTGCAGCTCGCGGCCGAGATCGGCAACGCTGCGTCGCAACTCGTACAGCTCCTCCGGCGAGAAGCCCATCAAGGTGCGCACCGGCGGCGGGAACTCGGTCGCCGCAAGCCTATTGTCGAAATCGCTGGGATCTTGACCCTCATCGTAGACACTCGTCAGCCGGTGCTCTCCCAGGAATGACGCGAAGGTGTCCCAGCGATCAGGATGGGCTTTATTGAGCCGATTCCAGTCGCATTCGGCGTAGAGGCTCAGGGCGTCAGCGTCGTCCTCAATGCTGGTGATCGTGCGATGCGGGATCTCGTGGTATTCGGCCAGTTCGAGCGTGCGGGAGTCATGAGCGAGCAAAAGGGCTGGAGTCCCAGCCAGCAGCGCCGCGATGTTGCCGTGAATCCGGGTGCCGAATGAGAAGTCGTATTCCGCCAGGTGGTCGAACCAGGTCTTCGGGTCGAGGAAGAACCGGACCCGGTCGGATCGGATCAGTGGATGGTCGAGTGTGATGGGTGCTCCCGAGGCAGCCATCAGACTCATCCTCTTGCCCTTGGGGTAGCTGCCGTACAGCATCAACTCGAGGGTTTGGATGTTCTGAGCCATGTACACCAGGTTCGGGAAGTGCTCTGCGGCATACAGGGAAAGCGGGCCCATCTCCGGCACGTACGGGGAGACGTTGAAGGCGATCGGGGAGTCGTAGCTGAGCGACTCGACTTTCTTCTCCAGCTTCAGGTTCGGCCCGTACATGAACATCGAGGGACAGCCGATTACCTTGACGTGCTCGTCGCCGAAGCCGAGTGACTTCAGGTAGTCCCGCGTGGCCTCGCCACGCACCCCGATCGAGGGTGAGTGGTCCAGCACCGCGCGCAGGAATCGCGTGGTTGCCGGATCGACTGTGTCGGCGCCCTTGTAGACGCCTTTCAAGGAGGCCTGCGATCCAACACCCAGCACGGTCACCGGGATGGTCAACTGTTCGATCAGGCTGCTCAGTGCATCTAGCGTCTCGATGTAAGTGGACCGGAACGCGTTGGCGAGCGGGATCACGACGTGGTCGAACCGGGAGTTGATAACGCGGGGATGGCTCCTGGCCAGGCCTGAGGTTTCCAGATCGACGTCGGAGGCTGACAGCAACCGGTATACCGCCTGGCTGAAGACCAAATTGCCGGTGTTGTTGCCGATGAGGTTCTGCCGGTAGGTGGTGTCAGCATCCGCTACCGTGAACGGGTTCTTGTGTGCACGGATCAGAATCTGAGGCATCAGGGGGCATCCTCGTGTCTGGGTAAGGGCCTGCCTGGGGGAGTCTAAGTCAACGCGAGGCCCGCCGGGCTGAAATCGGCCAAAGTGGCTCAGCGTGTCGGAATTTGGGGCATCACCGGATATCTGCGGTTGCGTCGGCGGCTGCAGCTAGTGTCCGAACATCGTGAGAGAGACGACTCGAGCAGAGGTGCTGCACCGCCGTCTGGCGACCCAGCGGTTGCAGGGTGAGGGACTGCCCAGCGCGGCGGACGTGGTGCGGCTACTGGGCTGCGTGCAGTCGCAGGAGTATGCCCATGCGCTGTGGTCGCTTGGCATGCGAAGCTCGGCGGTCACAGTTGCGGACCCGCAGGCCGAGTTCGACCGCGGAGACTTCCTCCGGACCCACATCCTCCGCCCGACGTGGCACTTCGTGGCCGCTGAGGACATCCGTTGGATTCTGAAGGTCACTGCGCCCCGAGTTCAGCAGCTCAACCAGACGATCTACCGCCAAACCGAGCTCGATCCCGACACTCTGGATCGCGGCATCGAGCTGATCATCGAGGAGCTCGAGACCGGGCAGTATCCAACCCGGGCCGAACTGGGAGAGGCGCTGGCTCGCCGGGGCCTTGTCAGCCCAGGCCATGTCACTCGGGGGTTGTGGTTGGCCTACGTCGTCATGAATGCCGAACTCGAGGGCGTCATCTGCAGCGGGCCGATGCGTGGTGCGCAGCAAACGTATGCGTTGTTGGACGAACGCGCGCCACGCTTGGCAGACACGGCAGGAGATATCACCGAATTGGCGCGCCGGTTCTTCCGGGGTCATGGGCCGGCAAGCATCCAAGACCTGGCCCGCTGGTCCTCACTCACCATCAGCCAATGCCGCAATGCGGTGGAAGCTATCAAAGACCGACTGGACTGGGTCAGCGTCGAGGGAGTCGAGCTGTGGTTCGACCCCGAACCGCCACTGCGAATAGCACCGTCCTCAGATGCTTTGCTGGTTCCGCTGTACGACGAGGTGACTTTGAGCTATCCAGTGATCAACTTCCCGCAAGCCGACGGCCACCCGCACTCACCAGGCGAGGATCTGTTCGTGGGCTGCGTGATCATCGCTGAAACCAATGTGGGTACCTGGCGCCGCACAGTGAAAGGCCGAAAGATGATCATGGAAGTCGCCCTGGCTCCAGGTGTGGTAGCGAGCTCAGGAGGGCTCGTCGAGGCCGCGGCCGACCGGCTCGCAGCCTTTACTGGCAAGCAGGTGGAGCTGACCATAACCGGCTGATCCGATCACCAGCGGGCGCCTACCGACGCTCGCAGAGACGCAGCCGGGCGCTATAGGGTGACCTGCAATCAAAGCGGGGAGGTGATCGTGACCGTGCGGTCAGCTGGACATACCGTTCTGGCGTCGGCGGACAGCGACGTCTATGCCTCGCTTCGCAAGCGCCCCAGCTCGCGCGCGGAACGGTACGCGATGGGCCGGGCGCTGCGGCGCGAGGTGCCGCGTAAAAGCCTCGCCGGGTGGCGGCCATCGGTGGACCGTCCCGACCCAGTCCAGTTGATCATGGAGTCGCACCAAGGTCGCCTCGACTGGCTGATTCCGGTGCGAGTGGCCCGCATGGTGATCTCGCCATACGGCTTCCTGCGGGGGACCGCGATCGTGATGGCCGACGATGTGGCGCGGCTTCCGGCGACCGGTATCACCCCGGTTGTCTGCGGCGACTCACACCTGGGCAACTTCGGCTTCTACGCCTCACCCGAGGGCGAGTTGGTCATCGACCTGAACGACTTCGATGAAGCCCATCCGGGCAGCTGGGAATGGGACCTGCGCAGGCTGACCGCCAGCATCTGGGTCGCTGGACGGGAGAACGGGTCATCGGAGAACCAATGCCGTGCGTCGGTCATGGCCTGTGTCGCGGCCTACCGCAGTGAGGTGAGGTTCCTGGCTGACCAGCCGCTGCTGATGCGCAGCTACAACCGTCTCGATGTCAGCCGGTTGCATGAAACGGCTACCGAGAAGTCACTTCGCGACGAGATCGAGCGCTCCGCCAAGCGTGCTCGGTCCCGCACTAGTGACCGGGCGCTTCCGCGTTTCACCGCCGAGCGTAACGGCAAGCGGCAGATCATCGAGGATCCACCGCTGATCACCCGGGTGAGTGATCAGGAGTACGAGGCAGTCGCCGAGGCGCTGGATGCCTACCTGCACACTCTGGCACCGCACTGGCAGCGGGCGATTGGCGGATACACCCTGATCGACGTCGCGCACAAAGTCGTTGGCGTCGGAAGCGTCGGCTTGCGAGCGTACGTGGCACTGCTGGAAGGGAGCAGTCCCGACGATGTGGTCTTCTTGCAGCTGAAGCAGGCGCGCCGCTCGGTGCTTGCAAAGTACGTGCACGGCGACTCCGCGTGGCACGCGCATCAGGGCCAGCGGGTCGTGGAATATCAGCAGGCGTTGCAGACTGTCAGTGACCCACTGCTCGGCTGGACCACGATCGAAGGACTGCAGTACTACGTGCGGCAGTTCCGCAATATGAAAGGGACCATCCCGCTGGACGCGATCGACGCTGCGGCCTTGACCGACTATGCCGGCATTGTCGGTCATCTGCTCGCCAAGGGACACGCCCGCACCAGCGGCGCCTCCATGATCGCCGGGTACGCGGGGGGTACGGACAAGTTGGACCGGGCGCTGGCGAAGTTCGCCCGAGCATACGCCGATCAGACTGAAGCTGATCATGCAGAGTTGGTTAAGGCGGTGCGTCGCGGCGTGCTCCCGGTGGCTGAGGGCGCACTGGACCGAACCGGCTCAGCCTTCCGACCGTGATGAGTCACGTTCGCGAACAGTCACTGCGAACGGCCGGGTCTCCAGATCACCACTAGGCCGATCACCCCGAGCGCACCGACACAAAGTGCTCCGATGCCTGCAATGGAAAGCCCGTGGGTCAGGATTCGGTCGGTGTTGGTTGATTTCTCCTCCCGATCAGATGCTCCATCCAGCGGTGCCCTGGGATTGCGAAGGAGCACCGGAGGTGTGATCCCATTCGGTAGGTTGCCGCTGCACAACGTCGTGATGAGCCGGTTCACGGCCCGATCGCCCTCGCCTTCGATCCCCTCGATGGCGAAGACCACCCAGGTGGTCCCGATCTCTGGGTCGAGACCACATGCACCCGAGTCAAGCGAGGAGGCCACGACCTGATCACGATAGACCGTGCCCTTGTAGACCTGATCAACCAGGAACCGGATGTCGACCCGCGCATCGCTGGAACGGCCCACCTGGTCCTTGCTGCTGACCGTGCCGCGAAAGACCGCGTCCGCCTCGCGCAGAGCGCGATTGGTGGAAATGCCGGCACAGCTACAGGCGAACGCCGCTGTGGTGTCGACGAGCGCGAGGCAAGTGCCCAGCAGCAAGGAGGCCACCAGGGCCAGCAGGCGAAGTGCGAGCCTCCTCACCTGGCCAGTCTTGGCGGTGCCATCGTGGAACACAAGGGTCGCACGGGGTCACTGCTGGTATGCCGCCGCCTGGATCCCATAGAGGTCGGCGTACGGTCCCTTGCGCTTCATGAGCTCGTCGTGGCTACCTACCTCAACCAGTCGTGAGCCGTCGAGGACGACGATCAAGTCGGCCATCCGAACTGTGCTGAACCGGTGCGAGACCAAGATCGTGATGGCACCGACGTCGCTACTGGCTGATTCGCCGCGACGAGCCGCCGATGCATAGCGTTCGAACAACGCGTGTTCGGTCTCGGCGTCCAGCGCCGCGGTCGGCTCGTCAAGCATCATCAGTAGGGGCGCGGGCCGCATATAGCCGCGGGAGAGTGCCAACTTCTGCCATTGGCCGAAGCTCAATTCCTGACCATCCGGCCAGGTGGGGCCCAATTGGCTCTGCAGGCCTTCCGGCAGCCGTTCGACGACATCGGCGGCACCAGCCCTGCGTACGGCGTCAGCGACCGCCGACTCATCGTTGAGCTTGTTCAGGTCCCCGAGGCCGATACTGTGCTGGGCGCTGAACTCGAAACGGAAGAAGTCCTGGAAGGCGCCGGTCAGCCGGCTTCGCCACTCCGCCGCCGGCATCCGACGCAGCGGCCTGCCGTCGATCAAGATCTCGCCGGAGCCTGGCTCGTACATTTTGGCAAGCAGCTTCACCAGCGTGGACTTGCCGGCGCCGTTCTCCCCGACCACCGCAACAACCGCGCCGGACGGCAGGTGCAAGGTGATGTCCTCCAGGGCGAGGCGGTCGCTGCCGGGATATGCGAACGACACGTGCTCGAGGCGGATGCCGTCGACCAGTCGGTCCGGCACCTCGATCTCAGTGTCGGCACTCAGCGCGGCGGTGTAGTTCTCCAGCCAGACCAGCCGCTTCGAACCGTCGAGCCAGATGCCACGCAAGAACCCAATCTCGCCGATCGCCCCTGCGACGTAGGAGGACAGCCTCGCGCCTGCGGCCAGAATGAGCAGCACCGAGCCGACCGAGGCGTCCAGCCCGACGACGACGAATGCAATCGCGCCGACGTAGCCCAGCCCGAAGATTGCCCACGCCGCAGAGTGTGAGATGGCAGTGTCCCGGCGGGCCCGCGCGACAGGGGCGAACCAGCGTTGCCATTCGGTACGACGTCGTGTCGCCAGGTCGCTGGCGACGCCGGTGACCCGCACCTCCTTGGCAGCGGCCGCACTGGTCGCTGTGAAGAACAGGTGCTCGGCGAGCCGGTTGTGCTGAGCGAACCGTTCCTCCACTTGTCGCTCCACACCGGGCCGCCATGCGGAGCTGACCACCGTTGGCAACGCAAATACCACGAGTAACACAAGCCCGGGGTGAATGCTCATCAGCAGTGCGATCGTGACGGTCAGCCGCACGATCCATCCGATCGTGTCCAGCAGCGACGCATACATGTGGTCCAGCACGAACACCTGATTGCGAAGCACGGCCAGACGGTCGAGGTAGTCCTGGCGCTCCTGGAGCTCAAGTCCTGGCACAGCTGCCTGCAATGTGGCGACATGCGTCTCGAGCGCAATCGTCACCCGGTCGCGGAAGCGACGGGTCAGACGCCTGGCAAGCACCCGAAGCAGCCAGGTCAAGGTCGCCGATGCCGCCATCGCTGCCATGGTGGCGAACAGCAGGGTGTTGTTGCCTTGCTGGAGCGCATCAGCCATCAGCATCAGCCAGAGTGCGAACAAGGCCTCCGGCACCGCTTGCAGCAGCGTGAGCGTAACCACGATGATGACCAGCCGCGGCTCATGGGTGTAGCCGAGCTTGCACAGCCGCCACATCGATGAAAGGGCCGGCGGCAGCTCATCGGGTGAGGGCCGCGCCGGGCTGGAGGTCTGGTTCGCCGTCGTTTCAGAGGACATCGAACACGGCACCCTCTTCATCCATGGTCGCCTCGAACCTCTTGGCCTGGAGCTCGAACATCGTCTTGTAGCGCCCGCCCAGAGCCATGAGTTCGCTGTGGCTGCCCAGCTCGATCACCCGGCCGTGCTCGAGGACGCAAATACGGTCTGCATGTCGCACGGTTGAGAATCGGTGTGAGATCAAGATCGTGGTGACGTCGCGGGTCGCCCGCAGCACCCTCTCGAAGACCTCTGCCTCGCCTCGGACGTCGAGCTGTGCGGTCGGCTCGTCAAGCAGCACCAAGCCGGCACCGCGTCGTACGCCGCACAGCGCTCGCGCCAAAGCGACCCGCTGCCATTGGCCTCCCGACAGGTCGGTGCCACCGGAGTAGCCCTTGGCCAGCGGCGTGTCGAGCTCGGCGAGATGCTCCGCGCCTGCGTCGCGCAGCGCCGCCCGAATGTCATCGTCACTGGCTTCTCCGGCGGGGTCGATGTTGTCCCGCAGGGACAACTCGAAGCGCACGAAGTCCTGAAAGACCGCCGCGACGCGGCGCCGCCAGCTAGCCAACTCGATGCTGCGCAAGTCGACCCCGTCCACCCTGACTGTCCCGTCCGTCGGGTCGTACAGCCGGCAGAGCAATTTGGCGAGCGTGGTCTTGCCGGCACCGTTTTGACCGACGATGGCCAGCGAGGTGCCGGCTGGCACGATCAGGTCGAATCCAGCCAAGACGGCGCGTTCGCTGCCCGGGTATCCGAACGACAGATGATCGAAGACGATCTCCTGCCTCGGCCGGTCCGCCGCTGGCTCCTGCCCGACAACCAAACGACCTAGTCGTGCCATGGCCGGGCCGAGCCGAGCCACCGCTGCCACCGGTGCCGCGGCGCCGTCCAGCGCCCAGTTGAGATCGCCGAACGCGAGCAGACTCACGCCAAGCGCGACCTGGACGTACACGACGAGCTGATCGAGTGGCAGGTTCCCGGAAACCGCATCGAACCCCAAGGCTCCGAACACGGCTGCGTTCGCTGCGATCACGATGATCAAGCACCAGATCACCGGCTTCTCCCGCAGTCGCGTCGCGCGGTACTGCAGCTCGAACAACTGCTTGCGACGACTGATGAAGCGTTCGACACTCCAACCGGCTAGGCCGAAGAGCCGGAGCTCCTTCGCGGGCTGAGGATCAACAGCCAGCCGGTATGCATAGTCGGCATGGCGCTGCGCCGACCGCACCTCTGGGGTGTTGCGGTCCTTCCAGACACCGCTCTCGCGGAGCAGCCAGTGCGTCGATCCCCAGGCGACCACGAGGACCAGGGACGCCCACCAAGCGAACCCGAGAAGGATGATTGCCGAGGAAATCCCGCTCAGGAGGCTGACCAGGCCGATGGCAATGAAGTCGACGTTCAGATACATCGGCGGCCCGGTCATGCCGCGATCGAACTCGCGCGCGGTGGTGAGATCTTCCGCCAAATCTGGGTCTTCCAAGTGGCCGATGCCCGGCGGCTCCACACAACTGCGAATCAGCGACTCGTTGAGCCAGGCCGAGACTTTGTTGCCGAGGTTCATACTGACCGCAGTCTGGATCGGACTCATGATCAACATCAGCATGAACACCAGGCCGGCCAGGGCAATCGGACCTCCGGTAGGCCGACCCTGCTCGATGGCACTGACGATGACGCCGGTGGCGACGGCGAAGATTGCCGGCATCGTCCCGGTCAGGATCAGCAGGGCCCACCAGACGGTGGCCAGCACCGGATCGGCCTTCGGCAGCATGACAAAGAACTGCCACTCCTGCCTCGCGCGCAGCCGCTTCAGCACAGATATGACTCTGCCACTCGATACCGACAAGGTGTCTGCCTGGAGTGCGCGGGCGTAAAAGCGCTACGGGAGTGCGGGCCTTGGCCCATAGGATCGGATGTCGCTCCAACCATCGGAAAGGAAGCAACACGTGATGCGCACCCACGGCGCCGGCACGCTCCGTGCCGCGCAGGCCGGAACCACAGTGACTTTAACCGGCTGGGTAGCTCGCCGCCGCGATCATGGTGGAGTCGCCTTCCTCGATCTTCGGGACGCGTCCGGTGTGGTTCAGGTCGTGGTACGTGACGAGATGTTGGCCGCGTCCGGCGCTCACGATCTGCGTAACGAATACTGCATCTTGATCACTGGTGTGGTCGAGCTGCGACCCGAAGGCAACGCCAACCCGGAATTGCCCACCGGAGAGGTGGAGGTGGTGGCGGCACGGCTGGAGGTGCTGAGCCCATCCGCTGCACTGCCCTTCCAGATCGACGAACGCGTCAATGTCGGCGAGGAGGTCAGGCTCAAGTACCGCTACCTCGACCTGCGCCGCCCGGCGCAGGCCGCCGCGCTCCGGCTGCGAAGCGAAGTCAATCGGGTGGCTCGTACGCTGCTCGCCGAGCGTGGTTTTGTCGAGATCGAGACGCCGACCATGACCCGGTCCACTCCCGAGGGGGCGCGCGACTTCCTGGTTCCGGCACGGCTCAGGCCCGGCAGTTGGTACGCGTTGCCGCAGAGCCCGCAATTGTTCAAGCAGCTCCTCATGGTGGCGGGCATGGAGCGCTACTACCAGATCGCCCGGTGCTATCGCGACGAAGACTTCCGGGCCGATCGACAACCCGAATTCACCCAGCTCGACATCGAGATGAGCTTCGTCGACCAAGACGACGTGATCGAACTCACCGAGGCATTGATCCCTGCCATTTGGCGCCTGATCGGTGTCGATGTCGTCACACCGCTGCCGCGGCTGACATATGCAGAGGCGATGAACCGCTTCGGCACGGACAAGCCGGACCTGCGATTTGGGCTCGAGATCGTCGAGCTGACGAAGTTCTTCGCTGAAACACCATTCCGGGTGTTCCAGGCTGAGTACGTCGGTGCGGTGGTGATGCCGGGCGGGGCCAGCCAGCCTCGCAGGCAGCTGGATGCATGGCAGGAGTTCGCCCGGCAGCGCGGGCACCGCGGTCTGGCGTACGTGTTGGTCGGTGAAGATGGCGAGCTCGGTGGACCGGTAGCCAAGAACCTCTCGGAGACTGAACGCAGCGGAGTAGCGGCCGAGGTGGGTGCCGAACCAGGAGACTGCATATTCTTTGCGGCTGGTCCACGCGCACTGGCGCAGTCGCTGCTCGGTGCCACCCGGCTCGAGATCGGCCGCCGCGGCGGGCTGATCGATGAGGATGCCTGGGCGTTTTGCTGGGTGGTCGATGCTCCGCTGTTCGAGCCTGCGAATGTCGCCGTGGCCGCCGGTGATGTCACCGTGGGAGCTGGCGCCTGGACCGCGGTACACCACGCCTTCACCGCACCTCAGGACTTGGAGACCTTCGACAGCGATCCCGGCTCGGCACTCGCGTACGCCTACGACATCGTCTGTAACGGCAACGAGATCGGCGGTGGCTCGATTCGTATCCACCGCCGGGATATCCAGGAGCGGGTGTTCGCGGTCATGGGATTGCCCAAAGAGGAGGCTCAGCAGAGGTTCGGATTCCTGCTGGACGCATTCAACTACGGCCCGCCGCCGCACGGCGGAATCGCTTTCGGCTGGGATCGGATCTGCGCCCTCTTGTCGCATACTGATTCGATCCGGGACGTGATCGCCTTCCCGAAGTCCGGGGGAGGTGTGGACCCGCTGACTGACGCTCCGGCGCCCATCACGCCCGAACAGCGCAAGGAAGCTGGAATCGACGTTCAACCGGAGATCTGATGCCGATTCCAGTTCCGTTGCATATTCTTGATCGCCAGTATCCTGCTCGCTGAGTAAATTTAGCCCGGGTTTATCCCGGCTGAGGAGGATCGGCCATGGCCACTAAGTTGCTGACCACGCAGGACGCCAACTGGGATCTGGAACGCGCGGTCTTCAACATTTTGGTGGATCAGCACCCGGCCGGCATTGCGGTGCCGCAGAGCGCCGACGAGGTGGGCGATGTTGTCCGTTCGGCGGCGGCCGACGGCAAGCGGGTCGCTGCCCAGAGCACAGGACACAATGCGCTGCCACTTAGCTCGCTCGCCAACACCGTGTTGTTGCGCACGGCCGGCCTTCGCGGCGTAGAGATCGATGCCGATGCCGGCACGGCCCGGGTCGGTGCCGGCGCCCTCTGGGGTGAGGTCTTGCCGCGAGCGTCCGATTCGGGGCTCGCCGCGCTACACGGCTCGGCTCCAAATGTCGGCATCGCCGGTTACACACTTGGCGGTGGTGTGAGTTTCTACACGCGCAAGCACGGCCTCGCCTGCAACCGGGTGACCGCGATCGAGCTGGTTACTGCCGATGGCCAGCAGGTCCGCGTCGATGCGAAGAATGAGCCTGATCTGTTTTGGGCGGTGCGCGGAGGCGGTGGAAGCTTCGGTGTAGTCACTGCGCTCGAGTTCGATCTGCTGCGGTTGCCGGAGATATTCGCGGGCGCTCTACTGTTTCCTGCCGAACAAGCGAGCGAGGTTTTGCACGGCTGGCTGGACTGGACCGCTGGGGTGCCAGAAGAGATGACATCGGTTGGCCGGGTAATGAACTTCCCGCCGATTCCCGAGGTGCCCGAGCCGGTCCGCGGCAAGTCATTCGCCGTGCTCGAAGTGATCTACTGTGGCGACCCGGCAGACGGCGCGGAGCTGGTGGCGCCGCTGCGCGAACTCGGCAACGCCAGCGTGGACACAGCCCAGGCCCAGCCGCCGGCTGGCATCGCCGACCTGCACATGGACCCGCCTGCGCCGGTGCCCTATACCAGCGAATCCCTGCTGACCGGGGAGCTACCGGCGTCGGCAATCGACTCGCTGGTCGAGGCGGTAGGCCCAGGCTCGGGTTCACAGCTCGCCTCGGTCGAACTGCGCCACGGCGGCGGCGCTTTGTTACGGGCACCGCAGGAGGCTGGAGCGCTCGCCACTCTGCCGGGCTCCTTCCTCGCCTTCGCAATCGGCTTCGTTCCGGTACCAGAGGCCATGGCGCCGAATCGCGCCTGGCTAGGCGCATTCAAGGCGGCGCTGGAGCCCTACGACGCCGGTCGCTACTTCAACTTCGTCGAGGAGAGCTTCGACATCACTCAGATCTTCACGCCTGAAGTCCTCAACCGGCTGCGCGAGGTCAAGCAGCGCTACGATCCCGAGAATCTCTTCCAGTCCAACCACCCGGTGACGGGCTAGGAATCTGGGCTGAGCCCTTTTCTGCCTTCGTGCCGTTCGGAAACTGGTCGCGTACAACATGCAAATCGCGAATTGGCTGTTGCTACTCACCGGTTTCGTACGGGTAGGGCGGCGGCTGCAGATCGGCTATCTAGCCCGCGTCTGCGACAGCCTGCAGGTCTCGTGTCATGTCCTCGACCAGTTCCGGACGGCCATGGAACTGTGCAGGAGTGTTTTGAAACAGCACAATCCTCCATTGACCGTCTTCGGCTTCGGCAACGACAGTTTGATGCGAGTTGGTCTCGGCGTTGATGGCAGTCTGCCCCGGCGAAACCAATCCGGCGATGGCGCGCAAGATTACGGCTCCTGGTCCGATCGCTCTCACGGATTGCACCTTCACCGCATAGCGACCGGTCTCGTGGTCGGCGAAGATACTGGCCATTTCGGTGCCAATCGTCTGCCGTCCGGAGCTCACACTGCCATCGAATCCGATGACCATCCCGTCTTCGGCGAACGGCTCTGCCATCGCCTCGCCATCGTGAGCATTCCATCCGGCAATGAGCTGCTCGTAAAGGGCCGTCACCTCGTTCTCACTCATGATGGGCATCATGCCTGCTGGTCCTGGGCGGGTGTCCGTAGGATCGCAGGCGATGAGTGAAGATCTCTTCGGTGGCACCGTCGGTGGTCCGCTGGCGACACCTAGTGGCAGCCTTGCCGACACCGATCGCGCCGGCCTGCCGCTCGCGGTACGGATGCGGCCGCGCGCGCTGGAGGAGATCGTCGGCCAAGATCATTTGATGGCGGCCGGTTCCCCGCTTCGCAGACTTGCCGCCGGCGAGCCCATGTCGGTCTTCCTCTGGGGTCCACCGGGAACCGGTAAGACGACCATTGCGGCGGTTGTCTCACGCCAGAGCGACTCCAGGTTCGTTGAGCTCTCCGCGGTGACGGCCGGGGTGAAGGACGTCCGGGCAGTGCTCGACCAGGCTCGCCGGGACCTGCGCACCGCGCGGCAGACGGTGCTGTTCATCGACGAGGTGCATCGCTTCTCCAAAACCCAGCAGGACGTGCTGCTGCCGGCTGTGGAGAACAGGTTGGTGACACTGATCGCCGCGACCACCGAGAATCCGAGCTTTTCGGTGATCTCGCCGCTGCTCTCCAGATCGCTGCTGCTGACTCTCAAGCCGCTCACTGACGACGACATCTCGACTCTGCTGGATCGGGCGCTGACCGAGGAGCGGGGATTGGCCGGCGAATACCAGCTCGATCCTGAGGCACGCCAGATGATCGTGCGCCTTGCCGGAGCTGACGCGCGACGGGCACTGACCTTTCTGGAGGAGTCGGCGGCGGGCGCGGCCGCAGTTGATCAGGCCATGATCACGACCGACATGGTGGAGCGCGCCGTGGACAAGGCCGCAGTTCGCTACGACCGCGCCGGTGATCAGCACTACGACGTGATCAGCGCGTTCATCAAGTCCATCCGGGGCTCGGACGTTCAGGCGGCACTGCACTACCTGGCTCGAATGATCGCCGCAGGAGAGGATCCGCGGTTCATCGCCCGGCGGCTGGTGATCTTGGCCTCGGAGGACATCGGTCTGGCCGATCCAACGGCGCTGCAAACAGCGGTTGCCGCTGCGCAGGCCGTGGAGTTCATCGGCATGCCTGAAGGGCGGATCAACCTCGCCCAGGCAGTCATCGCGCTCTCCCTCGCCGCGAAGTCCAACGCGGTGATCAAGGCAGTGGACGCCGCGCTCGCCGACGTGAACGCCGGCAGGATCGGGCTCGTGCCGCGGCATCTGCGGGATGCTCATTACCAGGGGGCCAGACGGCTGGGCCACGGGCAGGACTACGCCTATGCCCACGACGAGCCGCACGCGATCGCGGCGCAGCAGTATCTCCCAGACCAGCTGGCCGATGCCCGCTACTACGTCCCCACCGAGTTCGGCGCCGAGGCGGCAATGGTGACCAGGTTGGCGCGCATCGAGGAGCTCCTCGGTCGCTCCGATGATTGAACGGTGATGCCACCTCTGTGTGCGCTGAGCCCTTCGACAACTCACGCGGCGCTTGTCGAGGTGCAAGATCGTGTCCTTCGACAGGCTCAGGACACATTCGACGGGTTCAGGGCACATGTGCACGGGCGGAATCCCAGCGTCGCCAGGTACTTGGCAGGGTAAGGTCGCATAGTCACGCCGCTTGGCGCGCTTTCGACTGTCCACAACGAGAAGGAAATCCCATGTCCGGAGGGGAGATCGCAGGTCTGATCGCCGCCGTTGCTTTCGTTGCCCTGGTGGCATTCACGGCCGTGCCGCTGCTCAAGCTCGGGCGCGTTTTGGAGGAGCTCCGGCTGGCGGTACGTGACATCGGCCATGAGTCGGTGCCGATTCTCACTGAGTTGCAGGGCACAGTACGCGCGACCAACGATGAACTGGGCAAGCTCAGCATGGTGACCGAGGATGCGGCCAAAGTCAGCCGTAACGCAACAGTCGTCAGCGAGAACGCCGCACAGATGACCCAGCTCTTCTCGGCCACTCTCGGCGGACCTCTGGTCAAGACGGCAGCGTTCAGCTACGGCATCCGGAAGGCGATCAAGGGCAACGGCGCAGGCCGCAGGGCGAAGCGGGGCGCGTGATGTTCCGGCGCTTGTTCTGGTTCGTCATCGGTGCAGGCGTCGCGGTCTTTGCTTACGCGAAGATCCGCCAGTACCTGAAGCAAGCGTCTCCGGACGCGATCGGTCAACGAGTTACCGGTACCGCAAGTGGCATTAGTGAGTCAGCCCGTGGGTTTGTTGAACGGATTCGAGCCGGAATGGCCGAGCGCGAGACTGAACTCCGCGAGACGCTCAACCTGCCTGACAGCCAACCTCCCCGCTAGCCCGTTCTCGATTTCACCACTCAAGGAACACCGTCATGAAAACCGCCGAGATTCGGCGCCGCTTCCTGGATTTCTTCGCAGAGCGTGATCACGAAGTCGTGCCGTCGGCGCCGCTGCTGTACAACGATCCGACGCTGCTGTTCGTCAACGCCGGAATGGTGCCATTCAAGCGGTACTTCACCGGGGCCGAGACGCCCCCCTTCGACCGTGCGGCGAGTGTCCAGAAATGTGTCCGAACGCTCGACATCGACGAAGTCGGCAAGACCACCCGCCATGCCACGTTCTTCCAGATGAACGGGAACTTCTCCTTCGGCGACTATTTCAAGGCCGAGGCGATCCGGTTCGCCTGGGACCTGGTGACCGGTTCGCAGGAAAGCGGCGGCTACGGGTTTGACCCGTACAAGATCTGGGTCACAGTACTTCACTCCGACGACGAGGCGGCGGCTCTGTGGCAAAGCATCGCGGGACTGCCACCGGATCGGGTTCAGCGCCGCGGCCTGCTCGACAATTACTGGCACATGGGCATCCCCGGGCCCGGCGGCCCCTGCAGCGAGATCTGGGTCGACCGTGGACCCGAGTATGGCCCGGATGGCGGGCCCATCGTGGACGAGGATCGCTTCCTGGAGATCTGGAACCTCGTCTTCATGCAGGAGGAGCTCTCCGTCATTCGGAAGAAAGACGACTTCGACGTAGCGCGGCCACTGCCGCGCAAGAACATCGATACCGGCATGGGTCTGGAGCGGGTTGCCTATCTGTTGCAGGAGGTGGACAACCTCTACGAGATCGACCAGGTGTACCCGGTGATCGACCATGCTGCACAGCTGGCGGGCAAGCGATATGGCGGCCGGGACGAGGACGATGTGCGGCTGCGCGTGGTCGGCGACCACATTCGATCCGGACTGATGTTGATCACTGACGGCGTCACCCCGGGCAACGAGGCGCGCGGCTACGTACTGCGTCGGCTGCTGCGCCGAGTGGTACGGGCGATGCGGTTGCTTGGCGTCACCGAGCCGGTACTGCCTGAGCTCCTGCCGATCAGTCGCGACCTGATGGCGGAGTCCTATCCCGATGTTGCGTCCGACTGGCCACGGATTTCCCAGATCGCGTACGCCGAAGAGGACGCCTTCAGGCGTACTTTGGCCACGGGCACGCAGATCTTCGACCTCGCGGTGGCGGACGCCAAGAGCCAGCATCAGACCGTTCTGAGCAGTGAACGGGCCTTCCAGCTCCATGACACGTACGGATTCCCGATCGATCTCACCCTGGAGATGGCCGACGAGCAGGGCTTGAGCGTCGATGAAGCAGGCTTCCGGAAGTTGATGCAGGAGCAGAAGGATCGCGCCAAGGCGGACGCAAAAGCCAAGAAGGCCGGTACTCAGGCGGTGGAGATCTACCGTGACCTTCGGGGCCTGGGACCGACGCCGTTCACCGGCTACACCGAGCTCAGCACCGAGTCCAAGGTTCGCGGCATTGTCGTCGACGGGATTCTCGCCGAGGCCGCCGAAGAGGGCGACGTGGTCGAGGTCGTGTTGGAGCAGACGCCGTTCTACGCCGAATCCGGCGGCCAGGACTCCGACGCCGGCCGGATCATCGGCGATGGCGTCGAGCTTGAGGTTGTCGACGTGCAGCGCCCGGTGAAAGGCCTTATTGTCCACCGCGTCCGGGTCAAGCAGGGCGAGTTGCTGAGCGGCGCCGAGGTGTTGGCAGCAGTCGATGGTGAATGGCGGATTGGTGCCTGCCAGGCGCATTCCGGCACCCACGTCATGCACGCCGCGCTGCGGCAGGTGCTCGGGCCGACGGCGCTGCAGAGCGGCTCGTACAACAAGCCGGGCTATCTCCGGCTGGACTTCGCATGGCAGAGCGGGCTCAGCAAGCAGGTGCGTGCCGACGTTGAAGAGGCGGCCAACCAGGCCATCCGCAAGGACCTGAACGTCTCAGCGGCGATCATGCCGTTGACGAAAGCCCGCGAGATCGGTGCACTGGCGCTGTTCGGCGAGACCTACGACGAGCAGGCGGTACGGGTCGTCGAGATGGGAGGGCCCTGGTCGCGCGAGCTTTGTGGCGGTACCCATGTCCAGCACACCTCTCAGATCGGACTCGTCACGATCACCGGGGAATCGAGCGTCGGATCAGGCGTTCGGCGAGTCGAAGCGTTCGTCGGCATCGAGGCGTTCCGATATCTCGCGATGGAACGATCGCTGGTGCTGGAACTCAGTGAGGCGCTCAAGGTGCAGCCCGACCAGCTCCCTGACAGGGTCAACAAGCTCGTCGCGCAGCTCAAAGAGGCCGAGAAGCGGATCGCGGACCTGAAGAGCCAGACGGTGTTGGCCGATGTCGGCAGCATCGTTGCCAAGAGCCACGACATGTGGGGCGTTGGTTACATCGCCCACCGCGCGGACGGCGTAGCCGGCAACGATCTGCGCACCCTCGCTCTGGAGATTCGCAACCGCATCCAGGACTCACCTGCGGTGGTCGCCGTGGTTGGCGGCCCCGTCGACAAGCCCAGCGTTGTCATCGTGACAACCCAGGGCGCCCGTGACCGTGGTCTCGACGCCGGCGAGCTGGTACGCGTAGCCGCTGAGACCTTGGGCGGTCGCGGTGGTGGCAAGCCCGACATCGGCCAGGGCGGCGGCACCGATGGTGCGCGCGCCGAGGATGCCCTGAAATCCGTGGAGTACGCCATCGGGCACGCGCTGCAGTCGTCCTGAGGCCGCGCGTTTCGTTGAGGCCTGCGGCGAGGGGCCCAGCGATGGGCGGCGAAAACGTGGTGGTCGGGATCGGCGGCGGCCCCGGCATTGGTGTCCCGCGGGTTCAGGCATCTTAGGTTTCGCCAGCCCATCGCTGGGCCCCTCGCTTTCGGCACGCAGTCGCGCGGCCTCGGGCGAGCAGCACGCTTCGATGGCTGAGTCCACGGCCTCGGCCATCTGCGAACGCGCGGCTGGGAGCGGCGACGGAGGCCGGGAAAACCTAAGATGCTTGAAACTTCAGCTCCGGCTAACTCTGGCTAATC
>Ga0081455_10002542_pt1 | contig 21650 bp, 20 predicted proteins | sample TabmetS3T2R1_FD_70207 | JGI IMG/M metagenome (GOLD analysis project Ga0081455, IMG submission 70207) | Tabebuia heterophylla rhizosphere microbial communities from the University of Puerto Rico - S3T2R1 | ecosystem: Host-associated > Plants > Roots > Rhizosphere ...
CTCATCCGGCCCTTCCAGCAGATAGGCAAACTCCGTCCTGTCGCCGAATGTCGTTTCCCACATCGCGACAATCCGAAAACCGTATCTGGTCTGCATGATGCGCGCGGCGTGATCGTGAAAGCGGGCGTGGAACGCGGCTTTATTCTTTTCGAATATCTCGTAGATGCGCAGTTGCTGGATCATGGGCATCTCCAATCGGCCTCGGAGATATGGGTCCAACGCTGCCGGTTACAACCCGTCCGGCGGCGGGCCGGATGATTCCGCCGCCAGCGCGCGGTGGCGGATGCGCTCGCGGTAGAAGGCGTAGAGGCCGGAGGCCACGATGATCGCGGCCCCCGTCACCATCATCGTATCGGGTACGTCGCCGAATACGAGATAGCCGAGCAGCATCGCCCACAGCAGCGCGGAATAGCGGAACGGCGCCACCGCCGAGATGTCGCCGGTGCGCAGCGCCATGATGATGCACTGATAGCCGATCAGCAGCAGCACCGCCGCCAGCGCCATGAGGCCGAGCGCGCCTGTCGACGGCGGCGTCCAGCCGCCGAGCGGAACGAGGATCACGCCGCCGGCGGTCGTCACCGTCACGGCAGTCAGCAAGGTGATGAAAAGCGACGGGATCTTTGCGGGGATCCGCCGGGTCGCGAGATCGCGCAGAGCGCAGAACGCGACCGCCACCAGCGCGAGCAGCGAGAACTGGCTGAAGCCCGCAAGCCCCGGCCGCACGATGATGAGCACGCCGATGAAGCCTGCGGCGATTGCCGACCAGCGCCGCCAGCCGACCGGCTCACGGAAGATCACGGCGGCGCCGAGCGTGATCGCCAGCGGCAGCGCCTGCAAGATCGCCGAGGTGTTGGCAAGCGGCAGATGCACCAGCGCCGTCATGAACGAGATCGTGCCGCCGATCTCGCCCAGCACCCTGAGCGCCACCGGCCCCAGCATCAGCGTGTGCAGCGGCCGCAGCGCGCCCTGTTGGTACGCGAACGCCGCGACCAGCAGAATCGCAAACAGCCCGCGCACCAGCATCACCTGGCCGATGTTCATCTCTGACGACACCGCCTTGGTGATGGTGTCAACCACAGTGAACGCCGCCATGGACACCGCCATGAGCAGGCTGCCGCGAATATTCGGGGAGAGTGCCAAGGAAAATAACGGCGCGGGTCAGGTCGCGCCGGCCTTCTGAGCGTATTCCCAGGAAGATTTCGACAGCGGCACGGTGCGCGCCGCCGACTCCAGCGCCTTGGCATTGGCCGCGGTGCCGTCGCGGATACGACCGGCGATCCCCTGCGTGATGCCCGCGAGGCGGAACATGTTGTAGGCGAAGTACCAGTTGAGGTCGGGCACTTCCATGCCGGTGACGTCGCAATAGATCTGCGCCGCCTCCTCCACGCTCGGAATGTTCAACGCGTTGAGATCGGCGTTGGCGAGCCCCGGCATGGTCCACTGCATCAAGAGATAGGTGAAGTCGGCCATGGGATCGCCGAGCGTCGACAGCTCCCAATCCAGCACCGCCTGCACCCGCGGTTCCGTTGCATGGAAAATCATGTTGTCGAGGCGGTAGTCGCCATGGACGATCGAGACACGCTTCTGTTCCGGTACGGTTCGCGGCAGCCATTCGGCCACCTTCTCGAATTCCGGAATGTGCTGCGTCTCGGACGCCCGGTATTGCTTGGTCCAGCGATCGATCTGGCGGGCGAAATAATTGCCGGGCTTGCCGAAATCGCCGAGCCCGATTGTCTCGGGATTGAAGACGTGAAGTTTTGCCAGCGTCTCGATCTTGCTGGTGAAGATTTTTCGTCGCGCATCCGGCGTCTGGCTCGGCAGGGTCGGATCCCAGAACACCCGGCCCTCCTCCATCGACATGATGTAGAAGGCGGCGCCGATCACGGCGTCGTCGGTGCACAGCGCATAGGCCTTTGCGACCGGAAAGCCCTGCTTGCCGAGCGCTGCAATGACGCGGAACTCGCGATCGACCGCATGCGCCGACGGCAGCAACTTGCCGAACGGCTTTCGGCGCATGACATAGGATCGACCGGGCGTTTCCAGCTTGTAGGTCGGGTTGGATTGGCCGCCCTTGAACTGCAGGACGGTCAGCGGTCCCTGATAACCTTCGACATGCTCGCGCATCCACGCATCGAGGCTCGCCTCGTTGATGCGATGACGCTCCTCGACTTCCTTGGTGCCCGAGAACTCTTCGTCTTTCCTGACGCCGTCCGCCACGATGACGCTCCCTTAATTCTTCTTAGACTTTGGGGAGCGCCATCTTGACGTTCCCGTTAGTGCGTAGCGTTTGCATACTTCCGAAGTTCAAGTCTGGCAATGGCGCGGTTATGCACCTCGTCCGGACCATCCGCCAGGCGCATGGTGCGCATGGAAGCATAGTCCCGCGCAAGCCCTGCATCGTCGGAAACGCCGGCGCCGCCATAGGCCTGAATGGCGTTGTCGATGATCTTCAACGCCATGTTCGGCGCCGACACCTTGATCATGGCAATTTCAAGCTGCGCGGTCTTGTTGCCGACCTTGTCCATCATGTCGGCGGCCTTGAGGCACAGCAGGCGGTTCATCTCGATATCGGTGCGCGCCTCGCCGATGCGCTGCTCCCACACCGAATGCTCGATGATCTTCTTGCCGAAGGCGGTGCGCGAGGAAAGGCGCTTCACCATCTTCTCCAGCGCCTCCTCGGCCTTGCCGATGGTGCGCATGCAGTGATGGATGCGGCCGGGGCCGAGGCGGCCCTGCGCGATCTCGAAACCGCGGCCCTCGCCGAGCAGCATGTTCGAAGCCGGCACCTTGACGTTCTCAAGGAGCACCTGGGCATGGCCGTGCGGCGCATCGTCATAGCCGAACACCGGCAGCATTTTCTCCACCTTGATGCCGGCAGTATCCAGTGGCACCAGGATCTGCGACTGCTGCTGATGCTTGGCGGCGTTGAGATCGGTCTTGCCCATCAGGATCGCGATCTTGCAGCGGGGATCGCCGACGCCGGACGACCACCATTTGCGGCCGTTGATGACGTAATGGTCGCCCTGCTTCTCGATGCGGGTCTCGATGTTGGTGGCGTCGGAGGACGCGACGGCGGGCTCGGTCATCAGGAACGCCGAACGGATTTCGCCGTCCATCAGCGGGCGCAGCCATTTGCGCTTCTGCTCCTTGGTGCCGTAGCGCATCAACACTTCCATGTTGCCGGTATCGGGCGCGGAGCAGTTGAACACTTCCGAGGCCCAGGAGATGCGGCCCATCTCTTCCGACAGCAGCGCGTATTCGAGGTTGCTCAATCCCGCGCCGCGGAATTCATCGTCCTCATGGTCGGACGGCGGCATGAACATGTTCCAGAGGCCTTCGGCCTTCGCCTTGGCCTTCAGTTCCTCCAGAATCGGGATCACCTTCCAGCGCGCGCCCTCCTCGTCCTGCTTCTTGTAGATCGGCACCGCAGGCCGCACGTGCTTGTTCATGAAGGACACAACCCGGTCGAGCCATTCCTTCTGCTTGCTGGACAATGTGAAATCCATCGGACGCTCCTCGCTTTTTCACTTCTCGAAATGGTTGGGCGCACTGTCAGCCCGCCGCCCTCACCCCGGCAAGTCACAAAACTTGCGAGGCGTTCGCAGCCGGCATTGACATTTGCCGCCCTTCAAACGATAGTTTCATACAACTGTTTGAATTGCAACTCCCCATCCAGGGGCGACCCATGGCATCAGATCAGACCCGCTCTGCCATTCTCGCAGCCGCCGAACGGCTTTATGCCGACCGCGGTTTTGGCGACGTCACGCTGCGCGACATCGTCGCCGCAGCGAACGTCAACCTCGCCGCGGTGAATTACCACTTCGGCTCCAAGGACGAGTTGATCGCGGAACTGTTCGTCACCCGCTCGATCCAGACCAACCGCGAGCGCCTCAACGAGTTGAAGGCCGCGGAAGAGAAAGGCGGCGGCCGCGCCTCGATCGAGGAAATTTTGCGCGCGCTGGTCGGCCCCACCCTGCGCGGCTGCCTCGGCCCGGACCGCGAGGGCTCGACCGCGGCGCGCTTCATGATCCGCGCTTCGATCGAATCGGTGCCGCCGATCCGTCGCATCAAGAACCGCGAGATCGATCATTTGCGCAAATTCGCTGCGGCGATGCGCCGGGCGCTGCCCGGCCGCGACGAGGCCGAGCTCTACTGGGGCCTACACTTCGCGCTGTCGATGAGCCACCACACCATCCGCGAAAAGGAGCGGCTGATGCGGCTGTCGGAAGGCAAGTGCGACCTCAACGACGTCGCCGCCATCGTCGAGCGCGTGGTGTCGGTCGCGGTGATGGCGCTGGGCGCGGACGTACCCGTGAGCAAGGCCCCGGCGCGAGCGATGATCCCGCACGGGCGACTGACGCGGCAGGATCTCTAGACTCTCGTTCTGACGCGTTTTCTTTGCGCGAACCGGGAGCCACCCCGCATCAAGTGCAGGGCATGCTTTCGCTCGAAAACGCTATGCGACCATCGCGATGCAGTCGATCTCGATGTCGAACGGGCCGAACCATTCCGGCACGCAGACGAAGATGCGCGCCGGTGGATTTTCCGGGAAGTACCGCGCATAGACGGCGTTGACGCCGGGAAAATGCCGCGGCGACGTGCAGTAGACGTTGCACTTCATGACATTGTCGAATGATGCGCCGGCGGCAGCCAGGCACAGCTTCATCTGCTCCATGGCGCGTTCGGTCTGCTGCTCGATCGGAGCGCCGGAAAGAACCTCGCCGGTCTCGGGATTGAAGGGCGGAAGACCCGACACAAAGACCATGTTGCCGGCGCGCGTCACCGGCGAGGCCGGCGCCTTGAAGCGGTCCATCCAGGTGGAGATCGGCTCGACGCGCAGCGCTTGGCGTTTCATGACGGACACCTTCGGCTCGGGACGACGGGTAGCCAAACCTAGCATCCCTGCTGCCGTCATGTTTCGTCTAACATCGAAATGTCACTGCAACGGAACGCAGAAGCCTTCGCAACCGTTGTAACTTCCGAGCAGGCACACCTCGCACTTGCCGAGGCGAGAAGGATACGACGATGGCAACTCAGCCGACGATTGCACGCATCTGGCGCGGCCGGACCCGGCCCGATGTCGCCGACCGTTATGAAGCCTATCTGAAGACGGACGGAATTCCGCCGCTGGAGAAGACGGCGCTCGGCGTGCAGCTATTTCGTGAGGATCGCAAGGACGAGAGCTGGTTTACCACCATCTCCTATTGGAGCGATCTCGACGCGATGACGGCCTTCACCAAGGGCGAGCCGACCAAGGTTCACCATCTCGCCCGCGATCCGGAGCTCCTGATCGAGCTCCCCGAGTCCATCCAGATCCACCGAATCATCGTGGATCGTCAGGGCCTGCGTTGACCGCAGACCCCGCTCTGCCTCAAATGACTTTCCGCTCCTTCAGCCCCTTCACCTTGGCCTCGTCATAACCGATGCCCGCCAGCACTTCGCTGGTGTGGGCGCCCAGCAGCGGCGGGGCGCGGTATTCCTTCACGGGGGTGCCGGAGAAGGTGATTGCGTTGCGGATCAGCGAGAGGTTTTTTTCGAAGGGGTGGTCGACCTTCACCTCCATGCCGCGCGACTGCACGTGCGGATCGCCAAACACCTGCGAGAAATCGTTGATCGGGCCGGACGGCACGCCGGCCTTTTCCAATTCCTCCAGCCAGTAGGCGACCGGCTTCTTCAGGAACAGCCCGGCGAAGATCGCCATGATCTCCTTGCCGTGGACGACACGGTCGTTGTTCTTGATGAATTTGGCATCGCGTGCAAGCTCCGGCCGGCCCAGCACCTCGCAGGTGCGCGCGAACTGACCGTCGTTGCCGACCACCAGCATCAGTTCGCCGTCGGTGCAGCGGAACACGCCGGCCGGCATGCCGCCATTGCCCCAGGTGCCGCGGCGCGGCGGGGTCTGGCCGTTGACGAGGAAGATCTGCGCATAGTGCGACAGCGAGGCGATCACGGTGTCGAACAGGCAGACGTCGACATGCTGCCCCTCCCCGGTCGCCTTGCGGTGATAGAGCGCAGCCAGGATGGCGATGGAAGAATTCATGCCGGTCATGTAGTCGACGATCGACGGGCCGACTTTCATCGGCCCCGCACCAGGCTCGCCGTCGATATGGCCGGTGACGCTCATCAGCCCGCCCATCGCCTGCAGGATGGCGTCATAGCCGGCGCGCGTCGCATACGGACCGCTCTGGCCGAAGCCGGTGACGGAGCAATAGATGATGGCGGGATTGATCGCCTTGATCGCCTCGTAGTCGAGGCCGTAGCGCTTGAGGTCGCCGACCTTGTAATTCTCCATGAAGACGTCGCAGCCCTTGGCGATCTCGCGGATGATCTCCTGGCCTTCGGCGCTGGCGATATTGACGGTGACCGACTTCTTGTTGCGGTTGGCGCAGAGATAAAAGGAGTTGTTGTTGTTCGCCTTGCCCTCGGGGTCTTTCAGGTAGGGCGGGCCGAAGGCGCGGGCGTCATCGCCGCCGCCGGGGCGCTCGATCTTGATCACCTCGGCGCCGAGATCGGCCAGCATCTGCGCCGACAGGGGACCGGCGAGCACGCGCGTGAGGTCGAGAATCTTGATGCCGGTAAGCGGCAGGGCCGACATGGCGGTTCCTCCAGAGCTTTTGTCTTGAACGCGGGGAACACCCGCAGCGTTCTGGGGCTAGCGAATATACTATTTTTCCGCGGCGAGTACTGCACCTGCGGCATGAAGCCATACGGGGACTGCCGCGCGCCGGACCCGGGCTGCAGCCAGCGGCCGACGCCATTCACTCGTTGTCCGCGCGGAGCGCAGTGGTAGTCTCGATCGCGGAATCAACCGGGAGGCGGCATGAGGCCCTCGAAGACTGCTGTTGGCCTCGCCACCATCGCCGCGGTCGCGGCGCCGTTTCTCGCGGGCACCTCGCAGCCGAACGCCAATGCGCAAACATGGATGGCGCTCACGGCTGAGAAGCGCGCCGAGATCACCGCGAAACTGGAGAGCTCGAAGAACTGCCGTTATCTCGAGACCCAGGTCGAGGCGCGCGACGTGCTCGGGCTAAACGTCGACTCGAAGGACATCGATGAGGCGCTGGCCTGCCACCGGGACCAGGACGCGCTGCGCGACGGCGGCGAGATGCGACCCACCTTCTCGCTGCCGCGCTATCTCGCCGTCAATGGCGCAATTGCGCTTGTCGTTGCGCTCAGCGTGTTCGGCGCAGCGATCACCGTCCCTGCCCTGTTCCGGCGGTACGCGCGAAGCTGATCAAGCGAGGGGCGTTCCGAATTCGGAAAGCCCCCGGCCTTCGGTTTACCGGCCGGCCTTGGCGCTGTTCCTGGCGCGCCATTCCAGGAATTCGCGATACAGCGCATCCTGCTTTTGCGGCGTGCTTTCGGGCAGAGGTGCCGCTCCGGACGCTGCCGATACCGCCGCCGTCGGGGGCATGTTGCGGTCGAGCCATTCCTGCGCCGCGCGGAAGCGGGTCCAGCCTGCGACCTGTGCCCGCACCGCGAATTCCCTCCACTTCGGGTGGAACGGCGGGCGCTGCAGCTGCTCGATCTTGGTGAAGAGCTGATCGACCAAAAGCTGTAGCCGGCGGTAACGGTCGGTGTTCGGCGCCCAGTTGTAGGCGGCAAGCACGGCCTCGGCCGCGATGGTGTCGACTTGCCCTCCCTCTGGCACGAGGTTCGGATAGTCGGCCGCGGAAAGTTTGGAGGGCAGATATTCCGCCTGAAGGTTCCTGGCGTAATCGACCGGCACCAGATGCAGATTGCGGTCGGTCACCTGGTTCAGCCATGGCAGCGGCTTGCCCTCGATCGCCACGATCGCATCGACCTCGCCCTTGCGCAGCATGTCGAGCGCCAGGCGCGGCTCCATATAGATGAGATGCGGCCTGATCCCGAGCCGTTCGAACACGTTGATCGCGGTCACGAAGGTGGAGCTGTCAGGCAGATCGACCACCACCGTCTTGCCGTCGAGCTGCTTCATGCTGGCGATCGAGCGCGGCGCCAGCACGTGCATTTCCTCGTTGAACATCTTGGCGACGTAAACGAACTGATTGCGGATGTCGTTGGCAAAGTCCTTGCGCTCGAGATAGGAGAGCGTGTCCTTGCGCACGACACCGGCATCGATGCCCTTCAGCAACAGGATGTCGGCCACCGCCTGCACCGAGCCGCGGCCCATCACCGGCAGCACCCGCAGGTTGGTGCCGCTGTCGAGCACGGAGGCGAGATCGGCGCCGATCTGGGCATAGGTGCTGCCGAACGATCCCGTCACCAGGCTCACGGTGTTGGCGTTGACCTGGTTGGCCAGATCGCGCTTGGCAGTGCCGTAGCGGAAGATCGACTTGAAGGAATCGCTGACGGCGCCGGCATCGATGCCGCTTCGCACCGGCCCGCTGCGCACCCATTTTCCATCCGAGAACTGCATCATCTGCATCTGCTCGATCGGAGCATAGTCGTTCGGGCTGGTGTTCATGGTGACGCCGGGCAACAGCATCGGAATCTCAAGGCCCTTCAGCGAGGCCGCCTGCCGCATGACGTTTTCCCGCGACAGGTCGTCGCCGCTTCGCTTGAGGACCTCGACCAACGTCCTGGCGGATATGTAGCCGTAGACGGTCAGGGAGTTGGCCTTGCTCGCGCTCGGCGCATAACGATCGATGAATGCGTTGAACTCGCGGTAGGCCGGGTCGTTGGCCATCGCCGGGTCGTCGCCCTGCAGGGTGTATGCCGCCGACAACAGGCCTTCGGCATTCTGCAGCCCGGCGGGCTGCATCACCGCCGAGATCGAACTGGACACCGTCGAGATTAAATGGACCGGCTTCCAGCCGATTTCGGCCGCGCGCTTGATCGCCATCACGGCGAATTTCGGCGTCACCACGTCGAAGAAAATATCGGCGCCCGAGGCCTTGAGCTTGGCAATCTGCGGATCAATTGTGGTGTCGGAGACCTTGTACGCAGCCTCGGCCACGATCGGTATCTTGCCGCCAAGCCCGTCCTTCAGGCCCTTGACATAGTCCTTGCCGAAGGCGTCGTCCTGATAAAGGATCGCGATCTTGCCGCGCGGATGGTTCTCCAGCAGATATTCCGCATAGACGTGACTTTCGGCCTGGTAGCTCGGCTGGAAACCTGTGGTCCAGGGAAACTCGCGTGGCCGGTCCCACATCGTCGCGCCGGAGGCGACAAAAAGTTGTGGCACCTTGTTGGCATTCAAATAGGGCTGCACGGTCGCCACCGGGTCGGTGCCAAGCCCCGCATGGATCAGCAGGACCCTGTCCTCCTCGACCAGCTTGCGCGTCAGTTCCAGCGTCTTCGCCGGATTGTAGCCGTCGTCGTAGGAGATGAACCTGATCTTGCGGCCGTTGATGCCCCCTTCGGCGTTGATCTTGTCGAAATACGCCGCGATCACCTTGCCGATGTTGCCGTAGGCGGCAGCGGGGCCGCTATAGGGCATGGTGTTGCCGATGCGGATTTCGGAATCGCCGGGCCCCGCCGCAAAGGCGCGCTTCGTATCCAGCGGACATGCCATGGCCACAAGCGCCAGCGCCGCTGCCACAACACGATATTGCAATCGTCCGGTGATGCCACAACGAATATCGGCGATAGCCCGCATCGCGTCCCCCTCGGTTTGCATTGATATTGTTGTTGCGCGCAGCGTCTCAACGCTACTCGCCAACATTGTGTCGCAATCGGATTGATTCTGTGTCGAGCGGGTTTTTGCCCGCACGGCGAGCGACGGCGTGCCGCCGCGCGGAATTACGGGCGCTTGTGGCGGATATCTTGCGCGCCATTGCAAGGTCAGGTCGCGCAAGTCGCCATCGCACGACGGTTTAGGCCGCCGCGGCCGGGTCGGATCTTGCAATCGACGCACGCGACGGCATCGGACGGATACCGAGGGCGATCACGACCGCGCCAAGTCCGATCGCAAGCGAGCCGATGTAGAGCCAGGCATAACTGCCGAATTGATCGAACACGATGCCGCCCGCTGGCGGCCCAAGCGCCATGCCGAGGCTCGCAACCATGGAGACGGCTCCGAAGGCCGTACCCATGATGCGGGGACCGAAATATTCGCGTATCAGCACGGCATAGAGCGGCATCACGCCGGCATAGGCGATGCCGAAAACGATCGACAGCGCGTAGAACTCGCCAAGCGATGCGACGGCAAGGTAGGTTCCGGCCGCTACCGCCTGCACGAGCAGGCCTGCAACCAAGGTGGGCTTGGTGCCGACGCGATCGGCAATCAGTCCGAGGCCAATGCGCCCGGCAAGGCCGCCAATCCCCGCGACGCTGAATATGCTGACCGCTACAAGCGGAGCGATGCCGCACACCGTGGCGTAGCTGACCATGTGGAACAGCGGTCCCGAATGCGCCATGCAGCAGGCGAAGTGCGTGAGCGCAATGGCCGCAAATTGCGGCGTACGGATCGCTTCCGACGCAGACAGCGGAAAGTCGTCGGGTGCCGCATCAGCCGCCGCTGGCCTGGACGTCGCGGGTGGCGGCCGCACCAGCAGTGCGGCCGGAAGCAGCAGAATCCAGGCACCGATGCCGATCACCAACATCGCCGTGCGCCAGTCGTAAGCCGCAATCAGCCAGCCCGCCAAAGGCGAAATGGTGAGCGATCCGATTCCCATGCCGGCTGACACGAGTGCCACGGCGAGGTTGCGGCGGTCTCCGACCCACGCGGTAGCGACCGCCACCATGGGAGCGTAGAAGCTTCCCGCGGCAACGCCGACCACCACGCCGAACAGAAGCTGGAATTGCAGCAGCGTTGCCGCCTGGCTTGCAGCCGTCAGACCTGCGCCGAGCAGCAGGCCGCCGACAAGGACCACAGGGCGTGTGCCGTGGCGATCGGACATCGCACCCCAGAAAAACGCTGCTCCGCCCATGCACAGAAAGTCGAGCATGGCCGTGGTGGAAATGCCGCTGCGCGACCAGCCGGTATTTAGCGCCATCGGCTGCAGGAATACCGCGAGCGAAAACATCGAACCGATGGCGACGCAAGTCATCACCATGCCGGCACCCACGACGGCCCATCCGTAAGACATTCTCATGTTGCTCCCCGACACGAAAAGTTTCGGCGTCGCCCGACCCTACAAATTGAAGCGCACTGCAAGTCAATTCGTCTGCGACTCGTGCAGCGGCTTGACTTCAACCGCGCTTGAACCCGTAAAGAAGTCTGATGGCAGGCTTCCTGGAAGCGACGTCAGTCACGCGGCGTGGCGATCATTATGACGCGATCATCGATGCCGACTGGTTCATCTGGGGGCCATTCGGGGGTTATCTCGGCGCGATTGCCATGCGTGCGATGGCGGCGCACAGCACCCATCGCAGGCCTGCGACCTTCAGCTGCCAGTATTTGAATGTCGGGGCGGCCCGATCAGTCACCATCGAAATCGACCGTCGCAAGAGCGGCCGGCGCGCCGAGTGCATCACCGCCTCGATCGTGCAAGACGGCAACCGGCTGCTCGATGCGCAGGCCTGGTTCGTCGCGGACGATCTCAGCGGTCTCGAACATGTCAACGCCATGCCGCCGGCCACGCCTGCAGCGCCACTTCTCAGGCCCTGGTCTGGCAATGACAATGACGAGAACAGGAGTGCGATGTGGCAGCATGTCGAGCGCAGACCCGCTGCCGGATACGACGTTTGGGGTCGCGCCGGGGCTGAGCCGCGCTGGGTCTCCTGGTTGAGGCTGTCGCAAACGCTTGCGGATGACGACCTGGCTTTGCAGGCGGCCCGCGCCATCCTGTGGATGGACCTCGCACCGTGGAATTCGGTCCTGATGGCCCATGGCTGGCCGACCACCCATCTGGCGCCGACCCTGGATCTCACCGTGCAATTTCAGCCCAACCTGTATGAGCCGGCCGTCGCAAACAACGAATGGCTGCTGGCCGAGACGGTCAGCCCGGTCGCCCAGCGCGGGCTGTTCGGCGCCGGCACGACGCTATGGTCGGAATGCGGGAAACTCGTCGCTGTCAGCACGGCGCAGGCGATGTGCGTGCCGCATCCTCGCTTCGGGCCCCAAGCCGGCCGGCAGACCCAACGTCATGGATCGAACTAAGCGCCCCTTGCGCCGGTGATGCCCATGCCTAGGTTTGAGACAGGATCATGAGCAACGGGGCCGGCCGTGGACAAACTCTCGATTGGGCAGGTAGCGCGGCAGCTGGGTATTCGCGCTTCTGCGATCCGCTACTATGAAGCCGAGGGCCTGATCCCGAAAACGTCACGCGAAAGCGGACGCAGGGTCTACGATCCCGACATTCTGCATCACCTGATCTTCATTCGTCTTGCGCTGCGATCCGGCTTTGGCATTTCGGAGATCAAGCTGCTGGTTCGTGGCCTGACCAGCCAGAGCCAACCGGGCGAACGCTGGCGCGCCGTCGCCGACAAGAAGCTTGTCGAGCTCGATCGCGACATCGCGGCGCTGCAATCGAAGAAGCGGCTGCTGCAGAACCTCGCCACCTGCCACTGCAAAAGCCTGAAGCATTTCGTCGAAACGACGAACGCGCACCGCGCAAGATCGACGTCGTCCGGCAGCCCGGCTGGCGCTATCGACCGCTAGCGGCCGCACCAGCGTTCTTGCGAAGCGCGAATATCACCGCATCGTCGCGAGCTGCAGCGCGAGCGCGCACGCCCGGTCGTATTCGTCGAGATTGATCCACTCGTCGATCGTGTGCGGCTCGTTCTGCCCTGCGCCGAAGGTCACCGTCGGAACGCCGTGGCGGACCATCCAGTTCGCATCCAACCCGCCGCTGGCGGCGCGAATGTTCGGTTTGCCGCCAATGCCGGACACGGCCTCAACCGCGCGTTTGACCACGGGCAGGTTTTCTTTCATGCGGAACGGATAATAGTCGGTCTCGGCCTTGAACTTGACCTTGCCCAATTTGCCATCGCTGTTCTTGACGCGCTTGGCGGCCTTCTCGAACGCCGCCTTGTACGCCTTGGTGATCTCCTTGAAGAATTTGCTGTCGTGGCTGCGGCTTTCGCCGCGCACGTGCACATAGTCGGTGACGACATTGGTGGCATCGCCTGCTGGCCTTCCCTCGCCGCCGGTGACGGGGCCGACATTGCTGGTGCCGGCGCGCTTGCCTTTCACCACCTTGCCGAACCAGCCGCCAGCCTTCACCTCGGCGAGCGCGAGCGCCAGGATCATGGTCGAGCTGATGCCGCGCTCGGGAGCAACGCCCGCATGCGAGGCGCGGCCGAAAATCTCGACCTGCCAGCGATCCGCGCCCACGGCGCCGATCGTGACGTTGGAGGCCGAGCCGCCGTCGTAGTTGAAGGCCATCACGGGCGAACCGAGCTCGGCGGTCTTGACGTGGCGCGCGCCATAAAGGCCGCTCTCCTCGCGCACGCAGAACAGAAGCGTGATCGGCGGATGATCGAGCTGCTGTTTGGCAAGCTCGGCCGCCAGCGTGACGAGAACTCCGCAGCCGCAGCGGTTGTCGCCACCGAGCGCGGTCTTCGCGTCATTGACGATCTTTCGCCCGGCAAGTTTTGGCTTCGCGCCCGCGCACAGCGGCACGGTGTCCATGTGGGTCATGAACAGGATGCGCGGCTGGTTGTGCATCGCGCCGCGGCCGGGCAGATCGACAATGAGGTTTCCGGTCTCCGTCGGCACGGGAATGCGCGTGTTGGCGTCATCAAGACGGATCGCGTCATCAGGCACGCCGCTTTCCCGTAGCGCCGCGTTGAGCTCGCGGCCGATCGCCGCCTCCTTTCCCGTCACACCCTCGATGGCGAGAAAGCGCATGAGGCGGTCAGTGGCGGCGGAGGTGTCGACGGGCATGACGAATTACCTTGATGGGGCTTGCGGAGGCTGTGAGCATCCTTCGAGAGGGCCCGCGGCGCAAGGCTCAGGATCGGACGGGCGGTTGGCTTGCCTGGGCATAGCAGGCGGAATCCGCCGATTCGCGTCGTCCGCGACCAAGTGCTCGACGCCGAACAAACCGACGCGCTAGATGGAGGTGTCCTGATCGACAACAGCCGGACGCGAAACGACATAGGCGGCACAGGCCAGCAGCAGCGTCGCTATGACCGCTGCGAGCGTCATTGATGGATTGGCGGTGAACCAGAATACGGCAAACCCGATCGTCATGCCCGCGCAAGCCATAATCTTGGCCGGACGCGGGATAGCTCCGGCGGCACGCCAATCCCGCAGCGGTTTGCCATATGTCGGATGATCGAGCAGCCATGCCTCAAGCCGGGGCGAGGAACGCGCAAAGCACCACGCTGCAACGATCAGGAAAACCACCCCCGGCATCAGCGGCATCACGAGGCCAATCACGCCGAGCGCAACCATCACCCAACCGAGGCTGAAGTAAATGATGCGCATTACACGTGCGGCCTTTTTGTCGCTTCAAACAAGGATCGCTCGTTCCTGGCTGAGGCCATACTTCAGAGGCAGTTTACAGAGGTCAGGACGACATTATCAATAACGGCAGCAAAGGCGACGGGCTCGGGCTTGCCGTCAAACCAAGTGTACGTAGTCCCATCAACCTTGTCCGAATTCAATGGCGATTTGATATGTCAACGGCTGTTGCTGCTTGCCGAGCCGTAGCTCGCGGCAGCGAGCCCGGCCTGCGCGATCCGCGGATCATCACCGGGTAACGGCCCGGATGGCGGCCTCCGCGCGAATCTTGCCAGGACAGAATTTTCGCCAGTGTGACGATTGCGTGAAAATTCTGCCGACCGAGCGCCGGCATCCGCCTCCAGAGACGCCAGCGTTCGGCGTAACCCGAGGGCCGACCAAAATTAAACTTCGTGGTGCCCTCGGCTGGAACCAAGACGCGGATTGCGCGTTGCCGGGCCGGAGGGAGTTCCAGGCTCCATTGTCGGGTAACCAAGCACGCGCCATCCGGGTGTCTCCCGGAAGGCTTTGGCATGTTGCGGCCATCACACCGCGATTGCGTCGGCGCGAGCACGTCAACCAGGTATGCAGGGTGCAGGGTATGAGTTATCAGGCGGAAATCAGTCGCGCGTCACCAACCGCGATCGTCATGGTGATGGATCAGTCAACGTCCATGAGCCATCGGCTGACAAGCGGACAGAGCAAGGCCGCCTTTGTGGCGGATGTGCTCAACAAGACCCTCTACACACTCATCACCAGTTGTTCGAAGGCTGACGGTGTGCGCGATTATTTCTACGTCGCTGTGGTCGCCTACGCCGGAGAGGTCGCACACAGCGGTTTTCATGCCGGCCTAAAAGGCAACATGCTGCATCCGGTCTCGTCTCTTGCGGACGCGCCGCTGCGCGTCGAGACACGGACCAGGAAGGTGGCCGGGCTCAATGGCGACGTCATGGAGCAATCGGTGCGGTTTCCGATCTGGTTCGAGCCGAAGAGCGGTGGCAAGACGACAATGTGCGCGGGGCTCAACGCGGCCATCGAGATTCTCGAGGACTGGTGCGCCGAACATCCGGCGACCTATCCGCCGACCATCCTGCACGTGACCGATGGTCATCCGTCCGACGGCAATCCGGAGCCGATCGCCGATCGCCTCAAGAAGCTCGGCACAAACGACGGCAGCTGCCTCCTGTTCAACCTCCACGTCGACGTCGGCGACGGAAACCCGCTGATCTTTCCAAACGACGAGCGTGCCATCGCGGATCGCTTCGGCAAGGCACTCTTTCGCATGTCGAGCCTGCTGCCGCCACACGCCGTGGAGGCTGCCGCCGGCAAGGGTCATGACGTCCGCCCCGGCGCCCGCGCGTTCGTGTTCAACGCCGGAATAGAAGATATCGCCGATTTCTTCGACATCGGCACCCGTCCAGCCGTGGCTGCCGATCGTTAGCGTTCCACTTTTAAATCTTTCACGCGAGGGAGACCATGCCATACGAGGCCGAAATCAGCAGGGAACATCCGACTTGCTTTCTCTTCGTCATCGACCAGTCCGGATCGATGGACGAAATGACCGAGGCGGGCCGCTCCAAGGCCAACTTCGTGGCCGACGTGCTCAACAAGACGCTGTACACGCTGGTCACCAGTTGCTCCAAGGCCGACGGGGTGCGCAACTATTTCGACGTCGGCGTCATCGCCTACGGCGGATCGGAGGTGGCGACCGGGTTCGGCGGGGCTCTCTCGGAAGGCATCGTGCATCCGATCCAGGCCATCAGCGAGCACACGCTGCGCGTCGAGGAGCGCAAGAAAAAGATGGACGACGGTGCCGGAGGCATCGTCGAGCTGAAGACCAAGTTTCCGATCTGGTTCGATCCGAAGAGCGCCGGCGGCACACCGATGCGCGCAGCGCTCAGCAAGACCATCGAGACTGTGGCTGACTGGTGCGAGCGGCATCCCGGCTCCTATCCGCCGACCATTCTCCATGTGACCGATGGGCAATCAACCGACGGCGCGCCTGAGGAGGCGGCGGAGCAATTGCGGCGGCTTTCGACAGAGCATGGCCAGGCCCTGTTGTTCAATCTGCATGTGGCCGGCGGCGGTGGCGGAGAAATCGTGTTTCCCACGGCGGATGCGGAGCTCAAGGACGAGTACTCGCGGACGCTGTTTCGGATGTCGAGCCCCTTGCCGGCGCATCTGGCGAGCCTTGCCGGCGACAAGGGGTATGCGGTCGCCGACGGCTCGCGCGGCTTCATCTTCAACGGCGATCCGCAATGCATCGTCGACTTCTTCGAGATCGGCACCCGCCCCAAGCTGGTCGCCGATCGATGAATTGCGACTTGGAGCAGAAGTCGCGGCTGCCCTTGGCCTTCACCGTGCCAAAGGTCTTCGAGGGTCAGCGCAACGAGGACAGCTTCCATCGTTCGCGCAAGGGCGTCTATGCGCTCAGCGACGGCGCGTCGGTGTCGTTCGATTCGGCATCCTGGGCGCGCATCCTCGTGCGGCGGTATGCACGCAACCCGGATTTCACCCGCGCCTGGCTCGCGGCCGCGATCGCCGAATTTCGCAAGCTCTATGATCGCGACAGCCTGCCCTGGATGCAACAGGCCTCGTTCGACCGCGGCAGTTTCGCCTCGCTGCTCGGGGTTCGGATGATCGATGACGGACGTCTGATCCAGGTGTTTTCGATCGGCGACAGTCTCGCGGTGCTTTGCGATGGCGACTGCATCAAGGCGACGTTTCCGCTTGCGAAAGCCTCGGAGTTCTCCCGCTCGCCGCAGCTCCTGTGCACCAATCCAGTGCAGAACGCGTTCCTCGACAAGGTGGAAATCGACTACGACTTGGTCGCCGACTGGACCTTTTGCGGGCTCAAGCAGCCGGCGCTTTTGTGCATGACCGACGCGCTCGGTCACTGGCTGTTGTCCCGGCGGGATGACGATCCTTCCCCGATCAGCATCCTGCGCAAGGTGAGAACGCCAGGCGCGTTCGTCCGCTTCGTGAGAGACGAACGTACTGCAGGCCGCATGAAGCGGGACGACACCACCCTGATCGCGTTGTGGTAGCCCGCCATGCCCTACCCGCAGATCACCGAATACCACGAGGCTGTACAGCATCCGCAGCTGGCGTTCGTCGATCCGGAACTGAAGCAAGGCACGGTCGCGGAAAACAATCTCGGCCTGCCGCTGGTGATGTCGGGCGGGTTCGCGTTGACCTACGCGGTCACAACCGTGCGCAGGAAATGCGCCGTGCGCTGCTTTCATCGGGAAATCCCGGCGATCCAGCAGAAGTACGATGCGATCGCAAAGGAGCTGCGCTCGCGGCCAAGCGGATACTTCGTCGACTTTGACTTCCAGCAATCGGGCATCAAGGTTCGGCAAAATGCCTTTCCGATCGTGCGGATGGACTGGGTCGAGGGCGACACCCTCGGCGTCTGGCTCGACAAGCACATCGACGACCCGCGCGGACTTGAAAAGGTCCGCGTCGAGTTCGCCTCCATCGCGCGATTTCTCGCGCAGAAAGGCATCGCGCACGGCGACATCCAGAACGGCAACGTCATGGTCGAGAACGGCAGCGTCAAGCTGATCGACTATGACGGCATGTTCGTTCCCGGCATGCGTCCCGGCAATGGCAGCGAAACCGGACACCGGCATTTCCAGCATCCCGAGCGGCGGATGTCGCACTTTGGCCCGGACATGGACCGGTTCAGCTTCATTGCGCTCGATCTCAGCCTCAATGCCATCATCAAGGACAAGTCGCTCTACCCGAAATTCCGCGAGGGCGGGGAGACCATCATCTTCAAGGCAAACGATTTTGCCGATCCCGAACACAGCGAGATCTTTCGACGCCTGTCGACGATGCCAAAGCTGAAGGACCAGGCGAGCAACTTCGCGGCTGTCTGTGCGGCACCACTCGCCGCCGTGCCGGCGCTCGATGATTTTCTTGCCGGCCGCAATATTCCGGCGGCCCAGCGGTCGATCACGACGTCCGCAGCGCCGAAAGCAAAACCACAGGTGGCGGGCTATATGCCGGCCTATCCGGTCGTCGATGCCCTGGATTTCTCGGCGGCCCTGCAAAGGGTCGGCGACCGCGTCGAGCTGATCGGGCGCATCGTTGAAGTCAAGCCTGGCTCACGCAAGCGCGGCAAGGGACCTGCCAAGCCCTATGTGTTCATCAATTTCGGCTCCGCGCGAGGCAACACCGTAAGAATCTCGATATGGTCCGAGGGTTTGGCCAAGATGAAGGAACGCCCATCGAAGGTATGGATCGGCCGCTGGGTGAGTGTCACGGGCCTCATGGATGTGGCGTATCAAAACAAGCGCTACGGCCTCAAGCATCTGAGCGTCACGGTGCATGACGAGGGGCAGATCCTCGAAATCGATGAAGCGCAAGCCGGCTTCCGCCTGGCCAGCATCGCCAAAGCGGCCTCCGTTCCTGCTGCTCGGCTTCCGGGCAGTGCGGTTGCGACGCCTGCGGCCGTCGTCACACCGAAGACGACGGCGCGGAGCCGTAACAAGCCGAAGCGTGCGAGCAAGCCTCAAGCGGCGGCGCCGAGCCCGACAGCGCCGCAACCAATGGCGCGACGATCATGGCGGCTACTGGCGAGAATTCCCCGCTGGATATGGGTCTCCGCGGCGCTTCTTGTTGTTGTCGTGGCGCTCGGCGTGGTTGCGAACCAGCTCGATCCTACAGCGGCATCGACCGCCCCAGCCGTTGCAGTCACCGAGACGGCGTCGGCGGTTCCACAGACAGCAGCCCCGACCGAGGCGCGCATTACCCGCCGCGGGTCGAAGGCGCCCAACGCCAGAGAATAGAGCGGGACGGCCGATCGTCTTTATAGGCGCGGCCTGATTGTGTTGCAGCTGCACACCGGATCAAGCGCGCGCACGGCACGTGGTGGGAACACAACGTTCGGTTACGCGTTGCTTCCGGATCACTGAAAAAGGGGTTGGAACGCCGGAGACCGGCCATGAAACAGGTTTTCGATCAGCTGTTGAAATTCTTGCAGCAAGGAATTGCCGCGATCTTTCATTTCGTTGAACTGATCTGGACCTGGTCCGTCGACCAGATCAGCAAGCTCACGGCCGTGCCCTGGCAGGAGTGGCCGCTGTGGAAGCAGTTTCTGCTGGCCCTGATCCTGGCGGGGGTGATCTGGGCGCTTTTCAGAGCCGGCAAGGAGCTTCTGGAAGCAGGTGCAGCGATCCTGGCGGCATTCGCAGGTCTGCTTGCTGTGCTCGTCCAGACGCTGCCCCACGTTTTCCTGGCCGGAGTTATCGCCCTTGGCGGCGTGTGGCTTGTCAACCACCTCGACAATTCGTCGTTGCGAATGCCGAGTTGGATGCAGGCCAGCCAACAAAATAGCCCGCCGCCAAATCCCCAAGGCGGCGCTCCTCAGAACAACCAATAGGCGTTTGAGTCGTTTCCAGGCGGACAGCCACCTCCGCCTTATCGTCGTCGGTGGTTCGTACAGCATCCAAGATTTCCTTGGCGTGCTGAATTTCCGCCTGTGTGGCTTCGCGGCAATCTAGACCACCTCACGATGGTGCGCACGACGGGAGCCGCGACGGTGATCCCGGCGTTCTGTGACAGCAAATTCCTGCCGGCGTTGCAGGCCGCGCTCAAGCCCGCGAACGTAACGATGGATACGACGCTGACCTTGGTTTAGACGATGGTGGCGGCTTCCTCGATTTCCCAGGGACGAGGACGCTCTCGAGCCAATCCTGCACCACCCGAATCCTGGACAAGTTTCTAAGCTCGGGATGTGTCATCAGCCAGACATCGCGGCTGAGGATCGGTCGTCGGCCGCTCAAGCGGGCGACACCCGACGCCCGGTCACCCAATATACAGGGCAGTATCGTCTTTCCGACACCGGCCGCGACCGCATGCAGGGCGATAGCCGAATCGTTTACGAGCAGCGCCGGCAGCGTCGCCTTTTCACTTCTCATCGCGTCCGCGATCCAGATGCTTTGCGGAAGACCTGACATACCGGATTCGAAGCTGATCCATCGCAGGCGGCTAGGATCCGCGCCGACCGGTCCATAGATGGCAAAGTCGAGAGCCGTCAGACGGCGCGCAACGGCACGCTGTTCCTTCACGGGCCGCGACATCCGGACGGCGATGTCGGCATCGCGCCGTGCAACATCAAGGTTCCTGGCTTCGGCGATCAGCTCGAGCGTGAGGTCATTGTGCTTCTCCCGCAACTTGGACAGCGATGGAAGCAGGACCTGGCTGACCATCCACGGCGGCGCGGTAACGCGCACCAGACCGGAAACTTCCGTATCGATGCCTGCCACCTCCCGCTTGATCTCATCGATCTCGAACTCAACGCGCTCGGCCCTGAGCACGACTTTCCGGCCGGCAGCGGTGAGCGCGAAGCGGCCCTGGTCACGCTCGAAGAGCCTTGCGCCCAATGCCTTCTCCAGGACCGCGATGCGCCGGGATATGGTCGTTGCGTCGACCTTCAAACGCTCGGACGCCAGCGCCAGGCGGCCGGCGCGCGCCAGCGCAACCAGATAAGAAAGATCAGTCCAGTTTCTCGGCTGCATTTTTGCAGTTGTCTCGCGCACTATTACAAATAGACGTGCGACTTTGCAGCATCTAGCCGTAACGCCTGTCAAGCCGAAGCCCGACTTCCACCGCCCGTTTGTCCGATCGGCCGGCCGGAAGGAAAGGCCAACCCAACCCCCAAATTCTCATGGGCGTAGCAGGAGAGGTGCGCAATGTTGCTTTTCAATTGTTCGTTGATCCGGGAGCGGGTGGAGCGGGCTGTCCGTCGTGCAGCTTCGAGCACGACCTGCACCGCGCTTCGGCGGACCAAACTCGCTGGATTCCTGCTCGTATGGCTCACGGCGCTTCTGCTGCCGTGTATCGCGGAGCCGGCTCGCGCCGACCAGCATGACATGCCGCCGAAGACATATTATCGGACGGCGCTGGTGAATGGACATTCCATCTTTTATCGAGAAGCCGGAGACTCAAAGAACGCGACGATCGTTTTGCTGCACGGATTTCCGTCGTCGTCACACACTTACAGAGAGCTAATCCCTCTGCTCTCCTCCCGCTACCACATCATCGCGCCCGACTATCTTGGCTCGGGCTATAGCGCCCGGCCGGATGCGGATGCGTTCAACTACACGTTCGACAAGCTCACCGATCACGTGGTCGGCCTTCTGCAAGTGCTGAAGATCACGAAGTTCACCATCTATATGCAGGATTTCGGCGCACCCGTTGGCTTCCGCATTGTCACACGCCATCCCGACAGGATCAGATCGCTCATCATCCAGAATGCCAACGCCTATCTCGATGGGCTGACACCCCCGCGCCAGGCGTTCTTCCGGAAGGCTTTCGAAGACAGATC
>Ga0081455_10002543_pt1 | contig 21648 bp, 21 predicted proteins | sample TabmetS3T2R1_FD_70207 | JGI IMG/M metagenome (GOLD analysis project Ga0081455, IMG submission 70207) | Tabebuia heterophylla rhizosphere microbial communities from the University of Puerto Rico - S3T2R1 | ecosystem: Host-associated > Plants > Roots > Rhizosphere ...
GACTGCGCCTTGATGCTCGAAACCATGGCGGGCGAGCACCCCTCAGACCCCTATAGCTACGCTGCCCCGGCGCGCGGGTTCATCGCCGCCGCCCGGCCGCATGGCAGCCTCAAGGGCCTGCGCGTGGCGTGGCGACCATTGCTGGCCAACAGCGTGATCGACCCGGAGGTGCTCGACCTGTGCGAGCGCGCGGCCATCGCGCTGGGCGAGCTCGGCGCCACGGTGGAACCAATGGACGATGATCTCGAGCCCGTCGAGCCCGCCTGGTTCGCCTACGCCAGTGCCATGTGGAATGCCCGCTTTGCTGAGCTGCTGCCGCGCTGGGGCAACCGCTTGAGCCCGACGCTCGTGCGCCAGATGGAGCTCGGCAAGGACACGACCGGTGCCGCCGTCGGGCAGGCCCTGTTGCGGCGTAGCGCGCTTTATCGCCAGGTGCAGGGCTGGTTTGAGCGGTTCGATGTGATCCTGACGCCGACGCTGACGCGTACCGCGTTGCCGATCGAGGAGCGGTTGTTCGAGCCGATCGAGATCGAAGGCCAGCCGGTCGATACGGTGCGTCGCGCCTGGTATCCCTATACACATCCCTTCAATCTGACCGGTCATCCCGCCGTCAGCCTGCCCGCCGGGGTCCACACGGACGGCTTGCCCGTCGCCATTCAGCTCATTGGTCGGCGCTATGAAGATTGGCGCTTGCTGCGCGTTGCCGCCCACTTCGAAGCGGCGCGCGATTGGGCCGCGCGCCGGCCGCCGCTGTAAGGCGGCTCGCCCACGCTGCCTGGCAAAAAAAGGCCCCGCACGCGCGGGGCCGAACCAGGGAAAAGACAAGCGAGGCGAAGTCAGCGAAAGACGCGTTGGCGTTCAAGGCTTGGTTGCGGGCGCGGGCGCCGTGTTGGAGGGCGGTGTGGTCGGCGCCGTTGCCGGGGGTTGCGCCGGCGGCGGGCTCGGCGCGGTGACAGGCGCCTTTTCAGAGGTCGTCGTGGTCGGCGAAGTTCCGCTGTTGGCGAACAGCAGCCATGCGCCCACGGCAATGAGGGCGACCACGATCAGGATGGGCACGATGCTCCAGCTGGCATCATCGCTGCGGGGAAGGCGATCCCAATCGGATTTGGGCTCGCGTGGTCTTTGGTCCATCGTAGGCCTCCGGATGGCTCGTCTAGGTCCCGGGAGGAACTCCGCGTGCCAACACAGGTTCCAGGCCAAGGCTTGAGCTGAGCGGAGGAGCCGACCCCTAAGCGGAAGCGCGAGCTTGGCGCTTAGCTGGAAGTTTTCTAAAGACCGAGATAGGTCTCGCGCAGGGCGGTGTCGCGGGCCAGCGCCGCCATGGGGCCTTCGTGGCGCACGACGCCCTTGGCAATAATGTAGACGCGGTCGGCCACCGCCGTGGCAAAGGTTAGGTTCTGTTCCGACAAGAGCACGGCCAGGCCTTCCGTTTTCATGCGGGCAACGGCGGCGGCCATCTCCTCGACGATCACGGGGGCCAAGCCTTCGGTCGGCTCGTCGAGCAGAATGGCGACGGGATTGCCCATCAAGGTGCGGGCGATACTGAGCATCTGCTGCTCGCCCCCGGACATCTGACTGGCCTGCCGTCCCCGCATTTCGGCGAGGTTGGGAAAGATGGAAAACAATCGCTCGGGGGTCCAGGCATCGCTGCCGGGACGGCGCTCAGCCCTGCGGCCGACTTCGAGGTTCTCGAACACGGTGAGATCGGTGAAAATTCGGCGATCTTCCGGCACGTAGCCGAGGCCAAGGCGGGCGATGCGATAGGTGGGAAGGTGCCGGATGTCGTGGCCCACGAAGCTGAGCGCGCGCGCCTCGATGGGCAAGAGGCCCATGATGGCCTTGAGCGTGGTCGACTTGCCGGCGCCGTTCCTGCCCATCAGCGCCACGGTTTCGCCGCGCTCCAGGCTGAGCGACACCTCGAACAGGACTTGCGCCCGGCCGTAGGCGGCATTGAGGCCATCGACATGCAGAATTGAGGAGCCCTGCTGCATGGCGGCGCGCTCAAGCCTCCGGGCCGCCTGCTGCGGACCGCCCGAGGTAGAGCTGGCGCACGCGCTGATCGGCGCGCACCTCGGCCGGGCGGCCGCGGGCGATGATTTCACCGCGCACCAGCACGAGCACGGCATCGGCATGGTCGAAAACGGCATCCATGTCATGCTCGGTAAAGAGCACGCCGATACCGCGCTCGCGCGCGATCGCGGAGATCAACCTCATCAATTGATTGCGCTCGCGGGCCGCCATGCCGGCCGTCGGTTCATCCATCAGCAGCAGTTTCGGGGAGCTCGCCAGCGCGATGGCGAGCTCGACGCGCTTGACGTCACCGTAGGCGAGCTCGCTGCAGGGCCGCTCCGCCTGCTGCTCGACCCCGACGCGCGCGAGGAGGTCGATGGCTTCGGCGCGATAGAGCCCGCTGGTGTCGGCCCAGCACGCCCGGGTGCGTCCGGCGAGGCTGATCAACGCCATCTGCACGTTCTCCACCACGGGCATGGATAGGAAGGTTTGCGCAATCTGGAAGGTGCGACCGACGCCCTGACGCCAGATTTGGCGCGGCGCCAAGCCGGTGATGTCGGCGTCGGCCAGCCTGACGCGGCCGCGGTCGGGCTGCAGCTGTCCTCCCAGCATGTTGAAGATGGTGGACTTGCCCGCGCCGTTGGGGCCGATGATGGCGAGCAGGTGCCCGCCATCGAGCGCGAAGCTCACGTTCTTTGCCGCCACCACGCCACCAAAGGATTTTTCTAGACCCTCGACCGACAGCAGGCTCATGCCGTTGAACTCCGGTGGCGCGGCGGTGGATCCAAACGCTCGCGCAGCCGCGCGAGGCCGCCGATGATGCCGCGCGGGAAGGCGAGCACGACCACGATGATGGCCAGGCCGAGCAGGAGCCGCCAGAAATCGGTAAGCGGCATGAACGTGTCTTTGATGGAATGAAAGAAGAGGGCGCCGGCCAACGGACCCGTGAGGGTCTGAATGCCGCCCGCTAAGATCATGATCAGCATGTCGACCGACATTGGGATCGAGATCAGGGTTGGATCGATCGAGCCCTTGGAGAAGGCAAACAGGCCGCCTGCCAAGCCGGCGGCGGCGCCGGCCATCGAGAAGGCGAGCCAGCGGTGGGTCTTGACGTCGATGCCGATGGCATCGGCGCGCATGGCCGAATCGCGCGCCGCGCGCAGCGTATAGCCGAAGGGAGCGTAGATGACGCGGGCCAGCAGCAAAATGGCCAATCCCGCCACCACCAGCGTGAAATAATAGTAGGCGGCGCGGCTTGCCGCCCAGGGCGAGGGCCACACGCCCACCACCCCGTTATCGCCGCCCGTCACCTCGACCCATTGGAAAGCCACCGCGTAGGTGATCTGCGCGAAGGCGAGCGTCAGCATGGCGAGATAAATGCCGCTCAGGCGCACGATGAAAAACCCGAACAGGGCCGCGCCCAGGCCGGCGGCGATCGGCGCGGCGGGGAGGGCCAACTCCATGGGCAGGCCCAAGCGCGTGACCAGTAGTCCGGCGGCATAGGCACCGAGGCCGAAATAGGCGGCGTGGCCAAAGCTGACAATGCCGCCGACGCCGACCAAAAAATTGAGGCTGAAGGCGGCGAGCGCAAAGCACAGGACCTCGATGGCGACCTTGGTGAGGTAGGCGCCGCCGAGCAAGGGTAGCAGCAGCAAGGCCACGAGCACCGCGAGCAGGAGCAGGGCCTCGCGCTTGCTGAGGCGCGCAAGCTGGACGATGCCTTCGGGCAGCACCACGCGCTGCTGGCCGGCCTCCGGCCGGCCCATCAGGCCTGAGGGTCTCGCCACCAGCACCAGCGCCATCAGGAGGAACACCAGCACCAGGGTCACCTTGGGAAAGATGAGGATGCCGAAGGCCTGCAGCTCGCCAATAATGAGGGCGGCCAGGAAGGCGCCCGTGACCGATCCCATGCCGCCGACGACGGTGACGACGAAGGCCTCGGCGATCACGGCTATGTCCATCTGTGGGTTGGCCGCGGCCTTAGGGATCTGCAGCGCGCCGGCGAGCCCCGCCAGCGCCGCCCCCAAAAACAGGGTGCCGGTAAACAAGAGCGCCTGATTGACCCCGAGCGCGGCCACCATTTCGCGATCCTGCGTCGCGGCCCGCACCAACACGCCATAGCGCGTGCGGTGCATGGTGAGCCAGAGCAGGCCCAGCACCAGCGGCCCCATCCCGATCAGGAACAGCTCGTAGGCGGGAAAGCGGTGCCCGAAAATGAGTACGGCGCGGCCAAGCCCCGGCGCGCGCGGTCCGAGGATATCGAGCGGGCCCCAGATCTTGAGCACGATGTCCTGCACCAAGAGCACCACGCCGAAGGTGGCCAGCAGCTGGAACAGCTCGGGCACCCGGTAGATGCGGCGCAGGAGCACGACCTCCATGACGACGCCGATCAGGCCGACGCCGACGGCGGCGGCCAAGACGCCGATGAGAAACATGGGCAGACTGCTGGTCCAATCGAGCAGCCTCGGAATGATGCTGACGCCGAGATAGGCGCCCAGCATATAAAACGAACCATGCGCAAAATTGACGATGCGCGTGACGCCGAACACGAGCGTCAGTCCGGCCGAGATGATGAAAAGCGTCGACGCGCTTGCCAGTCCGTTCAACGCCTGCACGAAGAGGAAGGCGAGATCCATCACTCAACCGTGCCGCCGCTGAGCCCGTGCGGCACCTCCTGGCAGGTGGCAGGCGCTGGGAAGAGCCCCGTGCTCGGGCCGGCGCGAGCATGAGGGTTGCCGTGAGGGCGGCGTTGCCTACTCTTTGCGCGCGGCCTTCACCTCGGCTTCCGTGAACATGTATTTGCTGCCGTCCTCGTAGGTCCAGTTCTTCATGGTGCCGACCTTGCCCTGTTTGGTGGTCTCGCCAACCCAAGCCCCCATGCTCGACTGCTGATCGAGGGCGCGCATGACGATGTCCCCGACAATGGTCTTGAACGTGGCACCCCGCAGGGCGGCCAGCATTTTCTCGGTTTCGGTCGAGCCGGCCTTGTCCAGCATGTCCTTCATCATATAGGCGACCACGTAACCCAAGACCGAGCCGAGCCGCGGCGCATCGTTGTATTTTGCCCGGTAGGCCGCGATGAAGGCCTTGTGGGCGGGTTCGGTGATCTGCTCCCAGGGGTAGCCGGTCACGATCCAGCCTTCCGGCGTCTCCTCGCCGAGCGGAATGATGTACTCGGGCTCGCCGGTCAGCATGCTGGCGATGGTGCGTTGCTCGAACAGGCCCCGCGTGTTGCCCTCGCGCACGAACACGGTGAGATCGGCCCCGAACAGCACGTTGAAGATGCCGTCGGGCTTGGCGTTTTCGAGCGCGGTGATGGTGGCACCGGCATCGATCTTGCCGAGCGCGGGAAACTGCTCGGCCACAAACTCCGCCTCGGGCGTGGCGGCCTTGATCAGCTTTTTGAAGTTGGTGACCGAGGACTGGCCGTATTCGTAATTGGGGGCGACCACCGCCCATTTCTTGACGCCCTTGGCCTTGACGGCTTCGACCAGCATTTTGGTCTGCATGTAGGTCGATGGGCGTACGCGGAACGTATACCTGTTGCCCTGCCCCATGGTGATGGCGTCGGTCAAGGGTTCGGTGGCAAGGAACAGCGTCTTTCTTTGATTGGCGAAGTCGGCAACGGCGAGGCCGACGTTGGACAAAAAGGTGCCGGCCAGGAAGCTGACGTTCTCGCGCGTCAAGAGATCCTCGGCGACGCGCACGGCATCGCCCGGCGTGGCGCCGTCGTCGCGAAAGATGATTTCCATTTTGCGCCCGCCGAGCACGCCGCCCCTGGCATTGATCTCGTCCTGACCCAACTGCATGCCGTTGCGATAGGGCACGGAGAACACCGCCATGCGGCTATAGGAATTGAGCTCGCCAATTCTGACGGGCTCGCCTTGTGCCGCAACGGAGCGCGCCGTCGGAAACGCCAAGACGAGGAAAGCGGCGAGCGTGACTGGGAGTGCGAGGGGGATGCTGCGTCGGGACCAACAGATGCGATACATGCTTTGCTCCTCATGCGAGCGCTGGATGCGAGCGCGGGCTGCCGCATCGCGTTCGAACCCATGTGCCTCGATGTGCCTCGATGCGAGAACGATAGCACGAGGCAACAGGCCGGCAACGGCAAACTGCGCCTAGTGCCGCCGACTTCATCCGCGTTGAGACGAGCCGAACTTAGCCTTGAGAAATGCAAAGGGCCGGCGCTCTGGCGAGCCCAGCCCTGTTGGATTGCAGGCCGTGCGGCAGGCGCCGACGGCTGCCGCCGTGTTAGACGGACTCCTTCAGCTCCTTGGCGGCGCGGAACGCCACCTTCTTGCTGGCCTTGATTTTGATCTGCTCACCGGTGGCGGGATTGCGGCCCATGCGCGCTGGCCGCTTGCGCACCTGCAGGATGCCGAGGCCGCCGATGCGGATGCGGGCGCCGCGCTTGAGATGCTTCGTCACGGTGGTGACCATGTCTTCGAGCATGGCCACGACCTGCTTCTTCGGCAGCTCGTGCGACTCAGACAATGTTTCGGCGAGATGTTTCAGGGTGACGGTTTCCACCTTGGCGGGTGTAGCCGAGGATGCGGTAGCCATGAGCGGTGTCCCTCTCTTGGGTGAACAACAGCCGACTAGCACACATTGAAAATGATGCCAAAGGCCTTGTGTGCCGGGTACGCCGGGGAGCGGCGATATGCCCAGAATACCCCAATTTTCCGGCAAACTGAGGGGTTATGGCGCCTTCGGCGCAAATTTTATTGTATGGTCCCCCGGGGTGCCGGCCTAACAACAAGGGCAATTGAGGAGAGCAGTCATGGGTAACTACATCACCGTTGCTCCAGCCAATTCCTTCGACCGCTGGCCCGAGGGCCTGCGGCAAGAGCTCGAAGCCAACGCCATGAACCCGGTCGTGGGCAGCGTGCTCGTCTCCGAAACCGATGCGCTGCGGGTGTGGCATCTGATGGTGCCGGCGGGCCAGCGCTGCACCTTCCACCGGCACGTGCTCGACTATTTCTGGACCTGTCATAGCCACGGTCGGGCGCGCGGCTACTATGAGGACGGCAGCATTACCGAGACCACCCACTATCCCGGCGATACCATGCACCTGAGCTATGGGCCGGGCGAATACATGGTGCACAGCGTGGAGAACATCGGTGACACCGATCTACTCTTTACCACCGTGGAATTTCTGAAGAGCGCCAATCAACCACTGCCGGTTCCTGCTGGCGTGCGCTTGCAGGCGGCGGCCTGAAAATTTGCGCGCTCGCGAGGAGGAGAACGTCGATGTACGCGCCCGCTGGCGTCACGAGGGATCCCAACTTTCCCATCCCTGACAAAATGCGCGCCTGGGTGTTGGGCGATCCCGGCGAACTCAAGCTCGTCGACAAGCCGGTGCCGGTGCCGCGCGCGGCCGAAGTCTTGGTGCGCATCGACGCGGTGGCGATCTGCGCCACCGACCTCGACGTGATCGCCGCCGGACCGCCGGCGCTGGTGGAAGGTGGCTTGCCCTTCAACAAGAATTGGACGCCGGGCCACGAATACATGGGCACGATTGCCGCGCTCGGCCCGAGCGTCGATGAGTTTGCCGTCGGCGAGCGGGTAACGGTCGAGATTCATGCGGGTTGCGGACAATGCAAGCGCTGCCGCATGGGCATGTATACCTCATGTCTGAACTATGGCCTGAACTATGGTGCCCTCGACAAGGGGCACCGCGCCAATGGTTTCACCACCGATGGCGGGTTCGCCGAGTATGCCATCAATCACGTCAACACGCTGATCAAGATTGCCGACAGCATGTCGGATGAGGAAGCGACGCTGGTGGTGACGGCGGGTACCGCCATGTACGGTTTGACCGAACTCGGCGGACTGGTTGCCGGCGAGAGCGTGGTCGTCATCGGTCCGGGCCCGATCGGTTTGCTCGGCGTGGCGGTTGCCAAGGCGCTGGGCGCGGATCCGGTCATCCTGACGGGGACGCGCGAGGCACGTCTTGCCAAGGGGCGTGAGCTCGGTGCCGACCATGTCGTCAACGTCACGCGCGAGGATCCCGTCATGGCCGTGCGCCGGCTGAACGGCGGCAAGGGCGTTGATTACGTGCTGGAGTGCTCGGGTGCAGAAGACGCCATCAACGTGGCGGCGCACATGCTCAATCGCGGCGGCAAGCTGTGCCTCGCCGCCTTTCCGCATACCGCGGTGCCCGTGGACGTGGCCCACCTCGTGCGCAACAACATTTATCTTTACGGTATTCGCGGCGAGGGCCGCAGTGCCACGCACCGCGCGGAAGCGTTCATGCGCCGCAAGCAGTTCGATGCGCGCCAGATTCACACCCACACGTTTGAGCTGGACGACCTGCCGGAAGCCTTGCGCTACGCGCGCGACCGGGTCGAGGATGCCATCAAAGTGGTGGTCAAGACGCGCCCGCGCGCGGCCGCCGGCCGGGCCGCCGCCGAGTGAGTGCGAGCCGGCGCCGGGCGCGCCGCCCGCGCTCGGCAGGGCCGGCGCCAGCCTCCGCGGTCCAGCGCAGGTTAAGCCGCTGCGCCTCGGCTTCGAGCGCCGATAAAAACGACAGCGCCGCTGCGGTCATGGTGCGGTGCGCAGGCTCGATCAGCACCAGGTCGAGCCAGAAGGGCGGATCGGCCAGCGGGTTGACCACGTGCTGCGTGCCGTCGTCGAGCGCCATCATGATGCCGGGCAGCACCGCCAGCCAGTCGCTGTGCGCCACGAGGTCGAGGGTCGCCAGCATGGCATCGAGCTCGAGCAGGCGCTCGATTTGCACGCCATTGGCCGCGCAATAGGTCTCAAGCGTGTTGCGCCGCGTGTTGGGTCTGCCCGGCAGCACTAGCTTGACGGGCGAGAGGCTGGCGAGCCGCACGGGGCTGCCATGTTGCAGGCCGGAGCTGGGGTTTGAGACCAAGACCTCGGGCGTGCGCAGGAACAGGCGGCTGTTCAAGCCGGGGCCTGAGGCAAAGGCGGGCACGATGGCAAAGTCGAGCTCGGCGGCGCGAACCCGCTGGGTCAGCGTGGCGCTGTAGCCTTCGATCACGTTGATGGCGACGTTGGGATTGGCCTCCACGAAGCGCGCCAGCACCGGGGCGAGGACCGAGCGCGTCATGGTCGGCATCAGCCCGACCATCAATTGGCCTTCGAGGCCCTTGCCGTAGCTCTTCACGGCTTTGCCGGCGGCATCGTAAAGCCGCAAAATGTCGATGCATTTGAGGTAGAGCGAATCGCCGGCCGGCGTCGGCTGCACCTCACCCTTGTTGCGCGTGAAGAGGCGCACGCCGAGACTGTCTTCGAGCTTGCGAATGTGTTGCGAGACCCCGGACTGCGTGGCGCGTTCGCGCTGCGCTGCCCCGGTGAAGGAGCGCTGCTCGTAAACGGCGACGAACAGGGTGAGGTCTCGCACGCTGCCAGGCATTGGCGTCCACGGCCATCCGGAATTGTAATCGCCTTCGCGAGAACATATTATTTTGCCGAATGCGAGCACTCAACGTATTAGGGTAGCGCAAGGCTTCTCCCCGACCCGAACTGGGTCAGGGCCAGCGCCCGATTTGAGCGGAGCTGACAGGGCATGACGCACCAGATCGTCTCTCATGCCGGGGAGGTGCTGGACAGCGTCGGTCTGCGCCGGGCGCTCGGACGCTTTGCCACCGGGGTGGTTGTCGTTGCCACCTGCACGCCGGAGGCCGAGCTGGTCGGGCTTACCGCCAACTCGTTTGCCGCCGTCTCGCTCGATCCTCCCCTCGTGCTGTGGAGCCTCAACCGCAAGGCCTCCTCGTTTTCCGGGTTTTCGCGGTCGGACTACTTCACCGTCAGCATCCTCGGCGCCGAGCAGGAAGCGCTCGCCCGCCACTTTGCCGCGCGCCGCGACGATAAATTCGCCTCCGTTGCCTTCACGCGCGGCCATGGCGGCTGTCCGCTGATCGCCGACAGCCTGGCAACCTTCGAGTGCCGCGCCGTCTCGAGCATGGACGGCGGCGATCATGTGGTGTTTCTGGGGCGCGTGCTGCACGCGACCTATCGGGAAGGCGATCCTTTGATCTTCAGCGCCGGGCAGTTTCTCAATCGCGCCGATTTTGCCGGATCCTGAGCCTGATGAGGGCGTGCGCGCGCAAAGTCGCAAGGACCGCGCGCGCCGGGATGGCGCGCCTCGCGGCGATGTTTAAGGTTGCAAAGCCGCTCCCGGCTCGCTGCAAAACGAGATAACCGCCGTGCTCACCCCCGCTGCCCTGACCCAGACGCTGCAGGCCATTTCCACGGCGACGCTCTCGTCCGTGTTGCTCAAAAAGGGTCTGGGCAACGTCTTTATCCGCGGCGCCCGGCCGCTCAATCCCGAGCAGCCGCGCTGTTCCGGGCGCGCCTTCACCCTGCGCTTCGTCCCGGCGCGCGAGGATTTGGCGACGCCTGCAGCGCTGGCATCGCCGCGCTCGACGCGGGCCGCGATCGAGGCGATGCCCGCGGGCGCGGTGGCCGTGGTCGATGCCATGGGCATTGAGGATGCCGGCATTCTCGGGGACATCCTGTGTGCGCGCATGCAAAAGCGCGAGGTGGCGGGCCTCATAACCGACGGCGTTGTGCGCGACCGCGCCGGGGTCATGGCAACGGGGCTGCCGGTGTGGTGCCGCGGCGCAGCAGCGCCGCCCTCGCTGGCGCGCCTCACCTTTGTTGGCTGGCAGGAGCCGATCGGCTGCGGCGGCGTTGCCGTGCTGCCGGACGACCTGGTGGTGGCCGATGGCGACGGCGCCGTCGTCATCCCGGCGGGGTTGGTCGATGAGGTGGTGGCGAGCGCGCTCGAGCAGGAGCGGCTCGAAGCCTGGATCCTGGGCGAGGTCGAGAAGGGCGCCGCGCTGCCCGGGCTCTACCCGCCCGATGCGGAGAACCGGGCGCGCTATGCTGGGCGTTCCGGCGCGCCCTCCGGCGCCGGCACGGCGGAGCCCGCAGCGCCACCGGCCGACACCAACTGAGCTTTGCCGACGCGGCGCCCCGGGCCCGCAAAACCTGCGCGCACGGCCGTCCCCCCACGAATACGTGTTGCCGGAAGCGGCAATCAGCGCCAGGCTGGCTTGCAGCCCTTGGCCCACGGAGAGCCCCCATGTGCGCCGCAACGCCCCACCTGCCCGCGCACCAAGCGCTGGCGGGTCTCGCCTCGCGTTATGTCGAGGTCGCCGCCTTGCCCTGGGTGGCCACTCGGTTCCCCGGCATCGACCTTAAAATCTTGCTGGAAGACAAGGAGACGGGCCTGCTGACGGCGCTAACGCGATTTAACCCCGGCGCCGTGCTGCCGGAGCACGAGCACGTCGAGCTCGAACAGACCTTTGTGCTCGAGGGCACGCTCGAGGATGACGAAGGCATCGCCAGCGCCGGCAACTATGTGTGGCGGCCAGCCGGCAGCCGCCACAGCGCGCGGGCGCCCAACGGCTGCCTGGCGCTATCCTTTTTTCTGAAACCCAACAAGTTCTTCGACACCGACCCGGGCTAAAGTCGGGCATGGGCCACGGGCACAGGCACGGTTCCCCGAGCCGGCGCGATGTTCTGGGCGCCACGGCGGCGGCCGGCGCTTGCCTGCCGCTCTCTGCGCTCGCGTTTTCGGCGGTGCCAGAGCTCGCGCAGGCCATGGGACAAGCGGCGCAGGCCTGGTTGGGCTCGCTTGCTCCCCAAGACGTGGCCCGGGCCCGCTTGGCGTGGACCGATGCGGGGCGCAACGCCTGGCACTACGTACCCCGCAGCCGTCCCGGCGTCGCCTTGCGCGAGATGAGCTCGGCGCAGGCGGCGGCCGCCTGGGATCTGATCGCCACCTTGCTCAGCGCGCGCGGGCTCGAGCAGGCGCGTGGGCAACTCTTGCTCGAGCGCACGCTGGGCGAACTGACGCGCAACGAGCGCTTTCGCGATCCCGGCAACTATGCGCTTGTGCTGTTCGGGGATCCGGCGGGCAGTGCGCCTTGGTGCTGGCGCTTTGAGGGACATCACCTGTCGCTCACCACAGTGGTGGCGCCGGGCCACGGGCTGGCGGTGACACCCCTTTTCTTTGGCGCCAATCCGGCAAAGATCCCGGCGCGACATCTGCACGCGGGCTTTCGCTTGCTCGGTCAAGAGGAGGATCAGGCTTTTGCCCTCATCCGCTCGCTCGATGCCAGCGCGCGGGCCAAGGCGGTGATCGCCGACCGCTCGCTCGGCGATATCGTGGCGGGACCGGGTCGCGAGCTGTCGCTGGCGCGCTTTGAAGGCATCGCGCTTTCCCAGCTGTCGGAGGCTCAGCGCGACGGCGTTCTCAGGATCCTGGAGCTTTATGCCGGAACCCTGCGGGCGGAGATCGCCAGGCCCGCGCTGGCTCGGCTGCGCCAGGCTGGCCTCGAGAGGTTGCACTTTGCGTGGGCCGGCAGTCCGGAGCGCGGTCGACCGCACTACTTTCGGGTGCATGGACCAACCGTGCTCGTCGAATACGACAACACCCAGAACGGCGCCAACCACGTGCACTCCCTGTGGATTGATCCTGAGAGCGTGTTCGGCCGTGATCTCCTGCGCGCCCACTACCAGGGGGCGCACTGAGGACCCGCAACGGCCCTGAACGACGCATTAGAGGGGCTCGAAGCCCAGGCGAGCCCGCAGGTCCGCCGTGTCGGGGCCGGTCAAAAGCTTGGCCAGCACCCGCGCCGGCCCCGGCGCTGCAGCCCGCGCGCTGAGCGCCAGCGTGTAGACGGTGGCGAGCTCGAAGGGGGCGGGAAGCGCGCCGAGGAGCCGCACGCCTGGCGTGCTCAAGATTTCGGTCGTCTGCGTCGCGCCGAGGGCGCCTGGACCGGCCTCGGCCAGCGCGCGCATCGCCGCCGTGCCGTTGGCATGGATCTTGGCCTTGGCGGCGAGGGCCGCGCCGGTGATGCCAAGCTCAGCCAAGACCTTGGCAAAGTGAATGCCGGCGGTGGCGCGCTCGGGATCGGGAAAATAGATGGCATCGGCGCCCATGAGTGCCGCGCGCAGCCGAGCGGCCGTATCGATCGGGGGTTCCGGCGCGCCGATCGGCGCCGCCACGGCCGTGCGCACGCGGCCGATATCCCTAATGCTGGCGGCATCGACGTGGCCTTGCTGGGCGAGCTCGCGGAGCATAGGCGCCGTTAGAAGCAAAAGGTCGGCGGCGGCGCCGGCCAACAGCTGATCGCGCATGGCACCGACCGCGCCGAAGCTGCCGGCGATGGCGTAGCCCGTCTCGGCCGCCAAGCGTTCGGCCAGTGCCTCGATCAGCCCTTGTGCCGCCCCGCCGCTCAACAGGTGCAAGTGCATCGGGGGTGCTAGCCCATGGCGGCGATCAGGCGCTCGCGCGTGATGGGCAGATCGCGCACCCGCACGCCAAGCGCATGATTGACCGCATTGCCGATCGCCGCCGCCGTCGGGCTGTGCGCGGCCTCGCCGGCGCCGAGCGGCCTTTCCGCGGGACGGGCGAGGATCTCGACCTCGACGGCGGGCACCTCCGAGAAGCGCAAGATCGGGTAGTTTTCCCAGGCGTCGCTGGTGATGCGCTCGGCGTCGAAGCGCACCGCCTCGCGCAAGGTCCAGCTCGTCGCCTGAATGGCGCCACCCTCGATTTGATTGATAATCCCGTCGGGATTGATTACCTCGCCGACGTCGACCGCGGCCACCAGGCGGCGGACGCGGATCTCAGCGCTGGCTTCGATCTCGGCCACCACCGCGCAATAGGCCCCGAAATTTTTGTAGCGGGCAACGCCGATGCCGTGGCCGGCGGCCTCCCGCTTGCCCCAGGCACTCCAGCCCGCGCGCGCGGCGGCCGCCTCGAGCACGGCACGCGCGCGGGCATCCTTCAGGTGGCGCAGGCGGAAGGCCAGGGGATCCTCGCCGCGCTCGGCCGCCAGCTCGTCCATCATCGATTCGATGGCGAACACGTTGGCAAAGGCGCCCAGCGTGCGCAGCGCCGAGGTCCGGATCGGCATCGTCAGCAGGCGATGACAGGTGATGGTCCAGGCGGGCAGGTCATAGAGCGGCACCGCGTTGCGCTCCGCGCCACCGCCGTTGGCCAGCGGTGGATTGAAGGCGATGAAGCGCTCGAACGGGTTGGCCATTTGCGAGGCCGCGAGCACGGTGGGCGTGCGCGATCGTCCGGGACGCGACACATGGCCGTTGCTCCACACATCGCTGCGCCAGCCGACGATCTCCCCGGCGCTATCGAGATCGGCTTCGATCTCGATCGCCATGGCAGCGCCCATCGGCGCCCAGGTCATCTCGTCTGCCCGCGACCACTCAACGCGCACGGGACGACCTTGGCCTGCGCGCGCCAACAGCACCGCATCGAATGCGACGTCGTCGGCCCCGTTGTGGCCGTAGCAGCCGGCGCCCTCGACGTGGGCAACCACGATGTTCTCGACCGGTATCTGCAAAGCGAGCGACACGTCGGTGCGCAGATTGTAGACACCCTGGCAGTGCGACCAGATGTTGACGCGATCGGGGCCGGTCCATTGGGCAATGGCGCAGGAGGGCGCGATCGAGGCATGGGCAATGAAGGGCCGCGTGTACTGGCGGCGGATCGTGCGCGCCACGGCGACGGGGGCGGCCGGTGTGCGCCGGTCGACGGTGGTCGTCTCGGCGGGCGCGCTCTTGAGCCAGGGCGCAAGGTTGGCGGCATCGGGCAACGCCTCCCCTGGGCTCCAGGTCGCCCCCTTGCGCAACAGGCCAAGTGCCGTTTCCGCTGCGGCCTCGCTCTCGGCGATGACGCCGACAAAGCTGCCATCGCGCACGACGGCAATCACGCCGGCCACCGCCTCGGCGTCGGCGGGCAGGCTCAGCAGGCGGGCGCCCGGGGCGGCGGGCTTGAGGACACGGCCGTGCAGCAAGCCGGGCAGGGTGAGGTCGTGCACGAAGCGCGGGCGCCCGAACACCTTGTCGGGAAAATCGAGGCGGGCCACGGCCGTACCGGCGATGCGCCGCGCGGCGGGGGCCTTCACCGTCACAGCGGGGCTCGCGTCGCGCTCGAGCAGCGCGGGATTGGCCAATTCCCAATAGCTGGTGCGCAGATTGCCCGGGCCGATGATGGTGCCGTCCTCGATGCTGAGGCTATCGCTGGAGACCCCCAACCGCTGCGCCGCCGAGGTTAAATAGATGGCGCGCGCCTCGGCCGCGGCGTGGCGCACGGCGGAGCCGGATTGCTCCACCGAAAGCGACCCCGACGTGGTCCCCTCGTTCGGGCTCACCGCCGTGCTGACGGGGCGCATGCGCACGCGCTCAAGGCTGACGTCGAGTTCGTCGGCGGCAATTTGTGCCAGGGCGGTGACGATGCCCTGGCCAATTTCGATCTTGCCCGGGCTCACCTCCACGAAGCCGGCCGCGTCGAACCTGAGCCAGCGCGACAGTCGCGGGTTGGCGGCGAGATTAATCGGCAGCTCGGCGGTCATGACGCCTCCCCTTGGGCCGCCCGGAGCACGGCGCGCACCATGCGATTGTGCGCGCCACACCGGCACAGGTTGCGATCGAGGGCGGCGCGCACTTGCGTCTCGGTCGGCTTGGGGTTGCGCGCCAAGAGCGCCGCGGCCGACATGAGGATGCCCGCCACACAGTAACCGCATTGCATGGCCTGTTCGTGCAGGAACGCCAATTGCAAGGGGTGCGGATGTTCGGGTGTGCCGAGGCCCTCGATGGTGGTGATGCGCTTGCCGGCGGCCGCCCATAACGGGGTATCGCAGGCGGCCACCGCCTCACCGTCGATGATCACGTTGCAGGCCCCGCACGCATTGGCGCCGCAGCCGAAGCGGGTGCCGGTCAGCCCCAACTCCGCGCGCAAGACGCTGAGCAGGGGTCTTGCCGGGTCGGCGCTGACGGTGCGCTCAGCCCCATTGATCGTCAGCGTGGTGTTCTCGGGCGCGACCTCGTTCATTGCTGCACCTTGATGCCGGCGGCCTGAATGACATTGGCCCACTTCTCGATGTCCTTGCGCAAGTAGGCCTCGAACTCGGCGGGGGTCATGCTCATGGGTTGCGCCCCCTGCTGCGCCCATTGGGCCTTGAGGTCGGGCAGGGCCAAGACCTTGTTGATCTCGCCGTTGAGCTTGTCGACGATTGGCTTTGGCGTGCCGGCGGGGGCCATGATGCCAAGCCAGATGGTGGCCTCGTAGCCTGGCACGCCGGCTTCGGCGATGGTCGGCACATCCGGCATGACGGAGGAGCGCGTCTGCCCCGTCGAGCCGAGCGCGCGCACCTGGCCGTTCTGGGCGGTGGGGGCCATGGTCGTGATGGCATCGATCATCATCTGCACGTGGCCGCCGATGACGCTGGTGCGTGCATCGCCACTGCCGCGATGGGGGACGTGCACGAGATTGGTGCCGCTCATGGATTTAAAGAGCTCGGCGGCCATGTGATAGGGCGTGCCCGGACCGGACGAGGCGTAGTTGAGCTCGCCGGGCTTGGCTTTCAGGAGGGCCAGAAACTCCTTCAGGTCCTTGGCAGGCACGGATGGGTGCACAACCATCAAGAGATCGGAGGAATTGATCGGCGCCACGGCCACGAAATCGCGCAATAGCTGATAGGTCCGGGTCGTCAACAAGGTCTCGTTGACCGTGTGGGTATTCGACATCATCAACAGCGTGTAGCCGTCGGGTGCCGACTTGGCGACCTCGTTGGTGCCAATCACCGCCCCGGCACCGGGCCGGTTCTCGATGACGAAGGATTGCTTGAGCGCTTCCTGCAGGTGCTGCCCGATGATGCGCGCGAAAACGTCGGCCGGGCCGCCGGCGCCGAAGGGGACGATGATCTTGACCGAGCGATTGGGATAATCCTGCGCCGTCGCCGGCACGGACAGCGCCAGGGCCGCCGCCACGAGCATGCCAAGCCTGGGGATCAGAGCCATGCGTTCCTTCCCTTCTCTTGTACGGCCTCTGGTTTGGGCCCGTTCGTTGTGGTGAGCGCATTCCTAGCGCAGATAAAAAGAATGCAGAAGAGGTGAGGGTTAGGCGAAGCGTGCCCTGGCCCCACCCAGCTTCGTTCCGTCATGATCGGCGGCAGAGCAGAGCCTTTGTTCGGCACCAGTTGGAACCGCGCTGACCTTATTTTGTCTCGACCACGATGTAGGCGTCCTCCACCGCCACGGCAAAAGTCTCGGCCACATGGGGTCCCGCCACCAGCGCCGCGCCCGGCTCGACGCTCACCTTGTAGTTCATGAGCCGCAGACGGTTGGGATCGCACCAAGAGCGGCCCGTGCGCACGTCGAACTCCCAGCCGTGCCAGGGACAGCGCAGCATCTCGCCCGCCCGCGAATATTGGTAGGTGCCGGGCTCCGCTGACACCACGAGACCGGTGAGCTTGCCGCGGGCGAGGCTGCCCCCCTTGTGCGGACACTTGTCCGAGAGCGCAAACAGCTCACCCTTGATGTTGAAGATGACAATGTCGCGGCCCGCGACATTGACGAGCTTGCGCGTTCCGGGGGGCAGCTCCTCAGCCCTGGCGACGACGTGGCGCGGCATCAGGCGAGCCGGTAGACCGCCTTGCCGTTACTGGTCAGGATCGCCTGCAGGCGCTCACGCGGCAGTCCGGCGGGAAAGGCGCGGACGGGATCGTCGAAATCCCAGTGCGGATAGTCGCTGGCGAACAGCAGCCGGTCCCAGCCGATCCACTCCATCACGTCCAAGAGGTGGCGAGGATCCTTTGGTTCCTCCATGGGTTGGGTGGTGACCCAGATGTGCTCGCGGATATATTCGGAGGGCCGTCGCCGCAAGTGTGGCACCTCGCTGCGCATGCGCTCGAACAGCTTATCGAGCCGCCAAGTCAAGGCCGGCAGCCAGCCGAAGCCGCCCTCGATCAGCACCACCTTGAGCTTGGGAAAGCGTTCAAACACGCCCTCCATGACGAGGCTGGTGACCACCGTCTGGCAGGAGGTGGAGTGGCCCGAGCTTTCCTCGATGTAGTAGGACGGCCAGCCGGCCCCGGTGTAGGGATGGCCGCTGGCGCCGAACACGTGCAGCCCCACGGGCAACCCGTGCCGCTCGGCCGCCGCGTAGATCGGCCAATAGCGCTTGCGGCCAGCGGGCTCCTGGCTGCGCGTCAGCATGAAGACTTGCGCATAGGCCGGATCGTCGGCCCGCTTGTCGATCTCCCGCGCCGCCGCCTCCCCGTCGTCGTAGGGTACGACGATTGCCGACTTGAGGCGCGGCTCGGGCTTGCTGAAGGTCTCGCGCTGCCACTCATTGACGGCAGAGGCGATCGCGCCGGCAAAGTCCAGATTGAACTCGCTCTGTCCCGTGAGGCCGAGGGGCCCGAGCATGCCATACTCGATGCCGTAGGCGTCGAGGTACTGCTCACGCATCAAGCGCAAACTGCTGCCGGGGGCGCCGCCCTCCTGCGGCCAGGCATCGCGCCGGCTCGCCCTGGGTTGCGATTTTGGATAGGGCTCGTAGCTCATGCCGCTGCGGCGCCGGCCGCCCCAGGTCTGGAAATGTTCCCACCAGCGCTGGGACAGGTAGGGCTTCAAGTCGGCGGGCGTGCGCAAGGCCGGATGCACGTCGCCGTCGATGATTTTGAGGCGGGACTTGGCCTGGCGCTCGGGATCGGCCGAGCTCTCGCTCTTGGGCTCAACGAGGAAGGGGGCGTCGAGGTTCATGGCTGGCTCCCGAGGCGGGGATAGGTGGCACGTGCGTTGTCGATCAGGATCTTGCGCTTGAGTTCGGTGGGCAGGCCAGCCGGCAGCATGGCCTCCTCGTCGAACTGCCAATGCGGGAAATCGGTGGCAAACAGCAGCATTTCGTCGGATTGGAGCTGATCCATGATCCTGCCAATGTGGGCCGCGTCGGGCGGCGCGTCAAAGGGTTGCAGCGTGAGCCGCACGTGATCGCGGGCGAACTCCTCCGGCGAGCGGTCGAGCCAAGGCACCTCTTGGCGCACCCCGCGCCAGGATTTGGCCAGGCGCCAGAGGTAGGGAGGAAGCCAGGAGACACCCGATTCGATCAGCACGACCTTGAGCTTGGGAAATTTCACGAACACACCCTCGCAGATCAGGCTGCCGAGCTGGGTGTGAAAGCCCGCGGCCTGCGCGGCATAGTCCTCGATAAAGTAGCTGGGCCAGCCGGAGCCCGTAACCGCCTGGTGGTAGCTGCTGCCGGCATGGATGCCGACGGCAAGCCCATGCTTTTCGGCGGCCGCATAGATCGGCCAATAGCGCGACTTGCCGAGGGGGGCCTCGCCCATTGCCAGCAGCAGGACCTGCACGAAGCGGGTGTCGCCGGCGAGGCGCTCGATTTCCTCAACCGAGCGGGCCGGGGACTGGATCGGCAGCACGAGGGAGGCTCGGAGGCGGGGATCCTGGTCCAGCCATTCGTGCCGGATCCAATCGTTGGTGGCGCGCGCGAAGGCGGCGCCAAGGTTTTCGTCGCGGAAGGTCTGGACGGGAAAGAGACAATTGAGAAGGCCGTGCGCGAAATGAAAGCGATCAAGCGTGGCCGCGGCCAAGCCGGCCGGAGTGGCATCGGCCCGCGCCTTGCGCCAGTCGGGGCGCACGGTGAAGGGGGCATTGGCCGGATAGGCCATCGAATCCCACACATCGATGCCGCGCACCTCGACCGTGTCGCGCCAGAACTCATCCATGTGGGCGCTCAGCGCCTTGGGCGTCGGCAGGCGCGGATGCATGTCGCAATCGATGGCGCCTGTTATGTCCTGCGTCACGCTCGCACCCTCATGGGACCGGCCCGCGGACCTGCCGCGGACCTCCCGCTCTTTTATCCCACAAAGCATAACCCAAAGCCGCGGGATGGCCCAGGCGCGCGGAGGGGAGAGGCGGCCTGTTGCGCGAAAGCGCGGCGCTCGGCCCTCAGCGGCAACGGATTGAGGCTCCCGCGCCGGACCGGCGACCCCCCTTGCTTTACGGGCCGAGCAAAGCGCAAGACGGCAGATCGCTTCCCCTGGGCCAAGCATCTGACGCCGGCGGCGTCGGCGGCCACGCTGGAGAAGAAGAAGGAGGGAGGAATGCGCCTTGAGACATTGCTGCCGCTCGGCAAGGTCGACCCTGGCCTGCGCGCGCCGGAAACCGGGCTTAATCTTGCCGCCGTGGCCGCCGATGCCCGGCTGCTCGAGGAGATCGGCTATGACGGGGTCGCCGTCGAGGAGACCAAGCAAGATCCCTATATCGTCATGGCGCTGGCGGCGCAGGCGACGACGCGCCTGCGCCTCAGCACGGCCATTGCCATGGCCTTTCCGCGCAGCCCGACCATCACGGCGCTGAGCGCCTGGACGCTGCAGAGGCTTGCCAACGGGCGCTTCACCTTGGGCCTGGGGCCGCAGGTGCGCGCCCACATCGAGCGCCGCTACGGCTTGCGCTGGTCAGCGCCCGGTCCGTGGATGCGCGAGTACGTTGCCGCCGTGCGCGCCGTCTGGCGCTGCTGGCAAGACGATGGGCCGCTCGACGTCAGGGGCCCGCACTACTCCCTCAACCTGATGCCGCCCCTCTTCAATCCGGGGCCCATTGCAAACCCCGAGATTCCGATCCATCTCGCCGCCGTCAACGTCGGCATGTGTCAGGTGGCGGGTGAGGTTGGCGATGGTGTGCGGCCGCATCCGATCTGCTCGGCCAAGTACATTGCCGACGTGATGATCCCCGCCGTGCGTGCGGGTGCCCAGCGCGCGGGACGGTCGCTTGCCGATTTCAAGATCTGCCACAAGCCGCTGATTGCCACGGCGCGCAGCAGCGAGGAACTGGCGCTGCGCGTGCGCGACGTGCGGGCACGCTTGGCGTTCTACATCTCGACACCCTCCTACCGCCCCGCGGTCGAGCACCACGGCCTCGGCGATCTCGCGCGCCAATTGTCCCTGTTCGCGCGCGCCCAGGACTGGGAGAAGATGCCCCAGTGCGTCACGGATGAGGTCTTGCACCTGTTCGCCGTGGTTGGCACGCACGAGGAGATTGCGGCCAAGCTGATCGAGCGTTTCAACGACGTCGTCACGCACTGTGAATTCTCGATCGCGGTGCGCGATCAGCGCGACAAGGAAGAGCTGGCCCGGATGGCGGCAACGCTGCAGGCCGCGCCCGACGCGGGGGTGCGGCGGCGCCTGCTGGGGCCCGCCTGACCTGGCGGGCGGGCAGCCCCTCGCCGCGTTAGCGCGCTTTCGTCTTGCCGAGCGCCGCCAAGATGCGCTCCGGCGTGAAGGGTTGGGCGAACACCGTGGCGCCAAAGGGTTTCAGGGCGTCGTTGATGGCATTCATCAGCGCCGCCGGCGCCCCCGCCGTTCCCGCTTCGCCCGCGCCCTTGGCGCCCAACAGCGACTCAACTGTCGGGGTCTCGACGTGGCCGACCTCGATGTCGGGCATTTCCGCCGCCATCGGCACCAGGTAGTCGGCCATCGACCCGTTGAGCAGCTGGCCGTCGCGCGAATAGAGGCAGTGCTCGTAAAGCGCGCCGCCGATACCCTGCACAATGCCACCGCGCACCTGCTCGTCCACCAGCAGGGGGTTGATGATGCGCCCGCAGTCTTCCACGCACCAGTGCTTGATGAGCCGGATCATGCCGGTGTCGGTGTCAACTTCGAGCCAGCTCGCCTGCACGCCGTTGGTGAAAGCAAAGGGATATTGCTTGGTGATGAAGTGGCGCGTCTGCAGGAGTTCACGCGGCAGGTCAGGCGGCAGGGTATCGCCACGAAAGTAGACGATGCGGGAGACCTCCGCGAGCGGCATACGCGGTTGGCGGCTCGCCTTGTCGAC
>Ga0081455_10002544_pt1 | contig 21648 bp, 23 predicted proteins | sample TabmetS3T2R1_FD_70207 | JGI IMG/M metagenome (GOLD analysis project Ga0081455, IMG submission 70207) | Tabebuia heterophylla rhizosphere microbial communities from the University of Puerto Rico - S3T2R1 | ecosystem: Host-associated > Plants > Roots > Rhizosphere ...
CTGATGTCTATCCTGTGCGTAGGCTGCAGCCTCAACTAAATGCTCTTCGAGGGGTGTACGACAATGGTCGTCATAACGGTGGAACTTCAAGAGAATTTTCGGGAGATTGGCGTAATTAAGCCCTTGGGATGTTAAAAGGTATGCTAGAAGCTCTGCATATTGACCATAAGTGAGACAGGTTTCGATCCCATCCCCATGTTGATGTACGGTCGCTTGGAGCTCATCATAGAAGGCAAAACGTTTTATATTGTCGATAAATTGCAACACATCTTTATTATTTTTACTGTCAGCGGCCTCATTATGTTCACAGTAAGTTATTAAAGCCTGAAACATACGTGTAGCCGCACCTGAGGCTGGCACGAATTTTGTCACTCTACCAGCAGAGACAGCATGAGCATAAAGAGCTTCCAAAGCTTCAATGTCGCTCTGCTGTAAGACAGTAATACCATCATCCACAGTACAAGGACGATGTAATGTTGTGTAAGGTATGCCTCGTTTAAAAATCTCTATCTGCGAGAGTATTGTCTCTGGAGTTTGACCTCGAGTCATGATCTGGTGAATGTCTTCCTTGCTAAAGTAGGTATGAATCATAGGATCACCCATTATCGACCAGTTGGAAGTGAGAGATTTTTCCTCAGTACTCCTCTCCGGGAAGACCCTACATGCCGGCAGATGGCACGATAGACCACTATGCCTCCACGCAGGATGACCCGTGAGATGCACCGTTGCAAGTTTGATCCCACCCTGTAGGGCGAGTTGTGAGGTCTCGGGAAGTACATCAGAGGCAAAACTCGTTCAAAGCGAAGATTCATTCAAAATGAGAGCCACTCGCTCAAACTGAGAGCGTCCTCTGCACACCCCATGGTTATTCTCCTAGGGAGAACGTTTGATGTTGTGGGGCAAGCTTGCCCCTTCCCTTTAGCGGTGTAAAGATGTCAGCAGAAGTATGCCTGAACCCCTTGTTGCTTTGCAATCCAACTCGCCACGTTCTCATGGGCAACTCACTGGCAAATACACAGAATTTTCACTCTTTTATCCGCGCCCACTAAACTTTCACCTGTGTAACGACACGAGCTTCAACAGTTTCTTCAGTAAGAAGTCCCGTCCAGCATGACATTCATAGCAAATGAGTTCTTCCCTTGCTTGACAAGAAAACTCTGGTGTCGAAAAGATTTTGCTTCTACAAGGCATGATTCTTGCTCTTTTGGTCCGTGTGTACCCATAAGCGTCATCACCATTGCGATGGAAATCATAAGGACGAGCGGTGCTGGGACTGCGGGTCACACGATGGACCCTGTCCTGCCCGCACCACATTTCTCACGGAGGTAAGCAATATGGGTCTGGTGTTGTTGATCATATTAATTGTGCTCTTGCTGGGAGGTCTGCCCACCTGGGGCTATCATTCCTATGGCTATGGCCCCTCAGGCATTGTCGGGGTGCTGCTGATTGTCCTCATCGTGCTGCTCTTCACTGGCCGAATATGAAGGGTGCGCTCATTCAGTCACGAGGCGCACTATTCCATTCCACCCCAACCTGCACAGCCCATCTTCGATACAGTCAAGCGTGCTCGCCATGGTGCTGAGCGTGGCACTCGTCGCGCCGGCCAGGGCGGTCACGCTGCACGCCTGGAGCACCGCTAGCATGTCTGCTTGCCGTGCGAGTCAGCGTTCTGGCGCGTTGCTGACACAGAGCGTCGCACCGCTGGGAGCACCGCCCACAGAATGATGAGAAAGGCGAGTGCCGTAAACAAGGTGCGCATAGAGGCTCCTTCTCAGCGGCGATATTCGTCGCCGCAATCACCGATGAGGTGGTACAGATCGCGCGACCTGACGAGGACCGCCTGAATGCGCTCATGATCCTCGGGAGTAAGCGTGAATTCGAACACACGCACGTTGTCAGTACGATGATCGGCAACACCGAGCCGTACCCCTACGATGACCCCAGCCACCGTCGGACGATCGAGAATGTAGCGCACTGCTACATTGGCAAGGCTGACACCGTGCTGATCAGCAATCTGCTGCAGCACTTGAAGTAGCTCCTGGAACAGCGGCCAGCCACCCCAGGCGTCAATCATTTGCTTGTACTTCCGCAGGCTGGCCGTATTCAAAGCGGCGCTCCGTGGCTCAGGTTGCCCGAGGTAGGCAGCGGATAACAGCCCGCCGCAGAGCGTCCCATAGGTGAGCAGTGTAATATTGTGCTCCTGACAAAAGGGGACCATACGCACCTCGGGCCGGAGGTCGATGAGCGAATACTGCACCTGGTTCGACACGATCCGGATGCCGTGCTCCGTGATGGTCTGCAGGTGGGCCGTGTCAAAGTTGGTCAGCGCCAGGTGTTTTAATTTCCCAGCATCGCGCAGGTGAGACAAATGGGTCAGGGCATCGAGGTAAGCGGAGTCCTCGTAGTCCCACCAGTGGAATTGCAGCAAGTCGAGCGTTTCCACGCCCATGCGTCGTAGAGAGATGGCCACATTGTTTTCCACAATAGGCCGGGTCATAGGACCCGGTTGCGGGACCCATTTGGTAAATGCCTGCATGGTCGTCAGCGCCTCTGGCCCCCGCGTGGCGGCCAGTTGACGCCGAAACTCTCCAATAAAATCCTCAGCAGGGCCGTAATGGTCAGCCAGGTCCCAGGTGGTGAAGCCGGCGTCATGATAGTCAAACATATTCTGGAGAGCGGCCTGAGGATCGATGCGCCCATGCGCCCCGGATACCTGCCACATACCGTTCAGGAGACGGCAGATGCGCATATCAGGAGTGAATTGAAACTGGCTTGCTGGTGGTAGCGGCATAGTGACCCCTCATACACAGGCGCTCAGAATGGTTTGAACAAGGCATGATTGTAGCCCATAGCGTGCAGGAATCATAGAGCGGTGGCACCGGCTATGGCCTGCACGACATCCTCCGCCAGCCTGAACACCGTGCAGGGCGCCGAGCCTTCTGCCTTGTTATTGGCAATGACGAAGCTCGTATGCCCTGCGGCTAGGGCTACCAGGCACAGACTGGCAATGGTCTGCCGGTTGTCGTGATCGTCGTCCACAATGCGGTCGAAAGGCTGGTAGCGCGTTTTTGCTTCATCATAGCGTCGCCCTGGGTGGAGCATCCAGCGCACGAGGAGGGTGGACATTGCCTCGGGTGGGACCACGCGCATCTGCTCGCGCAGGGCCGGCATGCTCGGATGAATGTTGAAGCAATGACACACTCCCAGGTCCGTCAATACCTCACGATAGGCCGGAGATAGGAGCTGATGATTGCGCAACTCGACTGCGTACACTGGCCCATACGGCAGGGCCGCCAGAAAAGCATGTAAACGCGCGGCAAAGTGCTGTGGTCCGCCCAAGGTTCGCACATCGAGGGGCGAGAATTGAAACAGGATGGGGCCGGCTTTGGGTCCCAGTCCAGAGAGGCACGGCTCCACGACGTGCTCGGTAGCATAGCCGGAATGCAGAAAGTATGCGTTAGGTGTGTGGCTACGTCCGCTCGCGTGGCTTGGGTCGCGCCGGGTTGGCTGCGTGCACCAGGCATGGGCTTTCACGACGAAGCGAAAATCGTCCGGGACGGCCGCGGCATAGGTCGCATAGTCGGCTGCTGGCAGGGGAGCGTAAAACGTGCGGTCGACACAGACCGTGCGCAGCAGGGGGTGTTGGGCATAGGCGGACAGACCGTGCCGGGCGAGGACACTGGCCGGGGCGACGCGGTCGTAAACCAACCCCTGCCAGCCTGGGAAGGTCCACGAGGACGTCCCAAGATAAATCTGGCATGGCAGATGGCGCGCCAGCGCGACCATAGCCGGAGGCACCGCAACAGCCCCGACGGCCGGCGGTGACGTAGCAGGGGGAGCGAAAAGATCGAGCTGGGACTGGGCTTGGACGTGTCGAGCCATGTCACGTATCCCGACGCATAAGGCTGAAACTCTGGGCTGTGGGCCTGACGCAAGCTGCGTTACATGCGTCGGCACGGCAATGGCCTGTCCGCAAGAGGTTGCCATATCACGCACCATCGTAGCAATTTCCTGCAAGGTCCGTGCCGCGCCATACACAGCCGGCGTACGCCGATGCTGGCTCATATATCTGACTGATAGTATACACGAAGTCGTGCTGACACCAGACAAGTCGTCGTCCAAGAGATTTTCTGTTATGCTAGGGTCTGTTGTTACCCACACTCCCTTAGCCCAGAGAGGAACGATACGCATGCCAAAGCGTTACAATGCCCCTCCTGCTATGCACATTGACGCCAACAAAACGTATGTGGCGCATTTCACAACCAGTCGGGGCGAATTCGACATTCAACTGTTCGCCAAAGAAGCGCCAGTCACGGTCAACAATTTCGTCTTTCTGGCCCGTGATGGCTTCTACGATGGCCTCAATTTCCACCGCGTCATCAAAAGCCCACCATTTATGGTGCAGGGCGGCTGCCCGGAAGGCAGTGGCCGCGGCGGTCCTGGGTATACCTGGTCCGACGAAGCCGCCGCTTTGCAACTGCGGCATGATGGCCCTGGCATCCTGAGCATGGCGAACGCCGGGCCCAATACCAATGGCTCGCAGTTCTTCATTACCCATGTTGAAACCCCCTGGCTCAACGGCAAGCACGCGGTCTTTGGCAAGGTGCAGGGCGATGGGCAGCAAGTCGTCAATGCCATTGAACAGGGCGATACCATCGTCTCAATTACCATTGTGGAGAGTTAAGGCTGGGCCTACAGCTGCACTGCCGGGAGCCCATGAGGACGGTTATGACTGAGACCGACATGTTAATCATTGGCGGGGGCATTGCGGGCGCCTCAACGGCCTACCATCTAGCGCAACACGGCCACGATGTGACACTGCTGGAGCGCGGCGACATTGCCAGCGAAGCTTCTGGGGTGAACGCCGGTTCCATTGGTGCCATTGGCTGGGGGAACGCGCCCGACCTGGAAGCATATCTCACCATGGGCAGCCTGGAAATTTTTCAGAATCTACAACTGGACCTGGGGTATGACATTGCCTTCCGACAGTCGGGCTGCTTACAGGCCATTCATACTGAGGCACAGTATGCCTACACCCGCGACCGCGTCCAGCACCTGCGGGCGCATGGCTATAGCGTTGAACTGCTCAGCAGCCGCGAAGCGAGAAATCTCGAGCCCGAGTTAAACCCTGCCCTCCTAGGCTGCATGTATATGCCGTTGCGTGCGCAAGCCGATCCCAAACCAGCCACACGTGCGCTCGCCGCCGCTGCCGCGCGGAGCGGCGCACGCGTCCGCACGCAGTATGCCGTGACAACCGTGCAGCAACGATCTGATGACACGTACCTGGTCGAGACTTCCCACGATACATTTGTTGCCGGTATACTTATCATTGCTGCTGGTGCCTGGTGTGCTGAGATCGGCACGTGGTTGGGATTACGCATTCCCATCAAGCCGGTACGCGGACAGATGTGGGCCACGGACCAGCTTCCACCACGGGTGTTCCACACCATCTCCTCGGCCGAGTCGGCTCTGGACTGGCACCACGCACCTGGAAATGATCACGAGACGCCACCGCATCTGACCCATTACGTCAGTGTACGACGCACGCGTCATCTCTATGGCCGTCAGACGCGTGATGGCGATATTATCTTTGGAGGGGATCGTCAGCTCGTTGGCTATAATACAGTGCCTGACCCTGCCGGCATTGAGGTCAATCATGCTCATGCCGCGGAAGTGCTGCCACTGCTGTCTACACTCTCTATCGCCCGGACCTGGGCTGGTCTGATGCCTTTCTCACTCGACGGTGCGCCACTCATTGGCCAGATTCCACAGCGCCGCAACCTGTACATCGTGAGTGGCCTGGCCTCCTCAGGTTTTGGGCGTGGTCCTATGGCTGGTAAGCTGCTGGCAGATGCCATCCACACGGGCCAGCCGCACCCAGTCCTGACTGAAGCCGATCCAGCCCGCTGCGTCACAGTAGCCGAGTGACCGTCGCTAGCGCTTGGCGTGACCTGCCACGTTCTTCCTCTCCCAGAGGGAGAAGGGCCAAGGTGTCGGTTAGCATATATTTCTTCACGAGGAAAGAGTCTATGGCAGAAGCAAGCCCTATGAAGGTTCAGCGCATCGATGACTACCGCTGGCGTATTCCACGTACAGGCCAGATGCGGGTAGACGGCCTCGTCTTTGCCAGTGCCGCAATGATGCGGGATCTGCAGGAAGACCAGAGTCTGCAACAGGTGGCGAATGTTGCCCATCTGCCAGGCATTGTTGGGCACTCGATTGCCATGCCTGACATTCACTGGGGGTATGGCTTTCCCATAGGTGGAGTCGCCGCCTTTGACGAGCACGAAGGCGTCATCTCGCCTGGGGGGATTGGCTACGATATCAATTGAGGGGTGCGGCTGTTGGGCTCAGGTCTGAGCCGAGCTGACCTCGAGGGGCACATGCGTGACCTGGCTGAAGGGCTGTTTCGCAACATCCCTTCCGGTGTCGGGTCGCATCGTAAGGATTTTAAATTGTCACAACAGGAGCTGCGTCGCGTCCTTGAAGGGGGCGCGCGCTGGGCTGTAGCCCAGGGCTATGGCACTGGCCGTGATCTGGAGCATATTGAAGAAAACGGTTGTTTACCCGGGGCACAACCCGAGGCGGTGAGCGCGCGAGCCATGGAGCGTGGGCGGCCACAACTGGGCAGCATTGGCTCGGGCAATCACTTTGTGGAAGTGGATTACGTCGCCGAGGTCTATGACACGGAAGTCGCACAGGCCCTGGGACTTTTCCCCGACCAGATTACCATCACCATTCATACGGGGTCACGTGGTTTTGGCTATCAGGTTTGCGACGATGCACTGCGGCTCATGCAAAAGGCCACGGCGAAGTATGGGATTGCTATCCCTGACCGACAGCTCTGCTGTACGCCTCTCACCTCGCCTGAGGCCCAGGAGTATATTGGGGCGATGTACAGCGCCGCAAATTTTGCCTTTGCCAATCGGCAACTGATCACCCACAAGGTGCGCGAGACATTTGAAGAAGTCTTGCAACAGGCGCCTACGAATCTGCGTATCGAGGTCATCTACGACGTGTGCCATAATATCGGCAAGTTCGAGACTCACGTTGTTGACGGCCAACCACGGCGGCTGTGTGTGCACCGGAAGGGTGCCACGCGTGCGCTCCCCCCAGGGCATGCGCAACTCCCCGAGGTCTATCGTCACCTTGGGCAACCAGTGCTGGTGCCAGGCGATATGGGCCGCTATTCCTATGTGCTCATTGGCACGCCACAGGGCAGCGCGGAAACCTTTGCCAGTAGTTGCCACGGTGCCGGGCGCATGCTGAGCCGCACCCAGGCGAAAAAGGCAGCGCGCGGCCGGGCGATTGTGCGCGAGATGGAGGAGCGGGGCATTTATGTGCGGTCCGCTGGCCGCGCCACCCTCATGGAGGAAATCCCTGAAGCCTACAAGGATGTGAGCGAGGTCGTCGATGTCGTCCACGGGGCTGGTATCAGTAAGAAGGTGGTGCAGTTACGTCCTCTAGGTGTCATCAAAGGCTAGGCTATGCCGAGTGATACACCGCATCCAGACATTTACGAGCCACTGTCGCACACTGGCGATCTCGGTATGGTGGCGTATGGACAGGATCTCCCAGAACTCTTCGCCCACGCCGCCTGGGCCATGTTCGACCTGATGAGCGACGCTACCACCATCCGGCCGCAGCACACGGTCACGCTCAGCGTCAGTGCTGTTGATCTAGAGGATCTGCTGGTACGGTGGCTCAGCGAGCTACTCTATCTGTACGATACCCAGCGTCTGCTGTGCTGCACTTTTCACTGTACGCTGCTCGATCCAACGCACTTGACCGCCACTGTGGCCGGCGAACCCCTCGACCCCGACCGCCATCCCATTGATACGGAGATCAAAGCCGTGACCTACCATCAGATCGCCGTCGAACAGGTCGAGGGACGCTGGCAGGCGCGCGTTATCTTTGACCTCTAACGTTACGTCTCGCTGGGCGAGCCAGACGCGGTAGCGGGCGTGTATCGCCGCGTGGGATCGGGCATTGGCCGCGTGCTCCACAGTTTCCCCCTGGATTAGTGCCCCAGGAATCGTGGGGACATCTCCTTGATCTTGAAAATATTTCCTCTGTGACCACCCATCTCTCTACCATGGGCATAAATGCTTGATTTCAAAGGCGTCAACAAAAAATTGCATTTTTTTGCTTGACCTTTAAGCCACCCTCGTGTATCCTGCGGCCATCTTACAGGTGAGAAAGCCTGTATAGGTACGAAGTACTTTTATTCATGCGGATGTGAACATACATCGTCCCATCACACCTTTGGAAAGCAAGGAGAATACATATAAGTACAAGCGGAATACCGCGATACACGGGGACGTGAGAGCATCCTGCACAACCACAACAAGTAAGTAAAGGAGGAACCCCATGAAGAGAGCTAGGCATCTTTTCGTGCTGTCCCTCACTGGCTGCTTGCTCGTGGCCAGCCTTTTATCGTCATGCACAGGCATACACAGACCCATGTCAGTACCTTCAGCAGGAGGACCGCAACCCGATGCCTCGGTTGCAGAACCTCCACCAACCACCCGGGTGCAAGTTGGCGTGGCTTCCTGGTACGGGAAGTATTTTCATGGGCGGCCTACGGCCAGTGGTGAAATCTACGATATGTATCAGCCCACCGCGGCGCATCTAACGGCGCCCCTCGGTACGTACGCCCTGGTGACTAACCTCGAAAATGGACAATCTGTACGTGTCCGTATTAACGATCGTGGCCCCTATAAGCGTCCTCGTATTATTGACCTCTCCTATGAGGCCGCGCGTCAGATTGATATGGTACACCCTGGCTTAGGGCGTGTACAAATTGAGTTCCTGGCTGAACCCGCCCTCGTGGTGCAGCCCGCTGCTGAACCTGCCCTTGAGGTGCAGCCCGCCGCTGAACCTGCCCTTGAGGTGCAGTCCACCATCACGTCAGTAGATACCTCACCAGATCAGCGCAATGCTGTGCAGGTGCTCGAGACGCCTGGGACGCAGCCTTTTGCTGTGCAAGTTGGCGCCTACCAGGATCAGAACAACGCGAGGCGGGCGCAAAAGACCCTAACCAGTATGTATCCGCACGTCTGGATTAGCATGGCACCGGAGGGTACCCAGCCATTGCATCGCGTCCGGCTTGGGCCGTTCAACAATCGCGACGAAGCCGAGCAGGTCGTGCATGCGATCAAAGCTCGAGGCTATTCAGCGCTAGTCGTTGCCAGGACGCAGTAAACGCAGGAAGAGTCTATCCGCAAACGCGACAGCAGGTTAGGGACACCGCGGTGGGGGTCGCCTCAGGCGAGTGCCCCACAGGTGGCGTGGAGGGAAACGTGTACCCCGTCACGGTGGCACAGCGTCTCAAAACCCTGCCGCAACTGGGCTGTCAGGGGACCAGGGCATCCTGCCCCAATGGTGCGGCCATCAATGCGCACCACAGGGATGATTTCTGCCCCTGTCCCGGTCATGAAGCATTCATCGGCGGTGTAGAGATCATAGCGGGTAAAGAAACCTTCTGTCGCCGGCAGCCCAAGCGCCTGCGCCACTTCCAGGACGCTGTCGCGGGTGACCCCCTGGAGTGCTCCAGCCGCCGTGGACGGTGTGTAGAGCTGTCCGTGCCGCACGAAGAAGATATTATCGGCGGTGCATTCAGCCACATAGCCTTCACCATTGAGCATCACGGCCTCGAGCACGCCAGCCTGTTGCGCTTCGAGTTTGGCTAAAATGTTGTTGAGATAGTTCAGGGATTTGATGCGTGGGTCGAGTGCCCAGGTGGGTGTGCGCCGCGTCGCCACGGTCACGAGTTCCAGGCCGTTGGTGTAGAAATGCGCTGGATACAGGGTAATGGTATCGGCGATGATCACTACGGAGGGGCGTCGGCACAGGCGCGGATCCAGCCCCAGGTCGCCAGCCCCACGCGACACCACCACGCGCACATACTGGTTGGGCAAGCCGCGGCGAGTCACGGTTTCGACGATCGCTGCGCTCATATCTGGCGGGCTGAGCGGTATCGTCAGCAGAAGGCACTGGGCTGAGTTGTACAGCCGCTGCATATGCTGATGGAGGCGGAAGATGGTGCCATCATAGACGCGAATGCCTTCAAAGATGCCGTCGCCGTATAAAAATCCATGGTCGAACACCGAAATCCGTGCGTCCTCTGCGGGCATAAACTGCCCATCGACATACACCTGCATGATGTCTCCCTCCTTGCGTAAAACGCCTACAGTAATCATGATCCCTGCACTCATGGGATGGTTGCCGAGATATGCTCAGCAGTCCGCAGCAGCGCTGGCAGCAGCGTGGGATACTGCAACGCTGCTGCACCATGCGTAAAAGGATCATGCCGTTGTGGCTGTGGCATACGGCTGCGCGGTACGGCTACGGCTAGGGCCGCGACGAGTTCGTGCCGCCGGTTCCATACCGGCACAGCCAGGCAACAGATATCAGGCATCCAGGTTTCGAGACTTACAGCAAATCCCTGCTGTGCGATAGCGCTCAGTTCCTGGCGGAGGCCAGCCAAAACTCGCTCCGCAGGGATGACGCTCTCAGGGGCCACCAGGGTAGCGAGTAGCGCCTCACGCTGGGCCACTGGGCAAAACGCTAACCAAACCTGGCCTAGGGCAGTATGGCGTAATGGTAAGGTCGTCCCGAGTTCTGGAGAAATGCGCAGCACCTGATTGTGCTCCACTTTTTCGACGACCAGCACGTTCTCCTCACAGAGCACTCCCAGAAAAATGCTCTCTCCCACCTCATGCGCCAGCGCTTCCATAGAGGGACGTGCCACGCGGCGTGGCGTGAAGAGATCGGCGGCGCGCAGCCCCAGCCGAGCCAACACTGGGCCGAGGGTATAGCGACTGGTCGTTGCCTGCTGTTGCACAAAGCCACAGGCCTGAAATGTCACTAGCAGGCGATGCACCGCACTTTTGGGCAGACCAAGAGTCCGGGCAATGTCGGTCACACCTCGTCCTTCTGGACTCTGCTCCAGGGCGAGCAGGACGTCGAGGGCTTTGACTAATGAGGTAGCGGGAGCTGCAAGTTTCTCTGGCATATTTTGTTCTAAATAATTGAACATAGTTAAAAAATAGTGAACAAAGGATAAAGAATGTTTACCCCTCCTGTCAAGACAAAAACTGATGGCCAATGCTCGGCAGTGGCGGCAGGAGCTAGTCGCTCTGCCTTAAGAGATGACGAATGTCGAAGGGAGACGTCAGACTGAGGCCACCATCGACCGTGAGGGTCTGGCCGCAGATCCAGGCAGCGTCCTCGGAGCAGAGAAAAGCTACAACGTTGGCAATGTCGTCTGGTGTCCCAACCCGTTGCATGGGGGTGTAAGTCACGATGTTCCTTTCCAGGAGGCGATACACTTTTTCCCCAAACATGTGGGCCGAGTCAGTGTTCACAAATCCCGGATTGACGCCGTTGACACTGATACCCTGAGGGGCGAGTTCGCAGGCCAGATAGGCGGTAAGGACTTCGAGGGCGCCCTTGGCAGCGGCCAAAGCCCCATGCAAGGGGATGTAGCGCCGGGCATCGATGCCTGAGACGGTGACGATCTTCCCGCGGTGCCCCTGCATGAGCTTAGCAGCTTCCTGGACCGCCAGGACGAAGGCATCGACAGTAATGGCAAAGGTCTTATCGATATGGTGGGCTTGCTGCTCCAGCAGGGGCTTAAAAGCCGTGGCTGCAGCGTTGGCAACGAAGATATCGAGCCTGCCAAACGTCTCGCGCACCTGCGTGAACATGCGGCGTACGGCTGGTGCTTCCCCGAGTTCGGCCTGCACCACGAGGACGCGCCGTCCTAAAGCGGCGATGGCGGCAGCGGTCTCCTGGGCTGCGACGGTCTGGCGGCGATAGTGTACCACCACGTCAGCGCCCTCCCGGGCCAGACGTAGCGCAATGGCCCGGCCAATGCCGCGCGAGCTGCCGGTGACCAGGGCCACAGTGCCGGCAAACCGCATATCGACCTCCTCACGATTTTCGGTTGAGTATGTGTGGCACGTGCCGCAGATCAAACCGATAGGTCGTGGGGCTGGGTAGGGTTTCGAGGTACCTGAGCAGCGCCTCCAGGCGCGCTAGCCATGCTGCCAGAGGTAGGCCCTGGTACACTGCCGGGTAGCGCTGCAAACGCCCCAGCCCGTAGCGCAGCAGGATCACGGCACCGCGCACATTGTGGCTTTCCAGATGCTGCATCGCTACGGCTATCTGGATAATACCCTGATACAAATCGCTAGCCGCATCACCCGTACGCCCCCAGAGTGTTTCAAAGTATTCATGACAGGCAAAGTACAGCCTTGCCTCAAACAGTATCACCCCGCGTCGTACTTCCTCTGGGAGTGCTGTGCAGTCCGGGTCCTGGGGTCCATACAGGCGGCACGCCGCCTGCCAGATACGGCAGACGTAATCCCGAATCTCAGCGATATACGGCTGATACGCCGTCTTCCAGAGCCTCACTGCCTGGCTCTGAGGGGTACTATCCGTGCCCGTGCGCACCTGTAGCAGGACCAGTGACTCAGGCGTTTCCCACCATACCCCCTCATGCCATAAGCGCTCCAGGGCCTCGGAGGCAAGTGGCCGGGCCCAGAGTGGCATAGGAAGAGCGGTTTCCTCCTGGGCCTGCTGCAGCAACGCGCTAAACGTGAGGGAAGACAGTGAGATATGCTGTTGGGCTACAAGGAGTAACCAATAGGACTGCACGGCGATTACAGGCCTACGCACCGCCTCGACGGCCAGGGCGGCGAGACTATCCATGAGCGTGTCGTAGGCATCTATCATGGACGGGCTCGCTGGGTCAACTCGAGTGCTATATCGGCATAGATCTCCACCTTGGTACCAAACCCAGCAAAACGCCCATCGCGCGTCTGGCCAGCAACAAAGCGGGCATAGATGCCCTCGATAATTACCGCGTTTTTATACAGGCCGAGGATCTCGTAAAAATCAATCGCCGTAGCGCGTTGTCCGGTACGCTCTTCATACCGTGCAACCAGTTCATGCCGCCGCAGAAATCCTGGCTCTACAGTGACGGCCCACCATACGTCTATGCGTGTCGCACTGTCACCTGGCTGTGGCCACTGTGACAGAAACCAGCCCAGGTCAGCCAGCGGATCACCCAGTGTAGACATTTCCCAGTCGAGGATAGCTACAACCCGGGCTGGGGTCTGGACGTCAAACACCAGGTTGTCGAGTTTGTAATCGCCGTGCACAATACTGGTGCGCGGTGATACGGGCACATGCTGGCGCAACCACGCCAGGACGCGTTCGAGCGCCGGCACGGGACGCGTCTTGGCACGCTCCCACTGTTCTGCCCAACGCCGCAACTGCCGTTCGAGATACCCCGTAGGACGTCCAAAATCCTGCAACCCCACTGCCTGCCAGTCGACTGCATGCAAGTCCGCCAGGGTATCCACTGCCGCCTCACTGACCTGCCGGCGCTTGGCAAGGTCGTCACCGATGTCTGGCGGGATAGCGTCGCGTATGACGATGCCGCGCCGCCGCTCCATCAGATAAAATGGCACGCCAATGACTGACAGATCTTCACAGAGCCGGACTGGGCGTGGCACGGGGACATCGGTCGTGGCTAAAGCGGACAGCACCCTGAACTCCCGCCGCATATCGTGCGCCGTCGGCAACGTTGGCCCCAGCGGTGGACGCCGCATGACCCACTCCTGCTCGCCCATACGCAGCAGATAGGTGAGATTAGCATGCCCACCGCCAAACTGCCGCACCTCCAGGTCTCCCTCAGCATGTGGTATATGCGTGTGGAGGTAAGTCTGCATGGCGTGATAGTCGAACTGTTCGTCAGCACGCACTGGCATGACGTCGAGGTCAGAGTGCATCAAGAACCCCGGGTGTAGAGATTGCCACAGGTGCGCTGATGATGCCAGTGCAGCTGTCTGGATATGTATAACTCTCCATCGATAATTTCATAACGTGTGCCGTTATCAGGCAGGAGAGCGATATCAGAGGTTATCCAGCGTGTGCGACATGTAGTGGACACGCTCATAAGAAGACTCCTTCTCGCTTGCAGCTATGTCGCTTACGCCGTTGGGATCGCCTGTAACGTGTGTAGCACCGAGGGTTCTGGATCAGCGTCATGACTGAACGGAAACACGATAGGCAGTGTCACCCCCGCCTCAGTGAAGGCAGCGAGCTGGGCCCGGCACGCCTCAGCACTCCCAATCGCGGCCATAGCATGCACCATATTATCCGAGATGCGCTGCATGGCGCCAGTACGGTCACCTTGCTGCCAGGCTTCTCGGCAGGCCGTAGAGTCAGCACCAAAGCCACAGGCGGTAAAGTAGGCGTGGTAGGCTTCGACAATGGCATAGCCGGTGAGTTCCCGGCGCAGCCACTGCCGGGCTGCTTCCAGATCTTCGGTGACACAGACCCGGATATAGCAAGCGATGTCGATGTCTGTCAAGGCACGTCCGGCGCGCTGAGCGCCAGCGGCGATAGCTCCGATGGCACGTGATATATGTGCGGCGGGTATCCAGTTGAGAATCACCCCATCGGCAATTTCGCCGGCCAGGCGCAGCATACCAGGGTTCAGGGCACCGATATAAATTGGGATGGTGCGGTCAGAGGCCAGGGGCACATTGGGACGCAGGTTGCGTACCCGAAAGCAGGTGCCTTCCACTGTGACGCGCTCGTTCCGCAGCAGACGGCGGATAATATCAACGGCTTCGCGCATGGCGCCCAGGGGTTTGGGGAAGGGCAAGCCGTGCCACGCCCCGATGATGATCTCACTGCTCACCCCGAGACCGAGCACGGCCCGTCCGCCGGAAAGGGCGTCGAGAGTAGCAATGGTCATGGCCAGGGTCGTGGGAGTACGGGTGTAGATCGGCACGATACCCGTCCCTAGACGCAGGTGCTGCGTCACCTGCGAAGCGGCGGCCAGGACGGTGAAGGCATCGGTGCCCATCACTTCGGGAACCCAGATGCCTTCATACCCACTCGCCTCGGCTTGCTGGATATAGGCTACCTGCTGTCCAGGCGTGAGATTGTGCAGGGGGAGCGCCGCGCCTAATCGGGGCATACCTGGCATCTTTCTCCTGACGGCCATTGGGCTCACGACACCCCAGAGGCGATCAGACGTGGATCGTTGTGGAGCTGGTCCCAAATCACATCCTGCAGCCGCTCGATGAGCCGCGGCAGCGTGCACCGGTCACGCGCCGCAATAGGAACAGCCTGGTGTAAACGAGCCAGATTCGCCACCACCTCTGGTGCCACCAGATCAATCTTGTTCAGCACCATCAGGCGCGGCATGTCGTCCATCTCCAGGTCGCTCAGGATGGTCTCAACGGCGCGGATGTGATCCTCCATGGCCGGACTGCTCACATCCACCACATGCAGCAGCAGGTCTGCGTCGCGCAGCTCGTCCAGTGTGGCCCGGAAGGCGTTCATGAGATCGGGCGGCAAGTCGCGGATGAAGCCGACCGTGTCGGTAATAATGACCTCGAGATCACGCGGAAAACGTAAGCGGCGACTGGCGGGGTCGAGCGTGGCAAACAAACTGTCTTGCACCAGGACATCGCTCTGCGTCAGGGCGTTGAGCAAGGTCGATTTCCCCGCGTTGGTGTAGCCCACAATCGAAATCACCGGCAGGTGGCGACGCTGGCGCTGCTGCCGCCGCAACTGGCGGCCTTGCGCTACACTGCGGAGTTGTTTTTCGAGATGGTGCAGGCGCTCTTGCACGCGGCGGCGGTCGATTTCGAGTTTCGTTTCGCCCGGTCCACGGCCTCCAATTCCCCCAGTCAGACGTGACAGCGCCGTGCTTTGTCCGGCCAGATATGGCATGAGGTATTTTAACTGGGCTAATTCAACCTGGAGTTTGCCTTCACGGCTATGCGCATGCTGCGCAAAAATGTCCAGAATGAGCATGGTACGATCGATGACTTTGAGCTCGGTGCGTTCAGCAATCGCCCGACTCTGACTAGGGGTCAGACGCTGATCAAAGATGAGTAGATCGGCTCCAACCTGCAAACTCCGCACGATAACTTCGTCGAGCTTGCCACGTCCCAGCACGTAATGCGGATCGCTCTGACTGCGCTGCTGGATGATGCGGTCAACGGCCACTACACCGCAGGTCGAGGCCAGTTCGGCCAGTTCCTCCAGTGATTCTTCGGCAACCGCTTTGCTCCCGGTGGTGACGCTGATCAGGATGGCGCGCTCACGCTTATCCCCAACCGCATACGCCTGCTGCGTCCGTTCAAATTCATTTTCCAGGGCCTGGATGAAGCTGAGGAAATTCATTTCCAATTGATTGATGGGGAGGCCGTTTTGCACGTCCCACTGCTTGCCGTCAGGATTGTCGGGCAGGAGAGAAGCCACACGGGCATCGTCGGGTAACCCATCCGCCCCTACGTCGATGGCCACCATGACATCAAACCGGAGGTGGGCGAGGTCGGCCATATCGTCCGGGGTAAAGGGCTCGCCGCGCAGGTGTGTGTGCACGTAGCGCAGACCGCGCAGACGGTTTGCCGCCACACGTGCGCGCCCAAAGTCGGGGAGAAAAATGCTCTTGTGATCTCCCACCACCACATATTCGATAATGCCTTTGCGATCGATTAATACACCAATCTGGCGGTTGATCTCTAGCGACAGCTCACAGAGATACCGCGCCAGCTCTTGCGTCACAATTTGCTGCGCCGGCACCTTGCGACGATAGATGTGCTGCAGCCGGTGGATCTGATTGGCCTTCAGGCCCGTCACGTTGCCTTCTATTCGCTTAATAGGTGTTCTCCTCTGCGTGATGACTTGTGCTAAGGGAGCGAGTACAAGCCCATTATACCGCATTTTTGCCTGGGACTTTGGGGGTATGCCCCAGGGCCTGGCGCAGTTCATGGATCATCTGCAGCGTGGCAGCGCGTGCTGCCGCCGCATACGATATAGCAGCATAGGTCGGTGTGCGAAAAGCGAAGAGAATACTGCGCGAGGCATTAATGATAGCACCAGAGCCATGCGCATCGAAACATCCGACCACGTCAGCCGCTGTCGCCCCTTGCGCTCCATAGCCCGGCACCAGAAAGATGGTGTGTGGCATCATAGCGCGCAGGGCGCGGGCCTGTTGCGGATACGTGGCTCCGACTACAGCACCCACAGCAGAATAGCCGCAGTGCCCACGGCTCGGGGCACCCCATGCTTCGACAAGCTGGCCAAGATGTTTGTAGAGTGGTCGGTCGGCCCCGGCAATGTCCTGGATCTCACTCGATGAGGCATTGGACGTTTTCACGAGCACGAACAGGCCGCGCCCGTACTGCTGCGCCTGGTCGATGAACGGCGCGATGCCATCACTCCCCAAAAAGGCATTGACCGTTAGCGCATCCACCTCAAAATCCCCTGGCACAGTCTGTTCGAAGACCTGGATGGGGCCCAGAAATGCCTCCGCATAGCCCACCGCAGTGGGGCCAATATCATTGCGTTTGCCATCCGCAATGACCAGCAAACCCGCGTCATGCGCATACCGCACTGTTTGCGCATACGCCTGCATGCCGGCGAGGCCGTAGCGCTCATAGAACGCCAGTTGCAGTTTGACCACTGGCACCAGATCGTATACTGCGTCAATAATGTCACGATTAAATCGCCACAGCGCTTCGGCCGCAGCGCGTGTCGTGCTGCCGTACGTGGCCCGGCATGCTTCCCGGAGTGCCTCTGGCAGGCTCTCCAGGCGTGGGTCAAGCCCTACCACCACCGCATTTCCCTTACGCGCCATCGCCTCACAGAGCCGATCGGCAAAATGTCCTATACCGGTCATAGACGTCTCGCCCCCTCCTTACATGGCTACACGCATACCTTTCTGCTTGCCTTTTAGCAGATTTTTGTTATAGTGTCACATACCTTTTCACACATCCCGCAGAAAATAAAGATCTTAGAGTTCTGTAAAAGCTCCCGCAAAGGTTTCCGCCGCAGTATGAGACAACACCATGACAGCAGACACTGAGGGCAAACGGACTCCCCTCTACGCTATACACTGCCAGCTCGGCGCACGCCTGATCCAGTTTGGTGGCTGGGAGATGCCCGTCTCCTATCGTGGCATCATTGAGGAGCATCAGGCGGTGCGGACGCACGCCGGACTCTTCGACGTCAGCCACATGGGTGAAATCGAGATCAGTGGTCCTGGAGCTGAGGCCGCGTTACAATACCTGACGCTGAATGACGTCCGCCCTCTGCAAGCCTACCAATTGCAATACAGTGCCCTGTGCAATGAGGCCGGAGGGTTGCTCGATGATCTGACCGTGTGCCGCTTGGCCGCTGACCGCTTTCTGTTGATTGTCAATGCCGCCAATATTGCCAAGGATTTCCACTGGATCACGCAGCATCTGGGGCCGGGTGCCAGGGCTGACAACCGCAGCGATGCGCAGGCGCTTCTGGCTCTGCAGGGGCCAGAGGCGGAAATCATTTTACAGCGGCTCAGCGCCGCGCCTCTCGGGCCGCTACCGTACTATCATGCGCTGGCGACTCAGGTGGATGGCCATGCCGCGCTGGTATCACGCACTGGCTATACCGGTGAAGATGGTTTTGAAGTGCTCGTCGAGGCGGCACACGCTGTCGAGCTGTGGCAGGCGATCATGGAGGCTGGTCAGGCCCATGGCCTGCTGCCCGTGGGCCTGGGGGCACGCGATACGTTGCGTCTGGAAGCACGGTACTTGCTCTACGGTCAAGATATGGACGAGACCACCAACCCCTTCGAGGTTGGCTTGGGGTGGATTACGAAATTGGACAAGGGAGAGTTTATTGGTCGAGACGCCCTGACACGTCTGAAGGCGACGGGCGTGCAACGCCGCATGATTGGTTTTATCATGCAAAACCGTGGTATCCCACGCGCTCATTACCCGGTCATGCAGGACGGGCAGAGCATTGGTGAGGTCACCAGCGGCACCATGTCTCCCACACTCGGCCAGGCTATTGGTACAGCCCTGGTGCGGAGCACGTCTGGGAAAATTGGCAGCACCATCGCTGTGGAGATTCGGCACAAAGCTGTGCCAGCTCGGGTGGTGTCTTCCCCCTTTGTCCCGCGCCGCGTCAAACGCTAAATCGTTGCGCTTCATGAGGAGACACGCATGGAATTTCCGGCGAATCTGCGCTACACCAAGGAGCACGAGTGGGCCCGGCAGGAGGGCAACCGCGTCGTCGTTGGCATTACAGACTATGCCCAGAAAGAGCTGGGTGATATCGTCTTTGTAGAACTCCCCGAAGTGGGTATCACCCTTGCCGCAACGGACACGTTTGGTGTAGTGGAATCCGTGAAAGCCGTGTCTGATCTCTACGCGCCGGTCAGCGGTACTATCGTGGAAGCAAATATTATTCTGGAAGACCAACCAGAGCTGGTGAATGCCTCCCCCTATGGCCAGGGTTGGATGATTGTCATCGAAGCCGCGTTCATCGAAGAGTTGCAACAACTTCTGACGGCTGCCGAATATCAGGCCTACGTAGCGCAAGAAAAATCGTCGCGCTAGCCGTGCCCGCAGGATACGGTCCCATGCAGCAACCGTGGCGTTTCGTCGATACCGGTGCCCGCGATGCCGCCAGCAACATGGCCCTCGATGAAGCGCTGCTCGTAAGGCATGAAGCCGGTGCAACGCCCCCTACCCTGCGCGTCTACGGCTGGTGCCAGCCGACGTTGTCCCTAGGTTATGCCCAAAATGCTCAGCAGGAGGTCGATCTGGCGGCCTGCCGTACTCAGGGTGTCGCTGTGATACGGCGTCCGACCGGCGGCCGGGCTGTCTTACACGACCAGGAAGTGACCTATAGCGTGGTTATGCCTCTCACTCTGGCTGATGGTCCATACACCATCACGGAGCACTACCGTCGTATCGGCATGGCGTTGGCGGCGGCGCTGCAGGCTCTGGGTCTCCCGGTGCAGCTGGCACGCCCTCAAGTGCGGGCCGCGCCGACGCATGCCCCAGCTTCGCCGGCCTGCTTTGCTGCCCTGTCGCGCTACGAGCTGAGTGTGGCCGGCAAAAAAATGGTCGGCAGTGCCCAGAAGCGCGCCCAGCGTGCCCTGCTGCAACATGGCTCCATACCCCTGTGGATGGACCGGCAACGGCTGTTCCAGTGTTTGCGGGTGCCACCCGAGTACCGCGCCGAGTTTGTGCAGGCCGCCTACCGCACCATGGGCGCTGTGAATGAGGTGGCCGCGAGGCCAGTGTCGCTGACCGCGTTGCACGAAGCCTTACGTCAGGGGTTTGGCGCAACGTTTGGGGTAGAGCTGGTCGACATGCCCATCTCTTCTGAAGAATGGCGCCTGGCGCAGCATTTACGTGCTACAAAATACGCTACAGACGCCTGGAATCTCGACGGCGCCGCAGCCTGGCGCTCCTCCCAGAGGAGTGTACGGAGCCTGTGATATCCACCATGTGGAAAACCGTTGCCGGGTATGCCCATTTACGCAATCTCCACGACAAAGCCTGGTACATCGCAGCCCTGGCGAGTTGGGGCATCGCGCTGTTCGAGTATCTGTTACAGGTGCCGGCGAATCGTCTGGGCTACGGAGTGCTCAATCTGGCGCGATTAAAATCCTTCAAGAAGTCATCACTCTGTCGGTATTCGTGCCATTCGCCGTGTTCTACATGCACCAGCCGGTGAGGAGCGATTATCTCTGGGCTGGTGTCTGTTTGCTTGGGGCGGTGTAGTTTATTTTTCGCTCATAACCGCACCATGGCATGAGCAGTCAAGACATGGCGTGGTTTGCTCTCGTAGCTGCTCTATGGAAACACAAAGTGATCACTGTCCATAGGTGCTGCTCTGCTGGTGCTTGCGTTCTGCATCACGGGCAAGCATTTCTTCGACAACGTCTGCCGGAGCAAGCTGGGGGGAGCATGGTTTGGAGCCCATTACTGTCTGTCACCCTGAAACGGACGTGTGTCCGAGTCGTCTGGTGCCCGTGGTGAGGCCGATTGCAGCGCCGTCCGGCGCTACCTAGTTTTCTCCACAGGCTCGTTATTGGACAAACAGAGCGTCTCCTCCTGGCCGCCTCTGTCGAGCAGGACGCACGTCGGCTGGATGTCCACCAGCCATGCCTGCTGAATGCTATCGCCAATCTGATACATGGCCTGCACACCTTGTTTGGTCAAATCTGTAATAATGGCATACTGATGACCCTGAGTACTGGTCACGGACCCCGCGAGCTGCAAAGGCAACGGAAGCGTCTGCAGGGGTTGGGCCACAGGGGGAGACAACGGCTGCGGGGGCAGGGGGCTGCGACGCGGCTATATGCTCTGGCACGGCACCGCTACCTCCGAAACCCGGACTCCTGCGGGTCATACTCAATTTTGAGCACCTTTTCCCCACCCCCAAACATGCCGTGTCCCGACACATACACGCGGCCCAAGCCCTTGTAATGCATACGGGTCGCGGTTGCATCGCCGCCGAAATAGAAGGGAATAAACGCTTTGCCAGTGACGCTCGTGTCCTGGTCGGTCGGTGGTCCGAGCAGCGAGAGCATTTCGGCTTTGCTCATTCCCTCGCGGATGCGGGCCAGTGGGCTGTCGGTGGGGATGGTCTGAGGGACCTGCCCAGCGGAGGTCAGCTCAGGGGCGACCTGCGGGGCACATCCATAGGCCACCAGGAGTATGCTCATCATCAAGACACCCTTCCACCAGCGTTGCTGATCCATGGTCGTCCTCCTTCTACGCCTGACATTCAATGTGTGACAGCGCGTGCCCACGCGTCTAAAGTCGGTGG
>Ga0081455_10002545_pt1 | contig 21641 bp, 22 predicted proteins | sample TabmetS3T2R1_FD_70207 | JGI IMG/M metagenome (GOLD analysis project Ga0081455, IMG submission 70207) | Tabebuia heterophylla rhizosphere microbial communities from the University of Puerto Rico - S3T2R1 | ecosystem: Host-associated > Plants > Roots > Rhizosphere ...
CAAAAAATTGAAACGCTTTATGGCAAGAGAACTTGGAGAGAGCATTTTGTCACTTGTCATCGCATGGAGACATCTGAGCGACTCGCTCAATGGCCTGTGTCATCGTCTCCCGGCACGGACCAATCCTCTATATTGAGTGCAGGAATCCCGGCGAAATCTTGCCGATTACGCGTCACGAGGGTCGCCTCCCGACTGAGGACAATGGCAGCAATCCGGAGAGCCAGCGTGCCAATACGTATGCGCTGCGCGCGCAGGCGTTGAAACATCATCTGCGCCTGCTCATCAAAGTCCATAACCGTGATGGTACGAAAATAGAGGAAGGTGGCGAGCAAACTCCGATAGGCTCTGACCACCTCTGCATCACTTCGCGCCCGACGCACTCGATCCAAACGGCCGCGTAATTGTTCCTCCACGGTGATGACCGTCGTGGCCAGTTCCAGAGCGGATGTCGCTAAAACCCAGGCGGTCACATGCGGATGACGACGTTGAAACAGCGATATGTGATCTGTGTCGAGGATAAACATCTACTCCTCAGAGCCCGCCCTATCCACTTCCTCCCGGTACTGGTACATGGACGCTTGAAACGCTTCCCAATCGGGATCATCAACAAACAGCCCCGCAAAGGGTTGCCACGGATGGGCCTCCGGTTTGGCATCGAGCTCTAGTTGGATAATCCGTCCCCCAGCCAGGAGCGCTTGCAAGTCGGCCTGTACTTGGCGCACGACTTCCTCTTCACTGTCACCTTCCACGACAATCACGGGCCACTGGCGGACGCGTGCAATAAATTTGTTCGCTTTTCTGCTTAACAATACATCATACGTCATACGCGACCTCCGCCCACTCACGCGGCCTCGCAGTCGTCTTTCCACAGGCTGTCGAGCCATGGTGGACGTCGCCTGGAGCCATCCCGTATCTGCCTATGATAGGCAGTCGACAAGCATACCACCTTCGCCATGGGTTGGGTGCGGGGTGGTCTCTTCTGAGAGCATGGCGACGCAGCAACCGCAGTCCCAAGGACGCCTGCGCCCCAGGGGATCATCTGTAGTCGCACAAACTTCTTGACCACATGCCCCGCACTCTGCTCATCACCATGCCCATCGAGAGCCTGTCTCAGGACGAGGCGCATCCACCGTACCTGATGATACAGCGTCATGACCACGCCACACGTATGATCATGAGCCCAGGAAAGCCACCCGAGGAGGCAAGATATCACCAGCCCCCACCAGCCCCACACCGCGCTGCGGAAGAAGTCGGTGGCCATGAGGACGTCCCTGTGGATACGGAGAAACTCCTGCCAGGTAGTTGTCTTCTTCCGCTCCGGGGCTGGGGGAATCCCATGGCGTTTTAAGATGTTCCCCACGGTCTGGTCGCTGATGCGATAGCCCAGGTTCATCAAGGCGCCTACAATACGGTCATACCCCCACGAGCGGTTCTCACGAGCCATGCGCACTATGAGGTTTTCCAGCTCCTTGGCGATGCGGAGACGTCCAATAGACGTACGCGGCTGTGTGCCATCACACGGCTGGGCTACACATTTGCGATGCCAGGCGAGAATGGTGTCCGGCTTGGCAATCGTCGCGATCTCTGCCAGGGCTTTCCGCCCTAGTTGCTGACCCATCTCGGCAAGGGCCAGCCGATCGCTATCGCTCAGCGGTACGCGACCCATCATCTGTTGACGGAGGATGCGATTTTCGGTCACCAGGTACGCGTTGCGCAGGCGGAGTTCCTCATCGACGGAGCGCGTGATCGATGCCAGCAGTTGCTTCCAATCCATGGGTCATTCCACCAAAGTTGTTGTCTCTCACTGGTGGTGAGTATGGGCCATAGGACGAGAGATTGCAAGACAAGGAGGCAGGCAAGGGTTCGCCCGTAAACTCTACGAAAATGGTGCGTTTGGGTTTTTGACCAAACGCTTTCCTGTACTTGCAACAGGCCGCCGTGGAGGACGTCACTCGGCTCCACGGTCCCGCTCCTGGCGCAAGAAGTCTTCGAGCTCGTGCATGAGCTGCTCCGGGTGAAAGTCGTCGTCACGGCGTGGGCGCAGCGTCTCGTCACCCGTCGCGTCATACGCCTGCTCAAGCTGCCGCACATAGGCCTGGGTCGTAGCGTCCTGCGCCACCGCCTGGTCGCAGCGCGTCCGAAAGGCCTGCACGGCCGCATCGAGGGGGGAGACATCCAGCTCCAGATCGAGCAGGCGGGCCACCGTTGTCAGCAGCGCTTGGCGCATCGCCGGATTCGTCGTCCCTTGGAGATAGTGGGGGGCTTGGCCCATGAAGGTCAGCGACGCAAGGCCGCGCCGCCGCGCCGCATCCAACATCACGCTGGCAATACCCGTCGGGCCTTCGTAGCGCGAGCGCCGCGCCATGCCCCACGCCTCCAACTGGGCATGCCAGTGGGGGTCGGTGCTGCTGCCCGTGACGCGTGGGGGCCGGGTATGGGGCAGGTCTGCTAACATCGCCCCCAGCGACACAATCCGCTGCACGCCACAGCGCGCGGCGACGTCCAGGAGCGCGGTCGCGTAGGTGCGCCACCGCCGCTGGGGCTCCAGCCCCCGAAACAGCAGCAGCCCTGCCCGGGGCGCGGGCGGCTGCCAGAGCCAGAACGCGCTCCGCGGCCAGCGGATGGTCCGCTCGCCCGCGGCATTCAGGCGCACGACCGGCCGGACCTGGGTAAAATCGACGAAGTCCTCCAGGTCGATGGCGGCCAGCGGCTCGGCTGCCAGCTGGCGGACCAGGAACCGCAGCGCATCGGTCGCGGCCTCCCCGGCATCGATCCAGCCGCTAAACGCCGTCACCATGGTGGGGATATTCGACGGGGGCTCACGGTGAAAGGCGACCTCGTCCATGGTCATCCTCCTTGTGGGAGAAAGCGTGACGCCGTCTGCGGCCACGCCGCAGTGTGGAGGGTGTCGTTCGGCATCGCACGTGTCGACGCGGCATGCCTCCTGCCGCGAGCCTGCCGACCAACACGCCTCGGTGACACAAAACTCTTCTGCAGCGTGGCACACACGAGCGTTATATGTCTAGGGGGGAGCATAGCACACATTGGCGGTGACACAGCACTAGTTTTGTGCCAGTGAGCGTGAGGTACGGCCTGCGAGCGCCCGATCGATCGACCAGGCGCCAGCACCCACTATGAGCACCGTGAGCGCCATGCCAATCATGCGTGGCGAAGACACCCTACTCCACACCTTTGTTCGGGTTCATCAGGTACTTCTCCCCCGTGGCTTGTTTGCTGTAGATAGCGATGGCGTCCAGGTGCAGGGCCTCGGCCAGGGAGACCGTCCGGGTATAATGGCTGGCAAACGTAGTCGTGATCTCGGCGGCGACCCGTTCCCGCAACTGCTGTGCAGCTTCCGGCCCAATCTTGCGCAGGAAGGCGGTCAGTAACCAGCCGCCGACGCCCCAGGCCATACCAAAGTTACGGTGCTCATATCGGCAGGCCCAAAGAGCAGGCCGAGATCCGACGGGTTGATCGGGGCAGCCTCGACGCGCACGACCACTTCATCATCCTGGGGTTCCGGGATCGGCACGTCGGCGAGCGACAGCTCCAGAATACCCTCCTGCTTCACCGTGGAATACAGTTGCAGCGCGGTGCCTGCATGCTCGTGCGTCATATCCCGCTCTCCCCGTGGTGTTGTGCCCAATGCAGACTTGCAGAGCCGATCACGGCTGTATGATGACGTCACAGACTCCCAGCCGACCACCATCGGCCTTCCTGCGGCTGTCTCCGCGATCCCCTGGCTGGCCTGGAACGCTATCCACCTACGCCCGTGACGGTGCGAGGGTGGCCCTCCTATACTGCGCGATCTCCCGCGTGTGACGAGTTAATCGTCAACGCGCGACGATCAGGGGTCTGGACCTCGAAATGATCGTGGATGCGGCCACGGGTGATGTCCGTGCCGTCCATGCCATGCCCCTGTATACGCCCATACGCGGCGTCAATGTCATCCACCATGATATCGAAAGGGACAGGGCCACTCTCAGGTTCTTCCCAGGGGCGCAAGACGAGATGGGTGCCGCCGCGCAGCTCGAGCACCGCAAAATCCGCTTGCTCAACAATGGTGCGAATACCGAGCTTGACGAAGAAATCTGTGGTCGTGGCAACGTTGCCAACCAGCAGTCGGACATGACCAATGGCAATAGCTGGACGAGGATCGTTCATCATGGATCTCCTGATGAGGGGAAGCACCTTGGTGCTGAACACCGCCATGCGGGAAGCGATAGTGACCGCCTGATCACGATGCTCCATCATAGCACAGAACTGGTTGCGAGTTTTGTCATGGCTCCTCACCTCTTGGAATAATGAACTGGTTGTAAGTTTTGTAAACGCGTCGAACTTCTTGAGGTATACGGAGAAAAGCCCTGCATAGGCGACTAGGGCACCTCTGGGCGCACGGGCAACACATGCTGCAATGCCGCACCTTCCCGTCCCACCTCCGTGCCGAAGTACCGCGCATTTTTCTGACCGCACCGCTCTCGTCTGTCCCAGTTGGCTTCCATCTGGCCCCAGGGGGAGGCTCTTGCATTGCGGAAAACTCGCAATCAGTTCATTGGAACAAGTAAGGCTGCAATGCAGCGCGTCTCTGTGCACACCCTTGGCTCTGCCATGGCGTGAGGGCGTGGAGATGCTCCGCTGCTCAGCCAGTCTTGACACGCGACGGATGGTGATACCCGGAGCGACCTCCCACCGTGAGGCGGCCTGATGACTGCAGCAGCCCCTGAGATGGCGGCCGCCATCTCAGGTCTCCTGCCAGAGGCCACGTTCTTCGAGGACGGCCTTGCAGATCTTGAGGCCCTCCACGGTCGTCGGGACCCCGCCATAGGTCATCATCTGGAAAATGACCTCGGCGACCTCTTCCTTGGTTGCACCGACGTTCAGGGCTGCCCCAATATGCAACCGCAGCTCCTCAAGCCGTTGGAGCACCGTCAGGGCGGCGACCGCGCATAACTCGCGCTGTTTCTGCGAAATGACTTCACGGGCGTACAGCCGGCCCGTATAGAACAGCGACATGTGCCGCGCCAGCTCAGGGTCAAATTGACGCCAGAGCTGATAAGCCCCTTCTCCTTGCTTGGGGGGACCGAAAAGCATGTCGGCTGTTTTGCGTGTGACCTCCCGTAATTCATCGTCAGTCATGCATGGCTCCTTAGCGCTGTCCAGGTCCAGCACATGTTGTTCGCTCCTACCAGTACTCTGTGTGGATGCTGTTGTCAACCTCGGTTCATCGTATGAACGGGTTGCGAGTTTTCCGTCGCGCAGGAGCTGCTCGTATTGGCCAACGGAGAGGACAACAGCGGCATATGGGAGTGGTGGGGTCAGCAAAAGACAGACGACGCCGTGGCACAGCAGGGCACAAGAGGCAGGTGATCGCGGGCTTTGTTGACTCTGGTGCTCTTGCTGCACTGCCCGTGCCGAGAGCAGCTTGCTGTCCCTGCGTCAAGCAGTGATCTCAATGTGCAAAACTCGCAACCAGTTAATAGTTAAAAATCCGTTCTATGTGCAACAGTACTCAGAGTGTGTGCAGGTGTGAGCGGAGAGACGGGCATCGAGCTCTCAGCGCATTCTCATGTGCCATACGGTACTATAGCATGCAAAAGGGGCCACAGGTCTAGCCAGTCTAGCACACGACTCGCATGCGTCCAATAGCCCACTCACGGGCTATGCTGCCATCCCCTAACGCGAGAGCGTGGAGGGCACTCCGGGGGGTGGCCCGACTTCCAGGGCCCCCAGGGTATGCGCGAGGCTGTGGTAATAGCCAATGAGCATGAGCAGATCGATGACCCCAGCATCTCCCAGCCGGTGCTGGACAGCCTGGAAAGTGGCGTCGGCAATGCGATGCTGCCGCAACAGCTCCAGGGTAAATTGGACAATGCTCGCATCTTCAGGCGCCAGCCCATCCGGGGCACGCCGCTCCCGAAGGGCGTTGATGATGTCATCCCCCAGTCCAGCAGACCGCGCCTGCGGTTGATTCATCGCCCAGACATAGTCCCCCTCGGCCTCCCGCGCTGCAGTCAGCAGTGCCAGGGCCTTGATGCGTGCGGGCAGAGGAGTTTCAAAGCGGACGTAAGCCCCCAGCACAGCCATCCTGGCGCTTGCCACCGGGCTATGGAGCAGGGCCTTGAAATTGGGCGGCAAACCACCACGGCTGGCGGCGATGTCGTCGTACAGGGGCTGATGTTCGGGGGCCAGGTCTGCTCGCTCCAGATACCGTACGCGTGCCATGGATGCTCCTTCCTGCTGCCAGCCTGCCATTGAGCGCCCCTCAGCGGGGAAGGCCTCAGTATACGGCCATGACCAGGAACGACACAAGGTCCCCGCGGCAGCTCCTGATGGATCGCGCCTTGACACGCGTCATAGACGGGCTTGGGAGCCCGCGGCTGCAGGGCGGCGTGCACGGGCCGTGTCTTCTGCCTATCCGTCCAAGGTCTTCTGTTGTATAGTGTGTTCCCAGAGTCCTGCCTCGCCGATGTGGCATCGGGTAGGGCAATTGGGATGCGCGTATAGAGGAGACGCGTGATGGCGACCAGAGCGCCCTTTCTGACCACCCCTTACAGTGGGTATCTGCACAATCAAGTACCGCCGGAAGACGAGGAACTCACCCACGTTGGGCCTGGCACACCTGGCGGAGAATATCTGCGCCGGTTCTGGCATCCCGTGATACGGTCGGATGCATTGCAGGACGTGCCAGTGCGGATCCGCGTTCTGGGGGAGGATCTGGTGGTCTTCCGTGACCAGCGTGGCCGGGTGGGGCTGCTGGAGCTCCATTGCCCGCACCGGGGGACCTCCCTGGAGTTCGGCCTGATTTGTGAGACAGGGATACGGTGCTGCTATCATTTTTGGCGCTTTGACGTGGATGGCACGATCCTGGAAACCCCGGGAGAACCGGACGATAGCACGCTGAAGGACCGGCTCTACCACGGCGCCTATCCCATTCGCGAATACCACGGGCTCGTGTTCGCCTACATGGGTCCGGCGGAGAAAATGCCCGTCTTGCCTGTCCTGGACACCTTTGACACGCCGGGGTGCCGCATGGTGCCCACCGTCCCCCACGTGTTTGATTGCAACTGGGTGCAGTGCCAGGAAAACGTCATGGACCCGGCTCACCTGGAGTTTCTGCACGCCATCGAAGGCAGCCAGTTTACCGAGGAGCTCAAACTACGTTCCGTGCTGGACTGGATGGACAGCCCGTCGGGGATCATCTGTACCGCCACGCGGCGCGTGGGGGACAAGATATGGCTGCGTATGAACGAGTACCTGCCCCCCAACCTGCGCCAGTTTGGGGGCTCGCGACGGAGTGTCCGCGAGGTGCACGTGGCCCGGGCGCGGACGACCACGTGGTCGGTGCCCCTGGACGATACCCATACGATGATTATTGGCTTTCGGCGCCTCGACGCCAACGAAGAGCCGCCGACTCGGACCGGCTTTGGCCAAACGGGGGAGCGCCCCTACGCCGAGAGACAGCGCGTGCCCGGTGACTACGACGCGCAAACGAGCATCCACTGGGGTATGTCCCGCCATGCCCTGGAGCACCTGGCCACCACGGACCGCGGCGTGATCATGACGCGGAACATCATTCGGCGGGGCATCCAAGCGGTGCAAAAGGGGGAGGACCCGGAACACGTGCTCTGGCAGGAAGGGCAGGTCGTGCCCACGTTCGCCAACCATACGGTCATCCTCGCACCCCCTGCAGCGCCGCCAGAGGCAGACGCGCAGTACATCAGTGAGACGGGGCGGAAGCTGGCTGAGGGCTACCTCCAAAACCCTGCATCCCTGGTTGATAGCCCCCATTAGAACACTGAGCCCACGGAAGGCGGGACACCCAGGAGTCGCATCCCTTACCTCACTGCCGAGGAACTGTCGGACGAGCAGCGGCGCCTGGCCGAAAAGCTGGCAGCCTCACGGGGTGGACGGCTCGTGGGACCCGGCGCCTTCTCAGTGCATCTCCACATCGAGAACACTCCCGGCGCCTTGACGGACGATCTCGGTTCAGGGGTCCTCGGTGAGGAGCTGTGGATGTGGAATAGGAATCGTGGTATGTTCGTGCATGGCGTCTCCACTCCTTCTGCGTATGGAGGGTGAGTTGGACCATCGCCAGGAGACGCCGCTGTGGCCCTCAGCCACCACTTTTGATCCTAACTCTCCAAGGGAGGGCGGTGGAGCTATGCCGGCACAACGAGCCTATGGCATGGACCAGGATTTGTATCCGTGGTCCCCGATTATCACACGCCCGGTTCTCCGATGGCCGGACAACGCCCGCGTCGCCCTCGCCGTCATCGTTAACCTCGAGCACTGGGACTGGGAGGTGCCGCCCAAGACGCCGCTGGCGGTCAGCCCTTTAGGCGGCCCCGAGGGGCTGTGGAGCGGGAACCAGCCGGATTTTCCCGATATCGGCGGCTACGGCAACCACGAGTACGGCAATCGCGTCGGCATCTTTCGCATCCTCGCCGTCTTGGACAAGTACGGCATCACGCCGACCCTGGCGCTCGACAAGGCCGTCGCCGACCACTATCCGTTCCTGATCCAGGAGGGGCAGAGGCGCGACGCGGAGTTCATCGCGCACGGCCTCTCGCGCCGGCGCATCATCCACATCGGCATGTCCGAGGACGAGGAGCGGCAGTATATCCGCGACGCGATCGCGGCGGTCGAACAGGCCACTGGCCAGCGCCCGGTTGGCTGGTCCGGCCCAGACTTCCAGGAGACGCCGCACACCCCTGACCTGCTCGCCGCGGCAGGCATCCGCTACGTCTGCGACTGGGGCAACGACGAGCAGCCCTACAAGATGACACCGAAGACCGGCGAGCTCTATGCGCTCGGGGTCAATGCTTACCTCGACGACAACTACATCCACCTGCACGGGCGGCGCACCATCAACGAGGTCAACCTGCTGTGGCGCGAGTGGTTCGACGGTCTGTACGCCGACGGCGCGACGACCGGACGGTTGATGGTGCTGCACCTGCACCCGTGGATCATGGGCCAGCCGTGGCGCATCCGGCATCTCGACGAAGTGCTCGGCCACATCACCGCCCACGCCGGTGTGTGGCAGGCGACCGGCAGCGAGATCATCGACTGGTTCAAGGCGCAGTCGGGGGAGCCGGGTCGGCTTGCTGGTGCGGACGCAGGCACACCCCTCGCAGGGGAACGGAGAAGACCCATGGCGCTGCTCCCCGGCCGGTTCGAGTATGCCCCGATCACGGAACGACCCATGATCAGATGGCCCGGCAACGCCCGCGTGGCGTTCTGGGTCGCGCCGAATATGGAGTTCTTCGAGTACCTGCCGGAGAGCCGGCCGACCCAGCCCGATATCCCGCACTATGCGCGCATGGACTACGGCAATCGCGTCGGCTTCTGGCGCATGCTCGACGTGCTGAACAAGCACCATGTCCGCGCCTGTTGCTGTCTCAACCTGGAGATCCTGGACCATTTCCCGGAAATGAAAGACGCCATGATCGCTGCGAACTGGGACTACATGGCGCATGGTCTCTACAACAGCCGCCCGATCTACCACTACACGGAAGAGCAGGAGCGGGCTTACTGGCAGGATTTCATCACGCATTTGCACGAGATGACTGGCAAGCGCCTAAAAGGACGGCTCGGCGGCGGTGCCGGCTACACCGTCCGCACGGACGATTTGATGGCCGAGGCCGGCTGTCTCTATCACACCTCATGGATCATCGATGATCAGCCCTGGCCGATCAACGTGCGGGGCGGCCAGAAATTCATCTATGTGCCGTACACCGGCCAGACCAACGACGCCGGCATGTTGGCCTGGAATCGCGAAGCCGATTACTTCCTGCAGATGATCAAGGACCAGTTCGACACGCTCTATCGGGAAGGCGCGGAAAACGGGCGCGTGATGTGTCTGTCGCTGCATCCGCACAACATTGGGCGTCCGAATGCCGCCAAGCATCTCGACGAGGCGCTGCGGTACATTCTCGGCCATGACGGCGTGTGGACCACCACGGCCGACGACATCGCCGAGTATTACATCGCCCACTGCTACGACCAGGTGTCATCCTGGATCGCCGCACGCAAAGCCCAGCCATAAGCGCGTCCGACCAACGGTGCATCGACGAAGACGGGCGGCGGGTCACCGTCCGCTGACCGCGATGCACGCGATTTCCACACCGTTTTCCAAGGAGCCAATATGGGCGGTGTTTCAAACGTGCATATAGATAGAAATAATTCCTTGTATATCAACACCATAGGAGCCGTTATCTCCACTTTTGAAACACTACCGTCACGTGTTTTGACCATTTTGACCTTCTACAAACTGCGAGAAATTGAACGGGTGGAGTGATCCGCCTATCGACTGTAACGGGACGCGACCGAAAAAGTGTCCGGTAGAGAAATCCAAAACCAACCCGTGTATCGTAGACCAAGGTAGTACCGTGTGGTTATTGTTGGAAATTTAAGATGCGATCACCCTGCGTCAGGGACATTGCCCGGCGCCGTGCCTCGTCCGGAGAGGAGAACAGCTATGCATTGGTCGCGTACGAGTCGGTGGGTGCGTCCTGGGACATGGTTCGGCACGTTCCTGCTGGTCTGCAGTCTTACCGGGTGGGCCGTGGCACGTGACCTGACAATCGGACAGGGCACGGACGTCAGCCATCTGGATCCGCATTATAGTACGTCCGCCTCCGACGTAAACGTCTTCTTTAATCTCTATGACAACCTGGTGTTACGTGACGAGCAACTCAATCTGACCCCGGGGCTGGCCACGGCCTGGAAGCTTATTGATGACCGTACCTGGCAGTTCAAGCTGCGCCAGGGCGTGGTGTTCCATAACGGCGACGCCTTCACTGCCGACGACGTCAAATTCTCCCTCGAACGCGCCATTGCCGAGAATCCACGTACCAGTGTGTACGCCGCCTTAAACACCATTGAGCGGGTCGAAATCCTCGACCCGCTTACGGTCAACCTGGTGACCAAACACCCAGATCCGCTGCTGCCAACGCGTCTGTCTTACTACGGTGGCATGATCTTACCCAGGCAATACTTTGAAAAAGTTGGCATGGAGGGGTTCCGCAAGGAACCCGTTGGCACCGGCCCCATCAAGTTCGTTGAGTGGAAAAAGAACGAACGCCTGGTTTTTGAAGCCAACAAACGCTACTGGCGGCCGGCCCTGCCGTATGACAAAGTTATCTACAAGCCCTACCCCGAGACAGCAGCGCGGATTGCCGCACTCCTGGCCGGCGAGGTGGACTTCATTACGGCGGTACCGCCGGATCAGGTGGAGGTGATTGACAAGAGCGGCTCTGCCAAGGTAGAAGGCGCCCTGTATGCCGGGTTTTTTAGCTATACGTTTAACGTCAAGGTGCCCCCGCTGGACAATAAGCGCGTGCGGCAAGCCATACACTATGCGATTGACCGCCAGGCCATTGTCAAAAAGTTGTGGCGCGGCCGCGGGGTGGTGCCGAACGATGCCTATCCCAACGTTGACAAGATTGGCTACGATCCCAAAAAACCGCCTTTCGAATACAACCCGAAGAAGGCGAAGGACCTCCTGGCCCAGGCCGGTTACAAGGGCGAAGAGATTAAAATTGAGTCGGCTATTGGCTATCTGGCCAATGATAAGCAACTCACGGAGACCATTGCCGCTATGCTCCAGGAAGTGGGCATGAATGCCAAGGTGCAGTTGCTGGAATACTCTGTACGCGCTCAGAAGCTCCGGCAGAAAGCCCTGGAGGGCCTATTACTCGGTGATCCCACGTCCACCCTGCTTGACCCTGACGGCATGTTCTGGCGCTTGATGCAACCCGGTGGGCTCTACGACTACTGGCGGCATCCGGAATGGGACCGTCTGATGGGGGAAGCCCGGGTGCTGCAAGATCCGCAAAAGCGGGACGCAAACTATAAGAAGGCGGCGGAGATCTTCCTGGACGAGGTGCCGGTGCTCATTGTCTTACAGCCGGAAAAAACCTTTGCCCTGAAGAAAGATCTGCAATGGAAGGCCCGTAGCGACGAGATTGTCGTGGTCTATGACATTCGGCCGGCGAAGTAATCTATGTCGCAGTACCTCTTGCGCCGGTTCGGACGGGCGGTGATTGCCCTGTGGGGCGTATCCACCATTGTCTTTATCGTCATGCGCCTCTCCGGCGACCCAGCTGTCCTGCTCCTGCCGCAAGAGGCTAGCCGGGAGGACGTGCTACGGCTGCGCCAAGATCTCGGGCTGGACGATCCGTTGCTGGTGCAATACGGACGGTTTCTTGGGCATGCCGTGACAGGCAATTTCGGCGAATCGCTGCGTCATAAAGAGCCCGCCATGCACCTGGTGTGCGACCATCTCTGGGCGACACTGGAACTGGCGCTCGCCGCCTTTTGCATTGCTGCCTTGGTGGCGGTACCCATTGGCATTCTGGCGGCGGTCAGGGCCAACCGGGTGTATGACCATCTGGTGATGTCATTGGCGCTCATCGGACAGTCAGCGCCAACATTCTGGATTGGCATTATGCTGATTCTCGGCTTTGGCCTGGGTTTGCACTGGTTTCCCATTGGTGGCCGTGGTACCCTCAGACACCTGGTCATGCCGGCGCTGACGCTGGGAGCGTTCGCCATGGCCAGCATTGCCCGTCTTACCCGCTCGGCCATGCTGGATGTCATCCGTCTCGATTATATCACCACGGCGCGCTCCAAAGGCCTGAGTGAAAGGAGAATTATCTGGCGGCATGCCTTCAAAAATGCGGCAATCCCGGTGGTGACCATTATGGGCTTGCAATTTGGCACCCTCCTGGGAGGGGCAGTGGTGACTGAAACGGTATTTTCCTGGCCCGGCATTGGCCGCTTAGCCATCCAGGGGATTTATAACCGCGATTATCCGATAGTCCAGGCTGCGGTATTTGTTGCTGCGGCATTTTTTGTTGGCATCAATTTCCTGGTGGATCTGCTCTATACCTTTCTCGACCCGCGCATTCGCTATGAGTAAGCGTTTCTCGCCACTGGTTGGGCTCAGCTGGTGCGTGCTCCTGGCGCTTTTCATTGCCGCAGTGTTTTCGCCCCAGGTGGCACCCCACAATCCGGTACGTGAGCGCCTGCTCGATCGCCTTCTCCCACCTGTCTGGGCGCAGGACGGCGACTGGCAATACTTTTTGGGCACGGATCACCTTGGACGTGACGTGGTGAGCCGTATGATCTATGGCTCACGGGTCTCACTCGTAGTCGGGTTTGCCGCCATGGCTGTGGGCAGTGCTCTGGGCATTGTTCTGGGGGTGTCGGCCGGTTACGCCGGCCAGCGCCTGGATGAGGTCATTATGGCGGTAGCGGATATCCAATTAGCCTTGCCCACCATTTTGCTGGCCATTACCATGATTGCGGTCTTAGGACCCAGTTTTACCAATCTGGTTGTAGTGATTGGCATCAGTGGCTGGGTTACCTATGCCCGCATTGCCCGCGCCCAGGTGCTGAGTGTGCGGGAGAAGGAATTCGTCGAGGCCAGCCGTGCCCAGGGCGGTGGCCCGTTACGCATTGTCTGCCGGCACATCTTCCCTAACATCCTCTCGCCGTTGATTGTGGTTGCAACTCTGGATCTGGCGCGCACCATTATTCTGGAATCAACCCTCAGCTTTCTCGGACTGGGTATTCAACCCCCAACGCCGAGCTGGGGTGGGATGCTGAGTGACGGCCGCGAGTACCTGCTCAGTGCTTGGTGGATTGCTACCTTCCCCGGGCTGGCTCTTATGCTGACCGCGCTTAGCTTTAATCGTCTTGGCGACTGGGTGCGTGACCTTACCGACCCGCGTCTGTAGAGGAATCAGGCAGAGGGCATGGTAGACCGATATCTGTCGGTATACTTCGTATAGTCAAAATATTCGAACGCCCCTTCCCATTGGAGGTTAGGCCCCGACCACTGCCCACGCTGCGGCTTGTCTTCCGCTCCTGTGCTCCGTAATAACTTCATCCGCATCGCTCTGGACGATCACCCTCAAAGCCAGGATCATAGTCAAGGATCCCAACCTTGCTACAGAGGAACACCTTCGTCATGACACGATGCACGAATCTGCTCGATGATCCTGCTCCACAACATTGTTTAAGTATTTCACCTGACGGATGATGATATTGGTGCTGTGTGCTGCGTTGTAGCTCTTGATAACGGCTTCATTGGCATCGCTACCGTCAATATACCAGCGGACACCCATCAGAATGACTTCTTTGGGGAAATGGGCCCCTTTGAAACTGACTGCCATCGTCGCCTCCCTCATGATACACCATTGCTCACAGGGGAGGATGACACCTCAAATCGCTTCAAAGAAAAATTGCGACACAACCTTCCCCCTCATGCCAGGCATGTTTTCTCTCTTGTACAGCAAAAACACACGCTGAAAGGGCTCTTTCGCCGACTGCACGGGGCAACGTCTCTGAGGTCAGGATGGCGGTGCGCCCCGTTGCATGCTGGCGCCGCGTCAGGCACACTTGCAGGCAGAGAGAATGTGTGCGTGCTGCCGGTCGCCGATGGCCTCTGGGCAGTGATGCCTGTCCTCCGGTGGCAGGCGCACTGTACACGGTGTCGGGCCGGTCCCTGGACGACGCCCTGGGGTGGCGGAAAATGAGGCCCGTCGCCAGCCTGCGGCGGTGCGTGTCAATCCCATCGCGGTGTAGCGCCCGCAAGCCCCCCACAGAGAAGGAGCTGGCGCTGCTGCGCCAGTGGCGGGTGACGCGGCCGCCGGCGCTCACCCGCGGGACGGCGGCGGATGTCCGCACCGCTGTAATGGGCGCTTGGGAGTACGACCCGCGCCTCCTCCACGAGGAGCCTTCGGCACCGTATGACTGCACCCGTATGCGTTGGTCGGACCAGAGGGAGCCGCTGGGTCCTCGTGGGCCTCCTGCTCGTGCTGGCGGGACTGAGTGCCTGGGGCGTGCTCGCCCGTGTGCCGGTCTACGTTGTCGCCCAACACACCCCGCTTACCCTGGATCCAGGCCTCCAGGTCGTGATGACGTCCGTGGGGGGCCAGGTCCAGGTAACGTACCTTCAGGTCGGTCGGGAGGTCCAGGCCGGGGAAGTCCTGGTGGAACTCGACAGCACGGCCCAGCGCCTGCAGCTGGAGGAGGCGCAGCAGCACCTCCGCGCCATGGAGGCGCACCGGACGGCCCGCCGCCAGGAGGGCGCGGCGCTAGAGGCGGCCTGGCAGGCGACCACGCAGGCGGCCCAGACGGCCCAGGCGGAGGCGCAGAGCCGCCATGACGACGCCGTGCACGCGCTCCAGGTGGCGCAGGAGAAAGCTCAACGCCTGGGCCCCCTGAGCCCGCTCGCCGACCTCCAACCCCAGAAGACCGCCGTGGAGACGACCCTCCGGAGTCTCCAGCAACTGGCGCACGCGCAGCAGGTCCAGACGGCCGAGTGGCGTGCCCGGCTCGCCCAGCACCAGCGGGAGGTGGTGGTCCTGGAGGGGGACCTCGCGGTCGCGACGGCCCGGCTCGCGCAGCGCACCGCGGCGCTGGAGGGCACCACGCTTCGTGCCGCCAGCGCTGGGCGCCTCGGCGCGGTGGCCGCCCTCCTCCCAGGGACGGTGGTCCAGGCGGGGGCATGGCTCGGCGTCCTCGGGCCGCCCGGGGCCTTCCGGGTCCCCGCGGCTGTGCCCCCCGCCGTGGCGGGCGGGCACCTGCGAGCCGGCCAGCGCGCTTGGCTCCGTGTCCCGAGCGCGCTCGGGAGGCCCGCGGGGACCCTGCCCGCGACCGTCGCGCAGGTGGCCGAGGCCGGCCCGGACGCGGGTGTCCATGTGGTGCTCCGGCTGGCTCCGGAGGCGCTGGCGCAGCTGCCGCTCCAACCGCTCGCGGTCGGGACCGTCGTAGTTGAGGTGGCCCAGGTGGCTCCGCTCACCCTGGCGGGCCCCACCCTGGCCCGGTCCCTGTGGGGCCGCCCCCGGACGCTTCCTGGGTCCGTGCTGCCTGCCGACGGACTCTGACGACACGGCTCCCTTCAGCCATCGCACGGCCCCCACACGGCCATCCACGCCGGCATGGTCATGATGCATCCCCCCGTGCTGGACCAAGCGGCGAAGCTCAATGCCCTGTTGCGAAGCGGGAATGGAGCGGTGCACGGGCAGAAGAAGCGCAGGCATTGTCAACTTAACGCTAAAAACCTGTACATTAGTGCAGTAACAAGAAAACTATCTCTGATTTTCTTCTTTCACGGCCGCCTCTATTTTCGCCACCTGCACCCATCAGCTTCCATCACGAGGAAGGCATCTGTGAGCGATTTTTCATTAAGTTGACAATGCCTGATCTCGTGGTGGAACTGTGTTGTGCCCTGCACAACTTCCGGGTACGTCTCCCGCCTTGGCTACCGATGGTTTAATCGTGATAAACTCACTTGGCTTGTTTGTCAACCGCTCTGCCTTTGGACGGGCGGTGTAACAATGGCCATCTCCACTTTGAGAACCTTCCCTTCGCTTTCACCCTTGCAGACGCTAGCCTGGGATCATGGTGATATTATCCCCACGATAACCTAAACGGGGCTGAGGGCTCGCCCGGCACACCGCCAGCCCCCCGGAAGGGCGTGACCCTCGCGGCCATTGGGCATCGCATGGTGACCGAAGCCTGGCCGTCCAGCGGGTGCTGCATGTGGCATGGAATTTGTACCGTCGAGGCGGTAGCGCAGGGGAGAGGAGGCGAGCCACCGCCCTCAGGAGGAGACAGGCCATGCAGACAGCCCTAAGGTTCTGGATGAGAGACACCCGAGGACGTGCGCCACGCCCCGTGCGCCTCTCCCTGAGAGCAGGCAGACTCAGAGGGACCATGCAACAGTGCCAACAGTGGGACATCCCTCTCGGCTCTGGTCCCTGTCCGAACCCGCTGTCCCTAGAACCGCATGGTCCAAGTGCTGGCACTCTCTGCGTCGGGTGCTTGCACCACCATGAGGGGCCCAGCGCTATGCTGGACAGCCAGTCGTCTGACGGCCACACAGAGGCTGCAAATCCTAGAGTCTCCCAGAGAACGGGTGGCGAGGTTTGGACCCCGATCTCGCCTCTGGCAGTCGTGGGAGAACACGCATGTGTCCCCCCGTGCTCTGCCCGCCCTCGCAGAGGCGGAGGAGTGATCGCCGCCCTCGCGCGGCGGAGCGGGTCGAGGCAACGCGAGGGGAACATGAGGATCGTATGCGACCACACCACTCGTTGAGACTGTGGGCTGCTGTGCTGCTCGTCGCCTTGGTGGGGCTGACCGCCTGCACCTATGACGCCGCGTTACGGCAGCTGTCGCCGCCAGAACAGGCGGAGTTTTGGCTGTATCACCATCGCCTGACCGGGGCGCAAGAGCATAGGTATCTGGCGAAAGCCAGCGCCGCGGAGCGGACGGCCTATCTCCGCGAGCTGGGCGTGGTGCAGCGCTTCCAGGCCCTCGCCCCGGGGGATCAGGAGACGGTGCGCAGTGGTTGGCCCCGGGTCGGGATGAGCGCGGAAGCCCTCCTGTTTGTGTGGGGGGACCCCTACTACACCGCGGGTGATGCCCGCCAGTCCGCGCACTGGCACTATCTCGGGTCGTCCTTTGGGCGCAGTCCCTACGGGAACCGTCCATGGGGGTTTGGGAATCGCGTGGACGTGTATCTGATGGATGGCAAGGTGGTGGGCTGGGTCGATGCGGCACCGAGTACCTCCGCGAATGGTGGCAGTAGTGGCGGAGGGGGACGGTAGGCCTCTGTCACTCCTGGGGCCATGCCTTCACCCGCTCTGCGTGGGAACCTCAAACTGAGGTGAGCAGGCTCCCCTCAGTTGCCCACCCTTCTCCCGTAAACGGGCTAAAAAAATGATTTTGTCGCAAATTGCGTATTCCGCGCGAAGGTGGTGACCGACGCTGGCTGGAGGGGGGGCGCCTCCTCTCGGCGCAGACTGCCAGAGCCACCCCAACCGCTCCACAGGAGCCTTGGCGCCACGCCTTGCGGACGGGACGGACGTCTTGGGCAGCGCTGGGGCCCGCGTCTATCAGGCCTGGCAGGGGGGATGGCCGAGGTGCCTGGCGCCTCGGAGCCGCACAGTCCCAGGGCTGCTGGCGAGGCTGGAGGCAGGGAGGGCGCGCTTGGGTGGCTGAGGGCACGCGGCGTTCCCACGGCTGTGGCCCCTGGGCACGGCCCGGCCCACGGTTGGCGCGGGAGGGGGAGGCGCTGGGGGTGTTTCGCGCCGTCCCGAGGGGGAAGCGCCGCAGAACCTCGCGGAGCGCGCCCACCGAGGCGGCGGCGTGTGGCGCAAGCGGGGGCAAGGGCCAGGCAGCGAGCAGGGCCAGCGCGGGGTGGAGCGCGGGCTGGCATGGCGTCACCGCGGTCGTAGCCGCGGGCGGCCCCCGTTGCCGAGGCTGGTCGCAGCCGTTTCCTGGCTGTTGAACGGCGCAAGACCTGATCGGAACTGGAGCATGCAGCACGAGGCCCTGCTGGTGCCCTCTACCCCGGGCTCAGGTACGATGACGAAAATACAGCAGTTTGTGCAAGAACACGACCAGGTATAGTTCTTTTTTTACTGAACGAGTATGGAGTTTTTTACATTAAGTTGACAATGCCCTTTGCATTGCGCGCTGCGTATCAGGATCAATCTTGGCCTGCTGGCACAAGGCTTGGTACGTCACGCCATCTAAGTCTTCGCCGGGCGTGAGGCCGGCCGCTATGCGAAAATTGCGGAGCGCACCACGGGTGCGCGATCCCAATACCCCGTCGATCTTGCCCGGGCTGAATCCCAGATAGAGCAGAGACGCCTGCGCCGTCCGTACCTCGAGGTTGGGCAACGAACCGCTGGCGAAGCGTTGGTACTGCTCCGCCAGCTTGATGTCGTATCTGTTCTTCCAGTAATCATTGCCGTTGTAGCGCCTGGCAAAACTCACCCAGTCTCTTCTGACTAGGGCGTTGACCAAACGATTGCCCCTGAGAAAGTGCACCATGGCCGCCAGCTGCTCATTCTCACCGCTCTTCATAGCCTCTACCATAGCAGCAGCCGAGGCGAAACCGCCGACCTGATGGTTGAAGCCCATCACTTGCCCCATACCCCACGAGGCCGACTGGAGCGCTGGCTCGACCCCCAGCCCCTCGCGCTCACACAACCCTAAGGCCTTCTCTAAGCGTGCATACTGGGCCGCGAGGGCCCCATAGCCACCCGCTGGTCCAGAGATGTCTGGAGCCTCGCCATCGAAGCGCCTATTGGTAAACTCCCTGAACTTGTGGCGCTCAAACAGAATCTGCGGTTGCCGGTCGAGCCGGAAGCCAAATCCCTGCGTGACACCGGCAGTTTCTACCTCAACCACCGTCCAGATAAAAGCGGCATCGTCCGGACCTAGTCCGAGCTGGTCGAGTGCCGTGATAAGCCCACTGCGCGTAAGTGGTTGCCCCTTGCCGACGAAGTCCATAATGAGACACCTTCTGTTTCCCTCAAGACCCCTCTAGCCTTCCACACCCGCTGTACCTCAGGCCTGCGCCCCGAGCACTCCCTATCAGCCCTACCCTACTCCATCTTGCGCTGCCTGTCCAGGCGACTCTGGACCGCTCTAGGTCGTGTACCTTCAGCGTACGGGTAATTCCAGCCCCCTGAAAAACCGGCAAAATGTCCCCTTTCACAACCTGTTTGAGGGGGCCACGCCATGATATCTCACCATAGTTTCGGAGACTTTTCACTTCCCATTCCCATTATGCCGCCATTTTCAGAACGGATGTCTCTCGGGAAAGGAGTGGTAATTCTCTGACATTGTGTCGATATAACGGATGCTCCAACATTCGGGCATAGAGATCCAGCTCCAGAGCTTTTTCAATGGTGTGAGTCTTACGGCGTTTGTAGCGCGTCTTCTGCATCATGCGAAAGACCCGGTTGTTTCGCTCGACATGATTGTTGGTACGCTGGCCATGTTCCCACCCTAGAAAGACAATCATCTTGTCAAACTTGTCTTTGCCGATCTTCTTGAGCGCTTTGGCCAGAAACGCATTGGCTTGGTATAGAGGATTATTGACCATGCGCGTGCGGCGCGCGCGCGCACATTGCTTGGTCATGCCTTTGGCAAAGAGGCGGTAAAACTGCTGGTTGAATTGCCGAAAGAGCTTGAGGTCGGGTGCCATCTGAAACAGGAGCGCCAGGTCTGCCTTGTCCTGCTCACTGAGGTCGTCCTGTGTGTGGACAATGAGATATTGATGCTCCCAGATGAAGCTGGCTTGCTCTTTCTTGCTCAGGCCACTGCGGTGCTGTCTGTGCTGTTGGATTTGCTTGGTAGGACGACCGCGACGCTTCTTGCGCCCTTTGTGGCCTTGGCGTTTGATGCGGTTTTTGATGGCGCGTACCCCGTCCAGGAGTAGCTTGTTCACCTCCTTGATCACGTGAAAGATGCAGAGCTGATGCTCGACGTCATACCAGTAGCGTTGCAGAGCATCTTTATAGAGAGGAGAGCCATCGGTAATGATCACCTGGGCGTCGAGTCCGCGATCTTTGCGGGCCTGTAAAAACACGTCCATGTGGTCTTGATCGTTTTTCTCGACCAGTTTGAAGGACACCGTAAAGTTCCCTAGCGGATCGGTGGCAAACAGGATGGTGCGACCACTATCGTGGACTGCATCGATGCACAACACCCCTGAAAAGTTGGCGCGAACGAACTCCCAGTGGGCTGCCATGTTGATCTGCTCGTGAGCCCAGATGAAGCAATCATGGATATAGCCCAACGACAACGTCAAGCGGTAATCCTCCTGCATCCTGCGGATCACCAACCCATAAGGCATGCGATCGCGAATCAGGGCAGTGGCCACGGTGTTGCGCACTTCCAAGGAATACCGTCCTCGAGAGGGCACGCCGGGGATGGGCGCCTGGAAATACTTGCAGCATGCACATCGGGCCTGATACACGCCCACTTCCGCCACTATCCAGGAGCGGCGCTGGAGCACCGCGACGTGAGGAATGCGTCGTGTCATCACCCGTTTCCGTTTGCCCTTCTTGCCGCACTGCGGACAGGGGTAATACTTGGGCTTGATCGATCGGTACTGCATATAATCGGCTTGGCTGCCGATAAGATCGGTGAATCTCATAAGGGCTCCTCCTGATAGTTGGTTGGATACCATCTCTATCGGAAGGAGCCCTTTTTACTTCAGGTTTTACCATTCGTTATGGCCATGATAGCCGGTTCTTGGGAATCGCAACTGAAAACTGTCAGAAAAAGACACCAGTTGCTATGTTGCTGATCGAGACCTCCCCCTCTGCGACGACAAACGATCGGGAAAAGTCTCAGTTTCGTCATAATTCCGTCCGAGTTTCGCCCAGTCTTTTGCCCATTTTGGTACATTTCCACGCAGTCGCTGACACCTACATTCGTGGGTAGGAAAGAGAATGGCTCTAGCCATGACCAGCCGCACAGGACGACGCACAGCGTTCATGCGCACATGCGTTTGTACGAGAAAGGAAACCAGATGAGTCATCTCATGACCGACGATGTTGTCACCGCTGCTCGCGACCTGGTGCCGTGTATCCAGGCGGCACGCGCAGAGGGGGAAGCCACCCGCCGTGTGCCGCCGGCACTCGCGGAGGCTCTGGCTGCCGCCGGACTGCTGCAGATGCATCTGCCACACTCGATGGGAGGACTAGAACTCCCACCGCTGACGGCATTTCGGGTCATCGAAGCACTGTCCAAGGCCGATGGGTCAGTAGGGTGGTGTACGATGATTGCGACCGCTGTCTCGCTCTTTGCTGGCTGGCTGCCCGCAG
>Ga0081455_10002546_pt1 | contig 21639 bp, 19 predicted proteins | sample TabmetS3T2R1_FD_70207 | JGI IMG/M metagenome (GOLD analysis project Ga0081455, IMG submission 70207) | Tabebuia heterophylla rhizosphere microbial communities from the University of Puerto Rico - S3T2R1 | ecosystem: Host-associated > Plants > Roots > Rhizosphere ...
TAGCTCGAGCTCTCCCTCCGCCGCAACGATCTCCGTCCGCCGGTCGTCGGCCTTCCCGTAGATCTCCTTCAACTCGAGAAGCTCTTCGCGCACGATGGCCATGACCCGCGCCTCGTCGCCGAGGATCGCGCGTAGCTCGGCAATGCGCTCGGTGAGGTCCTTGTGCTCCTCCTCGACCCGGCGCTGCTCGAGCGCGGTCAGCGCGCGGAGCCGCAGCTCGAGGATGGCCTGCGCCTGGATCTCGGTCAGCTCGAACTCGCGCATGAGGCCTTCGCGCGCTGCCTCCGTGTCCTCTGCCGCGCGAATAAGCGCGATGACCGCGTCGAGGTTGGCGAGGGCGATGAGGTAGCCCTCGAGGATGTGGGCCCGGGCCTCCGCCTTCCGCAGCTCGTACTTCGAGCGGCGCACGACGACGTCGCGCTGGAAGTCGAGGTAGTGCCTGCAGAGCTCGAGCAGGGACAGCGTGCGCGGGACGCCGTCGACGAGCGCCACGGCGTTGTAGCCGAACGTCGTCTGGAGCTGCGTGTGCTTGTAGAGCTTGTTGAGGACGACCTGCGGGATCGCGTCGCGCTTCAGCTCGATCTGGACGCGCATCCCCGACTTGTCGGACAGGTCGCGAATCCGCGAGATCTCCGAGATCGTGCCGGCCTTGACGAGCTCCGCGATCTTCGCGATCACGCCCTCGTCGCCGCCCTTCTTGACGGTGTAGGGCAGCTCGCTGACGACGATCGCCGACTTCCCGCCGCGCAGCTCCTCCGCGTGCGCCCGCGCCCGAACGACGATGCGCCCGCGTCCGGAGCGATAGGCCTCACGAATCCCTTCCCGGCCGAGCACGATGGCCCCCGTCGGGAAGTCCGGGCCCTTGATGCGCTTGGCGAGCCGCTCGACGTCGACGTCCGGGTCGTCGATCATCGTCACGAGCCCGTCGGCGGGAGCCACGATCAGACCCGCCCCGCGCGGTGTGGTCCGCACCGGATCGCGGAAGAACGCCGCGACCCACAAGGTTATTCCCGCCATGGGCCAGGCCAGCGTTTCCCACGCCATGAACGCCAGCAGCGCCGTGATCGCCGCTGCGATCACCACATATTTGCGGCCTTCGGGATGCACGGTGGGAAACCGCCAGCGCACGGCCGCGACATGGCCGCCAAGATCCGACTGATCGTTCATGGCGCGCGTTGTAGGGCGTCCTTCGAAGGCAGGGAAATCCTTTTTGCGGCGTCGGGTTATGCCGATAGTTCCCCGCACGGTTGATCGATCGTCCTACAGGCCTTAAGGCGCGCGCCAACAATCCTCCCAACAGGAAAGCGTGCATGGCAAAGATCAAGGTCAAAACCCCAGTCGTCGAACTTGATGGCGACGAGATGACTCGCATCATCTGGCAGTGGATCCGCGAAGGGCTGATCCTGCCCTATCTCGACATCGATCTGGAATATTACGACCTGAGTGTCCAGAAGCGCGACGAGACCAACGATCAGATTACGGTGGATAGCGCGCGCGCCATCCAGAAATATGGCGTCGGCGTTAAGTGCGCGACGATCACGCCCGACGAGGCGCGCGTCGAGGAATTCAACCTCAAGAAGATGTGGAAGTCGCCCAACGGCACGATCCGTAACATCCTGGGCGGCGTCGTCTTCCGCGAGCCGATCGTGATCCGCAACGTCCCTCGTCTGATCCCCGGCTGGACCGATCCGATCGTGGTCGGCCGTCACGCCTTTGGCGATCAGTATCGCGCCACCGATTTTCGCGTGCCCGGCCCTGGTAAACTCAAGATGGTCTGGACCGGCAATGACGGCAGGCAGATCGAGGAAGAAGTGTTCGACTTCCCTTCCTCGGGTGTCGCCATGGGCATGTACAATCTTGACGATTCGATTCGCGATTTCGCGCGCGCCAGCATGAACTACGCGCTCGATCGTGGCTGGCCGCTTTACCTTTCGACCAAGAACACAATTCTCAAGGCCTATGATGGCCAGTTCAAGGATCTGTTTCAGGACGTGTTCGACGCCGAATTCAAGGACAAGTTCAAGGCGGCCGGCATCGTCTACGAGCATCGTTTGATCGACGACATGGTCGCCTCGGCGCTCAAATGGAGTGGCAAGTTCGTCTGGGCCTGCAAGAATTATGACGGCGACGTGCAGTCGGATCAGGTGGCCCAGGGCTTCGGCTCGCTCGGCTTGATGACCTCGGTATTGATGTCGCCCGACGGCAGGACGATCGAGGCCGAGGCGGCGCACGGTACGGTCACCCGTCACTATCGGATGCATCAGGAGGGCAAGGCGACCTCGACCAATCCGATCGCTTCGATCTTCGCCTGGACCGGCGGCCTGAAGTTCCGCGGAAAGTTCGATGCTACACCCGATGTCACCCGCTTCGCGGAAACGCTGGAGCGTGTCTGCGTCCAGACCGTCGAAGAAGGCAAGATGACCAAGGATCTCGCGATCCTGATCGGTCCTGATCAGCCCTGGATGACCACCGAGAAATTCTTCGAGGCGATCCGCGTCAATCTCGAAGCGGCGATGGCCAATTGAAAGTAGCGGGTTTCGGCCCCGGCGTCGATCAGTCGATCGTCTCGCGGGGGCCGACGCCCCACAAACTGCTCACCTGAATATAGCCAGCCTTGCTCGCGACGCTGAATTCGCACCAACCGTCGCCGCAGTGCCGGATTTTGCCGATCACGCCTGGCTCGGCGCGCCACAACACGCGCGATGCCGTGCTTGGCGCACCGTACAGCGGCTGAACATCATCTCCGACTATCATGGCCGTGCGCTCGGCGCTCAGCAGAACCGAGGCCATCCAGCCTTCGCTCCCTTCGAAATCCCGCACGCGACGCCAGCTTTCGTGCACTTGAAGCACGAGAACCGGCAAATCATGACGTCGATAACGCCAGGTGGCCGGGTAATTGCGGCCCGGCCCCGTACGAAGCAGCGCGTCGCCCGAAGTGATCGACGCCCAATAAGGCACCGCCCTATCCGCCGCCGCTGATGGCATCGCCATCAGCCCCACGAGAGCCGCCATCAGCCCGAGTTTCGCCCATTCGTGCATCAGCCGCCGATTCTCCCCATTGGGCGTTGATGAGGTTCGTCTAGTCGTTTCGGGCCTGCCACGGCAACGGAAGAACGGAACGCCCACGGCATAACCTCGTTTTCACGGTCATCGGTAAAGGAGAGTAAGATGAGATATCTCTTCAAGGCTCTGACCATGTCCGCGCTGGTAGCGGTCTCCGCTCCGGCGCTGGCCGGCGATGGCAAGGACGTATTGAAGGGCGCCGCGATCGGCGCGGGCGGCGGCGCGGTGGCGGGTGCCGTCATTCCCGGTCTTGGCGTTGGCGAAGGAGCCCTTATCGGCGGCGCGGGCGGCGCGGTGGTCGGCGCGCTCGACAAGGACAAGAAGCATCGCCGCTGGCATCGCGACCAATATGGGCGTCAATATTATGTGAATAAGCGAGGTCACCGGGTCTATCGGGATTGACCCTCGCCGCCCTCCTTAGTCCTCGATTCCCGCCAGCCACTGTCGGAACATCACTTGTCCGGCAGCCACGGCTGGCGGCCCGAATCGTGCATGATCCGTTTGCAGGGTGGCGGCGTCGGCTCCTGCCTCGGCTATAAATGGGTCGCCATGATCGCACCACGTCGCGAAGCTTGCGTCCTCCCCCATTTCCGGATGGAATTGGAGGGCGAGAATATTGGGACCGCGTGCGAATGCCTGGTTGGGATAGAGATCGGTCGAGGCCAGCAGCGTTACGCCTTCAGGAAGATCGAAGGTGTCGCCGTGCCAATGGAGCAGCGGCAGGTCGCCTACCGCCGCCAGAGACGACGCCTTTCCTGCCTCGGTAAGCGTGACCGGCTTGAATCCAACTTCGTTATATTGTCCCTTATAGACCGGCGCGCCCATAGCAGCCGCCATTACCTGCGATCCCAGGCAAACCCCCAGCGTGGGCAAGTCGGCCATGATCCGTTCGGCGACGCGAATAATTTCGTGATTCATCCAGGGATACCGCTCGACTTCATAAACGCCCATCGGGCCGCCCATGACCACCAGGAGATCGGCGTCAAGGAAGCAGAGCGTGTCGAAATGCGGATCGCGCACATTGACCTTGTCGATCCGATAGCCGCGCTCGATCAGAGGCTGCTCGAAGCCCGCCAGCCCTTCATACTCCTCGTGCTGGATCACGAGCGCAATCGGCACCTCAATCTCCAGTCAGGATGCGGTCGACCAGTTGCTTCACAGTCGGAACGAAACCATTGGAATAAAAAGGATCCTGTTTGAAGCGATAGGCTGAATGGCCCGCGAACATCAGATTGTGGTCGATCGGCCCACCATGCGCGATATCCTGCAAAGTCTTCTGGATGCAGAAGCTGCGTGGATCGACGAGCCGCCCAGTCGAATTGCCCTCCGTGTCGGCCCAGGAAGAAAAGCCGCACTGGCTGAGGCACCCCATGCAATCGGCCTGGTCCTTGCGGATCGTCTTCATTTCCTCGGGCGTAACGAAGACCAGCGTGTTGTCGGGCGTCTTGAGCGCGGCGGTGAAGCCCAAGCCGTACCATTCTCGCGCACGCAGCAGGTCGTTGCGCGTCACCCAGAAGCTCTTGCCCTTGACGCCCACGTCGAGCTGGAACTGGTGATCGCCCGCCGCTTCGCCCGAAAAGGCAATTTGCCGTTCGGATCTTGCCTCAAGATTGCGCAAGAAGTCATTGCGGACGGCCGAAGAATAGAAGCCAGTTGGCGAAAAGCGATGTAGGAGGACGTCGCCTTCGTCGAGCGTGGTCAGCCGGTCCTTCCATGCCTGGGGTATCGGGCTTTCCTGGGTCAGCAGCGGCCGCGTTCCAAATTGAAAGGCGATTCCCCCCAGCTCGGGATTGTCGATCCAATGCTCCCATTCGCGCAGATACCAGACACCGCCGGCCATCACGATCGGCACATCGTCGGAAATGCCCCCCTCGCGCATTGTCTCGCGCAGCGCCTTGACGCGGGGATAGGGATCCTGGGGCGCAAGCGGGTCTTCGGCGTTGGACAGGCCGTTATGGCCACCCGCGAGCCAGGGGTCTTCATAGACCACCGCCGCAAGCCATTCCGATGCCTTGGAATAGGCTCGCTTCCACAATGCCCGAAAGGCGCGCGCCGAACTGATGATCGGCAGGTAGTTGACCTTATGCTCCGCCGCGATCTCGGACAGCCGATAAGGCATGCCGGCCCCGCAGGTAACGCCCGCAACCAGGCCCCTGGTCCGCTCGAGCACCCCTTGCAGCACGCGCTGCGCACCCCCCATTTCCCAGAGCACGTTGATGTTGATTGCGCCCTTGCCACCGGAAAGATCGAAGGCGCGTTTCACCTGCTCCACGGCGCCCGCGATGGCAAACTCGATCAATTCCTCGTGTCGTTCGCGCCGGGTGAGCGCTTTGTATATTTGCGGAATGATCTTGCCTTCAGGATCATAGCTGTCGGCATTGACCGCCGAGACGGTGCCGATCCCTCCGGCCGCCGCCCAGGCGCCGGAACTCATATGGTTGGTGACGGCGACGCCCTTCCCCCCCTCGATCAGCGGCCAGACCTCGCGTCCGCCATAGAGTATCGGCCGTAGACCCTTGAACAATCATCCCTCCAAATTTGCGTCGCCACGCCTAATAGCGGCCGATGCTCCGAATTGCGCGGAAATTATATCCGTAGTGAACCTAGTGCGCCCCGCTGCCCCAACGCGGCCTCGTAAAGGGCGCGATATCGGTTAATCATCCGCTTTTCATCGAAGATTTGCAAGGCTTTGGCGCGGTTGGCCGCTCCGATTGCCCCACGGAGCGCGGGATGGGCCGCCAGGCGAGCAAGGGCTTCGGCAAAGAGATTTTCGGCGGATGGCGCCACGATGAACGGCAGATTCTCCGCCGCCACCATCTGTCGGATGTCGCCGACATCGGTCGCGACCGCCGGCAACCCCGCCGCCATCGCTTCGATCAGCGAGATCGGCTGTTGCTCGCTGTCGGAGGACAGGGCGAAGATGTCGAAATCCCTGAAGGCGGATGCCGGATCGGGGTTGAAACCTGGCAGATCGATACGATCGGCAATGCCTAACTCCCGAGCGGTTTGCTCGATCGCGGCCCGCTCGGGTCCTTCGCCGACGATCCTCAGCTTACCCCTCGCGCCGGATGCCGCGAATGCCCTGACCAACCGTGGCAGATTCTTCACCGCGCGAAGACCCGCCACGGTTCCGACAATCACGCCGTCATATCCGGTATGACAAGTGGTATAGCGCTCAAGCGCAATCCCGTTGGCGATCCGATGCACCCGATCTTTCGGCTGACGCCATGACGTCAAGGCGATCCGTTCCAATACATGCGACGGCACCACCACCGCACAGGCTGTCCCCAACGTCAGCCGTCTAAACCATACCCGCACCGGTTTCTGGCCATTCGCCTCATCCTGATTGAACCCATCCTCATGATGCACCAGTGGAGGGCCGCCGAAGAGGCGGCGCGCACCGACGGCATCCATCGCGCCCCAATTGTATGTCAGCACCAGATCGAACCCGCGCATATAGCGTGTCAGGTCGCGATAGCGTCCGATTGCGGGCTTTCCCACCACGGGAGGATGATCCTTCGGGAAATCCGCCACGATCCCCGGATCGATCGCTTCGCGGGCGTCGAGCGCACCGGGAACGGTACTGATGATGCTGTGCCGGGCGTGATTTCCAAACGCATTCATCAGTCGGACGGCGCGTGCTTCCTTGCCGCCGAGGCTGAAGGTCGAATGGATATGGAGGATACGGACGGGCAAGCTCAGCTTGTGACCTTGGCAAGCAGCCGGTCGATCGCCGTCACCGCTTGTGGCTCCATGAGCGTAGGGGCATGGCCCGTGCGCGATATGATCACATAGTCGAGCCCGGGATGGCGCTTCTTCATTTCCCGCGCGGTCTTGTCGGAAAGAATATCCGAGCGGTCGCCGCGTATGAGGGTCATGGGCACGCCCTTCAGGCTCTCGAAGGCCGGCCATAGATCGACCCCCGCTTCCCCGCCGGGCAAGCGGAAAGGTTCGGCGATTTTCATGTCGTAGTCGAAGACGATGCGCCCCTTTTCGGTGAGGCGGCAGAGGCGCTTCGCCATCGCGATCCAATCCTCCAGACTGTATTCGGGAAAGACTTCGGCATTGTTCGAGGCAATCGCGCGAGCGGCATGAAGCCAGGTCGGCCAGCTTGATTGCTTGCCGACATAGCCCCGAATGCGGGTCAGGCCTTCGGGCTCGATCGCCGGCCCGATATCGTTGAGCAGCGCGGCGGCGATCCGGGCATGTCCAGCTCCGCCCAGCAGCATGGTGAGCAATCCGCCGAGCGAGGTTCCGATCAGAATGATCCGGCTGAGCTTGAGTTCAGCTATCAGCGCTTCAAGATCCTGCAGATAGACAAGCGGTACATAGGTTAGCGGATCCTTGGCGTAAGCGCTCTCTCCCCGTCCACGAAGCTCGGGGCAAATGACCCGCCACTCGCCGGCAAGGTGTTCCGCCAGTTCAGCGAAATCGCGCGCATTGCGGGTCAATCCCGGCAAGCAGAGGATGGGTGGCCGATCCTCGCGCCCGGCATAATCCCGATAGTGGAGACGGAGCGCATCGTTCGACCACCAATATCCGTCCGTCCAGGCCGCCATGGTTGAACCCCTCGTTTGCCGGCTCCATATCGCGGTATGCCCGCGATCCCGCAACCGTCAGATTATCGCCCTGATCCGGCGATCCTCTCCATCGCCGACTTCATCGCCGATCCGGTGAAGGCAGCCGAGTTCCCACGCCATATTCTGCGCTTTCGCAATGAGCGGTGGCACGGCGCCGTTGGCCTTGGCGATCTTGCCGAGCCGCAATGGATCGAGCATTTCGGCCGTTTCTTGCCTTTACCCGACAATCTGCCCCAGCCGCTGGCGTTGCGCTATCACGGCCATCAGTTCCGTGTGTACAACCCCGATATCGGCGATGGGCGCGGCTTTCTCTTCGCTCAGCTTCGCGACAATGCAGGGCGTTTGCTCGATCTCGGTACCAAGGGTTCGGGCCAAACGCCCTATAGCCGTTTCGGCGACGGCCGCCTGACGCTCAAGGGAGGTGTGCGCGAGGTGCTCGCAACGGAGATGCTGGAAGCACTCGGCGTCGAAACCTCGAAAAGCTTTTCGCTCATCGAGACCGGCGAGGCCCTCGACCGCAATGACGAACCATCGCCTACTCGCTCGGCGGTGCTCGTACGTCTCAGCCACGGCCATATCCGCATCGGCAGCTTCCAGCGCCTGGCCGCGTTCCACGATGCTGAGTCGATGAGACGGCTGATCGATTACTGCCTCACGCATTTTTATGGGGAAACCAGCTACCGCGATGACGCGCCAGTCCTGCTGCTCGGCCACGTCCTGCGACGCGCCTCACGGTTGGCCGCGTCCTACATGGCTGCCGGCTTCGTTCATGGCGTGCTCAATAGCGACAATATCGCGATTACCGCCGAAAGCTTCGATTATGGCCCCTGGCGCTTTACACCCGCCTGGCAACCGGAGTTCACCGCTGCCTATTTCGACCAGAACGGCCTCTATGCCTTTGGCCGCCAGCCCCAGGCGATTCACTGGGATGCGGTCCAGCTCGCTACCGCGCTCAGGCTCATCGTCGATTCTGACCCCCTGGTTGCCGAACTCGAAGCCTTTCCGGCCATGTTTGCGACCGATCTTCACGCGGCCTTGCTTGCTCGCCTTGGCGTTCGTAATCTGGATGATGTACGCGATCGCGAATTGAGCGAGACGATCATGGCCGCGCTCGGCGAAAGCGGCCTCCTCATCGATCGCTTCTTCTTCGACTGGCGCGGCGGCCGCCTGCGATCCGACGAGGCGGAAGCCAGATATGCCTCGCCAGCGTTCGAGCGTTTCAGAAACGCCGTGACGGCGTTTGAACCAGTTACCTTATGTCAACATGATTATTGGAGAATGTCTGAACCGTGCTCGATGCACATCGATGAAGTCGAGGCGATCTGGGCACAGATCGAAAAGAATGATGATTGGGGCGCATTCAATGACAAGATCGCGGCGATCCGCCGCATGGGCGAGGCCATGCGCGGAAGCGCGTAAGCCCGTGCGCGGCTGATGGGCCGCGCGCTCACGTCGATCGAGCCTGCCACCGGTGAACCGCTATGGACCGGCGAAACCGGCAATGTGGATCGCGAGGCGCGGATAGCGTTCGAGGCATGGCCGGATTGGGCAGCTCGGCCGCTAGCCGTACGCATCGAATATCTGCGCCGCTTCGTCAACGCGATACGGAGCCGCCAGGACGATTTCGCCGAGCTGATCGCGCGCGAGACCGGGCATCCGCTGTGGGAGGCGCGCGGTGAGATCGAGACCGTCATCCAGCACGTTGAACTGTCCATCATCGCCTATGCCGAGCGCACCCCGCGCAAGCAGCTCGAAGGCGCGCTGGGCGTGCGTAACGCGATCCGGCACAAGCCGCACGGCGTGATGGCGGTGATCGCGCCGGCATGCACCCCCATCGAAATCTCATGCGCGGCGCTGATCCCGGCGTTGATCGCCGGAAACAGCGTTGTGCTCAAGCCGTCCGAAAGGACTCCGGCTTCGGCGATGATGCTGATGGCGTGCCTGCATGAGGCCGGCCTGCCGGAAAATGTCGTCCGTCTTCTCGTGGGCGATCGTGAAGAAGGCTCCGCGCTGGCGAAGCATCCACAGGTTTCGGCCGTTTCGTTCACTGGCTCGACCGAGGCAGGCTTGTCACTCTGGACCGGTCTCGGATCGGCCTCGGGCAAGCTCGTTGCGCTCGGCATGGGCGGCAATAACCCTCTCATCGTCTGGGACTCTCCCGACATCGCGACCACCGCTGCGATGGTGGTCCAATCCGCCTTTCTTTCGAGCGGGCAGCGCTGCACGGCCACGCGCCGGCTGATCGTGGCCGAGCAGGACCATGAGCCCTTGTTCGCTGAAATCGCAAAGCTGGCTGGGCGTCTGATCATTGACGATCCGCTCGCCACGCCTCAGCCCTTCATGGGACCGATGATCGACAACAACCGAGCCGATATCGTCGACGAGGCCTTTCTCGATCTAATCCTGAAAGGTGGACGGCCCCTGCAGCATATGCTCCGGCTCAACCCGGATCGGCCCTTTCTTACCCCGGGGGTTATCGACGTCACGCGCGTCGCCAATCGTCCCGATACGGAATATTTCGGTCCCCTCCTTCAAGTCATCCGTGTGCCGGATTTCGACGCGGCGATCGCGGAAGCCAACGCCACCCGCTACGGCCTTTCGGCTTCGCTAATCAGCCGTCGCTCCGATCTCTACGATCGCTTCTGGGCCAATGTCCGCGCCGGATCGATCAACTGGAATCGGCCGACCAACGCGCCCCCGCCCGCCGCTCCCCACGGTGGCCTCGGCCTTTCGGGAAACCACCGTCCGGGAGGAACCTATATGGCCGATCAATGCGCCTATCCGGTGACTTCTTGTGAAAGCGAGCAGCTTCGTAGCACCATCGGGATCGGCCTCAAGGACGGCTGAAGGGCGCCTAAACCTATTCTAGACACGGCCAAAGAAGCCTTCGTTTGAAATGAACGGCATGCAGGCGCATCTGCCCCGCATGGGAAGTCTGCTTGATCCGCACGCGCGCGGGCGCGTTATCCTGGTTGGGGCCGGTCCGGGTGATCCGGGCCTGCTCACCGTGCGCGCCGTCGAAGCGCTGAAAAGCGCCGATATCGTCGTTCATGACGGCCTCATCGACCAGCGCGTGCTCGATCATGCGCCGGAAACGGCGCAACGCATCTCGGTCGCCAAGAGCCGCAACCGCCACACCATGCCTCAGGAAGCGATCAACGCGCTCATCGTTGCGCATGTGAAGACGGGATCGATTGTCGTCCGCCTCAAGGGCGGGGATCCTTTTGTTTTCGGCCGTGGCGGCGAGGAAGTGGAAGCGGTGCGTGCCGCCGGTCTGCCCGTGGAGGTGGTCCCCGGAGTCTCGGCCGCACTTGGCTGCGCCGCCGAGGCGATGCTGCCGCTCACCCATCGGGACTGGTCGAGCGCGGTCAGCTTCGTCGCGGGCCAGTGCAAGGGCCTGACCGAGCAGAACTGGGCCGGCCTCGCCGGCCAGGGCCGGACGCTCGTCATTTATATGGGCGTGACCTGCGCCAGCCTTATCGCCGACAAGCTGATGGCCGACGGTGTCGCGCCGGACATGCCGGTCGCGGTGCTGGAACGCGGCACCTGCGAGAACAGTCGTGCGATGCGCACTCTTCTTGCCGATCTCGGCTCGCTGGTCGAGCGGGAGAAGGTCTGCAGCCCGGCGATCATTGTCGTCGGTGAAGTCGTCCTCTTGTCCGACGCCGAAGATCGTCTACGGACGCTCGCGGTTCAGGCGGAGACTCAATTTTGAAAATCGTTACGGGAAATGACCTGAAGACCGGGGTTGTCATCTGGTGGGCTGGCGATGGCTGGTCGATCCATGTCGCCGACGCCGTTGATGCGGGCGAGCACGCCGAGGCTCTGGCCCAGACAGAGCAGGCCGCGCTTCGCGTCAACGGAGCCTATGTGGTCGACGCCGTTGCGACTTCGACCGGCCCCCGCCCGGCTCATATCAAGGAACGCATCCGCGCCATCGGCCCGACGGTGCGCCCCGACCTCAACCTCAAGCCCGCCGACCCCGCGGCGGGAAACTGGGTGATCTGATGTACAAATACGACAAATATGATCAGTCGATCGTCGACGCCCGCGTTGATGAGTTCCGCGAGCAGACCGCCCGCCGCCTCGCCGGCGCGCTGACTGACGATCAGTTCAAGCCGCTCCGCCTCAAGAACGGCCTCTATCTCCAGCTCCACGCTTATATGCTGCGTGTGGCGATCCCCTATGGCACGCTCGACAGCCGCCAGATGCGGATGCTGGGCCATATCGCGCGCAAATATGATCGTGGCTACGGGCATTTCACGACCCGCCAGAACATCCAGTATAACTGGATCAAGCTCGAGGAGGCGCCCGATATCCTCGCGGATCTCGCGACGGTCGAAATGCACGCGATTCAGACCAGCGGCGAAAGCATCCGCAATGTCTCGTCGGATCAATATGCCGGCGCCGCCGCTGACGAGGTCTGCGATCCCCGGCCTTGGGCTGAGCTGATCCGCCAGGCTACGACCTTCCATCCGGAATTCAGCTATCTGCCGCGCAAGTTCAAGATCGCCGTGACGGCCGCCGAGGAGGATCGCGCCGCGATCCGTCTCCATGACATCGGCCTCAAGCTGGTAAAGAACGCGGCCGGTGAGCTTGGCTTCCAAGTCTATGTCGGCGGCGGCATGGGGCGCACGCCGTTCGTGGCTCCGCTGATCAAGCCCTTCCTGCCGGCGGACAATCTGTTCAGCTATTGCGAGGCTGTGCTGCGTGTGTGGAATCGTTGGGCGCGTCGCGACAATATCCACAAGCAACGCATCAAGATCCTCGTCCACGAATGGGGCGCCGAAGAATTTGCCCATCAGGTCGAGGAAGAGTGGCAGGCGATCCTGCCCAACGGCTCAGACGTGCCGCGTACCGAGCTTGATCGTATCGCCACCTATTTCCCGGATCCGGCTTTCGAAACCGGCCTCAGCGATGAGATCGACCGCAGCGATCCCGATTTCGCGCTCTGGGTCGATCAGAATGTCGTCGCGCACAAGACGCCGGGCTATGCGATCGTCAACATCAGCTTGAAGCCCACCGGCGGCATCCCCGGCGATATCTCGGCCGATCAGATCGATCTCGTCGCCGATCTTGCGGAGCGTCACAGTTTCGATGAGCTGCGCGCCACCCACGCGCAGAACCTCGTCCTGCCGCATGTCCGCAAGGACGCGCTCTACGACATCTGGCAGATTCTGCGCGACAATGGCCTCGCCGAGCCGAACCTCGATCTGGTCACCGACATCATCGCCTGCCCCGGCCTCGATTATTGCAGCCTCGCCAATGCGCGCTCGATCCCGGTCGCGCAGAAGATCGCGGCCCGCTTCGCCGACATCGGCCGCCAGCGCGAGCTTGGCGAGCTCAAGATCAAGATCTCGGGCTGCATCAACGCCTGCGGCCATCACCATGCCGGCCACATTGGCATCCTGGGCGTCGACCGAAAGGGCACCGAAAACTACCAGCTCCTGCTCGGCGGTTCGGGTGCGGAGGACGCGAGCTTAGGCAAGATCACCGGTCCCGGCTTCGACGAGGACGGCATCGTCGATGCGGTCGAGAGAGCGACGCAAGTCTATCTGCGCGAACGCACCGAGGGCGAGCGTTTCCTCGATACCTATCGCCGGGTCGGCATGGATGCGTTCAAGGAGGCGATCTATGGATAGTTCCCCGATACGCGTCCCAATATTTTCTCCTCATGCTGAACTTGTTTCAGCATCCACGGCATCACAAGTGAAACGGCGAATGGTTGAGGGGGCCCTGATACGAGTTCAGGGTGACGAAGGAAATTTTGCATGACCAACCCTCTGCGGTTCCGCGACGATGCTGAACATGACGAGCCCGCCGTTTCGCTCGAAGCCTTTCTCGGCCAGTCGAACGCGACCGCCGTCCGCATCGAGGCAGGCGAGGATGCGCGTCACCTGATCCCGCATCTCGATCGCGTTTCGCTGGTCGAGATCGATTTCCCGCGCTTCCGCGACGGGCGTGGCTATTCGTCCGCCCGCATCTTGCGGGAAGCGGGCTACACGGGTGAAATCCGTGCCTCGGGCGACGTGCTGGTCGATCAGATGCTGTTCATGCGTCGTTGCGGTTTCGACAGCTTCGCGCCCAATGCGCCGATTGACGCGCAGGCGCTCGATGCCGCGCTCGCGCGCTACGATTTTTTCTACCAATCCGCCGCCGACCAGGCGGTCCCGGTCTGGAAGCTTCGTCATGGCTGAGGCGGCCCGCAAGCTCGACACGATCGACGCGCGCCCGGCTTTCACGCAGGCTGACGTTGACGCGCTCAATGCCCGCTTCGAAGGCGTCGAGACGCTGGAGATGCTGCGCGCCCTGTTCGCGGAAGGCATTTTGGGTGAGACCGCCGTCGTTTCCTCCTTCGGCACCGAGAGCGCTGTCCTGTTGAGCCTGATCGCCCGCACCGACCCCACCGTGCCGGTGGTCTTCGTGGATACGCTCAAGATGTTTCCGGAGACGCTGGAATATCGCGATACGTTGCTCGATCACCTCGGCATGCACAACCGCCGCACGGTTACCCCTAACCCGGAGGCGCTGGCGAAAAAGGATGGAACCGGCCTGCGCTGGTCCTACGATCCCGACGGCTGCTGCGATATCCGTAAAGTCGAGCCGCTCGCCCGCGCCAAACACGGGCTCGATAGCTGGATCTCGGGTCGCAAGGCGTTCCAGTCCCAGACCCGTGCCAATCTTCCCCGCTTCGAGATCGAGGACGGCCGGCTCAAGGTCAATCCGCTCGGCGACTGGGTGAAGGCCGATCTCGACGCCTATTTCGAAGAGCATAAGCTGCCCCGGCACCCGCTGGAGGCGCAGGGTTATCTTTCGATCGGCTGCGCGCCCTGCACCAGCATCGTGAAGCCCGGCGAAGACCCGCGCGCGGGTCGCTGGCGCGGTTGGGACAAGGTTGAATGCGGTATTCACGGTGAGGTGATCACTCATCCGGACGACGATCCCGCCAACGCGCCGGCGTTCTGATCGCTCCGTCATCCTGGGCTTGTTTAGCTTCCTGGTCTTACGGCTCAGGGTCTACCTTCTCGCAAGCGCATCTCTAAACACTAGCGCTCCGTTTTCATCTTGCTATGAACCGGCGCAATGGCCGGAACACCCCTCGCGCGTTTGACTGCCCTGCTGCTTCCGATCGTGCTCGCCGGCTGCATCCCCGCTCCCATAGGCCGGCCCGGCGAAACACCAAAGCCGGCACCCCGCCGGCCCGTCGCGCAACCAGCCGCACCGCAGCCAGTGCCGCAGCCGACACCGATGCCGCAGCAACCGTCGCTCGAACCCGCGCCCCGTCACGACGCGCCCATTATGACCGTTCCCACGCCACCTCCGGCCTGGGCCACCAAACAGGTCACGCCAGACGCCGTCACGGTTGCCGGAAGCCGGTACGTCGTGAAGACGGGCGACACGCTTTCGCGCATCGCCAACGCCACGGGTGCTTCGACCGAAGCGATTGCGCGCGAAAACAGCCTGGAGTCGCCGTTCGTGGTCAAGGTTGGCCAGCGGCTCAGGATCCCCGGCGGTCGCTATCATCTCGTAAAGCGGGGCGAGAGTGGTATCGCCATCGCCCGCGCCTATGGGGTCGATTGGTCGCAGGTCGCGACGATGAACCATCTCCAGGAACCCTTCATCCTGCGCGAGGGCCAGCGCCTGCTGCTGCCAAGCGCCCAGGAAGCCGCCAGCATGACGCTCGAGCAGCGCGCCGAGGCCTTCCAGCTCGATATCGACGACATTGTTACGGGCGGCGAACCGGCCCTGGCCGAGAACGCCGCTCCTGCTCCCCCTTCGCCTACGCCGGCGCAGCCTGTTCCGCCGACCGTGGCGGTGGCAACGCCATCTGCGAATTTTGACGGAAAGTTGGCCTGGCCGCTCGACGGCAAGATCGTCCGCACCTTCGGAAATCTCGGCAATGGCCGCCGCAACGATGGTATCAACATCGCCGCCCCGGAGGGTACGCCGATCATGGCAGCGGCGGATGGGGTGATCGCTTATGTTGGCACCGATGTCGCGATCTATGGCGGGCTGGTGCTGATCAAGCACGGCAATAGCTGGCTGACCGCCTATGGTCATGCGGAGCGGATCGCCGTCATGCGCGGCCAGGCTGTAACGAAAGGCCAGGTCATCGCCTATGTCGCCGAAGCGGGCCTCGCCTCGGAGGACCAGCTCCACTTCGAAATCCGTAAGGGCCGCACGCCAGTCGATCCAAGGCAATATCTGTCGAAGCGCTGAGATGCCGCCATGCTGAAACACGTTCGGCATGACGAACAGGTGACATCCGTCTTCAAAATCCCTATGTGCGCCGCCACATCATGGCATTGGAACTTCCCACCCCGCCCAAGGTCGGCATGGTTTCGCTCGGCTGCCCCAAGGCGCTGGTCGATAGCGAACGCATTCTGACCAAGCTGCGCGCCGACGGCTACGGTCTCTCGCCCGACTATCAAGGCGCGGATGTCGTCTTGGTCAATACATGCGGCTTTCTCGACAGCGCCAAGGAAGAGAGCCTCGAAGCGATAGGCGAGGCGATCGCCGAAAATGGCCGTGTCATCGTTACCGGCTGCATGGGTAATGAGGCCGAAGTCATCCGTGCCCGCTTCCCGGACGTGCTCGCCGTCACCGGCCCGCACCAATATGAAGCGGTCGTCGGCGCGGTGCATGAAGCTGCTCCGGTCGCGCCCTCGCCCTATATCGATCTGGTGCCGGACGCGGGTCTCAAGCTCACCCCACGCCACTACAGCTATCTGAAGATTTCCGAAGGCTGCAACCATCGCTGCGCCTTCTGCATCATCCCGTCGATCCGGGGCGATCTCGTCAGCCGCCGGCCCGACGCAATCCTGCGCGAGGCTGAAAAGCTTGTCGCGGCGGGCACCAAGGAATTACTGGTCATCAGCCAGGACACCTCGGCCTATGGCGTCGACCTTCGTCACAAAGCGTTTCCGCTAAAGGGTGGCGGAGAGGTCCGCGCCCACATGACTGATCTTGCTCGCGAATTGGGCAAGCTCGGTGTCTGGGTCCGCTTGCATTATGTTTATCCCTACCCCCATGTGGATCAGGTCATCCCGCTGATGGCCGACGGGCTAGTGCTTCCCTATCTGGACATTCCCTTCCAGCATGCGGCGTCCAAGGTGCTGAAGGCGATGAAGCGCCCGGCCAACGAAGCGAAAATACTCGAACGGCTTGCTAATTGGCGGTCGCAAGTTCCTGATATTACGATTCGCTCCTCTTTCGTTCTCGGTTTTCCCGGTGAGACCGAGGAGGAATTTCAATATCTGCTCGATTGGATGGACGAGGCGCAGCTCGACCGCGTCGGCGCCTTCCGGTTCGAGCCCGTTCAGGGCGCCGCCGCCAATGATCTTCCGGACCCGGTGCCGGAAGAGGTCAAGGAAGAGCGTTACGCGCGTTTCATGGAAAAGACCGCCGCCATCTCCGCCGCCAAGCTTGAGGCGAAGATCGGCCGTACGCTCGAGGTCATCATCGACGTGGTGGACGAGGAAGGCGGTGCCACCGGCCGCTCAAAGGCGGATGCGCCGGACATTGACGGCGAGGTTCACCTTCGCAATGCCGGGAACCTGAAATCCGGCGATTTTGTGCGGATCCTGATCGAAGATGCAGACGAGCACGACCTGTTCGGCGTGCCTGTCTGAGGAGCTATCGTTAGCGACGATCCGAGTGATTGTACCATAATGAGACAAATCGCGAGGCAGCCGCGATATTCCTGCTCCTATCCCCAGAGCGCTGGAGATGGCGGCGCCAGGGAGTCGCCGGCGAAGCCGATGCCAGGATTGCGATCCTCCGCCAACAGGAGCGGACCATCGAGATCCACCCATCGCGCCCACTGCCCGATCAGCGTCGCCGGAGCGATGCCGAGGGAGGTCGAGAGCATGCAACCCACCATCAGCTCCAGTCCAGCCGCCCGTGCCTCGTCGGCCAGCGCCAGCGCTTCGGTCAGCCCGCCCGCCTTGTCGAGCTTGATATTGATCGCCTGATATCGCCCGACGCAGCGGACGAGGTCGGCACGGTCCTGGCAGCTTTCGTCGGCGCAGAGCGGAATCGGTGACTCCAATCCGTCAAGCTGCGCATCCTCTCCCGCGCGCACGGGCTGCTCGATCAGCTCGACGCCGAACGCAGCCAGCGCGCTCGCTTCGTGCACGACATCCAGCCCGGTCCAGGCTTCATTGGCATCGACGATCAACCGCGCCCGCGGAGCGCCTGCACGTACCGCAGCCACGCGCTCCAGATCGCCCTCGCCCGCCAGCTTGAGCTTGAGGAGTGGATATATTTCCGCCGCTTTTTCAGCATCCGCGCGCATCCGCTCGGGTGCTCCGAGCGAAATGGTGTAAGCGGTCACCAGCGGCTTCGGCTCTTCCAGCCCCGCAATGCGCCATGCCGGCGTTCCGGATAGCTTGGCTTCGAGATCCCACAGCGCCGCATCGAGGGCATTGCGCGCGGCACCGCGCGGCAGCAGGGTCGTGAGCTCATCCCGCCCCATTCCGCCTTCGATCGGCCCACGCATGCCAAGTACCGCGGCAAGGACATTCTCGGCGGTCTCGCCATGATAGTAGATCGGTGTTGCCTCGCCCCGGCCCACCGCGCCGTCATGGGCAATCGTCGCCGTGACGATGTCGACATGCGTCTTTGCGCCGCGCGCGATCGTGAAGGCGCCCGCGACCGGCCATCGTTCGATTCCGGCCGTAAGGCTGCGTGGCATCAGGGTACGTCGTGCTGGGCGATCCACGCATCCACCACCGGCGCGATCTGTTCGCGCCACCGGCGGCCGTTGAAGATGCCGTAATGGCCGACCGATTTGGCCATCAGATATTTTTTCATGTCCTTGTCCAGCGACGTGGCAATGGTCAGCGCCGCCTTGGTCTGGCCGAGGCCGGAGATGTCGTCCTTCTCGCCCTCGATGGCCAGCAGCGCGATCTTCGTGATGGCCGCCGGATCGACCTTGCGCCCGCGATGGGTCATCTCGCCCTTGGGCAGCAGATGTCGCTGGAAAACAACGTCCACCGTCTGAAGATAGAAGGCCGCGTCCATGTCGCAGACGGAGCGATACTCGTCGTAGAAGGTCTTGGTGGCCTCGGCGCTTTCCTCGTCTCCTTCCACCAGATGCTTGAACATCTGCCAATGGCTGACGAGGTGGTTGCCCAGATTCATGGCCATGAAGCCGGTGAGCTGAAGGAAACCCGGATAGACTCGACGGCCCGCGCCAGGGTAGAGCATCGGGACATCCAGGATCACATGGTTCTGAAACCAGGCGAGCGGTCGCTGGGTAGCGACGGTGTTGACTTCGGTTGGCGCCATGCGCGTATCGATGGGGCCGCCCATCATCGTCAGCGTGCGCGGGCGACAGGCGTGGTTGTCCTCCGACATCAGACAGGCGGCGGCATAGGCCGGCACGGCCGGTTGACACACCGCAAGCATATGAGCGCCGGGTCCGATGACCTCGAGAAACTCGATCAGATAGTCGATATAGTCGTCGAGATCGAACACGCCCTCGGACACCGGCACCAGCTTGGCGTCGCGCCAGTCGGTGATGTAGACGTCATGCCCCGGTAGCATTCGTTCGACGGTGCCGCGCAGCAACGTGGCATAGTGGCCTGACATTGGCGCAACAATCAATAATTTGGGCCCGCCTTTTACGCCCTTGCGAACGAATCGCTTCAGTTGGCCGAATGGCTTCCGGAGCAGAATCTCTTCGTGCACGGCCACGCGCTTGCCGCCCACAACCGTTTCGGTGAGGCCGAAATCCGGCTTTCCGCGTGGTGCCGACGCATGGGCGAACACTTCAAGTCCTGACGCAAAAACCGGCGCAAAGCTATTGTAAGAGAATGGATTAATCGGGTTCTGCAGCCACTCCGCGCTCATATTGGCGAGCGCGCTGGCACCGGCCAGTAATGTGCGCTGCATTTCATACCCGTTATAAAGCATTCCGACCCTCCGCCAATCTTTGTGGCGGCAAGTAACGCCTTTTTCCTTAGCTGTGCAATGCAGCACGGCATCGCGCCGTCCCTCATTGAGACGGACGGGCTTGGCTGCTAGGCGGGCCCGCATGACTGACATTCCCAAGTCCGAGGCGCCGCGCAGGATCGGCAATCTTCGCCTCGTATGGAATTTCGCCGCGCGCTATCGGGGGCACATCGTGATGGCGATGCTAGCGCTGCTGACGGCAGCGGCGGCAACGCTCGCTATCCCGAGCGGCTTCCGATTGGTGATTGATCGCGGTTTCGCTGCGGACGGCGGCGATATCGCGCGTTATTTCCGCTATCTCTTGCTGATCGTGGCCGTGCTCGCGCTCGCGACGGCGGGGCGCTTCTATTTCGTTTCCTGGCTCGGCGAGCGCGTGGTCGCGGATCTTCGCGTCGCTGTCCACCGCAACCTGCTGACATTGGCCCCTCGCTTTTTCGAGGAGAACCGCCCGTCGGAAATCGCCTCGCGTCTCACGGCCGATACCGCGATCATCGAGCAGATTGTTGGCAACACGATCTCGGTCGCGCTCCGCAACCTTGTGATGGGCGTGGGCGGCGTTATCTATCTGGTCGCGCTCGCCCCGAAACTCGCGGCGATGCTCCTTCTCGGCATTCCTTTCGTCATCGTCCCCATCGTCACGCTTGGCCGTAAGGTCCGAGCGCTTTCGCGCTCCACTCAGGATCGCATAGCCGAAGTCGGCACGATCGTGTCCGAAACGCTGGGGGCCATGAAAATCGTCCAGGCCTTCGGGCAGGAAAGCCGCGAAGGCGCCCGCTTCGGCTCGGCGGTCAAACATGCGTTCATGACATCACGCCGGCGTATCCGCCTCCGTGCGATGATGACCGCGATCATCATCGCGCTGATCTTCGGATCGATCACCATGATTATGTGGCAGGGCGCGCTGGACGTCGCGGCCGGAAAATTGTCGGGCGGGTCGATCGCCGCCTTCGTCATCACCGGTGGATTGGTTGCCGGCGCGTTCGGTAGTCTGAGCGAGGTCTATGGCGATCTTCTGCGCGGTGCCGGTGCCGCTGGCCGTATAGCGGAGCTTCTGGCCGAGCTTCCCGAGATCCGTGCTCCCGCTGATCCGCGCCCGCTGCCACAGCCGCCGATGGGTCGACTGACCTTCGATCAGGTCGATTTCCGCTATCCCACCCGGCCCGAGGTGAAGGCGCTCGCCGATTTCAGCCTGGATATCCGACCGGGCGAGTTGATCGCCGTGGTCGGTCCTTCGGGCGCCGGGAAATCGACTCTCTTCCAGCTCGCCCAGCGCTTTTACGATCCGGAAGACGGCAAGGTGCTGCTCGACGGCGTGGCGCTGCCCGAGGCCAACCCAGCCGCGATCCGCTCCCGCATCGCGCTGGTTCCGCAGGAAACCGTGATTTTCGCCGCCTCCGCGCGCGATAATCTCCGCTACGGCCGCTGGGATGCCGACGATGACGCGCTGTGGCGGGCGGCCGAGGCCGCCAACGCCGCCGAATTCCTCCGCGTGCTGCCGCAGGGGCTTGACACCTATCTTGGCGAAGGCGGCGCACGCCTCTCCGGGGGCCAGCGCCAGCGCCTTGCGATCGCTCGTGCCATCCTGCGCGATGCGCCGCTGCTCCTGCTCGACGAAGCCACCTCCGCGCTCGACGCCGAATCCGAACAACTCGTCCAGCGCGCGCTCGAACGGTTGATGAAGGGTCGCACGACGATGGTGATCGCGCACCGCCTCGCCACCGTCCGCGCGGCCGACCGCATCATCGTCATGGACCACGGCCGCATCGTCGAGGAAGGCACGCACGATACGCTGGTCGGCCGGGGTGGACTTTATGCCCGCTTGGCCCGCCTGCAATTCGAAGGCGAGGCGGCGTAGCCCGAGAAAGCCGTTGGGGCTGAGCCTGTCGAAGCCACCCGCTTTCTGTCGAAACGAGAACGCACTTGGCTAAGCTCAGTGCGAACGGAAAAATCGAGTTTTCCCCTTGGCAATCCGCTCCCGTTCCCCTGAAAAGGGCTCATGGCCTTTGAAATCCAATCCGTCGGCTTCAGCGATGCCCTT
>Ga0081455_10002547_pt1 | contig 21638 bp, 23 predicted proteins | sample TabmetS3T2R1_FD_70207 | JGI IMG/M metagenome (GOLD analysis project Ga0081455, IMG submission 70207) | Tabebuia heterophylla rhizosphere microbial communities from the University of Puerto Rico - S3T2R1 | ecosystem: Host-associated > Plants > Roots > Rhizosphere ...
TGTCGAGCGGCGCCCGGATCACCTCGTCCTGCTCGGCGGCGATCGTGGCGACGATGTCGCGCATCTCACCGGTCCGCTCGCGCTCGAGCTCGGCCAGCAGGGGGTCGGGGATGCCGCCGTGATGGGCGGCGTCGACGCTGTCGGGGTCGTCGAACACCTCGTCGAACAGGTCGTCGAGCCGGCGCCCGCTCATCATGAACCGCCGCCGGCGCCGCAGCCCCAGCGGGTCGACAGCGGTGGCCCGGTAGAACGGCACCGCCACATCGGCTCGCCAGTCGACCACCACCGGGTCCCCGCGAGCGTCCTCGACGTGGCGACGGCCCACGTACCAGCGCGCGCCGTCCTCTCCATCCAGCCTGCCGAAGCTCAGCCCGGGCACGTCCACATCGAGGGTGCCGAGTCGGTGCGCCAGATGTTGCCGGGCGATCGCGGAGTCCACTTCCTGGGCGGCGCCGTCCGCGATGGCCGCCGTGCGCGCCGTCTGGTCCCGCATGGCGGCGAGGCAGCGATAGGCCTCGTCGAGGTACGCCTGCTCGGCGTCTACGTCGGGATGTGGCACGGTCGGGACCTCAGCGCACGCGGGGCGAAGCAGCGTAGTGCCGGCCTCCCTGCCTGGTTCCGGGATTTCTCCGGCGCGGTAGGGTCCGAGCCGGAGGTGCACCAGGTGCGCATCACGGCGAAGGTCGATTACGCGGTGCGAGCCGCCGCCGAACTGGCGGCGGCGCCCCCGGGGCACGTCAAGGGCGACGTGATCGCTCGGCGCCAGGGCATACCTGCCAAGTTCCTCGAGAACATCCTGGCCGACCTCCGGCGCGCCGGCCTGGTCGCCAGCCAGCGGGGGGCCGAGGGTGGCTACTGGCTCGCCGCCGACCCCTCGGCCATCTCCGTGGCCGACATCATCCGCGCCGTCGAGGGCCCCCTGGCCGACGTGCACGGCACGCCCCCCGAGCAGGTCGAGTACCGGGGACCGGCCGCGGGGCTCCAGGGAGTCTGGGTCGCCACGCGTGCCGCGCTGCGGACGGTCCTGGAGGAGGTCACCCTGGCCGACGTTGCGGCCGGGACGCTGCCCGCCGAGGTCGAAAAACTGTTGCGCGAGCCCGACGCATGGCTGCGACGCTGACGTCGCCGTGAACCCACCGCGCGACGCTGATGCCGCCCTGAACGCACCGCGCTAGCGTTGACTGCCTATGTCCCGCCGGATCGACATCGAGCTCACCAGCTCTCGGGATGACGGCTCCTGGACGTGGCGTGCTGCCGGTGCCCGCGAGCCCCGAGGCACGCTCGATCCTGCGCTGGTCCCTGGCGGGGCACAGGTCGGCGACGTGCTGCGGGCCGAGATCGACGGCTACCTCGACCGGATGAGCGTCGTGGCGATCCTGCCGCCGCGGGCGCCGCGGCGGGAGCCCGAGCGGCTCGAGCTGCGCAGCGGAGGAGGCGACCGGCCCCTGGTCACCACCACGCTCGTGCGGGAGCGCAGCGACGAGCGTCGCTCCCAGGGCCGCCGCGGCGACCGCCGGGAGAGAGGTGAGCGGGGCGAGCGCGGCGCGCGCGGTGACCGCGGCGACCGTCGCGAGGGGCCCGGACGGCGGGAACGGGGCGAGCGGGAGCGCGGCCGGGCGGACCGCGACGGCCGGCGCCCGGCCCGTGCACGTCAGGACGGGCGCCACGAGCGCCCCGAGCGGCCGGCCCCGCCGCCGGTCGAGGCCAAGCCGAAGCCCAAGCGCCTGCGCCCCGGCAAGGCCCACCGGGCTGCGCTGCTCGAGGCCGTCTCGCCCGAGCAGCGGCCCATCGCCGAACAGCTCCTACAGGGGGGCATACCGTCGGTGCGTCAGGCCATCGACAAGCAGAACCAGGAGCTGCGCGCCGAGGGCAAGACCGAGGTCAAGGCCGATCAGCTCCTGCGCGTCGCCGAGGAGCTGCGTCCGCGGGCCACCGCCGCCGTGTGGCGCGACCGCGCCGAGGCAGCCATCGCCGCCGTCGACGAGCTCGACCTGCGCGACCTGCGCTCGGTCGTCAATGCCGCCGGCGATGCCGGCCGCGACGAGGAGGCGCGCGCCCTGGCCGCCCAGCTGCGCGAGGCGCTCGCCAACCGGGTGGAGAAGGAGCACGCTGCCTGGCTCGCCGACCTGGCCGACACCCTCGAGGCCGGCCGGGTGGTGCGGGCCCTTCGGCTGAGCTCGCGGCCCCCGAAGGCGGGGGCGCCCATCCCCGGAGACCTCGCCAACCAGCTCGTCGAGGGCGCATCTGCGGCGCTCACGGCTGAGACGGGCCAGGAGCGCTGGGCGACCGTGCTCGAGGCGCTGGCGTTCTCCCCGATCCGCAGGCGAGTGGTTCCCCAGTCACTGCCGTCGAAGCTGTCGCCCGAGCTCCGCACGACCGTCGCCCGGCTGGGCACCCGGCTTCCCGAGATCGCCCACATCTTCGCGATCGAGCCCGAGGGGTCCGCCGGGCGGAGCCCACGCGCCCGGGCCCCGGGACGGGGTGCCCCGCGCGACAGGAAGGCCCGTACCGAGCGGCAGCCCGCGGCCGACGCCGACGGCGCCACGTCCGCAGCCTCGGACGGCCCCGCGGACTCCGGCCCGCCGGAGGCGCCGCCAGAGGCTCGAGAGGCACACGAGGCGACGGCCCAGTAGTCCGGGTGGGCGACGTTCTGCCCCCGGGCCCGGGCATGGATGCACCCATGAGCGAAGCGCACTATGAGCTGACGCCGATCGGAACGGTCCGGTCCCCGCTGACAGACCGGGCCGCCGCGCCGAAGCAGGGCTACGAGGGCTCGCCCGATCCGGTTGTCATCGAGTTCGTGCCGGGCGTGCTGGAGGGGCTGGAGGACATCCGGTCGGGCGACCAAATGGTCGTCCTGACTTGGCTCGACCGGGCGCACCGCGACGTCCTGCGGACCCGTCCCCGCGACGACCCGGCCAATCCCGAGGTGGGCGTCTTCAGCACCCGCTCCCCCGACCGCCCGAACCCGATCGGACTCCACGTCGTCGAGGTCCTCTCGACGGACCGCGGCCGTCTCCAGGTCCGCAACCTCGAGGCCCTCGACGGGACGCCGGTCATCGACCTCAAGCCGGTGCTCCCAGGCGTGCCCGACGGCTGAACGGGCGCGCGATCAGTGATGACGCGGAACGATCACCGACTCGATGCTGCCGCGGCCGCGGTAGCGGCCGGTCTCGATCTCCTCGTCCCAGCGGGCACCGCATGCCTCGCAGGTGCACGAGTCGAGGTGCAATGAGCCGATGTAGAGCCGTTCAACCTGGTAGGCGTGGCAGAAAGGGCACTGTAGGTGCCCGCAGTCTTCATCATCCATAGGGTCGGCGCCTGTCCCCCTGTCGGACCCGGTCTGTCCCATGACCACCCGCATCCTCCGGTTCGACCCCATAACCATACCGAAGGTTTCGTCGATTTTCGCGCCGAGACGCCTCACGCAACGTGACTAGCCCTTCGTTGCAGTCAGAGTGCGATGACTAGGGTGAACGGCATGAGCGAGCGAGCCCCCAGTGGCACGACCGAAGGCCCGGAGCTGCGACCGACGCCCGTCGAGCTCGAGCGCCGCGGGCAGTGCGCCGTCATCCGGATAAACCGACCCGAGGCGCGCAACGCCGTCAACGGTGCGGTGGCGCAGGGCATCGAGAATGCGATCGACGAGGTCGAGGCCGACGACGACGTCTGGGTCGCGATCCTCACCGGCGAACCGCCGGTGTTCTCCGCCGGCGCGGACCTCAAGGAGATCAACGCCGGGCGTGGGGCCGATCTGCAGACGGAGCGCGGCGGCTTCGCCGGGATCGTGCGGCGCGAGCGGGGCAAGCCCGTCATCGCTGCGGTCGACGGTCCCGCGCTCGCGGGCGGCACCGAGATCGTCCTCGCGTGCGACCTGGTCGTCGCGTCGACCACAGCCACGTTCGGCGTCCCCGAGGTCAAGCGGTCGCTGGTGGCCGGCGCGGGTGCGCTGTTCCGCCTGGGCCGCAAGCTGCCCTTCAACGTCGCGATGGAGCTGGTGCTGACGGGCGACCCCATGAGCGCCGAGCTGGCCCACCGGCACGGCCTGGTCAACCGGCTGGTCGAGCCCGGGCAGGCACTCGACGCCGCGATCGCCCTGGCCGATCAGATCTGCGCCAACGCACCCCTCGCCGTCCGCGCCAGCCGCCGGGTCGTGGTCGAGGCGACGCAGGCGCCCGACGAGGTGGGCTGGAAGATGTCGCTGGACGCCATGGCCGGCGCAGTCGGGAGCGAGGACTTCAGCGAGGGCCTGACCGCGTTCATCGAGAAGCGGCCGCCGCAGTGGAAGGGGCGGTAGCGCCCCTCACCGCCGATCGGGCGGTAGCACGCCGCGGGTCGTCAGGAACTCGGCGAGCCCATCGACCAACGGCCAGGCGGCCACGTCGGCGAGCGGGACCCAGGCGAGCGCGTCGGCGTCGTCACCGGCGCTCGCGCGCTCGGGCGGGTCGAGCACGGTGACCAGGAAGTCGAGAATCACGTAGTGGTATCCGTCGCCGATCCTCTCGACCCACCCGACGAAGTCAGCGCAGGTCGCCCGCAGGCCCGTTTCCTCACGTAGCTCGCGGACAACGGCTCCACTCAGGGTCTCGCCCGGCTCGACCCGCCCGCCCGGCACCGACCACCTGCCGAGCCCGGGTCCCGCGGCGCGCCGCACCAGGAGCAGGCGGTCGTCGACGACCGCCACCGCGCCCGCGCAGACCTCGGGTGGCGGGGAGGTCTCGCCCGTCACGACAGCGGTCGATGCACCACGATGGCGCGCGCCACCAGGCCGAACGACTCGAAGAAGTTCTTGGTCTCCCGATCCCCCGGCAGCGCCAGGCTGTCGACCCCGAAGCAGCCCCGGGCGCGGCACCAGTCGATCAGGTGGTTCATGAGCGTCTCGCCCACGCCCACGGCGCGGGCGCCGGGATCGACGTAGATGTCGTCGATCACGCCCAGCAACCCCCCGTCGAGCAGCTTCTCGAGCCGCACCACGCCGTAGCCGACCACGACGGCGTCGAGCGTCCCGACCGCCACCTCGTGGTCGGGGGACCCCAGGGCGGACCGCAATGCAGCCTCCTGCGGCGCCGGCCGTCCCTCCCGGCGCGCCCACAGGGCGCCACCCTTCTGGCCGAGCTTCTCCTCGATCGCCGCGCCGGCCAGCGCCACCACGTGGGGGATGTCCGCCTCCTCGGCCGTGCGGGCCGCCTCCTCCGGGGTGGTGCCCGGGGGGCGCTCCGGCACGGCGGTCATTGCAGCTGGGCGACCTTGTTGAGGATCGTCTTGCGGCCGCGGTGCGCCGCCTCGTATGCCCGGACGGCCTCGAGCTCGTCGAGGGTCAGGCCGGGCAGCCGGGTGACGACCTGCGAGGCCGAAAGGCTGTCGTAGTCGGTGATGGCGAGGTCGGCGACATTGGGACCGGGGTCTGATGGCTCGACGGTGGTGGCGGGCCGCCGCTCGGGGCGGCCGGCGGTGGGACGGGGTTCACGCGTAGCGCTGCCGTCGCCGCCGCGATCGACGTCGTCGGTGGGCAGGACGCCGAGGGCCCGGAGGAGGCCGGTGGTCTGCTCCTCGAGTCCGGCCAGGCGGCGGCGCACCTCGGCCTCACCCTGGCGGACCGCGAACTGACCGAAGAGTCGGGCGTTGCGCGTGTGCACGCGACCCTGCTCGGCAAGCTTGGGCAACAGCGTCGGGGCCTCGAAGAACAGCCCGATGGGCACGTAGACGAGCAGGTCGGCGAGCTGGTCGGCCGGTGTCCTCTCATCGTTGTCGGTCACTGAACGATCCTCCCAGGTGCGAACGCGGGCGGCCAGCCCGGGCAGCTCACACGCAGTCCGTGCAGAGCATCAGGTCGGGATCGGCGAGCTGGCTCGGGTGCTTGACCAGGAAGCACGACTGGCAGACGAATTCACCCGGCCGCTTGGGCTGGATGCGACCCGTGCCGTCGCCCCGCTCGTCGGTCTCGGGTTGCTCCTCGTCGTCCTCCTCCTCGCCGTCGTCGGGTTGCGCAGCGATGCGGTCTTTCAAGATGGTGTCGAGGTCGGCCTCGACGTCATCGGGGTCGACGTCGTCGTCGTCCTCTTCTTCCTCGTCGTCGTCGGCGCGGCGGGTCTTGGTGGCGGCGGTCGCCTTCGCCTTGGGCGCGGGCGCGGGCGCGGGCGCGGCCTCGACTTCGACGTCGTCTTCTTCCTCGTCGTCGAGCTCCTCGAAGTCCTCGTCGTCAGCGAGGTCGTCGTCGTCGCTCGCGAGCGCCTCGTCGAGGTCCTCGGGCTCGGCGGCCGCGAAATCTTCTTCGTCGTCGAGGTCCTCCTCGTCGAATTCCTTGTCTTCAATCTCTTCGTCAGCCATCAGGTCCCTTCACCATGCGGCCCAGCGCGGCCGGATCATAGGCACGCCACCCAACACACCGAGAGTCGGCTATATGCCCGGCCGCTGGGGAGTGCCGATCCGGGCGGTGAACCCGGTCAAGGGGGCCGCGCGGCGGGTCAGGGTACCGACCGATGGGACCACCCGTTAGTGACAATCGTCACACCTGGGCGGGTCCCGGGCCGGGTGGGGGCGGCGCTAGTGAGGATCCACTAGTGGGACGCGCGCCGCTGCTCGGCGCGGCGCTCGGACGCGAGCCGCTCCAGGTCGGGCTCCGGGGAGTGATCGGCGAACCGCATCGCCTCGGCCACGGCCCGATGGCCGGCCTCCTCGGCGATCAGCCGGTGCATCTCCTGGGCCACGGCGCGGTACGCGGGGTGGCCCTGGGGCGTGGTGCGGAGCTCGATCAGGTGCATGGCCTCGCGGGCATTCATCTCCATGACGAAGCGGATCCGGTACGCCAGCGACACGGCGTAGGGCGCCTGCACCGGGAATCGCTCGGCGAGCGCGTCGTGCAGGTCGGCCGAACGCTCCATCGCGTCGTCGAACGTGGCGGTGAGGCCCGCGAGGTCGACGGCCTCGGGCCGGGTGTAGCCGTGGCGAGGCGACAGCGGCTGCCATTCGATCGTGAGGAGCCGGTGCCGCTGCAGGTCGCGGAAGGCGCCGTAGTCGGCCAGGACATCGAACCGGTAGCTCGGCCGCTCGAAGGCGCGCCCGGGGCGGTGGCGGCGGTTGGTCCGCTCGCCCACGTAGGCCCGCACGACGGCCAGGCGTTGGTCCACCGACATGGCGCGGACCCGGGACTCGATGTCGTCGTGGGCCAGCCGGGCGTAGGGATAGAGCATCGAGGCGACGAGCTTGACCTCCGCGTCGGGGTCGAAGTCGACCAGGCGCACGCTCGGCGCCTCGGCGCCTGCCGGCTCGTCGGGGAACAGCTGCTCCGCCAGCTCCTCCATGTGCGTCCGGGTGCCGGCCAGGTAGGTGCTGGCCGCCACTCCCCGGTCGGTGAGGTCGACCCGCTTGAGGAAGCTGGGGATCACCTTGCGCAGCTCGGTGAGCATCAGGTCGGCGTAGCTGCGCGCCTCGGGCAGGGGGTGGGCACGCATGCGCAGCAGCAGGGACTCGTACCCCTGGCCCGTGCCGTAGATGCCGACATTGGACAGCGAGGCGGCCGGCAGCACCCCGCGCACGGCGTCGAGGGACTTGGCCTTCAGGGCCTGCCGGTAGATGAAGTCGCTGTCCGCCGGGTCCTTCGGAAAGCGCTCGCGGAAGAAGTCCGTCATCGTCGACGCCAGCTCGCCGTAGGTGTCGAACAGCCGGTCGAGGTCGCCGACGTAGCGCAGGCCGAGGTGGCTGCCGACCACCGCCGGGTCCCGGTGGTAGCGGTAGCGGCCGCCGATGCGGGCGTCGTAGGCGATGTAGCGGGTCGACTGCTCGAGGTACGACATCAGGCGGCCGCGCTCGAGGACCTTGGTCAACAGGTTGGACGCCTGCTCGCACGCCAGGTGCACGCCCCCCAGCTGTGCCACGGAGTCGTCGCCGTACTCGAGGAACACCCGGTCGTACAGCTCCTCGGCGCGCTGCAGGCCGACGGTGGCGTCGACCGACGCGTCGCCCGCGATGTCGAGGTCGCCGACGAACTCGTCGAGGAACAGCCGGCGCAGGCTCTTGGGCGAACGGGAGTAGCGGGCAAACAGGGCGCCCTTCACCACCTCCGGCAGGTTGACCAGGGCAAACACGGGACCGTCGAGGTTGGTGAAGTAGCGCCTCAGGACGTCGGCCTCGGCGGGGGTGAACTCCTCGCTGACGTAGACAGTCATAGGAGGCGCAGCGGATCGGACGCTCCGAAGGGCACCCCCGCCTGGGAATTTGCTGTTGGGTCGCAGCTCAACAGCTGAGCCTCCCGGAAACGCTGACCACGGTAAGCCAAGACGACCTGCCTATCCGCTGATGTCATAAGGGAGGCCGATGGTACGTGCGCCGCCCGAGCCAACCGGGGATCCCGGCACCCGTCCGGGATGGGCTGGCCGCCGCCGGACCGGTCCCCGGATCCGGCTAGCTGCTTCGGCGAGCGCCGACCGCCGTCTCCCACTCGGCCCGGGCCGAGCCCACCAGCCCGTCGTCCAGCCACAGGTCGGCCACCGTGAACGCCAGCGCCTTGGCGCCGTCGATCACGGCGCGGTCGCCCTCGGGCCCCCCGGCGAACCCCGCGAACTCGGGGGTGTGGATGGGCACGCCCAAGGGCGCAACCTGGATCATGGGGTGGATCGCCGGCAGCTCGTAGCTGACGTTGCCCATGTCGGTGCTGCCCACGACCCGGCCCTTCGGCGAGGGCGGCCTGACCGTGCGGCCGAGCGCCTCGGCGTTGGCGCGGTACCGCTCGCCGATGGCCTGGTTGTCCACCATGTCGGCGTAGACGACGTCGCTCCACTCGACGTCCATCTCGCACCCGGCGGCGTCGGCACCGCCCTGCAGGCACGCCAGGAACCGCGCCTTCAGGCGGTCCAGCCCGGCCAGCTTCGGCGACCGGACCATCCACTGGCTGCGCGCACGTGACGGCACGATGTTCGGCTTGTCGCCGCCGTGGGTGATGATCCCGTGGATCCGCTCGCCCGGCGCGATGTGCTGGCGCAGCGCCGCCACGTTGACGTAGCCGAGCACGGCGGCGTCCAGCGCGTTGCGGCCACGGTGCGGGTACGCCGCCGCGTGCGCCGCCTCGCCCCTGTAGCTGACCTCCACCTCGTGGACCGCGATCACGTCCATCGCCAGGAGGTCGGCGTCCGCGGGATGGACCATGAGCGCGGCGTCGACGCCCGCGAACGCACCCGCGTCGATCAACCGCAGCTTGCCGCCGCCGCCCTCCTCCGCCGGCGTGCCGATCACGACGACCCTGCCGCCGAGCTCCTCGGCCAGCGCGGCCGCGGCCAGGCCCGCCCCGAGCCCGGCGGCGGCGATCACGTTGTGGCCGCAGGCGTGCCCGATTGCGGGCAGGGCGTCGTACTCGCACAGGATGGCGACGGTGGGGCCGACCGAGCCGGCGTGTGCCTCGAACGCGGTCGCAATGCCGCGGGCGGAACGGGTGACGCGCAGGCCCTCGTCCTCGAGCGTCCCGGTCAGCAGGTCGTGGGCGACGTGCTCCTCGTAGCCCAGCTCGGGGTGGGCGTGGATCTGGCGGGACAGGTCGACCAGGACGTCGTGGCGCCGGTCGACCTCTGCGGCGAGGCGGGCCTTGGTGTCGGACAGGTCGGTGGTGGGGCCGTCCATCCCGTCAAGCTAGTGGGCACGGGTGGCGGAGCTCAGGGGCACGACGCCCCTCACACCACGCAGATCAGCGCGTCGGGCTCGATGCGGACGGACAGGTCGGTGGCGACGCCGATGCGCTCGCCGTCGAGCCACACGCCGGTGGGGCGATCGAAGCGGGTCTGGAACGCCGGGCGGCGGGACTGATCGATGGCGGGATGGGGGACGTGGGCACCGACGGCCAGCCGGCGACGCGCCCTCACACGGTCGGCGAGCGTCATCTCGGGTCCCACGACCACGATGTCGAGGAGGCCGTCGTTGGGGTGCGCCCGGGGCGCGACATCCCAGTCGCCGAGGAACTCGGCGTTCATGGCCGCCAGGAGGGGTCCCCGCCACCACGACCGGCGTGCCACCAGGTGGGCCACGAACCAGTGCAGCCGTCCGTCGATGAGCACCGCGCCGAGGTCGACCGGCAGGCGGACGGCGTCGCCCGACCGCAGGCGGTCCACGTCACCGCGGCCGCCGAGGGTGCGGCAGAGGTCGCCACCCGCCAGCCCCAGCGGCGGGGGCCGCTCCCCCGCCCGCCGGGCGCGCTCGACGACCCCGCGCGCCTCCGCGTCGCTGCGCACGACGACCCCGTCCTCCGCCAGGGTCCCCGGCTTGCCCCAGCCCTCGCCCTTCCGGACCGTCATGGGGCGTCCAGCGCGTGCGCGGCCGGGGCGCCCACCACCTCGTCGAGCGTCGACGAGATCGACACCACGCCCCGGTGCAGCGCGTCGGCGGCCTGCCGGGCGGTGCGGGCGGTGTGGGGATCCGGCGCGACCTCGCCGATCTGGCGGACGAGGTCGATGAGCGTCTTGATGTTGCGGACGAAGTCGCCGCCGGACACGTCCTCGTCGCCCAGCACCTCGCCGAGGGGCTCCCCCGCCGCCCAGGCGTGGGCCAGCGCCAGGAAGCCGGGATCGGGTGGACGGGTGGCGGGGAGGCCGGCCACCTCCTCGTCGGCGCGCAGCTCGTCCGCCAGCCGCTCGAGCTCGCCCCAACGGCCGCGCACCAGCCGCGACGGGAACCATGGGGGTGGGGCCGGCCCCGGGCCCCGATGCTCGTAGGTGAAGCACGACACCAGCCCGGCGAGGGCGGCCGGGTCGAGGTCGTCGAGCAGCCCGCTGGCCATGGCCTCGGCTACGAGCAGGTCGCTCTCGTGATAGGTCCGGGCCAGCACCTCGCCCCGGGGGGTGAGGGACCAGCCGTCGAGGTAGCCCCAGGCCTCGAGCAGCCGGAGCACCCGGTCGAAGCGGCGGGCCAGCGACTCCGTCCGCGACCGGACCTCGCGTCGCATGTCCGACAGCTCGCGCCGCGCCCGGTCCAGCTGGCCCAGCGCTCGCAGGTGCCGGTCCCGGTCCGGGCAGTGGTGCACCGGGTGGTCGACGAGCGGCGCCGGCTCGGGGACCGCCTCGGACGGGTGGACCGCCGCATCGGAACGAGGGGGCCTCGGCGCCAGCCGGGCGCGCCGCACCTCGTCGGCCAGCTTGCGCTGGAAGGCCCGGTTGTTGGGCGCATAGGGCGTCGGCATCTCCACGCGCCCGAGGCGCGTCGGCGGCTCGGCGAGGTCGTCGGCGCCCAGGGTCAGGCGGTCGCCGTCGGCGTCGATGCCGCGCACCTTGACGGCACCGCCCTTGCGGTACGCGACCGACAACACTGCCAGCCGCCGGCCGGCCACCTCGACGACGTCGCCGGGCATGAGCCGCGACAGCGCGTACTCGACCGCCCCGGGCACCGCCGGCCGGCCCGCCGGGGCTTCGCCGTGGGCCTGGCGCAGCTCGCGGTAGTCCTCGATGTCGCCCCGGTCGCATGCGGCCTCGCGCTCCAGGCGGGCTATGCGTTCCTGCTGACGCTCGATGCGGGTCTCGAAGCGCACGACGGCCCGGTCGGCCTGGAACTGCGCGAACGACAGGTTGAGCAGGTGGTGGGCGTCGGCGGGCTCGTAGCGCCGCACGAGGTTGGCGGCCATGTTGTACGTCGGCCGGAACGCCGAGCGCAGGCCGTAGGTCCGGCTCGACGCCAGCGAGGCCACCTGGTCGAAGGGCACGAACGGCGACCACAGCACGATGGCGTAGCCGAGATCGTCGATGCCCCGCCGCCCGGCCCGTCCCGTGAGCTGCGTGTACTCGCCCGGCGTGAGGAATGCGCGGGCCTCGCCCGTGAACTTGGTCAGCCGCTCGATCACCACCGTGCGCGCCGGCATGTTGACCCCGAGCGCCAGGGTCTCGGTGGCGAACACGGCCTTGACCAGCCCCTCCACGAAGCAGGCCTCCACCGCCTCCTTGAACGGCGGGACCATGCCGGCGTGGTGGGCCGCCAGCCCCATCTCGAGCGCCGCCTCCCAGCGGTCGTATCCCAGCACGTCGAGGTCGTCGTCGGTCAGCGCCGCCGTCCGTTCCTCGACGATGTCCCGGATGCGGGTCCGCTCGTCGGGCGTGGTCAGCCGCAACCCGGCATCGAGGCAGGCGGTGACGGCGTCCTCGCACCCCATCCGGCTGAAGATGAAGTAGAGCGCCGGCAGCATCTCGCGTTCCGCCAGCATCTCGACCACCTCGGGCCTGCGGGGCGTGAAGAATCGCCGTCGGGACCGTCGTGGTGGTCCCCGGCGGGACCCGCGCCCGTGCAGGGTGTCGTTGTCCAGCCGCTCGGCCTCGGTGTTCGGCCGCCCGTCGATCAGGGTCGGCAGCAGGTGGGGCCGCTCGCTCTGGCGGTCGCCGACCAGGTACAGGTTGCGCAGCTCCACCGGCCGCTGTTCCTCGAGCACCAGCGTGGTCGGCCCCCGGACCGTCTCCAGCCACTCGGCGACCTCCTCGGCATTGGAGACGGTGGCCGACAGGCAGACCAGCCGCACCTCGGCCGCGAGGTGGATGATGACCTCCTCCCACACCGGGCCGCGGTAGGCGTCCTGCAGGTAGTGGACCTCGTCGAGCACCACGAACCGCAGCCCGTTCAGCGCCGCGGAGCCGGCGTAGATCATGTTGCGCAGCACCTCGGTGGTCATCACCACCACCGGCGCATCGCCGTTGATGCTGTTGTCCCCGGTCAGGAGGCCGACGTTGTCGGCACCGTGCCGCCGGGCGAGGTCGGCGAACTTCTGGTTGGACAGCGCCTTGATGGGCGTTGTGTAGAAGGCCTTGCCGCCCTCGCTCAGCGCCCGGGCGACGGCGTGTTCGGCGACGACCGTCTTGCCGGAGCCCGTGGGTGCGGCAACCAGCACCGACCGGCCGTCGTCGAGCGCGCCGATGGCACGGAGCTGGAAGGGATCGAGCTCGAACGGGTACGTGACGCCACCGGCGCCGTCCGGCCCGACGCCGGACGCGGGGGGCACGGCGGTCACCCCGCTTCCCTGAGGGCCTGCCGTTTGCCGATGAAGCTGCCGATCAGGATGGCGAGCTCGTAGAAGATGACCATCGGCACGGACAGCATGAGCATGCTGATGGGGTCGCCGGATGGCGTGATCACGGCAACCAAGATGCAGATCCCCACGATCGCGAACCGGCGGGCCCGGCGCAGCGTGTCGGTCTCCACGATCCCCGCCATCTGGAAGAAGATGAGCACGATCGGGAACTCGAACCCGACGCCGAAGGCCAGCATCATGTACGTGACCAGCTTGAAGTACTTGCCCGCGGTGTAGCCGGTGACGAAGCCCTCGCCGCCGATGTTGATCAGGAAGTCGAAGGCACGGGGCAGGGTGAAGTAGGCGAGCGTGGCGCCGAGCACGAACAGCACGAGTGCGGAGACGACGAACGGCACCGCGTACCGCTTCTCGTTGGCGTAGAGGCCGGGGCTGACGAATCGCCAGATCTGCCACAGCAGCACGGGCATGGCGAACGCCACGCCCGCGTACACCGAGGTCCGCATCCGGATGCTGAAGCCCTCGAGGGGGTCGGTCTGGAGCAGCCTCCCGTCGCCGATCGTGGCGTGCGAGCTGGCGATGTCCTTGTAGGGCTGGATGAGGACGTCGAAGATCTGCGGGTAGAGGATGAACCCCGCCAGCATCCCGAGGGCCACGGCGATGACGCAGATGATGAGCCGGTGACGCAGCTCGCTGAGGTGCTCGACGAGCGTCATGCCCTGCTCGGCCGACGCCCTCTCCGCGGTGCTCATCACTGATGGCCCGCCGGCACTACATGCTCGTTCACGACGGTCTCCTAGGAGGCGGCGCGCTCGTCACCGAGCTCCGGCCCTGATTCGGGCGCCGGCGCCCCTTCGGATGTCGGCCGGTCGGCGGGGCCCACGATGGCGTCGAGCGCGTCGGCGATCACGGGCGCCACGCTCGTGGCGCGGCCGGCGTCGTCGACGTCGGGTTCGGGCTCGGGCTCGAGTGCGTCGTCCGCCGGCGCCGGGTCCTCCTCCGGGCCGTCTTCGTCGACGGCGTCGTCGTCGAGGTCGGGGTTCGCCTCGGCCACCGCCGCGGCCAGGGGCACCGCCTCCTTGCGCCGGGGTGGGCGGGCGTCATCGGCGACGTCGCTGTCGTCGAAGGCGTCGCGCAACTCCTGCTGGAACCCCGACGAGATGCGGCGCACCTCCCCCACGACCCGCCCGAACGTGCGCATGGCGTCGGGAAGGCGCTGGGGGCCGAGCACGATCAACGCGATGAGCACGATGACCAGCAGCTCGCCGCCGCCGATGTTGAACATGGTGCGAGTGTATGGGGGTTGGTTCCCTGGATCACGGCGCCGGCGCGGATACGGGGTGCCGCCGGGACAGCTCCGCGGCTCGCTCCCGGGTCTCCCGCAGCCCCGCCGTCACTCCCGCCAACCGGTGCCGCAGCTCGGCGAGGCGCCGCAGCTCGATCGCCAGGTCCACCGTGGCGTCCTCCAGGGCGCGGGCCCGTGCCGCCGCGAGCCCGGTGCCGACGGCCGCCGCCACCACGGGAACGGTCCAGAGCAGGTTCACCGGTCCGCGAAGCTAGTGGGTCGGCTCGTGACGCTCGCCGATTTTTGGCGCCGTGTTGCGTGCCGACCCACTAGCTGAGCTCATGGAGCACGAACGCGTCGACCGGTTGCTCCCGACCCTTCACGGGCACGGCCCCGAGGGCGGTGATGGTCGCCGCAGCCCCGATCTGGCTGCGGGTGCGGGCTCCGATCAGGACCTGGCCGGGCTCCGCCAGCGCCTCCAGCCGCGCGGCGACGTTGGTGGTGTCGCCGACGGCGGTGAAGCTGCGCATCTCGGCGCTGCCGACGTTGCCGATGAGCGCGGGCCCGGTGTTGATGCCGACCCGGAAACGGGGCCACCCCGTCCGGCCGGCGGCCACCTCGTCGATCGCCCGGTGCAGCCGCAGCCCCGCCGCGCCCGCCCGCCGTGCGTGGTCGTCCTGCCTGACGGGGGCATTGAAGATCGCCATCACCGCGTCGCCGACGAACTGCGTGACGGTGCCGCCCCGGTCGAGGATGACCGGGACGACGGCGCCGTAGTAGGCGTTGAGCATCGCCACGACCTCGGCCGGCTGCGTGCGTTCCGAGAACGGCGTGAAGCCGCGTAGATCCGCCATGAGGACCGAGACCTCGGCGATGCTCCCGCCCAGGCCCGCCTGGTCGGGATCGGCGATCAGCGCGGTCGCCACCGACGGCGACATGTACGAGCGGAACAGGCCCTCCATCTGGCGGTAGAGCCGGGCGTTCTCGAGCGCGATCGAGAGCTGGCTGGCGAACGACTGGAGCAGCGCCGTGTCGGCGTCGCCGAATCCGGCCCCCTGGCGGTTCCGCACCTCGAGGAAGCCCGCGGGCCGGCCCTTCACCTGGAGCGGGACCACGAGGACCCGACCGTCGGGTGACGCCACGGGGGCGAGGGATGTCATGGCGGCGCCGCGCTGGTCGTCGTCGGCGCTGCCCTGCCCGTCGACGAGCGTCAGCCTGCCGTCGCGGAGGAGGCCCAGCGCCAGGTCCTGGCCGCGGAAGGCGGCGCGCCCCACGGCGAGGGCCCGAGCGACGAGCGCCCCCTCGGACTGGATGACGCTGGCCTCCCGTCCGACGGCGACCAGGCCGCCGAGGCGGCGGGCCTGCTCCCGCTCGGCGCCCAGCGCCTCGGCGGCGCGCTCGAGGACGGCGACCTGCTGCTCCGTGAGGTCGAATCGATCGGCGACAACGTTGGCGGCGCGGCCCAGGTCCGCCGACGTGCCGTCACGCCGTTCCGCATCCATTGCCGCCACGAGCTCCTCGAGCGCCGCCCGGTGGTCCCGGCGGATGCTGTCGACCGTCTGCTCCAGGGTGATGCTGTCGAACAGGCCGCGTGCCGACCCCTCCCGCTGGAACTGCACGTAGGCGCTGTAGGCAACGAAGCCGAAGGCCGCGCCCATGAGCACGTGCCACTCCCACCACGAGGCCTGCCAGTTCCGGCCGTACGCGATGGCGAACATCGCCAGCGCGAGAAGCGCAAATGCGGTCACCAGGCTCAGCAGCACCACGGCCGGGCGGCGGCGGTGCACGCCGAGATACCGGTACGCCGCCAGGCCGTACAGGGCCGTGCCGCCGAACGCCAGCGCGACTAGGGGGCCGCGTGCCTCCTCGGGCGGCAGCGGATCGTCCAGCGGCGGCCAGCCGGCAAGGGACACGAGCGCCCACGCCACCATCGCCGCAATCAGCCCCGCGGTGAGCGCCCAGCGTCGCCGGACCAGGCGGGCCGCCGCCGCCGGCGACCAATCGATGCCCGATGCGAGCGCCAGGAGGCCCCCTACGCACAGGCCGACCGGCGTGGCCAGCACGAAGCCGGAGTTGGGCTGCTCGAGGAGCACGCCCGGCGTGGCCAGGGCGTGCAGCCCCAGGAACCCCGCCGCGATCAGGAAGGCCCACGCCACCAGGAGCAGCCGTGGATCCGAGCGCCGGCCTGCGGCCCCCGCCATCAGCACGCCGAGCACGACGTTGAGAACCGCCGTGCCCAGGACGAGGCCGAAGTGCGCCGGGTGGTTCTCCCAGCGCAGGTCGAGCTGGGGCCGGGCGATCAGGAGCCACAGGACCAGGGCCGGCAGCGCGATGTGGAACGTCCACGCCGCCGCCCTGGCCCACGCACCCGAGCGGGTCCCGCTACTCAGCCCCTGCACCACCGCCGTCCGCCGCCGCCGTGCGCCCCCGGCCCTTCGCTAGAGCCGGCGGCGGTGGGCGGCCAGAAGCTCGTCGAACCAGCCCTTGGCGCCCAGCATCTCGTGGAAGTCGATCAGGTCGTCGTGGGTGAACGGCGGACCGATCGGCCGGGGCTCGATGAGCTCGGACGGGATCGTCCACAGCTCGAGGCGCACACCGGAGGAGATCAGGAGGTCGATCGTGGGCCGGTCGGCCGGGCGCACCACCGGGTGGAGGCAGTTGGGACACCGGAACACGTACGTGCCGGCCTCGTTGGTCTCGCACAACCGGACCACGAGGTCGCGCGTGCCCAGCTCGACGTCGCCGCAATCGCTGCACGTGGCTCTGATCAAGGTCGCCATCTGTCCATGTCTCCCTGGTCGCTCCCCCCAGAGGAGGGGGCGAACCAGACATCATGACGCCAACCCACCGATGATGTCCGATCGCCGCCGAGAGGATGCCTATGCCCACGCGTGTGCCCGCCCTCCGGAAACCACCCATCGCGTTCGCCCATCGCGGTGCGCGCGCCCAGGCCCCGGAAAATACGATCGAGGCGTTTACCCTGGCGCAGCGCCTGGGAGCCACCGGCCTGGAGAGCGACGTCTGGCTCACCGCCGACGGCGAGGCGGTGCTCGACCACGACGGGGTGGTCGGCGGTCCCGTCGGCCGGCGCGTGCGCCGCCGGGCGATCGCCTCGGTCGCGCGCGCACGGCTCCCCGATCACGTCCCCACCCTCGAGGACCTGTACGCGGCGTGCGGGACCGCACTCGAGGTGTCGCTCGACGTCAAGGACGCCGCTGCGTTCGAACGGGTGGTTGCCGTCGCCCGCGCCGCGGGCGGGGAGGCGCTGGAGCGTCTGTGGTTGTGCCATCCGAGCTGGCAGCAGGTGGCGGAGTGGCGGAGTCGCTGCGATGGCGTGCGACTGGTGGACTCCACCCGGCTCGATCGGATCAAGGAGGGGGCCGAGCGCCGGGCGGCCACGCTCGCGGCCAAGGGGATCGACGCCGTGAACCTCCACCACCTGGACTGGACCGGCGGCCTGACGACGCTGTTCCACCGCTTCGGCGTGCTGGCGTTCGGATGGGACGCCCAGACGCCGCGGGTCCTGACCGAGCTGCTCGACGCCGGCATCGACGCGGTGTACAGCGATCACGTCGACCGCATGGTCCACGCGCTCAACGCCTTCTACTCGTGATCCCGACTCGGCTCATAGCCAGCCGATGTCCGTGATCGGGAGGACCCGGATGAAGGCGCGTCCGACGATGTCGTCCTCGTCGATCGGGCCGAAGATGCGGCTGTCCTCGCTGTTGGTGCGGTTGTCGCCCATCACGAACACGTGACCCGCGGGGATCTTCGTGGGCGGCAGGTTGTCGGTCGGCGTGCCGGGCTCGAGGTAGTTCTCGTCGATGGGCTCGCCATTGACGTAGACGTCGCCCTCCCGGGCCTCGACGGTGTCGCCGCCGATGGCGATGACGCGCTTGATCAGGTCCTTGATCTCGCCGTTCTCGCCGGTCGACGCGCCGGGCGGACGCTCGAACACCACCACGTCACCCCGGTGGACGTCGTGGAACTTGTAGGACAGCTTGTTGACCAGCACGCGGTCGCCGACGTCGAGGGTGGGCTCCATCGAGGGTGACGGGATCCAGAACGCCTGGATGAGGAAGGCCTCGACCAGCAGCGCGATGGCGATGCCGCCGCCGATGACACCCAGCCATTCGAGGATCGTCCTGCGCCAGCGCCGCCGGGACTTGCCGTCGCCCTCGTCCTCGCCGTCGTCGCCGTCGCGGCCATCGGTGCCCTCGTCGTCGACCTTGTCGCGCTGGCCGTTGTCGGTCCGGTCGGTGCGGCTGCCGTTCGAGCGGAGGTGCCGAGGCTGGTGCGACAGTTCCCGGGCGGCGGCTATACGCCGGGGGCGGCGACCGGGCATGCCCGGTGCACGGGCGCCACCGGGCGCACTGGGGTCACCCGGGCCACGGGGGTCACCCGAGGCTCGGGGGTAGCCCGAGGCACCGGAGCCATCACCCTGATCGTCGCCAGAGAGACCAGAGGGGGGAGACATGTCACGCACGGCACGCCGAGGCTATCGCGGCACTGTCACGCTGCCGTCTGCGGGTTGTTCGCGATATCGACCGAGAATGCGGCGGGCGGCGTTCCGGCCCGCGTCGGCCAGCCCCGGAACGTCGGCGTCGACCACCTGCGCATCGGGGCCCAGCCGCACCAGCAGGCGTTCGAGCCAGGGCGTGGCCGACACCCACAGGCGCACCCGCAGCCAGCCGGGACGGCCGTCGGGCGCCGGGCCGGCCTCGTCGACCGGGTAGGTCTCGACCACCCAGCGGGCCGCAGGCGCGAGGTCGAGCGTCACCCGCGGCGTGTCGGGTCCCGGCCGGAAGACATCGCCGGTGTCGGGGTCGTCCGGCGGGGTGAACGTCTGGTCCAGCACCTCGACGCCGTAGATGCGATCGACCCGGAACAGGCGCTGGTCCTCCGCCTGGTGGCAGTAGGCACGCACATACCACGCACCCTCGTGGGCGAAGACGGCGTGGGGATCCACATCACGCGTGGTGCGTTGATCGCGGTTGTAGGCGTAGTAGTCCAGACGGACCCGGCGGCCGGCCGCGGCGGCGCGGCGCAGCTCGTCGAGGACGCCGGGGCGGGTCTGGCCCAGCGCCACCGAGACCGCGTCGTCGGGGTCGACGCCGAGGACCCCCGCCACCTTGACCAGGGCGGTGGCCAGCGGTCCCCCGGCGTCGGTGCCCGGGAGCGCCTGGGACGCGCGTCCCGCGACGACGAGCGCCAGCCCCTGCTCGGGGGTGAGGTGGAGCGGGCGCGCGAACACGTCGGCGAACCGCAGCCACACGCGGTCGCCCTCGATGGTGACCTCGATCAGGGTGTCGGGCGTGTAGGGGGGCACGCCGACGAGCGACAGCACCTCGAGGTCCTCGAGGAGCTTGCGCCGGCTGACCTGAAAGCGCTCGCAGATCTCGTCGACGGTGGGGCCGTCGTGCGACGCGATCCACGGGACCATCGCCAGCATCCGCGCCACGCGGTCGGAGGCCTTGGTCCGGGCCGGCGCGTGCGGCGCACGCGTGCTCATGCCGCCAGTGCCTCCAGCCACCCGACGACGTCGGCGCGGAGCTCCGGCGGCCCGAGCACCTCGGCGTGATCGAGGAAGGTGAGCACGAACGAGCGGAAGCTGTCCCGGTTGGTGACCGTCATCGTCACGACCACCGACCCGTCGGCGCGCTCCTCGGCCAGGGCGCCCGGGCCGAGGTGCTGGACGATCCAGGGCGCCTGGGCCGCGTCGACCAGCACCTGGGCTTCGACCGCCTCCTCCTCCCCGATCTGCCAGGGCTCGAGCGCCCCACCGGGCACCGCCGTGGCCGGCCGCTCGAAGTGGGGCCCGCCGAGGCGTTCCACCCCGCTCTCGAAGCGGTCGAGCCGGTACACGCGCTCGTCGTCACGCGTGTGGTCGAAGCCGCTGAGGTACCAGCGGCCCCGCAGGAAGTCGAGCCGGTAGGGGTCGACCGTGCGCTCCGTGCCCCGGTAGGTGAACCGCACCGGCGTCTGCGCGGCGATGGCGGCGAAGAGCGGGCCCACGTTGCCGGCGGGCAGCGCCGCCACCGCGACACCCATAGCGCCGTCGGACTCGCCCACCATGCCGCCGAGCTTGAGCAGGCCCTCGCGGGCCGACAGCCCGTCGATTTGCACCACCGACGCCGCCATGTGCAGGGCCGCAAGCTCGTCGGCGCTCAGGCCCGGGTCGCGCAGGTAGTAGCGATCCTTCGGGATGCGATAGCCCTCGACCGCCGGCATTGCTCCGGGAACGTCCTGGACCTCGAGTGGCACGCCCATCGCCCGGAGGTCGTCCTTGTCACGCTCGAACGCCCGCCGGAAGGCGTCCGTCTCCGCGGCGTACACCCCGAGGCGATCGCGGATCTCCAGGGCCGACAGCGGGCGCGGCGTCTCCAGCAGCAGCGCCGTGAGGTTGAGCAGCCGTTCCAGCTTCGCTGCCGACACGGAGGGAAGAGTACGTCGGCCGCAGGCCGACGCCGCGGCCGGGCTGTGCCGCGCCGAGGAGGCCGCCGTCTTCGTGTTCAAGGATGGCGCCTATCGCTGGGCCGCATCGGCTCATATCGCCAGCGCCTATGTCGATGTGGTGAAGGGCGAGGCGTTCACGCCGGGCAACGACAGCCTGGTCGGACGTACGGCGCTGCGCGGCGAGGTCGTGCAGATCGAGGATGCGCCGAACGATCCCGACTACGGACGTCGGGACCTCGCGCAGCTGGGCGGCGCGCGCACCCTTCTCGGCATTCCGCTGCAGCGCGAGGACGCCACGATCGGCGTCATGGTGCTGACGCGTCGCCACGTCGAGCGCTTCGGCGACAAGCACATCGAGATCCTGAAAGTCTTTGCCGACCAGGCCGTGATCGCCATCGAGAACGTGCGCCTGTTCAACGAGGTGCAGGCGTTGAACAAAGGGCTGGAGGCCAAGGTGGCGGCGCAGGTCGACGAGCTCGAGCGCGTCGGCCGGCTGCGCCGCTTCCTGGCGCCGCAGCTCGCCCAGGCCATCGTCTCGGCCGGCGACGAGAGCATTCTGGGCAACCATCGGCGCGAGATCGTGGCGATGTTCTGCGACCTGCGCGGCTTCACCGCCTTCTCCGAGACTTCGGAGCCCGAGGACATCATGCAGGTCCTCGCCGAGTATCACGGTGCGCTGGGCCCGCTGACCCGCCAGCACGAGGGCACGCTCGACCGCTTCACCGGCGACGGCATGATGGTGTTCTTCAACGATCCGCTGCCCTGCCCCGACGCGCCCGAGCGCGCGAGCAAACTCGCGATCGAGATGCGCGATGCGGTGGCGAAGCTCGGCGAGACCTGGCGCAAGCGCGGCCATCGGCTGGGCTTCGGCATCGGTATGGCGCAGGGTTACGCCACCCTGGGCCGCATCGGCTT
>Ga0081455_10002549_pt1 | contig 21628 bp, 18 predicted proteins | sample TabmetS3T2R1_FD_70207 | JGI IMG/M metagenome (GOLD analysis project Ga0081455, IMG submission 70207) | Tabebuia heterophylla rhizosphere microbial communities from the University of Puerto Rico - S3T2R1 | ecosystem: Host-associated > Plants > Roots > Rhizosphere ...
TCGTGGTAGTCGGCTCGGAGGGGCGGGGACTGTCCCGGCTGGTCGGCGAGACGTGCGACCTGACCGTGTCGATCCCGATGGCCGGGCCGGCCGAGTCGCTGAACGCCTCGGTGGCCGCGGCCGTGACCCTGGCCGAGGTGGCCCGGCTGCGCCGCGTGTGAGCCGGCTGCGGCTGGACGGCGCCGACCTCTCCGAACTGCCCGAGCTCGATCCCGAGCTGACCGAGCTGTCGGCGTGGCGCAACGAGCTGACGTCCGCCGCGGGCGTCGAGCGGCTGACTCGGCTGCGGGTGCTCAACCTGGCCGACAACCAGCTGCGGTCGGTGCCGTCGCTGCAGGCGTTGACGCAGTTGCACACGCTCGACCTCGGCCACAACCGGCTCGATGGCCTCCCTTCGTTGCCGGACATCGACGGCTACCTGTACCTGCACGACAACGCGCTGACCGTCCTGCCCGACGCGCTGGGCGAGCTGGGCCGGCTGCGTTACCTGAACGTGTCGGCCAACCCGCTGGGTTCGCTGCCGGCCGCGCTCGGCCGGCTGGCCGGGCTGGTCGAGCTGCGCGCCGAGTCGTGCGGACTTCGTGCCCTGCCGGCGTCGTTGGCCGGGCTGACGGACCTGCGCGAGCTGTCCGTGCGCGACAACGCGATCGACGAGCTGCCGCCGTGGATCGGCGCGATGACCGGGCTGCGCCGCCTCGACCTGCGCAACAACGGCCTGCGGTCGCTACCGGAGGAGCTGGCCGAGTTGCCGCACCTGGACAAGCTCGACCTGCGTTGGAACGACCTCGACGCGCCGTGGCTGGCCGACCTCGAGGCCCGGGGCTGCGTCGTCTGGCGCTGACCCGTCACCCGGTTTTAGTCACCAGGCCGGATATATGAGACCTGGTGACCAAAACCGAGCAGCGCCCACCGCCCGGGCGGCCGAAGCCGTACGAAGATCAGCCGAGGCGCTCGCCGTTCTCCGGGTTGAACGCGTGCTCCTCGCCGCCACGGATCTCGACGCTGATCGTCTCGCCGATGCGCGGCGGGACGCGGCCGTCGAAGCGGACGACGACCTGCTTGGCGTTGAGCTCGTCCTCCTCGGGCAGGGTGCCGTGCACGAACGCGTCGGCGCCGAGCTCTTCGACCAGGTTCACGTGCAGCTTGAGCGCTTCGGCCGCCCCGTCCGAGGCGACGTGGAACGACTCAGGTCGCACGCCGAGCGTGATCTTGCTCAGGTTGGCGGCCGATGCGGCGTCGAGCACCTCCTTGGACAGCGGGACGACCGCGCTGCCCAGCTTGGCCCCGCCGTTGGCCAGGTCGACGTCGCGCAGGTTCATCGCCGGCGAGCCGATGAAGCCGGCGACGAACGCGTTGCCCGGCTTGTCGTAGAGGTTTCGCGGGGTGTCGACCTGCTGGAGGATGCCGTCCTTGAGCAGCGCCACCCGGTGGCCCATCGTCATCGCCTCGACCTGGTCGTGCGTGACGTAGATGGTCGTGGTGCCCAGCCGGGCCTGCAGCGCGGCGATGTTGGCGCGGGTCTCGACGCGCAGCTTGGCGTCGAGGTTGGACAGCGGCTCGTCCATGAGGAACACGCTCGGCTCGCGGACGATCGCGCGGCCCATGGCCACCCGCTGGCGCTGACCACCGGAGAGGGCCTTCGGCTTGCGGTCGAGGTACTGCTCGAGGTCGAGCATCTTGGCCGCCTCGCGCACCTTGGCGGCCCGCTCCGCCTTCGGCACGCCCTTGAGCTTCAGCGCGAAGCCCATGTTCTCGGCCACCGACATGTGCGGGTAGAGCGCGTAGTTCTGGAACACCATCGCGATGTCGCGGTCCTTCGGCGGCTTCGTCGAGACGTCCTTACCACCGATGTGGATCTCGCCCTGGTCGACGTCCTCCAGCCCGGCGAGCATGCGCAGGGCGGTGGACTTGCCTGATCCGGACGGTCCGACCAGCACCATGAACTCGCCGTCGGCGATGTCGAGACTGAGCTGGTTGACCGCGGGGATCGGGTTGCCAGGGTAGATGCGGCTGGCGTCGATGTACTGCACTTCGGCCATGGGGTTACTCCCTAATCGGTAGTCAGGACCGCGCCGGGTACGGGCAGCCCGGGCCTAATCGGGCAGCCTCACGGATTTCCGATCAGCCGACGGGCCTCCGTCCCACCGATGAAGAGACGGCGTCAGCTGACCGGCATAGCGGTCGGGTGAAGCCATTTCACATTGGTGACCTACGCCACGTCAAGTTGCGATGTATGTAGGCACCCAGAACCGGAGCTTTCCGCCTCGTTCATCTGCGAATCGCCCGCCGTTCGCTTCGATCACGCGGCGCGAGGCGACGTTGTCGTTGTCGCAGGTGATCAGCACCGGATGGATGCCGAGCTCCATACAGACGGGCAGCGCTGCCCCCAGCATCGCCGTCGCGTGGCCCTGCCGGCGCGCGCTCGGCCGCACGTCGTAGCCGATGTGCCCGCCGTACTCGCGCAGCCACTCGGTCAGCTGATGCCGGATCGCCAGCCGGCCCAGGTACTGGTCGCCGTCCACGTACCAGAGCGTCGTGCACGGTACGAAGCCATCGGGGCGGGGCGTCTCGTCCAGGGCGTCGGCCCGCAGACCGGCGGTGTACGCCGCGAAGGCATCGGCGTCGTGCCACGTGCCGCGGTGCTTGCGGATCTCGTCGCCGACCATCGTGTTGTCGTCAGCCGATCCGCGGCCCTCTGCCTGGAACTCGTCCATGGCTTGCAGGAACGACACGTGCACATCCGCCGTGGGCGGAACCAGACGAGGCATGGCCCTAGTCAATCAGCGGCCTGTATCGGCTTGGAATAGAAGGTGGCCGGTGGGGTCTCCGCCCGCAGCGTCGCCACTTCGTCGCGGATCGCCGTCATCACGACGTCGGTGATCTCGCGGAGAGTTTCGCCGGTGGGCTCGATGCCGTGGTAGCGGCTCAGGTCCAGCGGCTCGCCGACGCTCGCCTCGACGCGGGGCCGGAACCGGCGCTTGCTGACCTGCTGCGCGCCCCATTGCCCGACCGGCACGATCGGGATGTGCGGCGCGAGCAGGGCCAGGCGCGCGACGCCGGTCTTGGCCTGCATGGGCCACTGGGCCGGGTCCTTCGTCGTGGTGCCCTCGGGGTAGATCACGATCGCCTCGCCGTCGTCGAGGGCGGCCACCGCGTCGTGCAGCGACTTCGCCGCGTCGCTGGTGCCGCGGTACACCGGGATCTGCCGGCATCCGCGCATGATCGTGCCGATCACGGGCTGGTCGAACAGCGTGTTCTTGGTGAGGAAGCGCGGGATGCGTCCGGACTGCCACGTCACGCGGGCGACGACGAACGTGTCCATCTGCGAGATGTGGTTCACCGCGATGATCACGCCGCCCTTTTCCGGGATGCGCTCGAGATGGCGCCACCGGGGGCGGTACAGCAGGCTCACGATCGGGTACACGATCAGCACGGCGAAGCGGATCCAGGCGCCGGCCTTGGGCTTGTGCAGTCGGCTCACGTCGTCTCCAGTTCGGTGCCGCTCGGCTGGCCATACTGGCGGCGCTGCCAGTCTGCTGGATACCCGGGCCGCGCGCTGCCCCGAGCCCGCCCGCCCCCGGCCAACTAGACTGTCCGGGCACCGCCGACGTGGCGCAATTGGCAGCGCAACGCACTTGTAATGCGTAGGTTAGGGGTTCGAGTCCCCTCGTCGGCTCCGTACTAGAAGCCTGGATTTCTGGGCCCATAGTCATCGTCGGTGTCGGCTGTGTTGATCTCTGTCCATGGGCTCAACGTGCCCTTGCCGAACTCGATGCCCGTGGCGACTGGCCGCGAAAGCCGACCAGCCGTTGCAGATCGCCGCAGCCGCCTGGGAGCAGATGGTCGCCGCCGGGCGCGCCCCCGTAAACCACCGAAAGACGCGACCATCACCTGAGGATCATGCGGCCGGCTGAGCGGCACGCGCGTTCGACGCACACGAGCGGCCGTACCTGTCGTCCGAGCGGGACCGCGCGATATTGCGCATCTTTGGGATGGCTGCTCGGCTCGACGTTGCCGCAGACCAGGAGCGTGAGTAACGGTGCTCTCCACGGGTATACACAAGGCATGAATGGACAGCCACCGCCATACGTTTCGGTCGAGGAGTGGCGCGAGGGCTTCGCTGCGCTTGTCGAGCGGACCGCAGACGCAGCTGACCAGCTGGCATCCTGCCTGGAAACGGCCGCGCGGCGTGGCGACGAGCAACGCCGACTCTCCGTCGCGCGGACCGAGAGGCAGATAGCCGCCCTACAGCGTCGCAACGCAAGCAAGCTGCGCCAGACGCGACACGCAATGGCCGATTTAGAACCCCTTCCATCGCTGAAGGATTAACCGCAAGCACCCAAGGAGTCCGAGGACGCTTCCCGACCGGATCGGGTGAGCAGCGCAGAGCCATGCTGGCACAGCAGCCGGCGCGCGTGCCGAACGACGAAGAGGGTGTGCCTGCCCGGTTGCGGCGAGCGTAGCCGTGGCCGCATGGCAGTCGGTGTGGACTGTCCACTGTGGACGGTCTGTCCATGAGTCCGTGCATGAACAGCAGTTATCGACGCCAGGAGTGCCCCAGATGCCACCGCGGAGTCCAGCGTTTCCGGCCTGGACAGGCAGCCCAGCGGGTTACTGATCTACGGATCAAAGAGCTACTGGATTGGCTATCTGAGGCGCGAGCGGCGATGTTGGTGGCGGATAAGACGCTTCATCGGCGCTGCGCCAACCTTCCGGTGCAACCGGCTTCGCAGGCTGCGCCGGTCGCACGCTGTACCTCTCGCACTTGGCGTTCGAGTGCGGGCCGAGTCGACCGGAGGGCAAGGGCGCTCCGCTTCGCTTCGCGTCACGCGTGACCGCCTTCGCCGGCTGTGATGAGGGCACGCGTTAGGTTCGAAGTCGCTGGCAGCCAATGCGGTACGGCTTTCTCGCCGGAATCCGGCGCCGTACGATTCTGGTGTCATGCGACGGGGGTAACGATGGCAGCGAAGTGTCAAGTGTGCGTGCTGCGGATCCGCTCGTCGGAAGTGGCGTCGCTAGCGCGCATGCGCCGATGGGCGTCTACATGAAATGCCATTCCCTGGCCTGCGGCCACCACGGGCACCTTGACCGATCCGGCGCCTACCTATTCACCCACATGGGGCGGCCGTGGAACCTGGCCGTGCGCCGGCGGCGGGCCATCTCCGACACGGCGGTATTGCACGAGTCGGTGCGCGAGCGCATCGGCGACCCGGAGCTGAAGTACAGCCCGAAGGTGCCGGCCGGCGTGACGTACACCGCTTGATGACGGATGGACTGGACGCCGTACCTTCTGGTGGCGCTCACGGCGATCGTGAGCGGCGCCGGCGGCTGGGTCGGCAACACCGCCCGTACCCGATCGGCGGCGCGCACGGCCGCACGGTTGGTGCACTCCGAACTGCTGCAGGCCTCCGCACCAGTCCTCTACTACCGGCGCACGGGGCGGCTGCTCGCCGTGCAGGTCCGCCGCGTTGCCTGGGACGCGAACAGTGAAGTGCTCGCGCGGATCCGTGACGCGGATTCCTACACGGCCATCAGCGAGGCGTACGTCGCACTCGAGGGCATCGCACTCATCGCCGGAGCAACCGCGAACGGAGAGATCCCCGAGCGGCTGGACCCGGTCCTCGACGACGCGATCGTCCGTCTGGCCGACGGCATCCGGACATCAGGGATGAAGGCTGATCTTCCCCCGCGTACCGTCGACGTCGAGTTCGAGTCGCTTACCAGTGAACCGGCGCAGCGTCCGGGTCCGGAGCCGACGTTCGCCCAGGTTCTCACGATCGCGGCGGTGGTCCAGGACTCGATCCGCGGGGCGGTACCCGCGGCGGCATTGGCCGGTCCGGAGGCCGTGGCTGATCCCGCTCCGCGGGTGCTGCACGCCTGGCGTGGCCGACCGGTGTCTGGGCAGCCGCGCAGGCTGATCATGGACGCGGGGCATCGCTCGGAGCTCACTTCCACCTGGGTCGCGCGCCGAGAAGGCGACCCGGACACCGGTGATGCGGCGGTCGACGAGGCCTACGACGCGCTCGGCGTGTGCTACGAGTTCTTCGCCGAACAGCTCGGCTGGACGGGTTACGACGGAGCGAACGGTGAGCTGAGGTTCGTCGTCCACTTCGGACAGCGGTGGAACAACCTGTACTGGGACGGCATGCAGATCGTCGCAGGCGACGGCGACGAAGTCGTGTTCACCCGGTTCACCCGTTCACTCGAAATAATTGCCCACGACTACGCCTTCGCTGCGATATTGCGTTTCGCGCCACTGGAATACCGCAACCAGTCCGGCGCGGTGCTCCAGTCGGCATCCGACGTGTTCGGCGCTCTCGTGGAGCAGTACCGCCTGGGCCAGAAGGCGGGCGACGCGACCTGGTTGCTCGGCGCGAACACCATGGTTAACCATCCCGGCGTGCGCGCCCTGCGGTCCCTGCTCGAGCCCGGCACCGCCTACGACGACCCCTCGCTCGGCAGGGATCCGCAGGTGGCGCACCTGTCCCACTTGGTCCGATCACCGGACGATAACGGATCCGTGCACACCAACAGCGGCATCGGTAACCGGGCCTTCGCGCTGGCCGCGGTCGCGCTGGGCGGCTACGCCTGGCAGACGGTGGGGCCAGTGTGGTGGCAGGCCCTGCACGACGCCAAGCTGACGCCGCGGAGCGGATTTCGGACCTTCGCGGCGGCAACGGTTCGAGCGGCAGGTGACGACGCGGCCCCTGCCGTGACGCAGGCCTGGCTGGACGTAGGCGTGCCGGTCACCACCTGACCTCACCAGAAATCGGTCGGCGCGGCGTACGGCCGAACGTGCATCGGTAGACGCCGGGGACGCCCCCGACACTTTGGCCGCGGCGTGCGCGCGCAGGCGGGCGAGCACGTCGTGGGGTTGGCCGCGACCAGGTGCTGCGGCGCTGCTGACAAGGATGGCCGCACTCAGTGACTGCGGATGGCGGACACGTGCCTCGAGCGACTCCTTAAGTACGGTGCTTTACGTCGGCGCGAACCCGGCCGCCACGGCGTTGGGCTGTCGGACTACTGGAATGTCCGCTCGCGCCTCCGGTGCACGGTCCGAGGTCGAGGAAGGTGCCTTTCTGCGTTGCGTCGTTGGGCACCTCGAGGCACAGGCCGGCGGTGCGGATCGTGTGGTCCGTAGCGAATGTCCACTGCTGGCCCGCGCAACTCTCGATCCCGACGGCCGAACCCGGAGCTGGGTTATCGCCCAGCACGCTGAGGCACTTCGTGTCCGGCGAGTACACCTGCACCTCACCGTTCGCGGCGTGCGTCCAGTGCTGGTTCACCGCGGTGCTGCACGTCCAGATTTCGACCGGCGTGCCGTCGGTGTGCTTGGCGCCCGGCACGTCAAGGCACTGGTTGTCGCCGACGCCGCTGCGCAGTGCGCCACTGGTATTCGACAGGCCGATGCTGACCGCGCCGAGCGACTTCGGCTCGGTGGCCGGCGGCGCGTTGAGCGGTGCGACCGGCATTGCGCGTACCGGCGCGTCGACGGGTTGGACGAGGTATGACCGCCCGGCGACGACCGGGATGTCGAACCGGTCCGCATTCGTCTGCGCCACCACCGGCGTGGTTTCGTCGGCACCGTCGACGACCTCGACCGGCTGACCGGGCCACGGGTTGCGGAGGTGGATCGTGCCGGTCGAGCCGGCGTTGATGCCGACGGTGGTGATCTGCCCGCCGTTGATCTGGACGGACACCCGGTGGCCACCTTGGACGAATTCGGTACCGGCGGCGTCCCAACCGGACGGGATCGCCGGCGCGATGCGCAGCAGACCGTCATAGTCCTGCACGAGTGACTCGTTCAGCGCCGCGGCGACCACGCCCTGCTGCTCGCCGTACGGCTCGTTCTTGACGAAGGTGGCGAGCCCGTCGGGCCACTGCTGGTAGTGCTCGGTCAGATCGACGAGCGTCGTCGCCATGTCGTTGCCCAGCCCGAGCCGAGCCGCGTGGATCGGGTCGTTGCTCCAGTCGTTGGTCTCGACATTGGGGCGGTGCGCGAAGGTGCGCCTCGCGAGGTCGCTGAGCGTGCCGTCGTCGCCGATGAGCCCGTACGGCCACACCGGCTCGAGGCCGACATTCTCCGAATTGTGCTTGGCCGCGGCCGGGTCGTAGGACGGTGCGATGACGTCCGCGCCCGCGGCGTCGGCCGACGGCGACAACAACTGCTTCTGCGTCGCGGCGTCGGTGCGCGGTAGCGGCAGGACCTTCGGCAACGCGGCGGTCAGCTGCGCAGAGAGATCGGGATCCTGGTTCAGCTCGTGCGCCGCGGCGATCACCGCGGGGTACAGCGCCTGCTCGGCGGAGATGTCGGTCGCCGGGTCATGGACGTCCCACTGCGTCTCGTGCGCGTTGGACGGATACGTGTGCAGCATGCCGTCGTCGCCGGTTGTCGCGTAGGCGAGCAGGAACCGGGCCGCCGCCGCCATCACCGGGTAGTTGGCGGTGAGGAACGAGTGGTCGCCGGTCATCAGGTACTGCTGCCAGATCCACAGGCCGACCTCGGCGCCGGTGCTGATCGTGCGCGCGTTGTAGTACGGCCCTGAACCTGCGTCGCAGTTGAGGCCGACCGACGACAGCCACGTCTCGTACTCGATGCCCTGGCCGTTGAACCGCATCGTCTCCGGCACGCAGATGCCCGGACGTCCGCCCATGTGCGCGCCCGTCCACTGCTCGATGTTCGACAGGTTGTCGCGGTAGAGCCGGAAGTACGGTGCATTGAGCTCGAACGCGCCGGCGCCGAGGTTCGCCGCCACCTGCATGCGCAGGTTCCAGTGCCAGTAGGCGGCCGGGTCCCACTGGTGGTCGTCGCGAACCGGCGAGAAGAGGTCAGCGACTCCTGCCTGCGATCCGGGGAATTGCCCCCGGCTGGAGGCAGCCGCGATGTAGAGGTCGAGCGTCCGGAGGTTCTCGAGATACTGCGCCGCGCCGTCCGCCGAGCTCAGATGGATGAGCCCGAGGCCGTCCCAGAAGTGGTGCCACCATGCCTCGTGCGCGGCGAGCAGGCCCTCGTCGGACGCGGGCAGCTGCGGGTTCACCGAAGTCGGGGTCCCGCCGTGCCACTCCGGCGCGGCGACCACGATGCGGTAGCTGCCGTCGTGGTGCGGCGCGAAGGTGATCCGCGCGGTCTCGGCATCGACCGTCGTCGCCTGCACGTTCACCGCACCGGCAGTCAGCGCAGCGAGCGAGCCGAAGGTGCGCCCGGTGTTGCCCGGCTGGGTGTCGTCGGCCCACGTTTCGGCCAGCGTGGCGACCGGACCGTGTGCCGACACCTGCGGCGAACGGCCTGACCACAGCTGGATCTGCGCCGTCTGCGGCCCGCTCGCCCCGGTGACATCGACGACCAATTCGTCCGAGTTGGCATCGACGTAGGTAGTGGCCGTCATGCCGCCGCCCGACTCGACATACGTCGCGTCGTAGAGGTCGACGTGCGCGGTGAAGTCCGGCGCGTTGGTCAGCCTCGCCAGCCCGGGGATGACGAGCCAGCCTGGCGACTTGCGGTCGGGCAACGTGTCCGCGCGGTTGAACTGCGCGGTGAATCCGCTGGCCGACCAGACTGCGGCGCCGAGCGTGCCGTTACCCAGCGGCATCGACTGTTGCGGGTTGAGGTTGGGTCGCTGCACGACGATGTCGGACGAGCGCACGATGTTCGGGACGTCCACCGCGAACCGACCGTCCTGCCACGCCGTCGTCGACCCGGCGCCAGGCTCGTCGGCGCCGGCGTGAACCTGACTCGTCGTGGTTAACGCGGCGACGAGCAGCAGCGCGGATAGGACAGCCGACCGGTTCATGAGAATGCTCCCGAGACCAGATAGCTCCGATGTCTGGGGGAGGCTAGTCAGCGAAACGGTGGTCGGTCAAGACCGATCGACGAGGCTGAATGCCGGGTAACGACCGTTTCTGGCTTCAACGAAATCCACTCAATCACGCCATAGATGGGTGGCATTCTGACAGTGCCGAGTGGCCTGGGTGCCAGTTTCGGTCAGGACGAAAGCCATCCGATGTATCGGGAGGCCTGATTGCGGCTGTTGGCAGGCCGGGGTTCCCCGGGGCAGCAGGCCTACGTGCGGTGCACCGCAGCCCGGCACGCCGCGTGACGTCCAGCGCGCCGACGCACGTCCACGTCATCGCCTCCGCCGGCTCGGCAACGGTCGGCTGGTGCGCATCCGACCGCGGCGCAGGCCGAATGGTCAGTTACACGGTCACCTCGTCGAACGGGCGGCAGTTCACCGCGCACGCGCCGAACCGCTGGGTCAACCTCGCCGGACGTCACGTGCATGCCGGGCGCGGGTCTCTGCCGCATGGGCCGTGTCGAAATGTGCGTACACGAATCCTTGACGCGATGACGTGGCCTGCCTACGCTTAGCCCGTTTGTCCGATGTTGTTGGACATAGTTCATTCAGGTGTGTTGGCCTGTTCGGGTCTGTGGGATCGCTTGTGGCCAGTTGTCTTCCGTCTGATGGTGGCGTCACCCCCAGGAGGCGCGTCATGGATACGCACAGAGGCGCGCGATGGGCAGGCGGTAGCGTCCGCCTTGTAGCCGTCGGCGCTGTCCTGGCCTTGGTCACGGCTAGTGCAGCGGTCTTGCTCGCCCCGGCTCGATCGGACGCGGCCGGCTTGCCGGACACGTCGATCGCGGTCAACGGTCAGGACACGGGCCGCACCTTCGACGGGCTCGGCGCGATCAGCGGTGGTGGCGGCAATACCCGGCTGTTGACCGACTACCCGGTCCCGGAGCGCAACGCGATCCTGGACTACCTGTTCAAGCCTGGCTACGGAGCCAACCTGCAGATCCTTAAGGTCGAGACCAGCGGGGACGGAAACACCACCTCCGGCGCCGAGCAGACCATCGAGGAGACGCGCGGCGTGATCAATTGCAATGCGGGTTACGAGTTTTGGCTCGCCCAGCAGGCGGTGCAGCGTAACCCGAACATCAAGCTGTATGGGCTGACCTGGGCGGCTCCGGGTTGGGTCGGTTCGAGCATGTACTCGCCGAACGGGATCCAGTACGTACTCGACTGGCTGGGCTGCGCCAAGCAGCGGGGTCTCACCTTCGACTACATGGGCGGATGGAACGAGAAGGGTGGCTGGAGCACGGCCTGGTGGAAGGACCTGCGGACCGCCTTGGATCAGCACGGGTTCGCCGCGGTCAAGCTGGTGGCCTCGGATCAGACGAGCTCGTTCTCGGCTGTCAGCGGCGACATGGCTCAGGACGCGGACTTCGCCGATGCTGTCTCGGTGATCGGTGAGCACTACCCCTGCGGGTGGAACGGTCCCACGCCGATCTCCCAGTACCCCAACGTCGAGACGAAATGCCCCTCCTCGCAGGCCGCTCAGGCACTGGACAAGCCGCTGTGGGCCAGCGAGCAGGGTTCGATGAACTACAACGCCGGCGGGCTGCCGATGGCCCGGGCCGACAACATCGACTATGTCGATGGCCGCATGACCGCGAGTATCAACTGGCCCGTCCTCGCCTCGGCCTACACGGACGTCGGCTTCGCCGACCAGGGACTGGTTATGGCCAACGAGCCGTGGTCGGGCTACTACGACGTCGGCCTGTCGACCTGGGTAACCGCGCAAACGACGCAGTTTGCACAGCCAGGCTGGCAATACCTGGACGGGGCGAGCGGCTATCTAGGCGGCCAGACCTCCGACACGGTCGGCAGCTACGTGACGCTGAAATCGCCCAACGGCAGTGACTGGAGTTCGGTGGTCGAGACGACGCGGGCCACCGGCCCGCAGACGGTCACGTTCACCGTCAGCGGCGGCCTGTCCACCGGGCCGGTGCACGTCTGGAGCACCAACCTGGTCTCCGGCGACCGGTCGCAGTGGTTTGTGCAGGGCCAGCAGCTCATGCCCGACGCGAACGGCGCCGTCACGATGACGCTGCAACCCAACTACGTCTACTCGTTCACGACCACGACCGGACAGCACAAGGGACACAAGGGTCCGATTCCGGTGAGTCATCCGTTGCCGCTGCCTTACTCGGATTCGTTCACCACGGGCGCTCAAGGCCAGCAGGCCCGCTACCTGGCCAACATGGAAGGTGCGTTCACCGTCGAGCCGTGCGCGGGCCGTGACGGCAACTGCGTCCAACTCGATACTCCGACCAAACCACTTGAGTGGCAGTCAAACATCCAGACCCCCTACCCGTACGCGGTGGGCGGCGGCCAGGCGTGGAGCAACTACCAGGTGTCCGCCGACGTGCGCAACGCCCAGCCGGGTTCGGTCGGGATCCTGGGCCGCCAGAGCAACCTCGGCGGCACTCAAGAGGATCCATCGCGCGTGCACTACTACTCGCTCACGCTCAGCGACACCGGCGCCTGGTCGATCAATCTCGCCGACGGCTCCGGGAAGGCCGCGACGTCGCTGATCGGCGGAACGGTCTCCTCGGCCGCCGGACTGAACACCTGGCGCAACCTGGCGCTCACCTTCGACGGATCGCTGATCTACGCCTCTGTCGACGGCACGACGGTCGGTTCGGTCACCGACACCACCCTCTCCGCCGGCAAGGTCGGCCTGGTCGCCAGCGGATACCTGGCCGGCGAACAGTACGACAACTTGAAGGTCAGCACGCTGACCGCTCTGGCCGTCCCCGTGGTGCTGCCAGCCGGCACGCACACCCCGGAGTTGGTGACGAACATCAGCTACGCCACAACCGGCACTGCCGTGAACCAGTGGCAGTACAACGGCACGTGGAAGACCGGTGGTGGAAACACCTGGAGCGACACCCTCGGAGATAGCGCGACGCTGACCTTCCAGGGGGACAGCGTCACCCTTCAGTCCATGGCCAACCCCAACAATGGCATCATCAACGTGTCGGTAGACGGCGATTCCCCCACCGTCATTGACCTCTACAACGCCAAGGCTGGCGTCAGATCGGTGTACACCCGCGCCGGTCTCGACGCGGCCACGCAGCACACACTGGTCGTGTCTCCCACCGGCGGGAAGAACCCCGCGTCCGGCGGCGCCTTTGCCTCCGTCGCCGGAGCCACCGTGTCCGCGCCGGGTGAGCCGGCGCCGACACCAGTGATCACCACGCCGGCAGACCAGTCCACCGTCGGCCCCGGCCACCTGCAGATCCAGGGCACCGCCCCGGCGGGTGAGCTGATCACCGTTTCGGCGTCCGGTGTGCCGGTCTGCGTCAACCAATCCGCTGACGCGAATGGGAACTGGCAGTGCGGCGCGCACGACCTCCCCGCCGGCACGTCGGTGCTCACGGCAGTCGGCGTTGATCCGGTGACCGGCCTGCTGTCCGAGCCGAGCGCGCCGGTTCACGTGCTCGTCTCCGCGACCGGCTGAACACCGGCCTCGCGTCCTCGCCGAGACGGCAGGACTCGAGACCGACCTCGGGAGAACGCGGCCATAAACGGCTGCCATTACTGAACGTGCAGCACCGTCTATCAAACCGAAGTCGGACCGCCCGGCAGCCAGCGCACGGCAATCATGCGGCGAGCCGAGATGGCTTTCGCCGCTCGCGTAGAGGTCCGAACCGACATCGCTGACAGGGCCGGGACACTGCTGCCGGGGCGAATGCCGGCGTAGGCCGCTTGCTTGTGGTGGCGGGCGATGTGATTGAGGTAGCGCTCGAATGCGCTGAAGAACCAGGCGTTGAACCCGCTCCTTGCTCCGTGGTCGAACGCGCTGCGTTCGAGTGCTGGGAGGTCGGCATGTGGAGTAGCGCTGTCGTTCTGCATGGTGCTGTTCCTTGTCGAGACTGACTGTCGATGACGACACGGCCGGCCGGAGCCGATCGCGGCGCAGGATCGGGCCGGTGTCATGCCGCGTGCGCACCGGCGTTGGGATTGAGGGACGTGGTGTCCAGCCGCTCGGCGGCGAGGATGGCCGCGACGAGCACATAACCGCTCACGAGACGATCGGCGAGCCGAAGGTGCGCGTCCCACCGCTTGAGCATCGACAGCACCACGCGGTTCTCCGGCGACACGTCGAACGTGAAGCGCCGAATGCTGCGGCGGTCGGCCTCGGCCGCCAGCGCGGCGATCAATGCACGGCCCACACCCCGGTGTTGCTGGTCACTGACCACGGACACCGCGATGTCGGCGGTGTCGGACTCAGCGGTGGTCCGGTTGAAGCGCCCCTCGCCGATCGGCCTGCCACCCCGGAAGGCGACCAGGACGATGTGGCGAGTGCCGTCCGCGTCGGCGAGCACCCGAAGCATGCGGGCGGGAAAGCGAGGAATCGGTGCGAGAAATCGCAGATAGCGGTCGCGCGCCGACAGGCCTTCGAGCATACGGCTCATTAGCTCGACGTCTCCGCGGTGCAGGTGCCGGATCTCGATGCCCGCATCGGGACGGTGCTGGCTTTGGCAGGCGGGCGACTGAACATCGGTGCTCGGAATGGGGATCGCGGTCGTCGACTGATACGGCGATGACATGGTCAGCTCTTCCTCGTCGCGCCACGCCCGGTTGCGTGACAGATCGAGGATCGAATCCGGCCCTGCTACGGCTCTGTCGTGCGCCTGTCAGCGGCCGGCTTTGGCAAGGAACGCCGTGATGGTTTCGACGATGCGCGGCAGGTCAGCTGCGTCGGGGAGATGGAAGTTTCCTTCGAACGGAACCAGCCGGGCATCGGGAATGCCACTGGCGAGCTGCCGGCCACCTCGATAGGGGATGACTCGATCGCCGCGGTAATGCATCACCAGGGCGGGTGTGGCCACGGCGGCCAGCAGATCAGTGACGTCGGTGCGGTACATCTCCTCCAGGTATCCGGCGGCCACATCCGCGGATGCAGACTCGCGCAGCACCCGGGCCAGGTGCCGCGCCGCGTCGGGCGAGGCGCCCGGCCGGTAGAGCTCGGCCAGCGTTCTCGCCCCGAGCCCCCAGTGGCTGCGGGCCAGGCCGACTATCGATTGGTTGAGCTCGTCGCTGTGGAAGACGTCGAAGGCATTGGCGAACGTGCCGAACAGCACGAGGTGCGTCACCAGGTCGGGGCGGCGCGCGGCCAGCGCCACGGTGGCCGGGCCGGATTGTGACATTGCCAGCAGCGCCGCCGGACCGGTGTGCTCGACGACGGCCTCGAGCTCGGCCACGGACGCTGCCAGCGAGAAGTCCACGGCCTCCGAGCGGGACAGGCCGCACCCGAGCCGGTCGAAGAGTGTCAACGTTGTGCATTCGGCCAGGTGCGCGAGCAGCGACGACCGCGGGTCGCGGCCCGAGGCAATGACATCGAGGCTGGTTACCCAGGCCGGGGCCACCACCAGCGCCGGCCCGGCGCCTACAGTCGCATAGGCGATCCGGTGTCCCGCGTGCCGTAGGTAGCGGACCTGCAACGTGTCCAGGCCACTCCCGGCGGCCTGGGAAGTCGCGGCGTCAGTCGGTCTCGGTGGTCGCGCAGCGACCTCGAGGGAGTGGTTGAGAATCTGGGTTTGCAGCCGCTGCAGCGCAGCCGAGGGCTCGAGTCCGAGCTCATCGGCGAGCCGCTCGCGGTAATCCTGGTAGAGGCGCAACGCCTTGGTGTGCACGCCCGTCGCGTACAGCGCGCGCATCAGGACCGCCCGCGCCTCCTCGCGCAGCGGGTTGGCCGCGACGAACGCCTCCAATTCCGGAACGACATCTTCCGACCGCCCGAGTCCGACAAGCATGCGTGCTCGCTCCTCTACGGCCGTGAGCCGCAGCTCGTCGAGCCGGATGCCCTCGAGGTAGGCCGGCAAAACCTCGGCGAACTCGCCGTACGCCGCACCGCGCCACAACCGCAGGGCCTCGTCGTAGATCCCGACTGATGCTTCGACAGCTGCCGAGCGCGCCGCGACGATGAGGTTCTCGAACCGCGTGGCGTCGAGATCGTCGGCTCGGACGGTCAGTGCGTACCCGGGAGTTCGGGTGATGATGAGGTCGCAGTCGTCGGACAGTATCTCGGCCAGTGAACGCCTCAGCCGGGAAACCTGGCTGTGCAGCGCAGCGGACGGATTGTCGGGTGTCGCATCGCCCCATAGGAGCTCGACGAGTGAGTCCGCGGCGACGGTTTCGCCATGCGCAGCCAGCAGCACCGCGAGCAGCGTTCGTTGCCGATCGCCGTGCACTGCCCGGGCGCCGCCGCGCCCGACAACTTCGAGCGAGCCGAGCACCCGGAACCTCGATGAGTCCCCCACCGCACAAGTGTGCAGTGCCGAGCAACCGCCACGGACGGGCTACCCCGGATGACGATCAGCGACTGCGGCGAGTCACCGGTGAGACCCGGTCCGGCACGAATTGCGACGCCCTGCGGCCCAGTCATGCTGGTGGCTGTCTAGGGGCCATTACAGTCCACAGTGGACGGATTGTCATTCACTCTGTCAATCAATGGGTGTCGCAGGCTGCCAAGCGATGTCAATCAAACTTGTCTGCGTCGTGTTTCTCGGTTGTCCTGTCATCTGCGGCTGCGTCGTCATTGGCGTCGGTGGCGCGAGGATGTACGGCGCGGGGGATGGCTAGGGTGCAGCCGTCGGCGCAGTGCCCAGGCCCAGTGATCGGACACCGATCGGCGCGGGTGCCTGATCGTCGACCCCGATCAGCGATGTGGACAGCACCTGAAGCACGGTGTCGAGGCTGCCGCGCAGCCGCTGTGTAGCCAGTTGCGCGACCTGTCGTTCGTTGCCGGCCTCGATCGCGCGGGCGATCGCGACGTGCTCCTGCGCCGAGACACGCAGCCGATCGAGCCGGTGCCGGGACAGCCGGCGCAGTCGGTGCAGGTGGATGCGAAGTTGGCCCAGCATCTCCGTGAGGTATGCATTGTTCGCGGCGTGATCCACTGCCGCGTCAAACTCGGCCGACAGCGCGTAGATCGCATCGGCGTCAACGGTCTTGCGGCGTGCGGCCTTGTCGTAGCGGGCAGCCAGATCTGCGAACGTCGCGCGATCTACCGCGTGCGCGGCGAGCCGCATGGCGTACACCTCCAATGCCTCACGGGCTTGGAACAGCGCGACCACGCTGTCCACCGACACGGGCGCAACGACGAACCCCCGCCCAGCGGCCTGGGCCAGACCTTCTCGGTGAAGACGCCGAAGAGCCTGCCTGACGGGCGTGCGAGACATGCCGAGCCGAGCAGCGGTTCCCACTTCGGCCAGGCTCGTTCCAGGCGCCAGTCGCCACTCGGCGATGTCGTCACGGAGCGCCTCGTAGGCGGTGTCTGCCATGTCACGTTGATCCATGCGGCTCATCCTCTTAGTCTAGAACTTGTATCCACCGTGGATACAAGAAGGGAAGCCATCATGACCACTGCGACAACCACAACCCGCCAGGACCGTGCCGCACTCTTCGCCAACCTCGCCAGTGCTGAGACCCAGCCGCGGTTCTGGGCCCATGTCTCCGACGAGGTCGACTGGTCCGTCATGGGCACACACCCGCTGGCAGGCCGCTACATCGGCAAGCAGCAGTTCATCGAAGCAACATTCTCGCGCCTGACCGGCGTGCTGCAGGGCGGTGCCAAGCTCGAGGTTTTGAACATCCTCGTCGACGGCGACACCGTCGTCGCGGAGCTGGCCTCGACATCGGTCAGCAACGAGGGCGCGCCCTTCGACAACAAGTACTGCTGGGTCTGCCGCTTCGACGGCGACACCATCGTCGAGGTCCGCGCCTACCTCGACTCCACGATGGTCATGTACACCGTGCTCCGCAACGAGCTGATTGCCGGACAGAAGCCAGCGGCCGCGTGAGGCTGCACGATTTCGGCTGGCGCAGTGCCGGTCAATGCGTTGTCCGTCGGCACAACGGAAGATCGGCCCGTCCTGAAACCTATGTAGCGTCGCACCGATCGACGGATATTCGAGCGCTGCCGGTCGGTCATGGGTGAGTTGGGCAGTCGTTGCGGAACGCAGTGTGTCTGATGCTGAGACGGATGTCGCGGGCGACGGCATGATCGCACGAACGACGCGGCGTGTTCGCATGGCTGAGCGCTACCCCGGACTGCTCAGCGGCTTAGCGTCGTCCGGGTGCGCCCGCCTCCATGGGCGGCCTGGCACAGCGCGCGGTTGAAGAACCTCCGCGCCGCGAGAACCGCGCCGTGACTGACGAGCAGTACAGCAGAGCTGTACTGGAAGGCCACGTGGGTTGAGTGGCGCCCGGGGCAGGTCTGTGTCGCTGCTGGCGATCAGAGGCTAGTCGCCCGGCGTGGACCAGTCCTGGCGGATGTGTTCGAGGTGTTTTCGCATCAGCCGTTCGGCGGCGCGCTTTTCGTGGCGGAGGATTGCGTCGAGCAGTGGCCGATGTTCATCAGCCGACGCGATGAGGCGACCGTCGGCGCTGATCGCGCGCAGGTTGTGCAGCCTGGTCTGGTCTCGTAGCCGGGTGACAGCGTCGAGAAGTCGGCTGTTGCCCCCGGCCGCTACCAGGGTCAGGTGGAAGTCGCGGTCCGCGGCCAGGTTGCCTACGAGATCACCGCTCCTCGCCGTGCGCTCGATAGTGTTTACAAGGTCGGTCAGCCGGGCAATCTGGTCGCGATCGAGATCAATCATGGCCAGCCGAGCGACGGCGGGGACTTCGAGCAGCATCCGCATCTCGTAGATCTCGGCTACCGCCTGATCGTTGAGCGGCACGGTGCGAAAACCCTTGTTCGGGACCGCTTCCATGAGCCCCTCGTCGACGAGCGCAAGTATTGCCTCGCGGATCGGTCCACTTGAGACGCCGAGTTCGGCCGCGAGGCTCTTCGTGGAATAGATGACGCCGTCGGCGATGGCACCGGTGACCAGCCCTTCCCGAAGCACCGCCAGCACTTGATCACGCAGGCTGGTCATGCGCCGCAGCGGCACCTCAGCTAACGATGACATGGTGATATGTTACTGGTCACTTGTTACCTGTCACAAGGAAGGTAGGCCGGCTGTTTCACCACCTTCTGCCACTGTCGCCACTCCGCCCGGCCAGGCACGGCTGCCTGGGTCCCCAGCCGGCAGCCAGCGCGCAAGACGTCCCGGAGAGGAGGGATCAGCGACTCGTGGATGTGTATGAAGCCGTGCGGTCGCGTCGGTCCGTCCGTGGCTTCCTCGATCGGCCGGTGCCACCCGCCGTCTTGGCCCGAGTTCTCCGCGCAGCTACACGCGCGCCCTCCGGCGGAAACCTGCAGCCCTGGCAGGTCTACTTACTGTCTGGCTTCAGACTGGACGAACTGAAATCTCGTGTCCGGAGGCGCATCATGGCAGGCGACTCCGGCGATCAGCCGCCGGTGAAGCCCTACCCGTCCGCTCTTCCTGCCGTCTACGCCCAGCGGCTCGCGGACATGGGGCAGCGACGCTACGGCGCAGTCGGTATCGCGCCGGAGGACAAGGACGGGCGCGCGCGTATCCGCGCCCGAAACTGGGAATGCTTCGGAGCCTCGACCGCGCTGTTCTGCTACCTCGACGAGAGGATGCTCGCGCCGCAATGGATGGATGCTGGGATCTTCCTCCAGTCCGTCATGCTGCTCCTGCAGGAGGAAGGACTCGATAGTTGTCCCCAGATCGCCTGGGCGGAATACCACCGCACCGTCGCAGAAGTCATCGAGCCACCAAACGGTCACGTCCTCGCGTGCGGCATGGCCATCGGTTACGCCGATCTGCAAGAACCCCTACCACCGATGCCACGTGCGCCGCTATCCGAGGTCGTCACATTCCTCAACAGTTGAGCCCCGCTACGCCGATGTGCAGGGTGGCTGAGTATTGGATATGCCACGCCGTGCGCAACAACTACCAGAGAGGACTCGTTGACGACCGCTGAGCTGCGGTAGGCGATGCCGGAGACGGTGAGTGTGGCGATGGCCGAGGTCGCCGCTGCCGTGCGCGAGGGCGGCTCGCGCTGCCGGTGGGCGCCGGGTTGCCGTTGATAAGGCAGGTGATGGAGGCCGATGGGACGAGCCGTCGTCGCCGAGTACCGCAGGTAGCCGAGCAGTCCACGGCGCGAGAGTCGAGGCGACGGTGTCAGGTTCAGGCGATCGTCGATTCAATAGCCACCAGGACCCGTCGGCCCACCCTGATCGAGGATCGGCGGCAGCGCGTCGTCGTGTACAGCGAGCAGACCGAGCCGATGGACGAGGTACGCCGCCTGTCGATCCTGCGCCGGCAGACAACCGCCGAGGTGATCGCCTTCTTCCGCGCCGGAGGGTTACGCAGACGAAACGCCCCGCGATCGTCGGACGCCACCTCTGGATCACCGGGCGCCACTGGTGTAAAGGCGGGATGCCTCGTGAACGAACTCGGCCGGGTTGCCGCGCATGCGTTCGATGAGGCAACGCCCGCGTCGGTGAGTTGCCATGTGCCCTTGCTCTTGACCATCTCGGCGAGCACGTCACGGCCGGGCAGGCCTCCGGGTGTTCGACCAGCACCTCTAACACTGCTAGAAGGAACTCATCCCGTCGGCGACCTGTCATGCCTGGCCCGGCGATCACCGTAGGCCAGATGTGCGCCCATATCGGGATGACCCGTGTGAAACTCGCGACAGCTGTCCCGTCAGGCGATCGCCCCTGCGGCGCGACAACCTGCGGGTGACCGTCCACTACAGCGCCGGCGACGCCGACCGCCTGCACTCGGTGCTCGCCCGCACTGCCTCGTGAGTCGGTGCCGGCAAAAATGCGCGCAACCGCTGAACAGCGCGACATCACCATACGTCTCAATAGGTGACGGTATTCGCGTTTCTAGCAGAGGAGCCGACCCGGGCGGAGTCGCCGTTCTGCTCGATCCTGCCGATCTCGTAGCAAGTTCCTGCAAGACCTATATCAACACAACCGCCCCGCCCTCGACGGTGTGCATCGGTGGGACCTGATCGGACCGTTGGTGGAGACTCAGCGATTCCGGCGAGCCGACGATTCGTCGACGCCGGCAGGATTGACGTGATTGGCAGTTCAAGATCATTATCATTGCGCTGATCGATGAGGCCGTCATTGACCCCGCAGGCGCTCCGAGCGGCCGAGACAGTCGAGTGCGACTGTCCACTGTGGACAGCGTGTCCATGAGCCTGTCCATGAACGCCCGTTTGCACCAGCCACGAACGTCACACATGCCAGGCGGAGGTCCACCGTCTACAGCCCCGCCACGTCAGTCGGCGAGCCTCACAGATCTTGTAATGCGTAGGTTAGGGGTTCGAGTCCCCTCGTCGGCTCTTGCACGCTCGTGTCGAAGTACCTGAACGGATCGCGAAGCTGTCACGACGTGCCCCAACTGCGTCACTACGCCGAGGCGATGGATCTTCCGCCGGAGACGTTCGGTCTGGTTGCGGCACCAGACGACCGACCGGCTGGGAACGCCTCCGAAGACGAGGAGGCCCAGCAATGGCGTCTCGTCCGACGGACGCTGAACCGGCATCGGGCCGAGCTCACGAAGCTCGCCGCCGACCTGCATTGGGATCCCGTTCGCATCGCCGGCACGACCTGCATCTCGCGGGCCGACTGGATGCCTGCTGAGCCCGTGCCGCTCGACTCGATCGACCTCGCCTGGAACGCCTCGCCTGCGCCGCCCGCGGTCAACGGCAGCGAACTTGGGTCCGCTTGTACCCGGCCGCGCGGGCCAACGGGGGAGCGGTACGGCCGCTACAGCCAGGCCATCCGCGCGCTGGCGTCGCCGGCGCTGTTCGAGAATCGTGGCTCATACCGCCTGCTGGAACTCGAGTGGCGGCCGGCGGTGGCCGGATGACGTATGGATACACGACCTACTTCGACATGGTCGACGTCT
>Ga0081455_10002550_pt1 | contig 21626 bp, 11 predicted proteins | sample TabmetS3T2R1_FD_70207 | JGI IMG/M metagenome (GOLD analysis project Ga0081455, IMG submission 70207) | Tabebuia heterophylla rhizosphere microbial communities from the University of Puerto Rico - S3T2R1 | ecosystem: Host-associated > Plants > Roots > Rhizosphere ...
GGCGGTTTCCTCCGCCGTCATACCAGTGGCTCGCCTACACGGGTATGACGGCGGAGGAAACCGCCGGTATTGGCTTTGCAAGGGCCCTGCATCCGGACGATGCGGAGGCTGCGATCGCACGATGGTTTGCCGCCGTGCGGTCAGGCATGCCATTCGAAAGCCGGCATCGCATAAGGGCGGCGGACGGAAGATACCGCTGGTTCCTCGCCCGCGCGCTGCCGGGCCGTGATACTGAGGGCCGGATCGTTCGTTGGGCCGGCTCGCTCATGGACATTGACGACTTGATACGGATCGAGGACGCATTGCGCGAAAGCGAGAGCCGCTTCCGCCAACTGGCCGAATCGCTGCCACAGCTTGTCTGGACCTGTCGCGCCGACGGAACTTGTGATTACGTCAGCCCGCAGTTTGTCGCTTACACCGGCGTCCCCGAAGCCAAGCAACTCGGCTTCGACTGGCTGCGGCAAATTCACCCCGACGACCGTGAGCCTTTGTTTGCGGCCTGGAATCGGACTGTGGCGACCGGAGATCCTTTCGATGTCGAGTACCGCATCCGACGCAATGACGGAGTGTACCGCTGGTTCAAGACGCGGGCCATGGCGCTCAGGGATTCGGGCGGCAAGGTCGTCAAGTGGTTCGGCTCCAACACGGACATTGATGATCAGAAGCAGGCCGAGCGGTCGTTGCTCGAAAGCAAGGAGCGGCTGAATGGCATCGTCTCCTCGGCGATGGACGCGATTATCACCGTTGATGAAGAACAACGCGTCGTCCTTTTCAACGAAGCGGCGGAGCGGATGTTCGGCTGTCCGGCCGCCAAAGCCCTAGGACAATCGATCAACCGCTTCATCCCGGAGCGCTTCCGCAGCGCGCACACCGAACACATTCGCCGTTTCGGCGAAACCGGCGGCACAAGCCGGGTGATGGGACGCCTTAGCGCGCTCGCCGCGTTGCGCGCGGACGGCACGGAGTTTCCGATCGAGGCCGCGATCTCATCCATCGAAGTCGGAGGCCGGAGGCTTTATACCGTCATCCACCGCGACATCACCGAGCGCAAGCAGGCCGAGGCCGAGCGCGAGCAATTAGCGCGCGAGCAGATCGCGCGCGCGGCCGCCGAAGCCGCCAACCGCTCGAAGGACGAATTCCTGGCGATGGTCTCGCATGAACTGCGCTCGCCTTTGAACGCCATCCTCGGCTATACGCGGGCGCTGCGCTCCGGCCCGGCGAACAGGAAAGCAATCAATAACGTCGCAGCCGTCGTCGAGCGCAGCGCGAAGGCGCAGATCCAAATCATCGAAGACTTGCTCGATTCGGCGCGCATCATCACGGGTAAGCTGCGGATCGAGCCGGGTCCGGTTGATCTTGTCCCGGCGCTCGAAGCCGCGCTCGACACGGTGCGCTCGGCGGCTGGGGCGAAGGGCGTCACACTCGTCGCCAATTTCGGCCCCTTGCCGGAACAAGCGCTTGGCGACTCGACGCGGTTGCAGCAGGTCGTGTGGAACCTGCTTTCAAACGCCGTCAAGTTCACGCCCGAAGGCGGGCGAATTGAGTTGAGGATGGAGGGCGCCGCCGATATCGTCCGCATCACAGTCAGCGACACCGGCCAGGGCATCGATCCGGAGTTCCTGCCGTTCGTCTTCGACCGCTTCCGGCAGGCCGACCCGTCAGGCGCGCGGCGTTACGGCGGTCTGGGACTGGGGCTGTCGCTCGTTAAATATCTGGTCGAACTGCATGGCGGGACGATCACGGCGGCGAGCGAGGGCTTGGGGCGCGGGGCGACATTCACAGTCACGCTGCCGCGCCGCCATCCGGAATTCATGGCGGCGCTTCCAGCAGTGACGCCACGCGAAGCGCGCATTGAAGGCGCCATCACATTGGACGAGGCTTTTTCACTCGAAGGCATTAGCGTGCTTGTGGTGGATGATGATGAAGAGGCGCGCGTGATTTTAACTCAGGCGCTCGGTGAATACGGGGCGCAAGTGACAGCCGTGTCTTCAGGCGCGGAGGCGCTGGCGCTGCTCTCTGACCCGCCGGGTGGTAGGCGGCCCGACGCGCTGATTCTAGACATAGCCATGCCGGACGAGGATGGCTACGCTGTGCTGAAGAAAGTGCGGGCGCTGGAAGCCGAGCAAGGCGCCGCGGCGGATCATATTCCGGCCATCGCGCTGACCGCCTACGGGCGGAGCGAAGACCGGCTGCGCGCGCTCCAGGCAGGTTTTCACATGCATGTCGCCAAGCCGGTCGACCCGGCGGAGTTGGCGGTTATCGTCGCCAGCCTAACGACCAGGCGCGCCAGGGATCGTGGACGGTAATTCAACCAATATCACGGCCAGAACGAATAACTTGTTATGGAACATACATCGCCTCCTTATCGAAGAAACGCCGCAGATTCCACACATGACTCATCCGAAAATGGTAGACGAAAATGGTAGGGCAAACTGGCCGCTTTGCCTGGTTTTCCAGAAAGACCACATCAGGAGTCAAGACAGTCTGCCAGTTTGCCCTACCCTCGCGCCGCACATCATTCTTTGCAGGGCGTCGCAACGCGATATGAACGACTCCTCAGGAAAATGTGGGACAGTTATACACTCGCGCGGAATCCCCCGCATCGGCCAATAGGACTATTTGAATTGTCGCGGGTATGGAATAGGAGGGCTATTTATGGTTGCGTCGTACAAGTGTGCTGCGCCTGGAATGTAAGTGGCCATGTCGCATATGCCATATGCGATATTTCATATGGCATATGCGATATTTCTTCCTAACCTCCCGGCCGCGGTCGAGGCCGACCAGGTTATTTATTCTTCGTGGGTTCAGGCGTCGGAGTGGCCTTCTCCATCAGGCCGCCGGAGGCTTCCCAGGCGTTAAGGCCGCCGAGCAAAGCGCTCGCGTCTTTGAACCCCTTCTCCTGCAGTAAGAACGCCGCACGGGCGCTCGAGTGTTCGGCCGGTCAGCTACAGTAGGCGATGATTAGCTTATCTTTCGGCACGTCATTGAAATCGCCGCCATTCAGCTTGGTCAGTGGGACGTCGAGCGCGCCTTTGATGTGCGACACCTTGTATGCGTCGACGCCTCTGACGTCGATGATGATCGCCTTACCTTCCGCGACCAGCTTCTTTGCTTCTTCCACCTTGACGCGGGGAATCTTGTCTTCGGCGTTTTGATTGGGGGGAGGGATCGCTGTGGTCGACTGCGCGGCGGACGAGCCAGCCGTGGTCGCGCTGACCTTAGCAGTGGACGCTCCCGATTTCGCGCAGCCCGCCGCCGTAATCGCCATGCCGATGGTCAGCGCGCTCACGCCCAGTTTCAAATTCATATTCATAGAGTCACTCACTTTGGTTTCTGAATTTCCATACTGGCCGTGAGGAAGTCGGCCAGTCACCACGCAGGTCCAAGTTTACACGATACTTTCTCCGAATCACAATCATCTAACTCCGGTGAAAATCACGCTTGATCTTTCAACGAGGCTCGGCGAATATTCGGTCTTGGTAAACACGTATGGAGTTCGGCATTTTGTGTCGTCGCAGCGCGACATGAAGGCTCCTCAGAAAATCAGTCCGTAGTCCCGCCATTAGGCGGAAGCGTCGGATGCGGATCCATTCCGTGACGCTAAACGCCTGCGGCCTAATGGCGGGACTACGAACTGCGATTTTCATTCTTTCAGAGCGTCACAACGCGACATGAAGGCTCCTCGGTATTCAGTTTGAGTCACTACCCATCGCCCGCAACGGCTGATCTTACCCCCCACTCAAATTCGCCGAAGTTACCGCAGGTCATTTAATCATCGACTCCGTCTAAGCCCGAGGCAATAGATGGAGCTTGTCGTTGTACTTAATGCGGTAGTTCAGCGCTACGGGCTGTGGATGGAGGATCCTCGAGCAAATAGGTTGAACGTGTAGATGAATCTGGCCACATGTAAAACTCTCTTAGTTTGCTTGCTGGCGCTCTCGGTTTTGGCCTGCTCGTCGTGGCCGCATTCCACGCGAAGCGCCGCTCCGTACGCCCCGCCGCAGGCCGCCCCGACGCCGAAACCGAAGCCCTATATCGCCTATCTGCGCGAAGGCGATTTGTGGGTGATTCAAAGCGACGGGTCGAATCAACGCCTGGTGGCCGCCGCCCCCGAAGGCGAGGCGATTGAAAATTTCGTCTGGGACGCGGACGGCGAGCGGCTCTATTTTTCAACGGGGGGGCGGCTCATCGAGGTCATTCTTCAGAACGGCAACCTGGCTAGCGCGGGAGAGTTGAGCGCCGCTCAGGGCGCCGCCATCGACAATCTGGAGATGGGGCGCGACGGCAAAACAATCATCGTTCGGACGCTCGATGGCGCCGCGTCGGCGCGGTTGTTCGCCGTGACGATCGGGGAGAGGGAGTCGCGCGAGTTGACCATTGATGAATACAACTCGATGATCGAACCTCGCCCGCCGATCGTCCGCGCCATTGGCGAGATGTCGGTCTCTCCAGACGGCCGCCTGGTGTTGTTCAAAGACGTGGTGGGAGCTGGTGAGGAGCTGTTCGTCGCAGACTCGGAAACCGGGGCGCGCGTTAAAGTCACGAATCTTTACGAACTGGGCGGGTTTGAAGAGTCGGTAGAGGCCGAAGGCGGGCGAAGAGTGATCGGGGCGACGTGGTCTCCCGACAGCCGCTACATCATTTTCAATCCGATGCAGTCATGCTCCGAATCGGGTTTGTGCTATGGCAGGTTGCTTCTGGTTGACGTCTGGGGAGGCGCTCAACGCCAACTCTCATCCGAGATGATGATCGATCTTCCGGGCGAGTGGTCGAACGACAATAACCTCCTCTTATACGACGACGGCGCCAAAATCGTGGTCGCGGGCGCCGACGGGAATCTGAGGACGCTGGCCGAAGGGCATCATCCCAGGTGGCAACCGGCGCCGTGAACTTGAATGAAAAATTTTTTTCCGGGAGCATCCGGCGACATGAACTTGAATGAAAATCGCCCTCGGGAGCATTATGATAGGACTTATAGGACTTTTGGGTCCTATAAGTCCTATCATAATGCTCCAAGGGATTTTCCTCAGACGAACAGGAGGATTTGAGAAGTAAAGATGAGTTATCCAAGGGCGAGCGGGATTTTGCTGCATCCGACCTCATTGCCCGGACGCTTCGGCATTGGCGACCTGGGCGCCGCGGCTTATGAGTTCGTAAATTTCCTGGAAGAGGCCGGACAGAGTTTGTGGCAGATATTGCCTCTCGGCCCCACCGGCTACGGCGATTCGCCTTACTCGTGTCTGTCGGCCTTCGCGGGAAACCCGTTGCTGATCAGTCTGGAGGCGTTGGTCGCCGACGGGTTTTTGGACCAGAGCGACTTCGACGGCGCGCCTGAATTCCCGCCGTCTCCGCCATATCCTATTGATTACGGGCGGGTGATCGAATTCAAAGGCGCGATGCTTAAGAAGGCTCACGCCAACTTTATCGAGAACGCTTCGGACCAGGCGAAAGACGAATATCTGGCGTTCATAGGGCAGGCGGGTTGGTGGTTGGAAGATTACGCGACGTACCGCGCGATCAAGGACGAGCACGACGGCCGGGAGTGGACGAAATGGGATTCCTACCTGCGCGACCGCGAAGACAAAGCCATGCATTTTTTCCGCGAGAACCATGCGGCCGAAGTCAGCGCGCAGAAGTTCTACCAATTCCTCTTTTTCAAGCAGTGGCTCAGCCTCGCCCGCTACGCCAACGAACATGGGGTCAAGATCATCGGCGACGCCCCGATCTTCGTCGCGCACGACAGCGCCGACGTCTGGGCCAACCGTCATCTCTTCCACCTCAATGATGAAGGCTCTCCGTCGCTGGTCGCGGGCGTCCCGCCGGATTACTTCAGTCAGACGGGCCAATTGTGGGGTAATCCGATTTACCGCTGGGACGTGATGAAGGAAAGCGGCTATCGTTGGTGGATAGAGCGACTCCGCCATGCGCTCGCCACGGTGGACGTCCTCCGGCTTGATCATTTCCGCGGCTTTGAAAAATATTGGGCCGTCCCGGCGGGCGAAACTACGGCGGTCAACGGCAGGTGGGAGGAAGGGCCGGGCGCCGACTTTTTCGAGCAAGTCAAAAGCGCGTTCGACGGAGGCGATCTGCCGATCATCGCCGAAGACCTCGGCTACATCACTCACGAGGTGATCGCTCTGCGTGATCAGTTCGATCTTCCCGGAATGCAGGTCCTGCAGTTCGCTTTCGGCACGGACCCGCAAGCCGACGCGTACAAGCCGTATAACTACATCAAGAACAGCGTCGTCTACACCGGCACGCACGACAACGACACCACCGTCGGCTGGTTCACCGGCGAAGGCGCCGGCTTGAGCACGCGCAGCCACGACGAAGTGACGGGTGAGCGCGGACTGGCCTTGAAGTATCTGGGCACGGACGGCCATGAGATCAACTGGGATTTCATCCGGCTGGCGCTCAGCTCGGTCGCCAACACCGCGATCATTCCTCTGCAGGACGTGTTGGGCTTGGGCAGCGAGGCCCGGATGAACGTGCCGGCCCGCGAAAGCGGCAACTGGAGCTGGCGCTACACCGCCGATCAATTGACGCCCGAAGTCCGGCGCCGCCTCGCCGAGATGACCGAGGTTTATGGCCGCAACCGCGCCCGAATGTGGGACAGACTTTAGTATGTCCTGCGGATAATGTTCGACAAGCTTCCAGCCCAAATCCACGGATAATGAAGTCGAAAATGTGCTTTCGATCAATGCTCATAAGGGTTCTAACATTTTCGTCCTTTCCCCCTTTAGATGAAGAGCAATTGAGGGAAAGGAGCGATCGAAAAAGGTAGCGCAAACTGTCCAGTTTGCGCCGCTTCGGCGATCAGACATTTATCAAAGCGGCGCAAATTGGACAGTTTGCGCTACGGGCGCCGAGACGATCGTTTCCTTTCATTACGTCCTTATCTGTGGATTTCCGTCGCTATATCAGGGCGGACAGACTAAAGTCTGCCCCACTCTTAACCTTCGATAAAAATAGATCGTCAGCGTCAGCCAGAACAATCCGAAACAATAGCCCCCCAACACGTCGCTCGCCCAGTGCGCGCCGAGGTAGACGCGCGAGAATCCGACCAGACCTATTAGCGCGCCGAGCAGCGTGAGCAGCGCGGAGCGAAGCGGAGAACTACGCATCAGCGTGTAGACGAGGTAGAACAGAAAACCGTAAAGCGCCATGTAGGATGTGACGTGGCCCGAAGGAAAGCTGTAGGTGGCGGGATAATAATATACGTAGACCATGTCCGGCGACGGGCGCGGCCGTCCGACCATGAACTTGATCGCGTTGGTCAAGAGCCAGATCGATCCCAGGCTTATCAGCAGGCAAGCGGCTTCGACCTTGAGCCGAAATCGGAACAACAGCGCGGCGACGCAAAGGGCCACGACCCATTGGCGCCCGAAGTAGCCCGGCCACGAGACCGCGACCATCAGCCAATGAAAATAGGGGTCGTCGAATCGTTGAATGAATTGAGTAATCCGCAGGTCGCCGAAAAAATAGGCCATGCCGGTGCCCAAGCCGAACGCCAAAAGCGCGATTATAGTGATTTTTCTCAAATGATTTTCCTCGACCATGACGCCGGTTTATGTTCGGTACCGTACCGATCAGACTGCGATAGTCTGTCTATGATAACCCCGGTCATTACGCCGAATGGTATGACTCGGCGTCGTAAATCGCATCGCCGCGCTGGATTAACCGAGGCATAGATTACAGAGCGCGGTTCTCACACCCCCAATTCGTGGACAGAAGAAACTGCGGAGCAAATCACGTTTTCCCCCTGAACTAGGGCAGAAAAACTACTATTAGTTTTTTGCCTAAAACTCAGAGCAGACAAAAACAAGGAGTATACGTGTATGAAGAAGTTCATTTTTGCTTTTTCCCTGGTTCTTTTCTTGACCTCTCTCGGGCTGGCGGGGGCCGCTAATGCGCAATCAGGCTCATCGGAAGGCTCATCGGCTCAAAAGGCTGGGAAGACGGTTAGCGGCGAGGTCACGTCGGTTAATCCGGCCAAGAACGAATTAGTCGTTAAGGATGAGACCGGCGGTGAAGTTCGCCTTCTGGTCGGCAAATCCACCAAGGTTATCAAAGAGGGCAAAGCCATCTCACTCGCTGATCTGAAACCCAGCGATAAGGTGATCTGCGAAGCCGAAGAGTCAGCCGGTTCCTGGACGGCCAGGTCGATCCGCGTGGGTTCGTAAAGACTGACTAGTCTGCTTCTTTTCCTCCGCGAAGCTAATTTACGACGCTTGACTGGAGCCGGGGCTCGCCCCGGCTCCAGTCATTTATTTATCAAGACCTCCGATATGCTGCGACGCCTGGATGAAGTCGGGATTCGGATTTATGATCAGGGACCAGGAGGTTGATTCAATGCGAATAGTTGTCGGTTCCGATCACGCAGGCTATGAACTGAAGAAGATGATCGTAGGTCTCCTGTTCGAAGAGGGAGACCTTGAAGTAGTGGACCTCGGCTCTTACAACACCGACCCCGTTGATTATCCAGATTACGCCGAGGCGGTCGGGCTGGCCATTCGGGAAGGGCGGGCCGAGCGCGGCATTCTCATTTGCGGTAGCGGCGTCGGCGCGTCGGTGGCGGCCAACAAATTGCCGGGCGTCCGCGCGGGTTTGTGTCACGACACCTATTCGGCGCGCCAGGGAGTTGAGCACGATGATATGAATGTACTGGCTCTCGGCGCGCGGGTGATCGGCCCTGAACTGGCGCGTGAGTTAGTCGTCGCGTTTGTACGCGCGACGTTTTCGGGAGAGGAACGCCATCGCCGCAGGCTCGCCAAGATACAGGCTTTGGAAACCCGCCGCCTCGAAGGCTAATTGATCAGCCTGGCCTGCAATTGAATTTCGACGCCCGCCAACGCCTGCGAGACTGGGCAATTCTTCTTCGCCGTCTCGGCCTGCTCCTGAAACGCCTTCTCGTCAATGTTCGGGACTTCGGCGTCGGTATGAAGTTCGATTTTGCTGATCTTGAAGCCCGCGTCGGTTTTGGTCAGGTGGACTTTGGCTTCAGTCGCCACGCGCTTCGGCGTGTAACCGGCGCGGCCCAAACCCGCGGCCAAGGCCATCGAAAAGCAGCCGGCATGGGCCGCTCCGATCAACTCTTCAGGGTTGGTTCCCACCCCCTCTTCAAAGCGCGATGAGAACGAGTACTGGCCTTCAAACGCTCCGCTCCCGAGTCTCATCTTCCCCTTACCTTGCTGCAAGCTTCCTTCCCAAACAGCGTTGGCCGTGCGCGCTGGCATAATTCCTCCTGGTGTCAACATGGATATTTCAATCGCGGGGAGTGAACGGCCAATAGCTTACGAAACGATCCGTGGAGGCGCAAGCCGGCGAAATTATTCTGCGACCATTCCGCGATTTCTGTCACTAACTTCCATCATTTCAATTTGACAGGAGCCTTCATGTCGCGTTGCGACGCCTTGAAAGAATGAAAACGCGCCCTGGGTGCGCATCGCTTCCAGCGTGCAGTCTCTGCGCTGGCCGAATTTATAGGAACCACACCTGGGTACGCATCGCCTCTGGTTTGGAGGCGACCGATTCCGATCAATAGGTCTCTAGCCGAGACTGCACGCTGGAAGCGATGCGTACCCAGGGATTTTCGGAGGAGAAAAGTATGGAAACATTTTGGCAGGACCTTCGATTCGGATTTCGTCAATTGCTCGGCAAACCCGGTTTCGCGGCGATTGCAACGCTGTCTTTGGCGCTGGGGATAGGCGCGAACACGGCTATTTTCAGCCTGGTGGACGCGGTGTTGCTCAGGCCGCTGCCGTTTCACGACCCGGATCGGCTGGTTGTGGTGTGGGAGGACGCGGCCAAAATCGGTTTCCCGCGAAACACGCCGGCGCCGGCGAATTACGCCGACTGGAAGGCGCAGAATCGGGTCTTTGAAGACATGGCCGCGATCACCTGGCGAGGTTTCAACCTGACGGATGAGGGCGAGCCGGAGAAGGTCGAGGCGCAGGCCGTGACGGCAAACTTCTTTCCGCTGCTCGGCGTCAAGCCGGATCTGGGGCGCGTCTTCAACAGAGAAGAAGATCAGCCGGGGCGGAATAACGTGGCGGTGATCAGCTACGGCCTCTGGCAGCGGCGGTTCGGCGGCGATCCGGCGCTGATGGGGAAAGAGATTCTGCTCGACGGGCAGAAGTATATGGTCATCGGCGTAATGCCCTCGGGCTTTCAGTTTCTGTCGAAAGAGGTGGGCCTCTGGGTTCCGGCGGCTTTCAGCCCGCAAGAGCTGGCCAATCGCGGCAGCCATTATCTGACGGTGGTGGCGCGGCTGAAACCGGAGGTGGCGCTTCAGGAGGCGCGCGCCGACGTCGCCGCAATTACGCAGCGCATCAACCGCGACAATCCGGTAAGTTGGAGCGGTTTCGAACTCGGTTCTGTCGTCATTTCGCTGCGCGAACAACTGGCGGGAGACGTGCGCCCGGCGTTGATCACGCTGTTGGTGGCGGTCGGCTTTGTGTTGCTAATCGCGTGCGCGAACATTGCGAACCTGCTGTTGGCGCGCGGCGCGGCGCGCTTCAGAGAGGTCGCCGTGCGTACGGCGCTGGGCGCGGGACGCGGGCGCATCGTGCGACAGTTGTTGACCGAGAGCGTGTCGCTGGCCGTCGCTGGCGGCCTTGCGGGGTTGCTCTTCGCGTGGTCTTGCTTCTCATTCCTCAAACAGATCATTCCCGACAACATGGCGCTGAACGCCGGCGTGAGAATTGACGGCAGAATCTTCGGCTTCACACTGCTGCTTTCTTTTCTCACAGGTATCGTCTTCGGACTGGCTCCCGCGCTCCAGGCCGCGAAGATAGATTTGAACGAAGCGCTGAAGCAGGGCGGCGGGCGCACGGGGACCGGCGCAGGGCATCGTCGGCTGCGAAGCGCGCTGGTCGTCATCGAGATAGCGCTGGCATTGGTCTTGCTGGTCGGCGCGGGGCTGCTGATCCGGGCCTTTCTGCGGTTGCGAGCGCTGGACGTCGGCGTCAACCCCGAAAACGTGCTGACTCTCAGGACGATGCTCCCGCGCAATAAATACGGCGAACTGCCTAAGCGCGACGCTTTTTATCGGCAGGTCTTGGAGCGCGTGCGCGCGCTGCCCGGTGTCGTTTCAGCCGGCTATACGACCGCCATGCCGTTGACCTGGAAGGGAGGAACCAATGGCTTCTCCATTGAAGGGCGCGGGCAGGGGCCGGGACAAGACGCGCAAAGCCGACAGGTCAGCGCAGGCTACATGGAGACAATGGGCGTCAAGCTCCGGCAAGGACGCTTTTTAGATGAGCGCGATGACGCCCAAGCGCAGCCGGTCGCGATCATCAACGAGACGATGGCCCGCCAGTTCTTGCCTGGCGAAAACGCGCTCGGCAAACGGTTCAAGCTCGGCTCGGTCGATTCACAAAATCCCTGGGTCACCGTCGTCGGCGTCGTCGGCGACGTAAAGGAGATGGGTTTGGAAGCGCCCGCCAAGGCCGAAATGTTCTTCTCGTATCATCAACTGCCCCGCATGCTCTGGAACATGCCTCGTGACCTGGCCGTCCGCACGACGGGCGATCCGATGAGCGTGGCGGCGGCCGTGCGCCAAGCCGTCTGGTCGGTCGATCGCAATCAGCCAGTTTCGAACGTCAGGACGATGAACGAAATCCTGTCGGAGGAGGTCGCGCAGCGCCGCATCGGGATGACGCTGCTGGCGGCGTTCGCGGCGCTCGCGCTTGCGCTGGCCAGCCTGGGCATCTACGGCGTGCTCTCCTACTCCGTGGCGCAGCGCACGCAGGAGATCGGCGTTCGGATGGCGCTGGGCGCGGGCCGTAAGGACGTGTTACGGATGGTGTTGGCGGACGGGATGAGGCTCGCGGCGGCGGGCGTCGCCATCGGGTTGGGGGTGTCGTTCGCTCTGACGCGTTTGATGGCTGGCTTGCTCTTCGGAGTGAGCGCCGGCGACCCGCGTACTCTTGCGAGCGTGACATTGTTGCTGACACTCGTGGCGCTGGTGGCGTGTTACATCCCAGCGCGGCGGGCGACGAAGGTGGATCCGATGATTGCGCTCAGGGATGAGTAGATAGGCGCCGGAAATCAGTAATCGGTAGAGTCTTGCGATGCAAACTACCGGCTACCAAATGCTGACTGCCCTTTTCGGGGGAAATAATGCAAACACTAATTCAAGACTTACGATTCGGATTACGAATGCTGACAAAAAGCCCAGGTTTCACCGCTGTGGCCGTGCTCACGCTCGCGCTCGGTATCGGGGCCAACACTGCGATCTTCTCCCTCGTTAACGAGGTACTCCTCCGCTCGCTCCCTGTGAAAAACCCCGGCGAGCTTGTCCTCTTCCGCAACATCGAAGGCCCGCGAGGCCGCATGTCGCGGGCCGGAGAGAACAATGGCTCCATTGATCCCGCCACCGGACGGCCCGCCAGCACCTCGTTTTCGCTGCTCGCGTTTGAACGCTTTCGCATGCGCCATCCGGCGCTCTCCGATGTGTTCGCCTTCGCGCCGTTCAACCAGATCAACCTGCTGATTGACGGCCAGCCCGAAACGAACATCTTGGGTCAACTCGTTTCCGGCGCCTATTACACCGGCCTGGGCGTGCCTGCGATTCTCGGTCGTACGCTCACGCAGGAGGATGACCAGCCTGCCGCCGAGCCGGTCGCTGTCATCTCTCACCGTTACTGGCAAAACCGTTTCGGCGGCGATCCGGGAGTCATCGGCAAAACGATTCAGGTGAATAAAGTCCCGGTGACTATCATCGGCGTCACCCCGGCTGGCTTCGCGGGCGCGATGCAAATCGGCGAATCCGCCGACATTTCCGTGCCCCTCGCCCACCACGCGCGCTTTCAGCCGGATCGCGGCGCGAACAGAGCCAAACCCTGGTATTGGTGGATCCGCGTCATGGGTCGCCTCGCGCCTCAGGCCACCGCCGCACAAGCGCGCGCTGGCCTCGAACCGATCTTCCAGGAAGTCGCGCGCGAAGGCTGGCGCGCGGGCCAGTCACTCGACACCACACCGCGTGACATGCCCGATCCTTCGACGCTGGCCGCAGACCCCGGCGGCCAGGGCGAAAACGACAGGCGCCGTCAATATACCCAGTCGCTGCGCATCCTGATGGGCCTAGGCAGCCTTGTGCTACTCGCCGCTTGCGCCAATGTCGCCAATCTACTGCTTGCTCGCGGCGCCGCCCGCCGCCGCGAATTTGCCCTGCGCCTCACGCTTGGCGCCGGCCGCGTCCGCATCATCCGCCAGCTTCTTGTCGAAAGTCTGCTGCTGGCGTCCCTCGGCGCCGCGCTCGGCGCGCTGTTCGCGCATTGGAGCCGGGGCTTGCTCGTGGGGCTGCGCCAGTTCGGCGGTTCCCCGGCCGTGCTCGATCTGCCGCTCGACGGGCGCGTCTTCGGCTTCACCATCGCAGTCACTGCCGGCGCCGCGCTGCTCTTCGGCCTCGCTCCCGCGCTCCGCGCCACACGCATCAACCTGACCGCCGAGTTCCAAGGCGGCGCCCGGCAACTCGGGGCCAGCGCGCGCTCGCGGCTCAGCCAAGCCCTGATGGTCACACAGATCGCGCTCTCGCTCGTGCTGCTCATCAGCACAGGGCTTTTCGTCCGCACGCTGCGCAAGCTGCAACAGGTTGATCCCGGCTTCAACCCGCGCCAACTCGCTCTTTTCCGAATAGACGCCGTCTCCGCCGGTTACAGTCAGGAGCAGTTCGCCGCGTTGCAAGAACGCCTGCAAACGCGGCTCGAAAGCATACCTGGCGTGCGCGCCGTCACCTTCTCGCGCGTCGCGCTGCTGACTGGCACACGGAGCAACCGCAGGATTACCGTGCCGGGCTACACACCGCCGCCGGGCGCTCCGACGGGTTTCAACATCAATGGCCTGGCGCCCAACTTTCTTGCCACGATGGAAATCCCGCTGCTTCTCGGTCGCGGCTTCACCGACCATGACACCGCCGCCGGGACGAAAGTCGCGATTGTCAATCAAGCGTTCGCTCGACAAATTTTCGGCGACGAAAACCCCCTTGGCCGCCGCTTCATCTTCGGCAGCACTCCCACTGCCAACGCTGCCGAGGTTGAAATCGTTGGCGTCGCCCGCGACGCGAAATACACCGGGCTGCGCGAGGCCCCGCCCCCGACCATTTACGTGCCCGCGACCCAGATGCCGGAGGGAGTCGCCAATTACTGCGTGCGCGCTGCCGGCAATCCCGCCGCGCTATTTCCCGCGCTCCGCGCCGCCGTGCGTGAGCTTGATCCCACCTTGTCCGTCCTCAACCTCCGCACGCAGGACGAGCAGATAGAGCGCATCAGCTCGGAGGAACGGCTCTTCGCGCGGCTCTCCGGCTTTTTCGGAGTTGTGGCGCTGGCCCTCGTGTGCGTCGGACTCTACGGCCTGATGTCCTTCCTCGTGCTCAACCGCACAGGGGAAATCGGCTTGCGCATGGCGCTCGGCGCGCTGCCCGGGCAGGTGTTGCGGATGATCTTGCGCGAATCGCTAGCCCTCGTCAGCATTGGTGTCGCGCTCGGCCTCCTGGCAGCGTATGGTAGCGGCCGGTTCATCGAGTCAATGCTCTTCGGCCTCTCGCCCGCCGATTCGCTGACCTACGGCTCTGTCGCCTTGATCCTCATCGTGGTGGCGCTGCTGGCGTCCCTACTCCCCGCCTGCCGCGCCGCTCAAGTGGACCCGATGGCGGCGCTTAGGAGCGAATGATAATGTCGGACAAGAAATGATGAACGAGGAAAACTTATGCAAACAATTTGGCAAGACCTGCGCTACGGCGCGCGTATGTTGCGGAACAACCCTGGCTTCACACTGGTCGCCGTCCTTACATTGGCGCTCGGCATCGGCGCGAACACGGCGATTTTCAGTATGATCAACTCGGTTCTGATTAAGTCGCTAGCTTATCCCCATTCAGAACGGCTAGTGAACGTTTGGGAAATGAGGCCGGACGGCGGGATGCATGGCGTCTCCGGCGGCGCTTTCAAAGACTGGCGCGCGCACAGCGCTAAATTCGACCATCTAGCTCTGATCAAGGATGTGCGGCTAAACCTCACTGGAACCGGGACGCCGGAACACATCGCCGGCTTACAGGTCTCCACTGAATTTCTTTCGGTTTTGGGAGTCACTCCGATGATCGGACGCAGCTTTGTCGCCGGCGAAGATGCGATTGGCGGTAACAATCGGGTCATCATCCTGGCGCATCGACTCTGGCAGCGACGCTATGGCGGAGACGCGGGCGTGATCGGGCAGACAGTCTCGCTGAACCAGATTCCTTACACGGTCATCGGCGTGCTGCCTCCGGGCGCGCTGCTGCAAGACGATCCCATGTTTCTCATACCGTTCATTGTTGATGTTGATTCCGACACAGTGAAGTGGTCACGCGGCTACCACTGCTGCGGAGTGATCGGACGCGTCGCGCCGGGCGTCACTTTGGCTGATGCGCAAGCGGATTTGCGGAGCGTCAAACAACGACTCGCGGCGGAATATCCGCCATTCAAAAAAGACTGGAGCGTCTCAGCCTCCCCGCTGCAAGATGATTTGACCCGAGACATCCGTCCGACGCTTGTCATTTTGCTGGCGACAGTGGGCCTGGTGTTATTAATCGCCTGCGCGAATGTTTCAAATCTGTTGCTCGCGCGTGGTAACGCCCGCGCCAGAGAAATGGCCATCCGTTCGGCGCTGGGCGCTCATTCCAGGCGGATCATCCGCCAAATGCTCATCGAGAGTCTGTCGCTCGCCTTGATGGGCTGCGCGGCGGGGGTGCTGCTGGCGGCCTTCGGCGTCAAACTGCTGACAAACATGGTCACAGGTTTGATTCCGCAGGCGCTGCATCCTGAACTGGATCTCAACGTCCTCGCGTTTTCGATCCTGGTCGCGTGCGGCTGCGGGCTATTGTTTGGTTTGCTCCCAGCTATCCGCGCGAGCAAGCCGGACTTGAATCACGTCCTGAAGGAGACGGAACGAGGCGCGGTCTCCGGTTCGAGGAGGCGTTCACAGTCCTTACTTGTAGTCTCGGAATTCGCGCTCACACTGGTCTTGCTGATCGGCGCCGGATTGTTCCTGCGCAGTTTTGTTCGGCTGTTGAAGACAGATCCCGGTTTCAATACGCGACGGGCGCTGGCCTTCGACCTGTCATTTTCCAAGACGAAGTATCCCAAAGCGGAAGACCAACAACGCTTCCTCAAAGAACTGAACGAGCGGATCGCCGCCCTGCCTGGCGTTGAAGCGGTGGGCGCGGCGACCACATTGCCGCTGAGTAATCGCGCTCGTGGTGGAAGCGTCAGCAGGGCCGACAAACCTTCGCCTAACTCTTACGGCGTCAATGACGATTTTGTGAGTGGCGATTATTTTTCGGCGCTGGGCATCAATCTCTTGCGCGGGCGCCTGATCACGGAAGCCGACAACCTGCCGACGGCGCCGCGCGTGTTGGTGATTGACGCGAAGATCGCGCGCGACCTCTATCCTGATGAAGATCCAGTCGGCAAAACTCTCAATTATTACGACAAGACCTGGGAGATTGTGGGTGTAGTCGCGCCCATCCGCCATGCCGGCCTGAATTTCAATCCGAATCCCAGAATTTACGGCCCGCGCGCGCATTTTTCCTACCCGACGGCCGGGATGGTGATCCGTTCTTCACTGCCGCCTGCGGCGCTCGAAGAAAGGGTCAGGAAAACCATTCTCGAAGCCGATCCCGATCAACCCATCGCCAACGTTCGAACACTCGAAGAAGCAGTCCATAGGTCGTTGGCCAGCCAGCGTACCACGCTAATCCTGCTGAGCTTGTTTGCCGTTGTTGCAATCAGCCTGGCCTGCATCGGCATTTACGGCGTGATGTCGTACGCCATCGGGCAGCGCGCCCGCGAACTCAGCATCCGCCTCGCCCTGGGCGCGCAACGGCGAGAGATCGTCCGGCTGGTTCTAGCGGGCGGCATGATGCCGGCGCTCATTGGCATTGTGGTCGGATTGGCGGCGGCGTTCGCGCTGTCGCGTCTGGTTGAGGGACTGTTATTCGAAGTCAAAACACGCGATCCGCTGATCTTCATCGCTTCCGTATGCTTGCTCGCAATGATGGCGGTTCTTTCCATCTACCTTCCGGCGTGGCGCGCGGCTAGGCTCGATCCGATGGCGGCGCTGCGGAGTGAATAACTTGGTAATTCCTGCGAGGACATATGCAAACCCTATTGCAAGACCTGCGCTATGGAGCGCGCACGTTGTTGAAGAATCCCGGATTCACCTTGATCGCCGCGCTAACGCTGGCGTTGGGCATCGGCGCGAACACGGCGATTTTCAGCGTCGTCAACGCGCTGCTTTTTCGCCCGTTGCCTTTTCGCGACCCGGAACGATTGGTCTGGATCGCAAATACCGGGACGACTGGCGGCCTCTCCTCGGTAACGATACGCGTGGCCAACTTTAACGACTGGCGCGCGCAGAACAAATCGTTCGAGGACTTGGCTGCCTACTTCGCCTTCTTCGACTACGGCAGCTACAACCTGATCGGCGTGGGCGAACCAGAACGCTTAATCGGCGTCGGCGTGTCGCAGAACTTCTTTGCGCTGCTGGGCGTTGCGCCGCTGCTCGGACGCGGTTTCAACGAAGAAGAGTGCCGCTGGAACGGCAGCCCTGCTGTGATCTTGAGCCACGGCTACTGGGTACGACGCTTCGCGGCTGACCCTGCTGTGATTGGGCGATCGCTTACGCTCAACGACAAGTCGACGACTGTTGTGGGCGTGATGCCGCCGACTTTCGATTTTGCCTCCGCCTTCTCGCCAGGTTCCAGAGTCGACATTTTGACGCCCTTCCCGCTGACGCAGGAGACCGACCGTTGGGGCAATACGTTGGCGGTGATCGGGCGATTGAAGCCGGGAGTGACGATTGCGCAGGCGCAGTCGGAATTCGATCTGCTCAACCGGCAGTTGAAGCAGGCGCATCCCGAGCGCTGGGGATTGGGGGCCAAAATGACGGGCCTACAAGAGCAGATAAGCGGGCGGTTCCGCCGGGCGTTCCTGGTGCTGTTTGGCGCGGTCGGCTGCGTGTTGCTGATCGCCTGCGCCAATCTGTCGAATCTGTTGCTGGCGCGCGCGGCGACTCGGCGCAAAGAGATGGCGGTGCGCCTCGCGTTGGGAGCGAGCCGGGCGCGATTGACGCGCCAGATGTTGACCGAAAGCCTTTTGCTCGCTTTCGGCGGCGCGGCGATCGGGCTGCCGCTGGCTTTTGCCGCGACGCGCGTATTGGCCGGATTAAAGACCTTCAGCGTCCCGCTGTTGCAGACGGTGAAGGTTGACGGGGTGGCGCTCGCCTTCACGCTGCTCGTCGCCTTCGGCGCCGGATTGCTATTCGGCATTGCGCCTGCTCTGCAAATGTCCGCCGCGGACGCGCACGAAGACTTGAAGGACGCCGGCCGCGGCTCTAGCGATGGGAGGCGACGGGCCCGGGCGCGTAAGGCGTTGGTCGTGTCGGAAGTGGCGCTCGCGTGCGTGCTGCTGGTGGGCGCGGGCCTCCTTATTCGCAGCTTCAAACGACTGCTGGAAGTCGATCTGGGTTTTCGGCCCGAACAGGCCGCCGCGTGGCGCATCGAAACGGGTGGGCGGTTCCAGAACAACGCGCAGCGAGTAGCCTTTTTCAACGAACTGGTTCGCTCCGTCGAAGCCATTCCGGGCGTCGAATCGGTCGGTCTGACGGACACGCTGCCTCTGGGTCGCAATCGCAGTTGGGGCGTGCGCGCCAAGGGCGAGACCTATCCTGACGGACAAGTCCCTATCGCGTTCCCGCGCATCATTGATCACGGCTATCTCAAAACGATGCGCATCCCGCTGCGCGCGGGCCGCGACTTCACCGCGCACGACACGGCGGAGAGCGAGAAAGCGCTGATCGTCAATGAGACGATGGCCCGGAGGCTCTGGCCCGGCAAAGACGCGGTCGGGCAGATCGCGCTGCTGGGAAGTGAATGGCGCGTCGTCGGCGTCGCCGGCAACGTGCGCCACAGCGCGTTGGAACAGGAGGCGGGTTTGGAGATGTATCTGCCGATCACACAATCCGGCTCCGGTTCGGTTGAGTTGGTTGTGCGGGCGAAGTTGTCGCCCGAAGCGCTCGCCCCCAGCGTGCGCGCCGCGCTCAACAAGGTTGATCCGCGTTTGCCGACCAGTGAATTTCAAATGCTGGGGCAGCTGGTTGACCAGGCCGCTTCGCCCAAACGTCTGGTGACGCTCTTGCTCGGCGGATTCTCGCTGCTCGCGTTGACCCTGGCGGCGTTGGGGATTTATGGCGTGATCTCGTATTCGGTCACCCAGCGCACACACGAACTCGGCATTCGTGTGGCGCTAGGCGCGCGGGCCGCCGATGTGTTCAAGCTGGTCATCGGGCAGGGCATGCTGCCGGTGGTAATCGGGCTGGCGCTTGGCCTGGCGGCAGCCGCCGCCTTGACGCGTTTGATGGCGAGCCTGCTCTTTGGAGTGAGCGCGACCGATCCGGCGACCTTTGCCGGCATCGCGCTGCTGCTGATCGCAGTGGCGCTGCTGGCCTGTTACATACCGGCGCGCAGGGCGGCGAAAGTAGACCCGATGATTGCGCTCCGATGTGAATAATTCGGATCTACACAGGATGACGCCACAAAAGCGCAAAGAGGATTACAAAAAGTACAAAGTAGATAGAAAAGGAGTGATCGGAGCCGCAAAGCGAATTTGCGCTATTTGTGTTCTGCTTTGTGCTTTTTGTGGTCATCTTCCGCCATATCAATCTGCTGTGTCCGCATTCGGGAATCGCCATTCCCGAATGCGGACGGTCGTTTATTAACGGGCCGCCTACATCCTCACGCAACCCGTTTATTCTCAGTCCATTCCATTGCGGCACGCATTGGCACGGCGATTGGTTATCTGCCGGTTAGTCGGAGTGTGTCACAGATAGCCGAATGGGGAATTTATGCAAACACTTTGGCAAGACCTGCGCTACGGCGCGCGAATGTTGTTGAAGAAACCCGGCTTCACGTTAGTAGCTGTAATCACGCTCAGCCTGGGCATCGGGGCGAACACGGCGATCTTCACAGTAATCAATGCGGCGTTGTTGCGGCCATTGCCTTACGAGGACGCGGAGCGACTCGTGGTCGTCGCCACGACAATGCGTCGCGACACGGTCGAGGTTCGCAGTACGTCCTACCCTGACTTCGCCGATTGGCGTGATCAGAACACCGTCTTCGAGCGGATCGCGGCGCGCACAGCGACCTCCTTCACTTTGACCGGCGGCGCCGAGCCGGAGCGTGTGGACGGTGAACTGGTGTCGGCGGATTATTTCCCTCTGCTCCGTACGCGAGCCGCGTTCGGGCGAACCTTCCTTCCGGAAGAAGACCGCACACCAGACACTCATCGCGTGGCGTTGGTAGGCTATGGTTTGTGGCGGCGCCGCTTCGGCGCCAACCCCGGGCTCGTCGGCCAGACAATTCAACTGAACGGCGGCAATTACACAGTGGTCGGGGTCATGCCGGAGGGTTTTCGCGGCGTCAGGGATCATGCCGAGATTTGGCTGCCGTTGATGATGGTCTCGTCGGTCAGGGACGCAGGCCAGTTGCGGGAGCGCGATCAATGCTGGCTTGGCGCCGTCGCGCGTCTCAAGCCGGGCGTGACTCCGGAGCAAGCCCAAACGGAGATGGACGCGATCACGCGACGGCTGGAGCAGACCTACCCGGACTCGAACAGGAATCGCGGCGCGCGTGTGACGCCGCTTCACGAACAGATCTTCGGCAGTCTTCAACTGACGCTCTGGATTCTGCTCGGCGCGGTGGGTTGCGTGCTGCTCGTGGCCTGCGCGAACGTCGCCAATCTGCAATTGCAGCGAGCCGCTGGGCGCGCCCCGGAGATGGCCGTTCGGCTGGCGCTCGGCGCGACTTCCCGAAGGCTGATTCGACAGTTGCTGACAGAGAGCCTGTTGATGGCTTTCATCGGGGGCGCGCTGGGAATACTGATCGCTTTGTGGAGCGTAGACTTCTTGATAAGGCTCAGCCCCGTGGCGTTTCCCAGCTTCGTCAAGCTCTCGGTTGACGCTCGTGTGCTCGGCTTCAGCCTGTTGGCCTCGGCGTTGACAGGAGCGATGTCGGGGCTGGCGCCCGCGCTTCAGGCCGCGAGGCCGGAGTTGAATGAAACTCTCAAAGCCGGCGGACGGAACGCGGCGGGCGGCCTGGGTCGCAACCGCCTGCTCAATTCGATGGTCGTCTCCGAAATCGCGCTGGCGCTCGCGCTGCTCATCGGCGCGGGGCTGATGATCCGCAGCCTGCAGCGGTTACAAGCCGTTGATCCCGGCTTCAACAGCGAACGCCTGTTGACAATGCAAGTCAGTCTGCCTTCGCAGCGATATACGCGAGATCAAATGGTCGCTTTCGGCCAGCAGTTGCGCGAGCGACTGCTGGCGTTGCCCGGGGCGCAATCGGTCGCGCTGGCTTCCGACCTGCCTCTGTGCGGCAGCACGAGCGCTGGGCCGGTCGAGTTGGAAGGGCAGACCCTGGCGCCGGCCGGCGACGAAATCAGGATGTACCGCCACCGTGTGACTCCCGGGTTCTTCTCGACGCTGGGCATCCCTCTCGTCAAGGGCCGCGATTTCACCGACGCCGATCACCCGAAGGCCCCCGGCGTCGTCATCATCAGCGAAGCGATGGCCCGCCGTTATTGGCCAAATGAAGG
>Ga0081455_10002551_pt1 | contig 21624 bp, 24 predicted proteins | sample TabmetS3T2R1_FD_70207 | JGI IMG/M metagenome (GOLD analysis project Ga0081455, IMG submission 70207) | Tabebuia heterophylla rhizosphere microbial communities from the University of Puerto Rico - S3T2R1 | ecosystem: Host-associated > Plants > Roots > Rhizosphere ...
ATATGCCGAAAATATTCCATATCTGCGTTGATAGCCTGAACGCGGACGTGTTTTCAATATTGTTTGTATCTGCGGGGCCTGCGGTGGATCGGCTTCTCTGAAGACGATGCGAGGTGAATCGCCGAAGGCCACAATTTGCTGGCGCCGTCGCTGTTTGAGTTGCCCAACGCGTTCCACCTTCGCCTTAGGGCTTCGAATGTGATACGCGCAACTGACAATCGGGCCATGTCGGTGAGTCCGGCGCGTTTAGCGGGCTCATCGATGCCGGAAATGGCGCCGCCGGATCGGGCACGCCGATGCGCTTGTTCACCCAGAGCGTTTGATACGCCCACGCAGGGAGCGGCGCGGCTTTCGGCGTGCACGACCAGTTGTTGAAGTGAAGATTCACGAGATAGAAGTTCCGCTTTAGTTTCCGGAGCACCTCCACAATCTTCGGATCGTCGAAGCCGTGCATCTCCATCGCCATCTGAGAAATCGACGCCAGTAGCTCGTCGGGCGCTGTGAGAAGTGAGTCCCATTCCGCACCCTCGATGTCCATCTTGATGACCAAATGCCGGTTCGCCTGAGGCGAATCGCCGTTTTTCCTAATCTGGTTTTCCAGCGTGTCAAAAACACGTGAATCGATATTGCCAGTCCGATCGCTCACGCATTCATTGTGAAACACAAACGTGCCGCCGTTACATGTTGGCCGCGCGGGATCAAAGCAATCGTATTGATGCACTGGAACATGGTACCGGCGTGACACTTCGCATCCCCAGTCATCATTCCTTCCGACGCCGTACGAGTACGCCGCATCGAGCGGCTCAATCAGATTTTCACACATCAAATATCCGCCGTCATTAGCGCTGCCAAAGCGCTTCAGTGTGCAATTCTTCAAAACGAGCGGCTGGAGCTCCGCGAGAATCGCCTCGTGCAGCCTGCGGTCGGACGCATGGCGCACGAGACTAGCAATAACAGCGGTGGCCGCACTTACGAAAAGGATGATGACAAGCGTAAATTGGATGGACGGTCGTTTAATCAAGACACCTTACATAGAGCGCGGCCTGTTAATCTCAAACTTTCAGTGTTGAAATAGTACCTGACAGGAGCATTTGCTTTTCTTGGCTCCCTTATCATTGCGAAACCGCGAACCTTCGCTTCGTTAGAATACTCGCAACGAAGAGGCGCGTCCGTTTGTCCGGTGCGAGTCAAAATCGAGTGAAATCGTTAGCCGAAGAGTTCCATCGAGTGCACGGAAAGGCGAGATCGGTTCTTGGAACCTGCCTTTACGGACTGGCGGCCAGCATCGCCGCCGTTGGTTTCGAGTTGTCGATCAACTGGCTGTACGCGCGTGCATTCCAAATGCCGGCGGCATCAGGTGCAGGACGTTTTCTTTTGATTAGCCTGTGCGTCATTGTTCTCGCCTCAGTGCTGACGGGCTGGCTCTTGAATTCATTTGCTCCCGAGGCAGCAGGTAGCGGTATTCCCCAGGTAAAAGTCAATTTTTGGAAAGAATTCGGACACGCACCGGCACGGGTTGCGGTGGTCAAGTTTATCGCCGGCGTGGTTTGCATTGGAGGCGGGCAAAGCCTCGGACGAGAGGGACCGACGGTCCAAATCGGGAGCAACCTCTCATCGACAATTGCCGGCTGGCTCGGTGTTTCTAAGCAGAACAGACGCGCGGCGAGCGCGGCTGGAGCAGCTGCCGGTTTGGCTGCTGCGTTTAATGCGCCGTTAGCATCGGTTGCATTTGTTCTGGAGGAGATCGTCGGCGACTTAAACAGCCGGTCGCTTGGGCCGGTGTTACTTGCAGCGGTCATCGGCGCTTTTATCGTGCACGCGTTCATCGGCCCGCAACCGGCATTTATCCTGCCGCACATCAGCGAGCCGACCTGGCGATCATATGGTTTAATGCCGTTGGCAGCCGGAATCGCAGCGCTGGTGGGAGTACTGTTTCAGCGCGGCTCGCTCCGATTGCGCCTGGAAATGAAAAAGGTGCGCGCCATTCCAAAATGGCTCCAACCACTTGCCGGAGGTCTCTTTACCTGGGCGCTCGGCGGAGCCGTATTTTTGATGACCGCGCGTCTCGGCGTGTTCGCGCTCGGCTATGAAGACTTGTCAGACGCCATCAATGGGCGGTTTGCGTGGCATCTGGCAGCCGTATTGCTCATCGGAAAATTGATTGCGACGATAGCTTGCTACGGATTTGGCGGGTGCGGCGGCATTTTTTCCCCTAACCTCTTTTTCGGCGGCATGTGCGGCGCGCTTGTAGCCGGATTGGGGGCGGATTTTTTGCAATTGAACCAAAGCGACACGGTTCTCCTGGTAGTCGGTGGTATGAGCGCCTGTTTGGGCGCTGTCGTTCAAGCGCCGGTTACGGCCATCCTGATTATTTTCGAAATGACGCATCAATTTGCGCTGGTGCCCGGGTTGATGTTGGCCGGATTGATCAGCCAGGTCATCGCGCGCGCGATCAATCACACGAACTTTTATGACCAGGTCCTTTACCAGGATGGACATGATCTCAATCATCTCATCCCGCCGCGCGATTTGCGCTCATGGCAAAGCCTACCGATTTCGGCGGTGGCGAATTTCAAACCGGTGACGATAAACGATCGGTCCGAGCAGGCGCTGTCGCGATTGCTCGAGCAACATCCGTATCGGCATTTCCCAGTCCTTGACGATGGTCATCTTGCGGGCGTAGCCGCGCGGAGCGAAATCCAGGCGGCGCTTGCGGAGCATCGCTCCTTGGAGCTGCACCCAGCTGTTACATGCCGGCCGGGACAATCCATCCGTGAATCGCAGGCCCGGCTCATACATTCAAGTACTGGAACGCTGGTAGTTACCGACGATTCCGAAACAAAATTGCTCGGCCTTGTCACATTGCACGACCTGCTCCGAGCGCAGCTCGCGGTGGCGGAGCGGGAAGGCACTGGCACTGAATGACACCGATTTTCTACTATCGGATATCGTAGGCACTCCCCGTGAACCGAAAGTCAGTTCTCATTTCAGGCGCGGGCATTGCCGGTCCGACGCTGGCTTATTGGCTTCTAAAACGCGGGTTTGAGCCGGTGCTGCTTGAGCGCGCCCCACATTTCCGCGAAGGCGGTTACATGATCGACTTCTGGGGTGTCGGTTATGATGTCGCAGAGCGGATGCAGCTTATTCCGCAGCTGCGCGAAATCGGTTACCTCATTGATCACGTCAAATTTGTAAATGAACGCGGACGGACGAGGAGTGGATTTGACGCCAGAATGTTGCGAGCCACGCTTGGCGATCGATTCTTCAGTCTGCCACGCGGCGATCTGGCAAAGGCGATCTTCGAAAGTTTTTCAGGGAAAATAGAGACCATCTTTGGCGACACGATCATTGCGATTCGTGAGGGTGCTGCCGGCGTTGATGTTCAGTTCGAACGCGGCCAGTCACGGCGATTCGATCTGGTGGTGGGTGGTGATGGCTTGCATTCTGCCGTGCGCAAAATTGTGTGGGACACCGGGAAGCAATTCACAAAGTATCTCGGTTATTACTGCGCCTCATTTATCACGGCAAATTATTCACATCGCGAAGAACGGGCGTACACAAGCTATGCTGAGCCTGGGCGATCGATTAGCCGTTATGCTTTGCGCGGTGGACGCACAGCATTTCTTCTTCTTTTTGCGCGCGAACAACCCCTCGAGCAAAATCCTGAACTGGCATGCGCAAAAACGATGCTGCGAGAGCGGTTCCAACATGATCGTTGGATTGAAGTTCCCGAGATTCTGCAGCGGCTCGAAAGATGCGACGATCTTTATTTTGATTCCGTCAGCCAGGTTCGCATGCCTTGCTGGTCAAGAGGGCGGGTCGCGCTGGTTGGCGATGCGGCCTATTGTCCGTCTCTGCTATCTGGCGAAGGCGCCGGCTTCGCCATGGGTGGCGCTTATCTTCTCGCGGGAGAGTTGCAACGTGCAAATGGAGATCAGGCAATCGCTTACCGTGCGTACGAGCAGCGTTTTCGAGCCTTAATCGAGAGGAAACAGCAGTCCGCTGTTCAGTTCGCAAGCAGTTTGACACCCAGAACTCGCCTGGGATTGTTCGTGCGTGATTTGGTCTTACGGTTCACAGCGTTTCCTCCAATCAACGATTGGCTGATGCAACGCTTCGTCGCGGATCGGTTCGAACTACCGGATTATCCCGGGTGAGCTGCCACTCGCGCCGCGAACATCCTCAGTCCCCGGAGGATGCAATATCGCGGCTCTACTGTTTAGTATTGATATGGCCGCAATATTTCGCGAAGAGCTTCCAAGTTTTGATTGCCGCTCGCGTTTATTGGTAATTGCTCCGCATCCGGACGACGAAACATTGGGTTGCAGCATCATTTTACAACGGGCAGTTCGCGCCAACGCAGCGATTCATGTTGTCTATGCAACCGATGGGGACAATAACCCGTGGCCACAGAGGCTAGCCGAACGTAAATGGCGTTTGGACGCAAACGATTGCAGGCGCTGGGCAAAATTACGGCGCACTGAAGCGTTGGCCGCGCTGCGCGTCATGGGCATCAGTGCTTCCGACGCAAGCTTTCTGGGTTTGCCGGACCAGGGACTGACTGATCTGCTCAGATCCAATTGCCGGCCCACAATCGAGCGATTTGCTTCAATCATTAATGAATGGTTGCCCACTCACTTGGTTATCCCGTGCGTTACCGACACGCATCCCGATCACAACGCCCTGGCTGTCATTGTCCGCCTTGCGCTGCGAGAGCTCTTCCCACAAGATCTCTCAATATCCGTCTGGAGTTACACGATTCACGGTTCCGATCTCACTTTTTTCGAGCGCTCCCAGGAGGTTCCACAATCAGAAGCAGAAACGAAAACCAAGATCGAAGCTATCCACTGCCATAAGACGCAGCTCAAATTGTCTCGCCGACGATTCCTGGCTTATGCCAGACACCCGGAGCGCTTCGTTCACCTTTCATCGTGCGAGCAGGCAGGTCTTAGCGGTTCCACCCGCTTGATGATGAGAGGATCTGATTCGGTTCGGTTGCGGCTACAGTTGTCTCTAAAACCCTTCTCTGACCCGCCTCGCGTCTTGGTTTTTGGAGGTGCTGCTGGAGAAGCATCCCGCTGTCTGGCTATTCAGCTTTCGCCGCGTCCGGCACGCATTGACGTGCGCGATATCGCCAGCGGGCGTCACATGGGTATCGCAGAATACAGCGGCAACAGTTTGGGCGGAGACCTAACGATTCCCACCGGCATTTTTTCTCCGGGAGATGTGCTCTTCGTGAAAGTCGAACGTCGCCGCCACTGGTTTTTTGATGAAGCTGGGTGGCTTCAAATTCCGCCGGTACTTGAAGCACAACCCGCATTGCTAAACACGCCGCAAATCCAATCCGCTGCCGACAATTCTTTGCCGAAAAAGCAGCGTATGGAAGCGACATCTCCGCGTCGCTGGGTCCTTCTTTTCGGGGTCGTCTTCGTTTGGTTGGCTGCGGTTCTCTCCGCAAATATCGATCGGCCGTGGATCGGCGCGATAGATTACAATGGCGCCGTTTGGTCTCAAGCCGCCCATAACATCCTGCGCGCTGGGTTGGCTAACACGTTGGGAGCATCGTCAGGGTTCTACTTTGGTCCTCTACCTATTCCTTCCTGGGGCTACTATCTTCATCATCCGCCTCTGCTGCACCTGGTCGTCGCCGGGCTTTTTGCTGTGTTTGGAGAGAGCGAATGGGTGGCCCGTCTGTTCCCGATAGCATGCTCGCTGGCGAGCGTAATTCTTCTGTGGTTGCTCGTTCGTAGTTGCGCTGGGGTTCGAACCGCGACGCTAAGCGCGGCGATCTTTGCCTGTATGCCAATGGAGTTGCGCTACGGGCAAATGGTGAACTTTGAACCGTGCATATTAATGCTGATCCTCGGGGCGCTTCTGTGTCTCCGAAACTGGACTGTCTCCGGCAAAAGCCAGTGGAAACATGCAGCCTTGGGTATCATCCTGGCAGGACTTTGGGTCGATTGGGCGATGTATGTTTTTGTCGCTTCGCTATGCGTCTGCTGGCTCAGGTGTTCGCCTGAGGGCCGGCGCTTCGCCAAAACCCTGCTAATCGTCACAGCGCTCTCGGCGGTCTGTTATTTCGTCCGGATTCGCCTGGTGCGGCCAGACGCATGGCAAAACCTGGGTCACACTTTTGTTGTTCGGCTGGGTTACAGCGGAAGCGATGGTTTCACTGAATTCCAGTGGCTCCAGAGAGTGCTTGAGTCTTTGACGGCGCACTATCTTGTGCTCGGTTGGTTTCTTGCTGCGGCCGGTGTCCTGATCGTGCTTCGAGCGAAGCGTCACGACAAAAATTTACTCTGGCTTTTCCGAGCCTCGGTCTGCGTCTTTGCAATGGACGTATTTCTTCTCGGCGCTTTTCAGAATGAATCGTACATTCACCAGTACATTTCCTTCTATCTTCTGCTCCCGTTGGCAATCATGGCCGGGATAGCGCTGGACCGTACTCTGGCATTTTTTCAGGCCCGCTTTGCTGTGCGCAAGCTTGCCCTCGGCGGAGAATTGGCGGTTTGCTCAATCGTCCTGGTAATGGCAATGCACGGTCTCTTTCAAACGAAAGAGCTACGGCAACAATTTCGTATCCTCGATTACAGAACTCCCGAGCCATCGAATTTGATTCCTGAATTAGGCAGCGCCATCCGGAAAAGCTTTCCGCCGCGGACCCGGGTTCTTTGCAATTTTCTGCCTGAATATGGCCCGCAACTGGGCTACTACGCACAGCGGCAGATTTTCAATAACTTATCGGAATACCGGTTTTGGCGGCATTACTTAAACGATCCTTCCAGACCAGTCGGCGGTGTGGTTTGGATGGGATCCAAAGCGTCGCACGATTTGATTTCGAAGTTACCAGCCGGGAGCAAGCGATTCCTCAGAATTGGAAATCTCTCGTTTTGTCTCTGGAAGCAAAATCAACTGGCAGTGGAGAAACACGTTACAGGCACACTCGATTAAGAAGCGGCGCACTAGACGGACCGCCTGCGCGTGTCGTCTTCTTATTACAGGAGTGCGACAGCAACTTGTTAACTGCATTTTCGGTAGTTAGGAAAAGTCATCCTACCGGGGTTCCTTCCAGCACAACACACGCCACGGCATGATGCTCCGTATGACTAAGCGTGACGAGTGCAGCGGTGATGCCACGTTTTGTGGCAAGTTCCTGGGCCGGCCCGGATAACACGAGGAATGGTTCCCCACTCGGTTTTTTCTGTATGTCGATGTCGCGCCAACCCATCGCTTTGCCAATACCAGTGCCGAACGCTTTCGAAACAGCTTCTTTTGCCGCGAAACGCGCGGCTAAATGGCGCGCCGGGAATTTCATCGACATCGAGTATTCGATTTCGCCATCAGTGAAAACCCGGTGAAGAAAACGATCGCCGAACCGATCGATGGAGCGCTGAATGCGAGCGCACTCAACAAGATCGACACCAGTACCAATTACACTCATCTTGAATTGTCATCCCACCCGGATCGTTGCAGAGCGCAAGCTATCTCGCCTCTCCCCTCCCAAGGGAAAGGGTAGGGTGAGGATTTTGTCCTTTTTAAAGGCGGCAATTGCGGTCAATCCCCCCTCACCTTCATCCTCTCCCCTTCCGAAGGGGAGAGGTAAATTCTGCTGATACCACATATAAAGAATATGTTGGCCGCACCGACGGAGTTCATCCTGGATATTTTGCCATCGCGGCGAGCATTTCTTTCACGGCAGTATCAAGGCCAACCCACACAGCGTGCGATACGATGGCATGACCGATGTTGAGCTCCGTCAAACAGGGAATTTGGTTAATGAGTTTAATATTTCTGTAGTTGATGCCGTGGCCGGCGTTGACCTGGAGATTTGATTCCGATGCGCCGCGTGCGGCCGCTCGTAATTGCTCCAGCTCTTCTTTTTGGATCTTTTCTGTAAACGCGTTGGCCAGCCTGCCCGTATGCAACTCAACCATCTCGACACCCAGCTCTGCTGCGGCGTCGACTTGTTCCAGCGTGGGATCGATGAACAGGCTGATTCGAATTCCAGAAGTGTGCAACCGTTTGATTGTCGGTTCCAATGTCTTGCGATTCGCAATGACGTCCAGGCCTCCTTCGGTGGTGAGTTCCTCCCGTTTCTCCGGAACAAGGCAGACTTCATCCGGCATGATACGAAGCGCGACGTCGAGAATTTCCGGCGTGTTGCCCATTTCGAGATTCAATTTTGTCATAATGTTTTCGCGCAGCCGTTCGATGTCCCGATCCTGGATATGCCGGCGATCGCTGCGCAAATGGGCAACGATTCCCTGCGCACCTGCGCGTTCGCACATTCTCGCCGCTACAATAAGATCTGGCTCCGCGTTTTTGGATTCCGGCATCGTGGCATAGCGAGCTTGCCGTAGCGTTGCTACGTGATCGACATTGACTCCCAGACGCAGTCCGCTCATTGACTCAGAAATCCGTTTGATCGCGGCAAATAGGACTCAGTCAACGAGCTTGAGCAAGTCCGAAACGAACAAAGTTGTGCAGCAGGGACATCGCGCTGCAATGTCCGGACGGCGCAGCGCGCCGTCCCTACCACGATGAGCACTTACCGACTGTGCCGCAGCAAACAGTGCTCTAACGATCAGTTGGGGCGGGCGTATTAGGCGCCTGGTTTGTCGATTGTTGGTCGCTGGTTTCTGCCTTCGCTTTGTTCACTGCTTTTTTGGATTTCCCATGGACCGTTTTGGCAGTTTCTTTTGTTTTCTGGCCCACCGTTTGCGCGGTTTCCTTGGTCTTTCTGCCGACGGTCTTGGCAGTTTCTTTGGTTTTTTCTCCGACTGTTTGAGCGGTCTCCTTTGTTTTTTGCCCGACCGTTTCGGCAGCTTCCTTGGTTTTTTCGCCAGCAGTTTCAACTCCGTTCTTGATGGTCTGTCCCGCTTTTTTTGCTCCGTGCTTTACGTTTTCGACTGCGCCTTCCTGGCCGAAGGCCGCCAGAGCCGCGGTCACTATCACGGTCATAGTAACGATCGCTAATTTCATCACTGCCTCCTTTTCATTTGCTGTCCCCTATATAAAGAAAACGGATGCAGCAAGTCTCGCGCGTGCATTGTCGCTGTCAGTGAGGCGACATGATTCCCCGGAAGTCCATGCCTCATCGCTTACAGCACGTGCGCTCGTAAATCGACGCGAGTTTTTTCAGTGGAATGCCGAAGACATAAAGCGCTGCGATCGATCCATAAGCCAAAGTGAGACGAAGCGGTCCGATTGCTTCGTAACGACGCGCGCTCACCATGATTCGCTTATTACTGCATGCGACACGGCCATGATGTTGGAGCCCGCGGAAAAATTCCACGTCTTCCATCAGCGGGACTTCCGGAAATCCGCCAACATCGGCGAACACAGTTCGCCGGCAGAATATCCCGTGGTCGCCACATCGCATTCGCAACAGAATTCCGGCGTAATGCCCAAAACTATCCGTCAACCGGTAAACCAGGTTTGGTGGCAGGCGAATTCGAAAAAAACCGCCCGCGACTTTCGGATCTTCCATAATGCGCTCGATCTCCTCCAGACAACCCGACGGAACTTCCGCGTCCACATGGAGAAACCAAAGAACATCGCCCTTTGCGGCGCGTGCCCCGGCATTCATTTGCATCGCTCGATTCGCTTCGCTCTGCACGACTTGATCGCAGAGGCCGGCGCTGAGACCGACTGTATCATCCGTGCTTTCCCCGTCGGCGACGATGATCTCTGCTTCAGGCGCGCGTTCGCGCAGATGTTGCAAAAACGTGCGTATCAGGGGCGCCTCGTTAAATACAGGAACGATGATTGAGATTTGCATTTGGATCAGTGCGCGCTCCTTGGATTAACGGACATCATTCATTTTCATGACGAGCATGGCACGTAGTGCCGGTCCCGGTTTCCTGACGCTGCTGAAATTCTCTGATGGTGAATGGTTAGTCCGCGAGCGTATTGACGTCTTGCGGTGAGCGATCAGGGATGTCGCCGTCAGGCAATCGCCATTCGCGTTGTTTGCCAAATGGCATCTGCAAAAGTTTGCCCAACGTCAGCTCCCGCTCGTCACGATAAGCGGCGACACCGATCGTGATCGCATCTTGTGGAATGTCGCGCCGCAGAGTCCGGTGAAGTTTGTCCCACCAACAAAAGATCGTGCCCCAATTGGAATTGGTTTCGCGTTGAACGATGGAGTGATGGATCCCATGCATGCGAGGCGTCACGATTACCCAATTGAGGATGCGCTCGACCCTGATCGGCAGCCGCCAGTTCGAATGATGAAAGCAAACGGCAGCCTCAAAGACAACGAAGAAGAAGATGAACGTTAACGGTGCGATACCGAACACGAGCAATACAAGGGAAAGGAAACCAATAGAGAAAAAGATTTCTCCAAAATGGAAACGAGCCGCGGTAGTCACGTCCATATCGAGGTCCGTGTGGTGGACATTGTGAAACCGCCAGAAGAATGGAAGCATGTGAAGGGCCCAATGCCACCACCAGTAGGCGTAATCGAGCAAAATAAAGCCGGCAACGCCGGCAATCCAGCCGTGGAGGCCAAGCCAGTTCAATAATCCAATCTGCTGATGTTGCGCCCAAAGGGCCACAGCGAACGGAATTGGCAGCATCGCCAGGCGCACAATCACAAGACCCGGAATCGAAAGAACGTAGTTACGAACCAGTCGGCGCAAGAGTGTGAAATGTTGTTGCCGCAAGGGAAAACGCCACTGAAGCAGAAGCAGCATGGCAACGAGAGCAACGAGAACCGGGTTTGCAATAGAATCCAGCAAAGGGGGCAGGTTCATTGGATCAACAGACTGCTCTCAAAACGTCTCCCTTGAACTACTATATTCAAGAACTACGATGCCGGAGATTGCTGTTAAAATGGTAAACCGATTTGCCGAGCGACTCGCCAGGGACGATTTGCAACTACGCCGCGCGCGCCCGGAAATCCTACAGGTGAACGTGGGCAAGCTTTGCAATTTAACTTGCGTGCATTGCCACGTGAACGCGGGACCGAAACGCAAAGAAATCATGGCTCGCGAGACCATCGATCGAATTATTAATTGGCTGGACAAGACAAATATTCCTGTGGTCGATCTAACGGGCGGCGCGCCCGAGATGATTCCCGACTTCCGTTATTTCATCAGGCACATCCGTTCGCTCCGGGCGCCGCGACACGTAATCGACCGCTGCAACCTCACAATTTTGCTTGAGCCCGGCTACGAGGATCTGAGCGAATTCCTGGCGAACAACAAGGTCGAAATCATCGCATCCATGCCGTGTTACTCCGCTGACAACGTAAACGCTCAGCGTGGCGAAGGCGTTTTTGATGGGAGTATCGCCGCCCTGCAGTTGCTTAACTCGTTAGGCTACGGAATCGATCCGCAGCTGCCGCTTCATCTGGTTTACAATCCCGTCGGCGCGTTTCTGCCGCCGTCGCAAGACGAACTGGAGGCCGACTACAAGAGCGAATTCAAAAAGCATTTCGGGATTCAATTTAATAACTTGTACGCCCTCTCGAATCTGCCAATCGGGCGTTTTGCAAGTTATCTGCGCCACAGCGGGAAACTGGAGGAGTACATGGAACTGCTCATTCACGCGTTTAATCCAGCCACGATTGATGGCTTAATGTGCCGCGACACGATTAGCGTGGGCTGGCGTGGCGAGGTTTACGACTGCGATTTCAATCAGCAGCTCGGGATGCAATGGTCCGACGACACCGAGAGCAAAAGGCTTTTTCTTTGGGACATCGACCCGGATTCGATTGAAAATCGCGAGATCATGACTGGCGATCACTGCTTCGGTTGCACCGCCGGCGCCGGATCAAGCTGCGGTGGCGCGATCAGTTCGCCGTCCTGACAACGCTGGCTAGATCGGGCATTGGACTGTTTGGATTTGTTTCTGCAAACGCAGTCTAACGAGAACAAGCTCAGGCACCGCTGACGGGAGCAAGCTCTGCTAGGGAGTTTGATGTTGAAGTCATATGCAAACTAGACATCGGAATGGCCGGCGGTTGGCTGCAGCGCTTAGTTAGACCTGATGGGTCGCCTAGCGCACCAGCAGATCCAACTGGCGCATATCGAGACCGGCTTCGCAATAGTATTTCCGAGTCAATTCCAACGCGGTAAATCCGTCCTCGAAGGCGGCAAAACCACCGTTCACGGCTTTGTCCAGATAGATGAGGCCGCCCTCGACGACGAATAAGATCAGCGCTGCCTCTGGCGAGTCGTCGGTGATTACAAGCGTGTGAGCCTCACCGGCGGGTTCGTAGATAAATGTCCCAGGCTTTGCAATCCAGTCATGTTCGAGGTATCGCCAGTGACCACGCAGGGTGTAACCACGCACGGTGCCGATGTGGTAGTGAGTGCCCAGCTTGGCGCCGGGCAGACCTTTCAGAACGACGCTGAATCCTCCGGTCGTGACGTTGAAACAGCACGGCTGAAACCATACGCCGTCCGCATAAGGAACCCACAGGCGGTCGTCCTCCACGTTGATGTTGGCTATGAAGTGTTCGCGGCTCCGTTGGTTCGGCTCGAGGCCATCGGTGAAACTGTTGAAGGATGTGATCGGCATATGTCGCCCTCCTTGAGTTAACGATTGTATTTTTCCGTCAAGGTCTAACGAGACGGAGATGAGCTGCCGCGAGCGAGAGCGCGCGTCGCTGTGGGATGACGAAACGAAATTGTCATAAGCTAAACATAACACCGGCTAGCGGTCGGCTCCATCGATTGGTTAGGCCTTTCGGAGGAAAAAGGTCTTCAAAATACTTAAGGAATGCCTTGTCGATCGGTCGGGACGACGAGTTGTCGATACTACACAAGTAAAGTCCATCGGCGCGGTAGCTATGCCGAGCGCCTGAACTTTCGAAAAGATCAACTACGAGATTCGTGTTTTGCGAGCAGAGGCCGCGCTTCGGCTGCATGTGCTGAAGGTCAAGGACACCGAGCAGTGACTGAAGTCCCTCGCCCGAGACCGTGCGCTGAATGCTCGGAAAAGAGCGCGCCATGTCACGCAGTCCCTCGGGAGTTACAGCCGCAAATGACTCCGCATGCCAGCCGCGAAAGTAAATGACGGCGCGAACGGTGCGAGCATGCGAAATAGCGCAGGTCAGGAGCAGCGCTGCAACTACGGCGAGAATTCGCATGGGCCTAACGAGAAAGAGATAAGCCACAGCAGGGTGTCGTGGCAAACACACTAAACTTAGTTCGGGGTGGGGCCGTTGGCTTCATCGATTGGTGAGATGCGGCGGTGCGAGTTGTGATCGACGTCGGTTCCTCATCTTAAGGATAAATGCAATTAGTAGCTGGATGAGGCCCATGAAAACGACAATGCCCGCAATCCCGGCGACCATCTCAAGCGGAAGGTCCACCACACCGCCAAATTTTTGATGCCAAGGAATGCTCGAAACGCCAGTTCGTATCAGCAGCAATGCCGCTGTGCAAATGATCCCGCCCACGGCCACATAGCACATTCCAGCTTCCGCTCGCGATCGCTGAGATTCTTGGTGGCTGGAAATCATCTAACGAGACAGAGATAAGCCACGGCAGGGTGTCGTGGCAAACACATAGAACTCATTTCCGAGTGGGGCCGTTGGCTTCATCGACTGGTTAGATGTCACGGTGCCTTCGAGCACTCTGGGCATAGCGGATGATCTGAGAAGCTCCAACCTTGCTCGATCAGTTTGAGAGCAGCGTCTTTTCTGAATTGTGGCTGGTCAATTCTGATCTTGGAACTGGACACTGTATCCTGTCGATTGCACCGCCCGCAGAGAAGCTGGAACGAATATTGCCCGGCCCCAGTACTTCCGATAAACGGCCGGACGTAATCGACGATTTCCTCCACAGTTCGACGGCTAATGGCAGACTTCATCTAACGAGAAAAAGCTCAGCCGCGGCTACCGGCAGCGCGGCTGAAAATCTCCTGAACTATTTTAATCATAAAAAACGTGAACGCACAGCGGGTAGCCGTCGGCTGCAGCGCTTGGTTAGACCTCTTGCTCGGCAACATAGCTGAGGTTGAATCGAAGGCACTCGATGAGCTCGGCCGGAATCTCCTGCTCGATTTCCGTAGCCATAGATCGCACTGTGTCGATGCTCTCCTGAGCAGTGCGAGCGCAATATGCCTGCCACGACTCGTGAAGTGAACGCGGCTGAGTCTCCCAGTGATAAACTGCCGGCGGGCTTCCATCACGCTGTGGAAACATGCCGTGCCAGCTGTGCGGCCCGGTAACAAGCCACGCCTCGCCACCGAGAACCGCATAAGCAGCGTCGCGGATAGCGTAGATGGCCGGCTCGACATCCTGACGCTGCCAGCCGAACTCGCCGTTGCTGGCGACGAATGCTCCTGAAGTGATGCTGTCAGGTAGCGCGGTCATGGGGTCTAACGAGAACAAGCTCAGCGACCGCTGACGAGAGCGCGCCGTGCTTCGGATTTCCGTGTTGAAGTCATCGAAAGTAAATTTTCACGCCGGTCAGCGGTTCGCTCGAGCGCTTGGTTAGGTCTCAGCGTGATGGCAGTAAATCGCATGTAATTTCAATCGGCTTCTTAGTGGCTTCGCTAATGTGTCCCCCAGCGTCGCCACCATCTAATACGTTGTCTGCGAACGCTCGCCGACCAGAGTACACGTTTATGGTGTAGTAGTAATCAGTGTCCGTAAGGCGTTTAAACGCCTCCTCGGACACTGTCGCGTGATCGACTGAAACGACGCCAGGCTGGTCCAACTCAAACTCATACCGCTCACCCAAGACAACCGGTCGCATCGGTGCAGTGTATTCCCCAGGCCTTGAATAGCCATCACCGTCAAACCAGACCGCACCTTTGATCGTCTCGTGTGCATCATGCAGCTTTTTGGCGGCAGCGTCAGAAAGTGTGATCTGAATTAGAAAAGGCGGCACTGCGAGCTGTGGTCCTTTCTCTGGTGGATCATAGGTGGTGACCTCCTTGTGACACGCGCACAAGCAAGCCACCGAGCACACTAAAGCAATGAGACGTGCCATGAGACCTAACGAGAAGGAGCTGAGCGACCGCTGACGAGAGGGAACCGCGCTTCGAGTTTCAGTGTCGAAGTCATCGAGAGTAAATTTTCGCGCCGGTCAGCAGTTCGCTCGAGCGATTGGTTAGATGCGGATGTTCCATTCACTCGACGCGTTTGAGAACGGCACGCAGCCCCTCGTCGTGCATGCGAAGCTCTGTCCTACTCATCGAATCAACATGCCATACTTGAAGTCGGTCGTAAGGCCCCGAGGCATCGTCAAGCCGAAGGCGCAAGTAAAGAAGATCACCACCAGCCCACCACTTCCCGCTCGGCTCGAACTCTCCCTCAAAAGTATGATCGGGCTTAAAACGGTAGCCTATACGAGTTTCGCCCGTGTAGTTCGCTTCCCCTCGCCAAGTGCCAATGAAGACCCGGTCGTCGGGACCGCGATAGTAACGCTCGTATGTGTACACCACAGCCGAGAAGGCAAGGAGGCTGGCAACCACCACCCCGGTGATCACCCAGCGCTGTCGACGCGTCCAAGCGTGTGAGTGTGGAAAAAGCATCTAACGAGACGGAGCTCAGCCACCGCTGGCGAGAGCGAGCGTCGCTGCGGAGTTTAATGTTGAAGTCATCGAAAAGCTACTCATCGGAACGGCCAGCGGTTGGCTGCAGCGATTGGTTAGATGACTAAAGCTGACCATCTTCGAGTACTATCGCTCCTGCTTTCTCTAAATGCTCGGGGCTGACATAGATGCACAGCCAACTGCGACGCCGGTAGCGGGTGCAGTCCGGGCGAACTTCGCTGCAGTCCTCAACCTTGAATGAGAGATGCTCTTCGTCGAGTCGCTTGAGGATGCGCTTCGCATGTCGCGGCTCAAAGCGACCAAGAGATACGAAGTCAATTTCCTCCGGTTTTAGCCTTTCATTCGACGCAGACATCATCTAACGAGACCAAGCTGAGCGACCGCTGACGAGAGCGAGCTGCGCTTCGAGTTTCAATGTTGAAGTCATCAAAAGTAAATTTTCGCGCCGGTCAGCGGTTCGCTCCAGCGTTTGGTTAGACGCATTCATCTGGCAACACCAGAAGCGAACAATAGCACGAAGAAAATAATAATGCCGACGTTCCAAATGAGGACGCACCACCGTAAACGTGAAAGCAACCGTTTCGCTGTGGAATCGTCACGAGTCCACGGCGGTGTGGAGAATAGCCAGCCGAAAGCGACTCGCTGAAACGCGAAGCCGCTGCCGAGCCAAGTGGCTTCAGGAGGACGAAAGATGTAACCGGTAGGCTTACCGTCTTGTTCCCACGCATCGCGGTAGAACTGGTATTCATGGCGTATGAGTCGGTCGAGGAAATAGAACGCGCTGATGAGAAACGCACCAAGTATGACGATAACTGTCGTGAATGCGACTGTCGTCATGCTTTGCGTCTAACGAGAAAGAAGTGAGCTACCGCCACTGAGAGCGAGCGGTGCCCGAAGTGAAGGGGTTCTAATCATCGGAAATGTGAACGCATGATCGGTGGCGGTTAGCTCCACTGAATGGTTAGATGTTTTCTGTGCCACGACCTGCATGCTTCCGAATGCACTTTCTGCTAATTCCGTCGAGGGCAACCCCGACGAGAAGCCAATAAAGTCCGCCAAATACGATGGAACCCGGAGGCAAGACGGGAATGGAGAAGTGACGAAGAAGTGCGTCATACGCGTAGATTAGTGGAAAATCGACGAAGATCACGAATGTCCAAATATTGCTTCGGTCCATAAGATATATCCCCACGACCATCATCGTGTGGAGAAGAAGTAGCGAACTTGCGATCGGCCACCGTTTGAAAAGCGTTGGTAAGCTCATTCGATCTAACGAGAAGTAGACGAACGTTCGTAAAAGGTCACGAACAATTGTTCGCCTAATTCGGGATTGTGTTTTTCGGTAATATCCACCTTACTAGTTGAGCTCCTCTGATATGATGCAACGCCAAACCAACCCTTCGGGCAAGCCGAAATTGCTCGACCAGTTGCGCATCTTTATGCGGGCGCGCCGATACAGCTTGCGCACCGAAGAGGCGTATCTGGATTGGATCCGCCGGTTTATTCTTTTCCATGGGAAGCGGCACCCACGCGAGTTGGGCGAACAGGAGATCGCCGAATTTCTCACCGACCTGGCGGCCTATCGGCATGTTGCGGCCTCAACCCAAAATCAGGCTTTGAGCGCGTTGTTGTTTTTATATCAGCAGTTTTTCGAGCGGAAGCTTGGCCGGCTCGACGGTGCGTTGCGCGCGTCGCGGCCGGCGCGCGTACCGGTGGTGCTCACGCGTGAAGAGGTGCGCGCGCTGCTGGCGCATGTCGCGCCGACGTACCGCCTCATTGCCGATCTCATTTACGGAAGCGGTTTGCGTTTACTCGAAGCCCTACGGTTGCGCGTGAAGGATGTCGATTTCGGCTACGGCCGCATCATTGTCCGCGACGGCAAAGGAATGAAAGATCGCGTCTCCATGTTGCCGCAGCGTTTGCAGCGGCCGCTGCGAGAACATCTTTCTCACGTCAAGGCCATGCACGAGCGCGACCGAGCCCTCGGCTTCGGCGCCGTTTATCTACCAGACGCGCTCGGGCGAAAATATCCGAACGCTGCAAAGTCGTGGGCGTGGCAATATGTTTTCCCTGCACAAAAGCGATCGATTGATCCGGTGAGCGGCGAAGTTCGGCGCCATCACATCTTGGAAAAACCCCTGCAAAATTCGATCAAGAATGCCGTGCACGCCGCAGGTATCGAAAAGCCAGCGAGTTGTCACACCCTGCGTCATTCATTTGCCACGCACCTGCTCGAAAACGGCTACGACATTCGCACCGTCCAGGAGTTGTTAGGTCACAAGGATGTCAGCACGACCATGATTTATACGCACGTGCTCAACAAACCAGGTCTCGGTGTGAAGAGCCCGCTGGACTGAGAAGCGGTTGAGAGTTGAGGGTTGAAAGTTGAGTGACGTATAAGAAAAAATGTTTAACTTTGAAAAACTCGATGTTTGGCAGGAAGCGATTCAATTCGCTGACCTGGTGTATGACCTGAGCAGGAATTTTCCGGATGATGAGCGGTTCGGATTGACGAATCAGATGCGGCGGGCAGCCGTTTCAATTTCATCCAATATCGCTGAGGGAAGCTCGCGCGTATCACGCGCGGATTTCGCTCGCTTTGTAGAAATCGCGACGGGCTCTCTGTTTGAAGTCGTCTCGCAAACGACCATCGCGCTTCGCCGAAAAATGATCTCACAAAACGATTACAATCAAATCTACACACCCCGCAGAAAAGCAGAGCAAGATGCTCAGCGGGTTACGCAGATCTTTATCGGAGGCGTAGCCCGCAACTCTCAACTCTCAGCCAAAGACCCTCAACCGCCTGCTAAGCGGGTGCGTCCACAATTACACATCGTAATACATCGCAAATTCGTAGGGGTGGGGTCTTAAACGGAGCGCGTCGTATTCCTTTTGTTTCATGTCGATCCAGTTCGTTATGAAGTCTTCGTTGAAGACGTCGCCGCGTAACAGGAAGGAATGATCGGCCTGCAAGGCTTCGATCGCGCCCCGGAGTGAGTCGGGGACGCTGGCCACCTGGGCGAGTTCTTCAGGCGGCAGTTCGTAAAGATTTTTGTCGAGCGGATCGCCGGGGTCCATGCGGTTTTGGATTCCATCGAGCCCGGCCAGAAGCATTGCCGAGAACGCAAGATAGGGATTTGCAGCTGCATCCGGCGTGCGGAATTCGATGCGTTTTGCCTTCGGACTTGGCGAATAGGTTGGAATTCGAATGGCAGCGGAACGATTCCGCGCTGAGTACGCCAGATTGACTGGTGCTTCGAATCCGGGGACGAGCCGCTTATAGCTGTTGGTCGTTGGATTCGTCAGGCAGGTGAGCGCAGGCGCGTGTTTCAAAATTCCGCCGATGAAAAACAACGCCAGCTCGGACAACCCGGCGTAGCCGTTTCCGGCAAAAAGCGGTTTGTCGCCGTTCCAAAGCGATATGTGGGTATGCATGCCGCTGCCGTTATCGGCGAAGATCGGTTTCGGCATGAACGTCACGGTTTTGTTGTGACGTTTGGCGACGTTGCGCAGGATGTATTTGTAGTACTGCATGTTGTCACCCATGCGTCTTAACGGCGCAAACCGGATGTCGATCTCCGCCTGGCCGGCAGTGGCGACTTCATGATGCTGGCGTTCAATCGCCACGCCTGCTTTTTCCAGTTCCAGGCACATTTCGTTGCGAATGTCCTGCAGCGAATCCATCGGGGAGACCGGGAAATAACCTTCCTTGGCTCGAATCTTGTAACCGAGGTTTGGAAACTCTTCGCGCGCACTATTCCAATGTCCCTCTGCGCTGTCGACCATGTACGACGCCGCGTTGGGACTATTCGCAAATCGCACATCGTCGAAAATAAAAAACTCCGCTTCCGGACCGATGAATGCAGTGTCCGCGATGCCGGTCGACTTGAGATACGCCTCCGCTTTTTCAGCCACACCACGCGGGTCGCGATCGTACGGCTGGCGGGTGATTGGATCGACGATAGTGCAAATCAAACTCAGCGTGGGTTCGGCGTTGAAAACGTCGATCCACGCAGTGGTCGCATCCGGAATGACGAGCATGTCCGAGGCGTTGATCACGCGCCAGCCGCGAATGCTCGATCCGTCAAAGCCGAGACCGTCGGTGAAAATCTCCTCGTTATATTCGGTAAGCGTGGTGGTGAAATGCTGCCAGGTGCCGAGCAAATCCGTGAACTTGAAGTCGATCAACTTCACGTTGCCGTCTTTGATCATTTTGCTGACGTCGGATGGAGTTTTGTCTTTGGCCATATTGAGGAGTTGTTAGTTGATAGTTGAAGGTTCGAAAAATTACGTCGCACGCAATCGGGAGCTGATGTTCCAAAGCCACGCACCGATCAGAAGTCTGGCAACGGGTTGAAAGTAACGGCCTACCCATTCGAAGCCTTTGCCCAGCGCTTCATTTCCAGCGATAGCGCCGACCAGCTCGGGAAGATTGAGCACACCCCAGAGTAAGAACAGCAAGCCAATGCCCTGATCGATCCCGCTTCTCAGGAGCAAGACGAATCCATAACTAAAAAGGCCAACGGTGAACGCCGCAAAAAAAAGGAAAAAAAGCGTGTCATTGACACCTGCGAATGCGTCGAGCGCGTCGCGAAAGGTCTGTCTTTGTACGTCGTCGCTACTGGTTTCGTAACCGGCTCGCCAAACGCGATTCACCGCAAAAATCGCCAGTGAAGTTCGCAAAATCTCGACAAAAGCGAACACGACATAGCAGGCGAATCCGAACAGGGCGATCAGCCGCGGCACGCCGTTCAACAGACAGGGAACTGCCGCCATCGAAATCGCCACAAGCACACAATGGATCAACACCATCCACAACCGACCCATGTAAATGGCGTTATGGCGCAGTTGGACCTGGGCCTGAAAGGTCGTCGCGTTGCTCCAAAGATCGGGCAGCCAATGAACCGCAACCGTCGTGAGCACAGTCAGGATCGCACAGATGCTTGCGAGCTTAATGAAGGCAGGGGACACCCGCTCCGGCAAAATGTCGGAGGTTGTGCCGGGCACCATCAGACCGCTTTTTCCCCGATTTCTTCAGTGCGAATGCGCACAGCGTGTTCGACTGGCAGGACGAACACTTTTCCATCCCCGATCTTGCCCGTTTTGGCTGCAGCCACGACTACGCTCACGGCTTTTTCCACCATGTCGTCGGCCATCACCACTTCCACTTTCACCTTCGGCAGAAAATCGACCGTATACTCGCTGCCGCGATAAATCTCAGTGTGCCCTTTTTGCCGGCCAAACCCTTTGACTTCGGTGACGGTCATCCCTTCGATCCCGAGCTCGGCCAGGGCCTCTTTGACCTCCTCGAGCTTGAACGGTTTAATGATGGCTTCCAGTTTTTTCATCTCAAGGTAGACTCAGTATTGCACGATTGATTGCAATCGAAAGCTAAACGCAGCACGCGCTCTCTTAGCAATGCCGCGATGCGAATGCAAGCACTGTTTGAGAGCCGTAAAATCGTTGAAGGGTTAAAGCGTTGAAGCGGTTCGGAGTCGCAACTGATAGTTGCGCTTCAACTCCTTAACGCTTCAACGGTGCTCAGCACGCAGGTAAATTTGCTAAGGCGTTTTTTGGCCGATTAATATCGCAGCGCCGGTTGATTCTCGACCTTATTCCACTCGGACTGCAAATACTCGGGTGGCCATGGGTCGCCTCTCCCTTCGAAAGGGAGAGGGGGAGGGTGAGGATTCGTCACGAAAGCGAGGTGTGTCGGGTTCAAACCCCTCACCTTAATCCTCTCCCCTTGGCAAGGGGAGAGGCGAAAAAGACTGGCCAAGTAAACGCAAATATCGCGAGTTCCGTCGGTCCGTGCGAGATGAGATGCTAGGCGTAGTTGCCAAAGATTTTTCTTGGCGCTTATACTGAACTAAATGGCTCGCGACTCTTTCGTTCATCTGCATCTGCACACCGAATATTCGCTGTTGGATGGCGCTATTCGGATGAAAGAGCTGATGAAAAAAGCGGCTGAATTCAAAATGCCGGCCATCGCGATTACCGATCACGGTAATTTATTCGGGGCGATTGAGTTTTATCAGGAAGCCCAGCGCGCCGGAGTGAAACCGATCATCGGTTGCGAAGCTTATATCGCTCCTGGATCACACAAAG